>ENA-OQAZ01000475-OQAZ01000475.1-human-gut-metagenome-genome-assembly--contig:-NODE-475-length-22232-cov-4.563990_pt1 | contig 22232 bp, 28 predicted proteins | sample MGYA00242737_ERZ504531 | MGnify/ENA primary metagenome ERZ504531 (study PRJEB26092, sample SAMD00036244) | human gut metagenome | host: Homo sapiens | study: EMG produced TPA metagenomics assembly of... | reverse complement strand
TTAAGTCTGATTATTTGCTATTTTCCAAAAAGTCCGTACCTTTGCAATGTTGTTTTTCATAGTATTAGATTTAAGGTTAACAAAGGTTGGAGCAAGGCGTTGCTCCTTTTTTATTTTATCCCCTTACTTTTACGATAAAACAAGTATTTCTTTTAATCCAGAAACCTCGACCTATCTTCAATCGTTCTCAACAGAATCCCTCCGACAGGATAATCAGGTAGAAATTTATGAAGGGAATGCGGATGTGATTTACGTTCCAATCGAACCGATGAATTAGCATTTATCAACAAATGTATCACAAATCACTGCATTTCCATAAACCTGTTCCTTATCCGGTTTGTTCTAAATGGCAAAGACAATCTTTATAAATGATAGAATCATGAAATTAAAAAAAGGAAGTATTGCATTACTAACATTGGCAGGTATGTTCTATATGAGCGTACAAAAAGCGGATGCATGCACGCGTGCCGTCTATATCGGACCGGACCATATGGTAGTAACCGGACGTACAATGGACTGGAAAGAAGATATTATGAGTAATATCTATGTTTTCCCCAGAGGAATACAACGTGCAGGATATAATAAAGAAAATGCCGTGAAATGGACTTCAAAATACGGCAGCGTCATTGCAACAGGATATGATATAGGTACGTGTGACGGAATGAATGAAAAAGGATTGGTTGCCAGTCTGTTATTTTTGCCAGAATCCGTCTTTGACCGTCCGGGAGATACACGTCCTGTCATGGGAATCAGCATATGGACACAATATGTACTGGACAATTTTGCCACCGTACATGAAGCTGTTGAGGAGCTGAAAAAAGAATCATTCCGCATTGATGCTCCCCACATGCCCAACGGTTCAGCTTCCACTCTTCACCTGGCTATTACAGATGAAACAGGAAATACAGCGGTTTTGGAATATCTGGACGGGAATTTAAGCATACACGAAGGAAAAGAATTCCAAGTGATGACCAATTCTCCACGATATGATTATCAGTTGGCTATCAATGATTACTGGAAAGAAGTAGGAGGATTGCAAATGCTGCCGGGCACGAACCGTTCCAGCGACCGCTTTGTGCGTGCCTCTTTTTATATACATGCAATCCCTCAGACTCCGGACGCTAAAATAGCTGTACCCAGTGTGCTCAGTGTGATGCGTAATGTATCTGTCCCTTTCGGAATTACCACACCGGACAAACCTCATATATCTTCCACCCGCTGGCGTTCTGTATCCGATCAGAAGAATAAAATATATTATTTTGAATCGGTCATGACTCCTAATCTGTTTTGGTTGGATTTGAAGAAAATCGACTTCAGTCCCAAAGCCGGAATCAAGAAACTGACCCTCACCAACGGAAAGATTTATGCAGGAGATGCTGTAAAAGATTTAAAAGACAGCGACTCATTTGTATTCTTATTCCAAACCCCTGTGATGTAAAACAGTAAAAATCAATATGACGTTCATGCCTCATTAAAATCGGTTAAGAGCCTCGTGAACGTCATACTTTTCTGCAAAAGTACTCCCCTCCGGCATTGAGTATCTTTTAAAATTCGTTGTTTTATAATAATACAAAAGCAATCATTTCCTCTCTGCTTCCTTATTACAAAAGAATAATTTATCTTTGAACGGATTTTAATATCCCATCAAAATCAGAACAAAAATAAAATAACTATGGAACAACCATCACTCAACGACCATAATAAACAGGAATACCCTCCCATGCATACTACGGAGCATGTCATAAACAGGACAATGGTCAATCTTTTCGGATGCGGACGGGCAATATCCGCCCATATAGAACGCAAAAAAAGCAAACTGGATTTTGCGCTGCAAACCTGTCCGGAAGAAGCGGATATTATAAGAATAGAAAACACCGTAAACGAAGTATTGCGAAGAAATTTGCCCGTTACAATGGAATTTATCTCTCAAGAGGAAGCTATAGGGCGCTTTGACATGAAACGTTTACCGGAAAAAGCTTCCGAAACCGTACGGATTGTAAAAGTCGGCGATTACGACGAATGCCTCTGTATAGGTCAACACGTGAAAAATACGTCCGAAATAGGTACATTTAAAATTATAAGCCACGACTATAAAGACGGAATCTTCCGTATGCGGTTCAAGCTGATATAGAACAACTGTCAATCTGTCCCCCTAAAATTACAAATTGGCAGTAGCCTTGACAATCAAATGTTTAAAAAGGCTTACCAACTTTTAATGCAAAGGTTTTAATCTTTAAGAAAACCTTTATAGGTTTAAAAGAGTGCAATATAAACCGCATATCATCGAACTAATGGTATGCGGTTTGCATTATGGATAGTGAATGACAAAGCCGAAAGGTGAAGGAATTCAGAAATAAACAAAATGTTTAACCAAAACCTATAGGAGATTAAGATTATGATGCCAGTAAGAAGATCAAACCAAACATGGTTACCAAGTATTTTTAATGATTTCTTTGATAACGACTGGATGGTAAAAGCCAATGCAACAGCTCCCGCCATCAATGTTATTGAAAGTGACAAAGACTACAAAGTAGAAGTCGCCGCTCCGGGAATGACCAAAGAAGACTTCAAGATTCATATCAACGAAGACAACGACTTGGTTATCTCTATGGAAAAGAAAACAGAAAGTACCGAAGGTGATAAAGAAGGCAAGAAAGAAAGCCGTTACTTGCGTCGCGAATTCTCTTATTCTAAATTCCAACAGACATTGATCCTGCCTGATGATGTAGATAAAGATAAAATTGATGCAAAAGTAAACGATGGTGTATTAACTATCGAGCTGCCGAAACGTACGCCGGAAGACAAAGAAAAAGCAGCCAAGGTTATCGAAGTTAAATAACATGCTCTCAAATTCAGAAAAGAGGGATTGCCGCAGAGGCAGTTCCTCTTTTGTTTTTATAAAAGTCCGTTTCTATTCCCTATGAGTCCATCGTAATCTTACAACCCAAAGGAGATATAAATCTTTCACCTGTAAGATCTATAATCTTCCGGGGGTAAGATCTATAATCTTCGCATTGCATCCTCCCTTCCCTGTTCTGTTCCATATTGCCTGTTGTCTTTACGCACTATACCTCGCCAATGTCTACTTAACATATTTATCCAACACTTTTTCCAAGGCATTTTGTGAAACCGGCTTAGTCAGAAAATCATTGCATCCGGCTTCTATAGCCCTGTCTTTGTCGGACTCAAAAGCAAAGGCAGTCAAAGCGACAATAGGCACTTCTTTTGAATAAGAACGAATCAGGCGCGTAGCCTCCAGCCATCCATATGAGGCATCTTGATATCCATCAAAATCAAGTCGGGCTGATGTTCTTTAAATTGATTCACCGCATCCTCTCCATTCTTAGCCCATAGCAGATTACATCTTTTCCCTAACAATGTCTTTAACAGCAAAAAGTTGCTGTCTACATCTTCCGCCACCAGTACTGTTCTTCTTTGCAACACTTTTCTCGGTCCCGTACTCCCTGATTCCGGACACTTCATAGCCTTTCCGGATTCCGGAATTTTTTTACCCGCCTTATAAGGAATCGTAAAACGAAAAGTAGAACCTTCATTCAGTTTGGATTCCGCAGTAATCTCTCCACCTAGTTTTTCTACAATCACCCTACAAATCGCAAGCCCCAAACCTGTTCCCTGAACAAAAGTATTCAGTTTCACGAAACGCTCAAAAATCATTTTAATCTTCTCCTCGGAGATACCCATTCCCGTATCTTTTACATAAAAATCAATATACTCCTCCCTCACTTCAAAACCAAAACGGATTTCCCCTTTGAAAGTAAATTTTATAGCATTGGTTATCAAATTTGTAACAACTTGCATAATTCGGTTCTGATCTTCATTGATTATCAAGCTGGTGTCTTTATTGTCTAATATCAAAACAACCCCAGTCTGCACCCGATCCTTATGCATCTCATACACATTACGGCACAATTCTCCCAAATCCATTGGATATCTGATGTATTCCAATGTACCCGCCTCTATTTTTGCCAAATCAAGTATGTCATTGATTAATTGCAACAATATTTCCGAATTCTGGTTGATGATGTCCGAATAAAGTTTTTCATCCTCTGCGTTATCCGCTATAGTCATCAAATGCGAAAATCCCACAATTGCATTCAGCGGAGTACGGATTTCATGGCTCATATTGGCTAGGAAAGCGGTTTTCAACCTGTCGGACTGTTCGGCTTTGATACGGGCGAATATCAATTCCTGCTCTATATTCTGTATATTGGTAATATCCCATGAAATACCGATAATGAGCGGTGTCCTCCCTTCCAGAGGAACCAACGTTTTCAAGGTCTGCACAATACGGGGCTCTCCTGTAGCCGTCACATACGTTTCCTGCATTTCCATACGTTCGCGGGTACGAATCAATTCCAAATCATCCGATGAAACTTCTCCGCATTCTCATATTCGGGAAATACTTCAAAATCAGTACGCCCCAACGCTTTGGAAGCAGGAATTTTAGAGTGACTGGCAAACGCCTTATTCCAATAAAGATATCGGAAATCATCTTCAGGGTCCTTCACAAACAAATAAACAGGAATATTATTCAGTATAGCATCCATCAGATAATTCAATTCACGCAATTCATCACGATTCTTGATAACATCTGTTATATCCTGTGTAAAGAACCAAATCATTTCCTCGCCCTGATTTTGAATCATAAAGGCCGAAACCTGATGAACACGAAGTTTTGTTTCTCCCACACGGGTATATTTGGCACGATAAGCAAAATTACCTCCGTTGTCGCGAATCTCCTGAACACGTTTATCAAACTGTTCTTTAGTATTCAAGGAAACAGGCAAATCATAGATTTTCTGTGTTCCTAATTCCCCTTTCACTCCATATTCCTCAATAAACTGCCGGTTGGCATAGACTAAGGTTCCTTCAGCCGATACAGCCAGAATACTATCACTGACCCTATCCAATATCCGTTTAAATATTTCCAAATTCTGCTGTGTGGCAACTCTTTCACTAATATCACGGCACATTATCAACACATATTCTTCATCTAAGGGGAAAATACGATTTTCATAATAATGAAGCGTCCCGTCCACATCCAATTCATGATGGGCTGTAGAACCCCTACCTGTCGAAATAACTTTCTGAAGATTATTATGTATATTGTGATAAGCCTCTTTAGGAACCATATCCTGCATACGCATCCCCTTAAAATCGTTGTTGGATACACCCACATGATTTGTTTCCTCATTAGACACCACCTCTATCCCCATTTCCTCATGATTGAAAACGGTCAACATATCCGGCAAGGAATCTAATATTCTTACCGCATATTTCTCCTTGAAACTAACGCCATCAAAGTTTTTTTCAGAAGAAGATAATTTTTCTTTCAGCAGCCTGTTCTCCTCTTTCAACGATTCAATTTCCTGCTCTAATACTTTAAGCTTGTGTTCACAATCCATTTGTTTTGAATATCTTTAGGATTCCTAATTGGACAAAAGTAGAAAACTTTTTGTAAACACAGAAAGAATAGTGATTTATTTTCCGATAAAAGAGAAGTCACTGATTAATAGTTAATGGAGTGCACTGTTGCCACACCCCATTAACCACATATCATCAGCCATTAAAATCATTTATATTCCGCCCAGCTCTTGATAGCGATATCGTTTATCGTCATGGTACAGAAAGCATTGATAAACGCACTTGCCAGACGAGCATTGGTTATCAAGGGCACATTCAGGTCGATAGCGGCACGACGTATCTTATATCCATTGTCCAACTCCCCGGCTGTCAGATTCTTCGGGATATTGACTACCATGTCTATCTCTTTCCGGTGCAACATATCCAGTGCCTGAGGTTTCCCTTCCTCACTGGGCCAATACACGCGGGTATTTTCCACCCCGTTCTCGGTCAGGAAGTGGGATGAGCCTCCGGTGGCATAAAGTTTATAACCTTTCTTCTGCAACATACGGGCTGCTTCCAAGGTATCCGCTTTCTGCTTGGCATTACCTGTAGAAAGCAACACGCTCTTTTCCGGAATACGATACCCCACAGACAGCATCGCCTTCAATACGGCACACGAAGTATCCGTACCGATGCAGCCTACTTCACCGGTAGAGGCCATGTCTACCCCCAATACCGGATCGGCTTTCTGCAAACGGTTGAAAGAGAACTGGCTGGCCTTAATACCCACATAATCCAACTCGAAAAGATTCTTGTTCGGTTTCTCAACCGGCAGTCCGAGCATCACTTTGGTAGCCAGTTCAATAAAATTGATTTTCAGCACCTTGCTGACAAAGGGGAAGCTGCGTGAAGCACGAAGGTTACATTCAATCACCTTGATATCGTTATCCTTTGCCAGATATTGGATATTGAACGGACCGGAGATATTCAATTCCTTGGCTATCTGACGGGAGATGCGCTTGATGCGGCGCACCGTTTCCACATACAGCTTTTGCGGTGGGAACTGGATAGTGGCATCTCCCGAATGCACTCCGGCATACTCAATGTGCTCACTGATAGCATATGCCACAATCTCACCATTCTGAGCCACAGCGTCCATTTCCACTTCCTTGGCGTGCTCGATGAACTGGCTCACCACTACCGGATGCTTTTTCGATACATTGGCAGCCAGTTTCAGGAAGCGTTCCAACTCTTCTTGATTGGAGCAGACATTCATGGCCGCACCACTCAGCACATACGAGGGACGTACCAAAACAGGGAAGCCTACCTTGTCAATAAAGGCATGGATGTCTTCCATAGAAGTCAATGCGCTCCATTCGGGCTGATCCACTCCGATGCGGTCCAGCATGGCCGAGAATTTATCCCGGTCTTCGGCATTGTCAATGCTCTTGGCACTGGTACCGAGGATATTTACATTTTGCGCATCCAGACGGAGAGCCAGATTATTGGGAATCTGGCCACCGGTAGATACAATGACTCCGTGAGGATTCTCCAGTTCGAGAATATCCATCACACGCTCGAAAGTCAGCTCGTCAAAGTACAGACGGTCGCACATATCATAGTCGGTAGAAACCGTTTCGGGATTATAATTAATCATGACACTGCGGTAACCCTCCTTACGGATAGTCTGCAAAGCCTGCACGCCACACCAGTCAAATTCCACCGACGAACCGATGCGGTAAGCACCCGAACCCAGTACCACGATGGATTTATGGTCGCCTAAGTACTTCACATCATTGGCCACACCGCTATACGTCAAGTACAGATAGTTGGTCTGTGCAGGGTACTCGGCCGCCAAAGTATCGATTTGTTTCACCACCGGAAGGATTCCCACCTGCTTACGATGATTACGCACATACAGAATACCGTCTTCCATATCTCCTTCGTAGCCAATGGCACGGGCTATCTGGAAATCGGAGAATCCCTGCACTTTCGCCTTGCGGAGCAATTCGTCCGGCATATCGGTAATCTGCTTGTGGTTATTGCCCCATTCGTGCATCTCTTTAGAAGTGTCCATGATGTGCTGCAATTTCTGCAAGAACCATTTGTCAATCTTGGTCAGCTCATGAATCTGGTCTACCGTGTAACCTGCACGCATGGCTTTGCTGATCACGAAGATACGTTTGTCCGTCGGCTCACGAAGGCTTTGTCCACGTCTTCTATAACCAATTCCTTATTCTCTACGAAACCATGCATTCCCTGACCAATCATGCGCAAACCTTTCTGAATGGCTTCTTCGAAAGTACGTCCGATAGCCATCACCTCGCCCACCGATTTCATGGACGAGCCCAGTTCACGGTCCACACCGTGGAACTTGCCCAAGTCCCAACGGGGAATCTTGCACACCACATAGTCCAGTGCAGGCTCGAAGAAGGCACTGGTGGTCTTTGTCACCGAGTTTTTCAAGTCGAACAACCCATATCCCAACCTAATTTGGCGGCAACGAAAGCCAACGGATAGCCGGTAGCCTTGGAAGCCAATGCAGACGAACGCGAAAGACGGGCGTTGACCTCAATGACACGGTAATCTTCCGATTCGGGATCGAAGGCATACTGTACATTGCATTCGCCCACAATGCCGATATGGCGGATGATACGGATAGCCAGTTCACGAAGTTTATGATACTCGGCATTGGTCAGTGTCTGCGAAGGGGCGATCACGATAGACTCGCCGGTATGGATACCCAGCGGGTCGAAGTTCTCCATGTTACATACAGTGATGCAGTTATCATAACGGTCACGGACCACTTCATACTCCACCTCCTTCCAGCCTTTCAAACTCTTTTCCACCAATACCTGTGGTGAGAAAGAGAAGGCCTTTTCAGCCAGAACATTCAGTTCCTCTTCATTGTCACAGAAACCTGAGCCCAAACCACCCAATGCGTAGGCGGCACGGATAATGACCGGATAACCTAATTCTTTAGCGGCGCGACGGGCATCTTCCAGGTTTTCCACCGCTTCGCTCTTGATGGTCTTGACATTGATTTCATTCAGTTTTTCTACAAACAATTCACGGTCTTCAGTATCCATGATGGCCTGCACAGGAGTACCCAACACACGGACATTGTATTTTTCGAAGATACCTGCTTTGTACAGTGCCACCCCACAGTTCAAGGCAGTCTGTCCGCCGAAAGACAGGAGCACGCCGTCCGGACGTTCCTTTTCTATCACCTTCTCTACAAAATAAGGAGTAACGGGCAGGAAATAAATCTGGTCTGCCACCCCTTCGCTGGTCTGCACGGTAGCGATGTTCGGTTGATCAGAACCGTTTCAATCCCTTCCTCCTTCAAGGCTTTCAATGCTTGCGAGCCCGAATAGTCAAATTCTCCGGCCTCGCCAATCTTCAAGGCACCGGAACCTAATAACAATACTTTCTTTATTTCGTCTTTCATACTTGTTCTTTTTAATACACGGTTTATAACAACTTCACAAACTCATCAAACAGGAACTCGGTATCCGTAGGTCCCGATGCAGCTTCCGGATGGAACTGTGCCGAGAACCAAGGTTTGGTTTTATGCCTGATACCCTCGTTGGAACCGTCATTCATATTGATGAACAGCGGTTCCCAATCGGTTCCCAATGTATTATTATCTACCGCATAACCGTGGTTCTGACTGGTAATGAAACAACGTTCCGTTCCTATCATGCGCACCGGTTGGTTATGGCTGCGATGACCGTATTTCAATTTATAGATGGTGGCGCCTCCTGCTTTGGAAAGCAACTGATTCCCCATACAAATGCCGAAAATAGGCTTGTCGCTCAGGCTCATCGCCTTGCGGATATGCTGTACCGCCTCATCGCAAGTATCCGGATCACCCGGACCGTTCGAAATAAACAATCCGTCATACTCCATCCCTGTAAAGTCATGGTTCCAAGGAACACGGATCACTTCCACATCCCGTTTCAGCAGACAACGATGATATTTGTCTTTACCCCACAATCCACCAACACCACTTTTTTCTTACCTGCACCTTCATTGTAACGAATCACTTCCTTACACGATACTTTATCTACATAATTGATACCTGCATACGTTGCTTCGGGCACATTGCCGGGCTCATCATCAAATACGATTTTCCCCATCATTACCCCATGTTCGCGAAGAACTTTGGTCAGTTCACGGGTATCGATGCCTGTAATGCCCGGCACTTGCTCACGCTTCAGCCAGTCGGCCAGACTTTCTTTCGCATTCCAGTGACTGTATTCTTCACTGTAATCACTTACAATAATCGCTTCGGCATGGATACGTTCACTTTCCATAAAAGTAGCCAAGCCATTGGGTTCGATAGTAAAGGGAGGTACCCCGTAGTTACCGACCAACGGATAAGTTAAGGTCATCAGCTGCCCCGCATATGAAGGGTCTGTCAAACTCTCAGGATAACCGGTCATAGCGGTATTAAACACCACTTCGCCGGCTACCGGTTTCTCATAACCGAACGACTTGCCCGGGAAACGGCTCCCGTCGTCGAGGATCAATGTTACATTTCTCATCTATCTATCTTGAATGGTTGTTCTTTAGAATTGATATACTTTTTCTATATAGTCTATAAACGCCTGGTTCACCAGCTTCACTCCACCCGGAGTAGGATAATCCCCACTGAAATACCAGTCGCCCGTATGGTTGGGACACGCTTCATGCAATCCTTCCAGTGTCTGATAAACGATTTCCACTTTCGCCTGCGTACCCTTCGGAGTGAGAAGTTCCACCATTTTTGCCGCAATCTCCTCATTAGTGAAAGGGGCATAAATTTCTTTCACATAATTCACCATCTGCTCTTTGGGTAACCCCACCTGGTCTTTCGATTTGTTGTAAGCACGGGCTATCACATCTTTCATATCCCGTTCTTTCAATAAATCGATAGCAGCCTTGAAAGCGATAAACTGATCCATACTGGCCATATCAATACCATAATAATCAGGATAACGCACCTGTGGCGAAGAAGAAACAATGACGATTTTCTTCGGATGCAGGCGGTCGAGGATGCCGATAATGCTCTGTCTTAACGTAGTTCCCCGGACGATGCTGTCATCAATAATCACCAGATTATCCACATGAGGCACAAGGCTTCCATAAGTGATATCATACACATGGGCAGCCAAATCATTCCGACTGTTGCCTTCGGCGATAAAGGTACGCAGCTTGATATCCTTGATGGCTACTTTCTCGCTACGGATACGCCAGGACAGGATTTTTCCAGTTCCTCGTGATTGGGATGATGCCCCAAAGCCTCTATCTTCTTTACTTTCAGTTCATTCAGATAATTGTCGAATCCTTCCAGCAGTCCATAGAAAGCCACTTCCGCCGTATTGGGTATAAAAGAGAATACGGTATGCTCCACATCATAGTCTACCGCTTTCAAAATAGGATTCACCAGTTTCTCGCCCAGCTGTTTTCTTTCTTTATAAATATCCATGTCACTTCCCCGGCTGAAATAGATACGTTCGAAGGAACAGGCTTTCTTCTCTTTCACCCGGTTGATCTGTGCCAGACGCATCTTTCCAGTCTTGCTTATAAGGATAGCCTGTCCCGGTTGCAATTCATTGATGCTTCCGGCAGATACATTCAAGCAGTCTGAATGACAGGGCGCTCGGATGCCAATACCATGATTTCATCGTCCATGTACCAGAAAGCCGGACGAATGCCCCACGGATCGCGCACCGCAAAAGACTCACCGCTACCGGTCATACCGCAGATCACATAGCCTCCATCCCACTCCTTGCTCGAAGTCTTGAGGACATTGCCCAGATCAATGCGGTCTTCTATAGCGTGAGTGATATCCATGCCTTTCAGACCTTCCTTCTCACATTCCACATAGAGCGCTCCACCTCGCGATCCAAACGGTGCCCCACTTGTTCCAGCATAATATATGTGTCGGCATATTTACGCGGATGCTGGCCGTCGGCAGTGATACGTGCGAAAATCTCATCCACATTGGTCATGTTGAAATTGCCGCACAACGCCAAATTCTTGGCACGCCAGTTGTTACGGCGCAAGAACGGATGCACGTAGGAGATACCGCTTTTTCCGGTAGTGGAATAACGCAAATGCCCCATATATACCTCTCCGGCAAAGGGAAGGCATTTCTTGGCGTATCCGGCATCATGCAATTGTTCAGGCGCCAAATCCTTGAAATGATTTTGCACCGTACCGAATATCTCTGTTATCGCCCCTGAACCTAAAGCTCTTTCACGGAACATATATTCTTCACCGGGATTGGCCTCCAGTTTGACACAGGCCAACCCGGCGCCTTCCTGTCCGCGGTTGTGTTGTTTTTCCATCAGCAGATACAGCTTGTTCAAGCCATACATCCAGGTTCCATACTTTTCCTGATAATATTCCAGCGGTTTCAGCAGTCGTATCATAGCGACTCCACATTCATGCTTTAACGGTTCCATGCTCTCTCTTTACTACTTAAATTAATAGTTCATTTTCAGATTCTTATAAAAACATCCCAAAGGTATGACAAGACCTTCTGTCATTTTTCCAAACTTACGGTACATCTTTCAAGAATTATGCCGGAAACTTCCTGCATAATCTCCGGCAGCATCGCCTTCTATTCCACTGTTACCGATTTCGCCAGATTTCGTGGCTGATCCACATTCTTCCCTTTGCAAATGGCTACATGGTAGGCCAATAACTGTAAGGGGACCGTAGCTATCAACGGTTCGAGGCACTCTAATGTTTCGGGCAACTCAATGCAATCATCGGCCAACTTACTGATTACCGTATCTCCTTCTGTGACCAAAGCGATTACTTTTCCCTTCCGCGCCTTGATTTCCTGTATGTTACTCATTATCTTTTCATACATCGCATTATGCGTAGCTACCACCACAACAGGCATTTCGGCATCAATCAATGCGATAGGCCCATGTTTCATCTCGGCTGCGGGATAGCCTTCAGCGTGAATATAAGATATCTCCTTCAACTTTAACGCGCCTTCCAAAGCTACCGGGAAACTGTACCCCCGCCCCAAATAGAGGAAATTATGTGCATAGGTGAAAATACGCGACAGTTCCGCTATTTTAGGATTACTGATCAATATCTTTTTTATTTTAGCCGGAATCACAGTCAATTCCCGGATCACTTCCAGGTATTTCTCATCTGTCATACTCCTTTCTCTTTTGCCAGTGTCACGCGCCAGCATGGTAAGCACGGTTACCTGTCCGGTAAATGCTTGGTAGACGCCACTCCTATTTCCGGTCCTACATGAATATAAGAACCGGTATCTGTAATGCGCGGAATGGATGAACCTACCGCATTGCATATACCATAGATAAAAGCTCCTTTCTCTTTCGCCAGTTCTATGGCAGCCAATGTATCGGCCGTTTCACCCGATTGCGAGATAGCTATTACCACATCGTCTTCATGAATCACCGGATCACGATAGCGGAACTCGGAGGCATATTCCACTTCTACCGGAATACGGCAGAAACTTTCTATCAGTTGTTTCCCTATCAATCCGGCATGCCACGAAGTTCCGCAAGCCACAATTACAAAGCGACGAGCCTTGAGCAGACGTTCCTTATGATCAATAACCGCCGACAGTACTACTTTATCACCGTCCGCATTGATGCGTCCACGCATACAGTCGTTAATACAATCGGGTTGTTCGAATATCTCCTTCAACATGAAATGCGGGTATCCCCCTTTCTCCAGTTGTCCCAGATTCATTTCCACCGTACGTACTTCGGGATTTTGAAGCACGTTGTCCAGATTGACGACTTCCAATGTCTTGTCTCTGCGAATCACCGCTATCTCCCCATCTTGCAGATACACCACTTTATCCGTATACTCTACAATCGGAGTAGCATCCGAAGCCAGAAAGAATTCATCCTTCCCTATCCCTACCACCAGCGGACTGCTTTTGCGTGCTGCAATAATCTCATCGGGATTATTCTTGTCGAGCACCGCTATAGCGTATGCGCCAATCACCTCATGCAGAGCCAACTGAACGGCAGTAAGTAAATCTAAATGGTTGGAAAGTTGGAAAAATTCAATTAACTGTACGAGAACTTCGGTATCTGTACTACTTTTAAAGATGAACCTTTTTTTTGTAGCTTTTCTTTCAGGGTAGCGTAGTTTTCAATAATACCATTGTGGATAAGAGCTAGATTCTTTGAAGAAGAAAAATGAGGATGAGCGTTAGCCTGACAAGGCTCTCCGTGGGTGGCCCATCGGGTGTGGGCAATACCAATTGTACCGGAAACGTCTTTTTGGGAAACAAAAGCCTCTAGGTCTGAAACCTTTCCTTTCGTTTTATAAACGTTCAACCTCCTTTTTTTGTCTATCAATGCGACTCCTGCGCTATCATAGCCCCGGTATTCCAACCGCTTCAGGCCTTTTATGAGAACAGGGTAAGCATCTCGTTTTCCAATATAGCCTACTATTCCACACATAATCTACTAAGTATATGTTCTGATTCGACTGCAAAGATACAAATATCAATTAACATAAATGCAATAAAAAACCATAAATAATTGACGAAAGCGATAAAAAAGTAAGAATAAAAATCGAAAAGAAATATTTTATTCGTTTTTTTAATAAATATGAAAACTTACAGTATGATATTGTCTGTTGTGGTTTTAGTTACGATTTGAAAGACAGTAAGCAAGCAAGAAGGGTAATGTGTAAAGAGGACCGTCATCCCGACGCCCCTCTCCGCAAACTTAAAACAACCAACAAAAGAAATAGATAACCTTTATGCAGTGATTATCTAATAAAAAGCAATTCACGATATTTAGGTAATGTCCACATCTGGTTGTCTACGATCAGCTCCAGCTTGTCAATATGATAACGTATCTCTTCCAGCATCGGGGCGATGGTATCGTGATAGGCAATGGCCTTTTCGCGCTCGCTCTCTATTTTGTTCGCCACTTTTCGCGCCTCCACCATGGCATTTACATGCTCGGTGATGAAAATGGTTCGCCGGGCAATCTCTTCGATGAGTTTCATGTTCTCGGCCGACAGTTGGGATGCTTTTTCCGCCGGGAAGAGCTCTTTCATTTTATACACATTGTCTATCAGCTTGCTTTGGTATTCGGTGGCTACGGGGATGATGTGGTTCATCGCCAGGTCGCCCAGCACGCGCGCCTCGATCTGGATTTTCTTTGTGTAAGTTTCCCATTTCACTTCATTGCGCGCCTCCAACTCCTTGCGGGTCATCACGCCAGTGGATTCAAACATGGCGATGCTCGCGGGCTTCAAGTAGTTGTCGAAAATGAGCGGGCAGCTCGTTTCGCAGTCCAGACCCCGGCGGGCGGCCTCCGCCTTCCATTCGTCCGAGTAGCCGTTGCCGTCAAAGCGGACAGGCTTGCACTCCTTGATGTAGCAGCGGATAATTTCGATGATGGCGGAGATTTTCGGTTCACCCTTTTCGATGAGCGCGTCCACATCCTGCTTGAACCGGGGCAAGCTGTTCGGCAACGGCCGCGTTGAGCGCAATCATGGCGCTGGCGCAGTTTGCCTCCGAGCTACGGCGCGGAACTCGAAACGGTTACCGGTGAAGGCGAACGGTGAGGTGCGGTTACGGTCGGTATTGTCAATCAGCAGTTCGGGAATTTGCGGGATGTCCAGCTTCATTCCCTGTTTGCCAGCCAGTGAGACAAGGTCGTCGTTGCCGCTTTCTTCTATATGGTCCAGCACTTGCGTGAGCTGTTTGCCCAGGAAAGAAGAAATGATGGCGGGCGGCGCTTCGTTGGCTCCCAGGCGATGGGCGTTGGTGGCACTCATGATAGAGGCTTTCAGCAAACCGTTGTGGTGGTATACCGCCATCAGGGTGTTGACAATGAAGGTGATGAAGCGCAGATTGTCTTCGGCGGTCTTGCCCGGAGCCATCAGCAGAACGCCGGTGTCTGTACCAGTGACCAGTTGTTATGCTTCCCCGAGCCGTTGACGCCTTTGAAGGGTTTTTCGTGCAGCAACAGGCGGAAGCCGTGGCTCCGCGCCACCTTGCGCATGAGCGACATGAGAAGCATGTTATGATCTACCGCCAGGTGCATTCTTCGAAAATGGGAGCCAGCTCAAATTGGTTGGGAGCCACTTCGTTATGGCGGGTCTTGACGGGTATGCCCAGTTCCAGCGCCTGTATTTCAAGGTCTTTCATAAAGGCAGCCACACGGGTGGGGATGGCTCCGAAGTAATGGTCTTCCAATTGCTGGTTCTTGCTGGCTTCGTGTCCCATCAGGGTGCGCCCGGTCAGCAGCAGGTCGGGACGGGCGGCATACAGTCCTTCGTCTACCAAGAAGTATTCCTGTTCCCAGCCCAGGTAGGCCACCACTTTCTTCACTTCCGGGTTGAAGTAACGGCACACGTCCACGGCGGCTTTGCCCACAGCACTCAAGGCTTTCAGCAGTGGCGTTTTATAGTCCAGCGACTCGCCGGTGTAAGCAATGAAAACGGTAGGGATGCACAGGGTGTCGTCCACCACGAAGACAGGCGATGAGGGGTCCCATGCGCTGTAGCCGCGTGCCTCGAAAGTGTTTCGGATGCCGCCGTTGGGGAAGCTGGAAGCATCGGGCTCCTGCTGTACGAGGAGCTTGCCGGAGAATTCTTCCATCATTCCACCTTGCCGTCGTGTTCCACAAAGGCGTCGTGCTTTTCGGCTGTGCCTTCCGTCAGGGGTTGGAACCAGTGGGTGTAGTGGGTTACACCTAGCTCGGTTGCCCAGCGTTTCATGCCTGCCGCCACTTCGTCGGCTATGGCACGCTCCAGGGGGGCACCGTTGTCCATGGCGTCCGTCAGTTTGGCATAAACGGCGCCGGCAGATACTTGAACATTTTCTCGCGGTTGAAAACGTATTTGGCGAAATATTCACTGGGCCTTTCGGCTGGTGTCTCCACCGTTGCTGCTTTCTTCTTGAAAGCCGTTTCGACTACTCTGAATCTTAATTTTGACATAATACCTAAATTTGTTTAGTTGTTGATTAGTAGAATGAATGGAAAAAACTTTTGTGATTAATTTAATTGTATGCCGACTCGCCATGCTCGTAGATATCGAGTCCTTCCTCTTCAATGCGTTTCGGAACACGCAAGCCATGTATCTTGTCCAGCACTTTAAAAACAATGAAGCCCATGCCTGCCGCCCACGCTCCTACCACGGCCGCGCCGAAGAGCTGTGCCAGCAGGAAGCTGCTGCCGCCGCCATAGAACAGTCCCTCTTCTGTAGCGAAGAGTCCTGTAAGAATCGTTCCCAGGCAACCGCAAACGCCGTGTACGGACGATGCGCCTACGGGGTCGTCAATCTTCAGCACATGGTCGATAAAGTCGACTGCAAATATCATTACCACGCCGCAAATGGCACCGATAAGTACAGACCCGAAAGGCGATACCAGGTCACATCCCGCCGTGATGCCCACCAGTCCTGCCAGCACACCGTTCAGCGTGAGCGACAAGGAAGGTTTGCCATATTTCATCCAACTCGCCACCAGTGCGAAGAAACCTCCTGCACAAGCTGCCAGGTTGGTGGTGAGGAACACATGCGAAATGGCTGTCTGGTCTCTACTTGTTGCCGCTGCCAACTGCGAACCGGGGTTGAACCCGAACCAGCCGAACCAAAGGATAAACACGCCCAGGCAGGCAAGCGTCAAACTATGACCGGGGATGGCCCTTGATTTGCCGTCTTTCCCGTATTTGCCAATACGCGGTCCCAGAATGGCGGCGCCCACCAAGGCAATCCATCCGCCTACGGAGTGAACCACCGTAGAACCGGCAAAGTCATGGAAAGTAGTGCCGAACGTCCTCATCATAAAGGAGCCTTCGTCTCCGTTCATCAGCCATCCGCCGCCCCAGGTCCAGTGGCCGGAAACCGGATAAATGAGTACGCTGATAAAGACAGTATAGACCAGATACATGGAGAACTTGGTACGTTCCGCCATGGCTCCGGACACGATGGTGGCCGCCGTGGCGCAGAATACAGTCTGGAAAATCAGGAAGCCTTCGATGGGCAATCCGTTGTCGATGATTTTGTCCATCGCCTCCAAGTTGAAAAAATGGGGGCGCCCACAAAACCGCCTATGCCGAACATCAGCCCGAAGCCGATGAACCAGAACAGGATGGAGCCGAACATGAAGTCTACCAGATTTTTCATCAGCACGTTGGCCGTGTTCTTGGTACGGATGAACCCGGCTTCTACCAAGGCAAATCCCGGTTGCATGAAGAATACCAGCATGGCGGCAAGTAGCATCCATACGGTGTTGAGTCCGGTAGCAAGTTCGCCCAAGGCCCCGGCGGTTGCATCGGGCGCCGCGGTGGTGGCTGCCACGCCTGCATCTTGCGCCCAAAGGCCGGCGGGGAGCATAAATAAGAGTATAGTATCCATAATTTTTCTCGTTTACGTTGTAGTATTGTTTTATTCCCGACTTTACTTTTGCCGGTAAAGGGAAGTAGCTTGCGCTTATTTTTCCTGTTCTGCATTATACAGGGCTATGTCACCCCGCTCGCCCGTGCGTATGCGGACGGCGTCTTCAATGGGGATGACGAAAATACGTCCGTCGCCTATCTCGCCGGTGTGCGCCGCCTTGATGATGGCTTGCACTGTTTTCTCCACATTCTTTTCGCGCACCACGATGGAAACCAGGATTCTTTCAATCGAACTGGTATCATACACCACGCCACGGTAGATACGTCCCTGGCGTGCTTTGCCAATGCCTCTTACATCGTAGTAGGAAAACCATTCGATGTCGGCTTCGAGCAACGCGTCCTTTACGTCCTCGAACTTGGTCTTACGGATAATAGCCTCAATTTTCTTCATTGTTGTACTTGTAATTTATATGTTCCAATCTTTTTACCTTTTTAAAAACTGATACCTCTCTATTTTGTCGTTATGTCTGAATTTGTTGTCGTACCTGCATTTTCAGCACTTCCTGTCAGAAACTCAGTCCGAATACGAAATAGGCCCCTTCGGTGCGCGGATTCACCGTCACCTTGGCGAAGGCGGGGACTGAGAATGAGTCTGTAATCTTGATTTCCTTGGATGCCCCAAGGCTGATGTCGCATACGGCGAACCCGTCCGAACCGCTGCATTCCGGATCTGCGGACACGTTATAGAAGTCATTGGCCCATGGCGTGGCTCCTATTTCTGCCGTCCAGTCCAGGCCTGCCAGTTTGAAGGGGGCGGCGAGTGATATGTAAGAGGAGTAAGCCCGGTCGCCGTCCTTGTTCACCCCGTCGGCACCTGCAAAGTTGGTGTACCAGTTCACTGCCAGCGGACCGAAATCGTAGCCTATCTGCGCTTCGAATACATGGCTGGTATGGTGCGTGCCATAGTGGAAATAGCCGGGGCCGCCATTGAACCAGTAGTCTGTCACCGAAATGCTGAAACCGCCGGTGCTGTAGCCCAGCGTCAGGTCCAGTTCTTTCGTATCAGCGGACTCAATGCCTGCGGATCCCCATGCGCCGAGCGAAAATCCTTTGTAGCAACGGACAATGACGGCTGTATGCTTACGCCTCCCAAATCCTGTCCGCGCCAAATATAGCCGCTTACCAAGTCAGCTCCTACGCTGGCTTCCACCTTGTCTTGAGCGATGCTCGTTGCCGGCACTGTCATGGACAGGCCTAATAGCAATGCCGTTTCCTTAAAATTCATCTTCATAGCTTTTTACCTTTTAATTAATAATAGTGAGTATGTCATATTTTATATACCTATTGGCTTGATTGATGTAAGTCCGATGCAAGCACAAAGTGCTTCAAGGTGTTGCCATGTATTGCTCAGAGCAACCATTTTCTGATCCGTTTCATGGCTTCTTCGCAATCCGCCCGCTCTCCGAAAGCGGTCAAGCGGATATATCCTTCACCACTGGGGCCGAAGCCTACTCCCGGCGTGCCCACTACATTGGCTTCATACAGCATCTGTTCAAAGAATTTCCACGAGTTTACCTCACCCGGTGTCTTCACCCACAGGTAGGGGGCGTTCTCTCCGCCGAAAACTTTGAGTCCTGTACTTTCCAACGCTTCTTTCATGATGCGGGCGTTAGCCATATAATACTGTATGATGGCTTTCACTTGCTTTTTGCCCTCGGGGGTATAGATCGCTTCGGCACCACGCTGGGTGATATAGGATGTGCCGTTGAACTTGGTGCACTGGCGGCGGTTCCACATCCGGTTCAGCGGAATGCGCTCTCCTTCCAGCGTGGCGGCTGTGAGTTCTTTCGGTACGACGGTGTATCCGCAACGCACCCCGGTGAATCCGGCCGTCTTCGAGAAACTGCGAAATTCTATCGCTACTTTCTTCGCTCCTTTTATCTCATAAATGGAGTGAGGAATGTCCGGGTCTTGTATGTAGGCCTCGTAGGCAGCATCGTAAAGGATGAGGGTATCATTTTCCAATGCATAGTTCACCCATTTTTTCAGTTCGGCCTTGCTAATGACCGTCCCCGTAGTTATTGGGATAGCAGAGGTATAGGATATCTATCCTGCGGTCGGGGATTTCGGGCACGAAATTATTCTCGCTCAGGCAAGGCAAGTATACCACGTTGCTCCATCGCCCGTCTTCCAGTATCCCGGCACGGCCGCACATTACGTTCGAGTCGATGTATACGGGGTAGATGGGGTCTGTCACGCCGACGCTGTTGTCGTGGCGAAGGATGTCTCCGATATTTCCCGTATCGCTCTTGGCGCCGTCACTGATAAAGACTTCGCCGGGTTCCAGATAGACGCCGCGCGGAGTGTAATCGTTCCTGATGACGGCATCTATCAGGAAATCATAACCTTGTTCGGGACCGTAACCGTGGAATGTCTCTTTGTTTGCCAGCTCGTCTACTGCCTTATGCATGGCTTCGATGGAAGCTTGAGGCAGCGGGCGGGTTACATCTCCGATACCCAGGCGGATAAGGTCCGTTTTGGATGAGAGACTTTGAATGCATTTACCTTTTTGGCAATGTCCGAAAACAAGTAATTGTTTGGTAGTTTTAAAAAATGTTCGTTTACTAGTGCCATCGTTGTTATTGTTTTTATCGTTGTTTTAAGTTTTTCAAAATCAGTATCACATCTCTATTTCGCCTTCGAAAACCTTTCCGGCCGGACCGGTCATGTATACATGTCCGTCTTTCTCGTTCCAATGGATGTGGAGATCGCCTCCGTCCATCCTTACCCACGATTTTCGTCCGGCTTTATGGTTCAGTACGGCTGCCACGGCGGTGGCGCAGGCTCCTGTTCCGCAAGCCATTGTGATGCCCGAACCTCTTTCCCACACTCTCATCCGTAGGGATTGGTCCGGCAATATTTCTACAAATTCCACATTGGTCCGCTCAGGAAAAAGCGGATGATTTTCCAGTTTCGGGCCAACCGCCGGCAAATCCACCTCTTTTATATCATCTACGAAAATGACAACATGCGGATTTCCCATGCAGACGAATGTTCCTTTGTATTCTTTTCCATCGGCCGGGATGGTTTCTGCCAGCATTCCGCCGGTTTTCGTAGCTATCTGTCCGGGATTCGATAGCAGAGGCGTACCCATATCTACGGTTACATCCTTCACCACCCGTTGCCTGTATGAAGTTTCAGGATTTTGATTCCCGAAAGGGTTTCCAGCGTGATCACCTCCTTATCCGTCAGTCCTTTCTCGTATACATATTTGCCTATGCAGCGCGAGGCGTTTCCACACATCATGCTTCGGAGCCGTCTGCATTGAATATACGCATACTGAAATCCGCTTTTTCGGATGCTCCAATCAGTACCAGACCGTCCGCACCGATACCGGTATGATAAGTGCTCCATTTTCTGGCGGCTTTTATCGGATCTTGCAGCGGAGAAGACAAGGTATTTACATAGATATAATCATTGCCGGTTCCTTGCATCTTGGTGAACTTGATAGTTGTTGCCATTTTGATTAATACTTATTTATTGTGGTTTCCTTTTGCTTTTAATTCTGTGCAAATATATATCTTTTTGATATTTTATAAGATATAATTGTTTCTATTTTCTTATTTATTTTCATTCTAATAACAAATAGAAACAGAAGCATTTATTTTTTCTTTCAAATTGCATCAAAACAAGGGTAGATAGTTTTGAATTGTAAGTCAATAGGTCGTTATATGATTGGGGAATGTAATATTCCCATTATTATATCCGGTCGGCGGACAAACACGGACTTAAAATTTAAATTTGTACTTGCAAACCCAATGACAGGTAAAGTAAAAAAGTCCGTGTTCTATCCGTCATCCCGTTCTATAAATAAACATTTTGTGATATGATTGAGGATTATCATTTCATATATTCCCAATGGAATGGACTTTTACATATTTGTCTGCCCGAACCACCGTCCACGCCCCCGGAAGTAATGCACCGTAAGTTCGGGCTGAAAAATCCTTCAGATGTTGCAGCCACTCCGCAAACCCCTTGTTGACGGGCGTTCCGGCTGAAGGATTCGGTCTTTTAATTGTTTCAGCCCGCTTGCGGATGTTTCAGCCTGAAAAACAGGCGTCCGTTCCTGCAATTTGAACGTACACTTCCAAAAAACAAAAGTACGGTTTCAAAAAGCCGCGTTTTTTCCTATCGGAGGGTCCGGAATCCTGATACAAGTTCTGCCGGATCTTGCAACAAGTTCCGCAAATTCCTGCAACAAGTTCCGACTCACGCCCTCACTATTCCGGTAGAAGTGGTTCCTGCCAGAACACCAGCCCACGCGCTGAAAGAACTTGTTCTTTTCGAAAAACATAAGTTCCATTAAAAAAAAGATAAGGATGTGTAGATACTAATTGAAAAGTGCGCTGTATTCTAATTGAAAAGAGCTCCATCCATAACTTGTTACAAAATTACTATAAGTTTAAAATATTCATTTATCTTGTCTCATTTTTTGTGTTTCCTTAAGCC
>ENA-OQAZ01000474-OQAZ01000474.1-human-gut-metagenome-genome-assembly--contig:-NODE-474-length-22236-cov-7.057307_pt1 | contig 22236 bp, 24 predicted proteins | sample MGYA00242737_ERZ504531 | MGnify/ENA primary metagenome ERZ504531 (study PRJEB26092, sample SAMD00036244) | human gut metagenome | host: Homo sapiens | study: EMG produced TPA metagenomics assembly of... | reverse complement strand
CGGAAACAATGCCACGTTTTCTCCCATCCGGAAAAACCTGTCGGTTCATTTGAAATACGGGTTCAAGTTTGCGCCGGATACTTATTTCGGCCGAATGTACCTCATGCCGTACAAGGAATCGGGGTGGGGTATAACACGTTTTTCCCATTCTTCCGAACTGGGAAACCCCTGGTCAGTGTATGCCTTTCAGACCTCGCGCATAGCCAGTCTGACTCCCCGGTTGTCACTGGATTATGAATGGAACTTCGGAGGCTCTTTCGGATGGAAGAAGTATGATGCGGAATCGAATCCCTACAACAGGGTGGTAGGTTCCAAAATGAATGCGTACATTCACCTGAGTTTCCTGTTGAACTGGCAACTGGATGCGCAGACAAATCTTAGGGCAGGAATCGGTGCGACGCACTTTTCAAACGGGAATACCGGTTATCCCAATGCCGGGGTGAACGCATTCGGAGCCAGTATCGGTCTGACGCGCTATTTCGGAGGAACGTCGCGTGCCGCGTTGGCAGATGGTTCTTCCGGCCTTGTTCGGCGTCCGCCTTTCAGGCCCTATGTCAGTTACGACCTCATTGTGTACGGAGCCACCCGTAAGAAAGGCGTGTTTCCAGCAGAGGGAAATCCTGTGCTGGTGCCCGGCTCATTTGGTATTCTCGGACTGAATTTTACGCCGATGTACAACTTCAGCCGTTACTTCAGAGCCGGTGTATCAGTCGATGCACAGTACGATGAAAGTGCCAACATATCCGGTTACATAGCCAATAGTGTGGGGCAGCCCGATGCGGAGACCATCAAGTTCTATCGTCCTCCTTTCCGCGAACAGTTTGCCGTAGGGCTTTCCGTGCGGGCAGAAGTTGTGATGCCGATATTTTCTATCAATTTAGGTATCGGCCGGAATGTCATCTGCAAAGGAGCCGATACGGATTCATTCTATCAGGTATTGGCTTTAAAAACCGATATCACCAAAAATCTTTTTCTGCATGTGGGGTATCAGTTGCACGACTTCAAAGATCCCAACAATCTGATGTTAGGTTGGGGTTTCGATTTAATGCAAAAGGAAGGGAATGAGCATCCCTTCACTTTCTGCTTATTGTGCAGCTTTTAAAGCCGCTTCGTAGTCCGGTTCGTGGGAAATGTTTTCCACCAGCTGGGTGTAACTTACCTTCCCGCTTTCGTCCACTACAATGACGGCACGGGCCATTAAACCTTCCAAGGGTCCGTCGGCTAGCTGGAGACCGTAGCGTGCGACAAAATCACGGCTGCGGAATACGGACAGCGGAATGACATTATCCAGCCCTTCGGTAGAACAGAAACGTGACTGTGCGAAGGGAAGGTCCATGGAAATACATAATACGACTGTATTCTCCAGCCCTGCGGCCCGGACATTGAATTGCCTTACGGACAAGGCACATGTCGGAGTGTCCAGACTGGGGAAGATGTTCAGTATCACTTTCTTTCCTTTGAAATCGGATAAGCTTACTTCTTCTATCTTTGCATTGACGGCGTGAAAATCGGGTGCTACCTGTCCCACCTGAAGCATTGGACCGGATGTGTGTGCTTCTACTCCGCGGCAAATTACGGTTTCACTTTTTTCACTCTGTAGGTCACGGTCTGGTACTCCTGCGGCGGCACGAACCGGCATCAGTCCCATCATCCATATTGCCACCATCCATAAAATTGTACTGATTTTTTTCATATAAAAATAGTAAAGGGTTAGGGCGTTAAAGGTAAGGAGATTTTTTGAAAAACAAATATAAGGGTTGTTATGAATGCTCAAGCAAAAAACGACGCTAGATAAATTGTGCATATTCGGCCTTTCATTTTAATAGGTTTATTTAAGTTTATAAACTATGCTATCCGGCAGTTATTTTTTTCTTATTTCTTTTATATAACCTTTTTTTCTTATAAATTTGCAGCCTAAATTTGGGAGGTTACTTCCTGAATGATTAGAAATTAGATAAAAACCACATAATTATGAGTAAGAAGTTTACTGAATATTCTCAGCTCAACTTGTCAGAAATAAACAAGGAGGTGCTGAAAAAATGGGATGAAAACGATGTGTTTTCTAAAAGTATGACAGAACGTGAGGGATATCCTTCTTTCGTGTTCTACGAAGGTCCTCCCTCGGCTAACGGTATGCCGGGTATTCACCACGTGATGGCACGTACAATTAAGGATACATTCTGTCGTTTCAAGACCATGAAAGGTTTCCAGGTGAAGCGTAAAGCAGGATGGGACACACACGGACTTCCGGTGGAACTGGGAGTGGAAAAGGCACTTGGAATTACCAAAGAGGATATCGGTAAAACGATTTCGGTGGCAGATTATAACAAGCATTGCCGCACGGATGTCATGAAGTTCACTAAAGAATGGACTGACCTTACCCATAAGATGGGTTACTGGGTAGACTTGGAAAATCCGTACATTACCTACGATAACCGTTACATTGAAACTTTGTGGTGGCTGTTGCAGCAGCTTTACAAGAAAGGTTTGCTGTACAAGGGATATACCATCCAGCCGTATTCTCCGGCAGCAGGTACAGGCTTGAGTTCGCATGAGTTGAACCAGCCGGGATGTTACCGCGATGTGAAAGACCTTACCGTGGTAGGTCAGTTCAAGATGAAGAATCCGAAGCCGGAAATGGCAGAGTGGGGTACACCTTATTTCATTGCATGGACTACTACTCCATGGACATTGCCTTCAAATACGGCACTCTGCGTGGGTCCGAAGATTGATTACGTAGCTGTTCAGACTTATAATGCCTATAATGGAGAAAAGATGACGGTGGTACTTGCCAAACCTTTGCTCTATACACATTTCAATAAAAAGGCAGAAGACATTGCACTGGAAGACTACAAGCCGGGTGACAAGTTGATTCCGTTCAAGGTGGTAGGCGAGTACAAGGGTACTGACCTGGTTGGCATGGAATACGAGCAGCTTATCCCCATGGGTGAAACCCGTGGAAGCTGCAGAAGACGGTTCCTGGAAAGAAGCTTCGGCTAAAGCATTCCGTGTAATTCCGGGTGATTATGTAACTACAGAAGACGGTACGGGTATCGTACACATTGCACCGACATTTGGTGCGGACGATGCGAACGTGGCTCGTGCAGCAGGTATTCCTTCTTTGTTCATGATTAACAAGAAAGGCGAGACTCGTCCGATGGTTGACCTGACCGGTAAGTTCTACCTGATGGAGGAACTGGATGAGGCTTTCGTAAAGGAATGTGTCGATGTAGAAAAATATAAGGAATATGAAGGCCGTTGGGTGAAGAATGCATACGACCCGCAGTTCACTGTAGACGGAAAATACGATGAAAAGGCTGCACAGGCTGCTGAATCGCTCGACGTATATATCTGCATGATGCTGAAACAGCAGGGACTGGCATTCAAGACTGAAAAGCACGTGCACAACTATCCGCACTGCTGGCGTACCGACAAACCGGTGTTGTACTATCCGCTGGATAGCTGGTTTATTCGCTCTACTGCTTGCAAGGACCGTATGATTGAGTTGAACAAGACCATCAACTGGAAGCCTGAGTCAACTGGCTCCGGACGTTTCGGCAAGTGGTTGGAAAACTTGAATGACTGGAACTTGAGCCGTTCGCGCTACTGGGGTACTCCGTTGCCTATCTGGAGAAGTGAGGATGGCGAAGAAATCTGCATCGGTTCAGTAGAAGAACTGTACAACGAGATTGAAAAGTCTGTTGCTGCCGGCTTCATGACTGAAAATCCGTATAAGAAATTAGGATTCCAGCCAGGTGTATATAACAAGGAAAATTACGATAAGATTGACTTGCACCGTCCGTATGTGGACGATATCATCTTGGTATCTGCTTCAGGCAAACCGATGAAGCGTGAATCAGATTTGATTGACGTATGGTTTGACTCAGGTGCCATGCCATATGCACAGTTGCACTATCCGTTCGAAAACAAGGAACTGGTAGATTCACGTAGCTACTATCCGGCCGACTTCATTGCGGAAGGTGTGGACCAGACTCGTGGATGGTTCTTTACATTGCATGCCATTGCTACAATGGTGTTCGACAGTGTGGCTTACAAGAACGTGATTTCAAACGGTCTGGTACTCGATAAGAACGGAAACAAGATGTCTAAGCGTCTGGGTAATGCCGTAGATCCGTTCGGTGCAATCGAGAAGTTTGGTTCTGATCCGTTGCGTTGGTACATGATTACCAATTCTTCTCCATGGGACAACCTGAAGTTCGATACTGACGGAGTGGATGAAGTACGTCGTAAGTTCTTTGGAACATTGTATAATACTTACTCATTCTTTGCACTATATGCCAATGTAGATGGCTTTACATACGCTGAAGAAGATGTGCCGATGAACGAGCGTCCGGAAATTGACCGTTGGATTCTTTCACTGTTGAATTCATTGATTAAGAATGTGGATGCTTGCTTTGCCGATTACGAACCGACAAAGGCTGGCCGTCTGATTACAGACTTTGTAAACGATAACTTGAGTAACTGGTACGTGCGCCTGAACCGTAAACGTTTCTGGGGTAGTGCCATGTCAACTGATAAGTTGTCTGCTTACCAGACCTTGTACACTTGCTTGGAAACGGTAGCTAAGCTGATGGCACCGATTGCTCCGTTCTATGCAGACCGTCTGTACATGGATTTGATTGCAGTGACCGGACGTGACCAGGTAGTATCTGTTCACCTTGCCAAGTTCCCGGTAGCCGATGAAAACCTGATTAATGCAGAACTGGAAGCTCGTATGCAGATGGCACAGGATGTGACTTCTATGGTATTGGCTTTGCGTCGTAAGGTCAACATCAAGGTTCGTCAGCCGCTGCAGTGTATCATGATTCCGGTGGTAGATGAAGCGCAAAAGCAGCATATCGAAGCTGTGAAAGATTTGATCATGAACGAGGTGAACGTGAAAGAAATCAAGTTCGTGGATGGTGCGGCAGGCGTACTGGTGAAGAAAGTAAAATGTGACTTTAAGAAACTGGGCCCGAAATTCGGAAAACAGATGAAAGCGGTGGCTGCAGCTGTGGCAGGTATGTCGCAGGAAGCTATTGCTGAACTGGAAAAGAACGGAAGTTACACCTTCCAGCTTGACGGAACAGATGCGGTGGTAGAAGCTGCCGACGTAGAAATCTTCAGTGAAGACATTCCGGGATGGCTGGTAGCCAACGAAGGTAAGTTGACTGTAGCGCTTGAAGTGACTGTAACCGATGAACTGAAGCGTGAAGGTATTGCTCGCGAACTGGTGAACCGTATTCAGAATATCCGTAAGAGCAGCGGTTTTGAAATTACTGACAAGATTGCTATCGTGCTGTCAAAAAATTCAAATACCGATGACGCGATAAATGAATATAATACTTATATTTGCAACCAGGTGCTAGCTAACTCACTGACATTGGCTGATGAAGTGGTTGACGGTACTGAACTTAACTTTGATGACTTCTCGTTGTATGTAAATGTAACGAAGCTGTAATATGAACTCATCCACCCGGCTTTAGTCGGTGGATACTATTATTAACTTAAAACTTAAGCACTATGGCTGAAAAAACAAGGTATTCTGACGCAGAACTTGAGGAATTCCGCGCCATTATCATGGAGAAACTTCAGCTCGCGGAACGTGACTATGAGAAACTGAAAAGTAGTATAATGAACACAGATGGTAACGATACTGACGATACATCTCCCACATATAAAGTGTTGGAAGAAGGTGCCAATACCTTATCGAAAGAAGAAACTACTCGTCTGGCTGCCCGTCAGCTGAAGTTCATTCAAAACTTGCGTGCGGCGCTTGTCCGTATTGAAAACAAAACTTACGGTATCTGTCGCGAAACAGGTAAATTGATTCCCGCTGAGCGCCTTCGTGCTGTTCCTCATGCTACATTGAGTATCGAGGCCAAGCAGCAGGGAAAGAAGTAACGAAATGAATTTTTAATTGAAGATTGGGAATTGAAAATTGAGAAACGGGACTTTTCAAAGTGATCCATTTTCAATTTTCAGTTCTCAATTTTTTTGAATCCAATTTGCAAATTGAAGAAGATGAAAAAATTTTTCACTCAGGGACGTCTGGTTACTCTTGTGGTGGCAGGAGTACTGATTATCGACCAGCTTATCAAGATTGCGGTGAAGACGAACATGTATTTGCATGAGAATATTCATGTGACTGACTGGTTTTATATCTATTTTACGGAAAACAACGGTATGGCTTTTGGTCTGGAGATTTTTGCTAAACTGTTCCTGACGCTTTTCCGTATCGTGGCTGCCATATTGATTACGGTCTATTTGGTGAAACTGGTGAAACGGACGGACAAGGTGAAGAATGGTTACCTGGTTTGTCTTTCCTTGATTCTGGCCGGCGCAGTGGGTAACATCATCGACTGTGTGTTCTATGGAGAGATATTCAGCGAGAGTACGCATTCGCAGATTGCTTCGTGGGTTCCACTGGGACAGGGATATTCCGACTGGTTGCATGGCAAGGTGGTCGATATGTTCTACTTCCCGATTATCGATACCTACTGGCCTGACTGGATGCCTTTTGTAGGAGGTGATCACTTTATTTTCTTCAGCCCGATTTTTAACTTTGCCGATGCGGCTATCAGTTGCGGCATCATTGCCTTGCTTATTTTTTATTCGCATTACCTGAATACGGAAACGCATGCGAATTCTTCCCATAAAGAAGCCAAGAAATGAAACGAATATCGCTTATAGGAGTATCCATGCTGGCGCTGTGCGGCATGTGGAGCTGTGGCAAGAAAGTGCCGGAAGAAATTATCCAGCCGCAAGCCATGGAGAACCTGCTTTATGATTACCATCTGGCAACTACGATGAGTGCGGATTTACCTTACGATGAGAATTACAAGAAACAGGCTTACCTGGCATACGTATTCCAGAAGCATGGAGTAACGGAGGCGGAGTTTGATTCGTCTATGGTATGGTATTCACGTCACAGCGACGAGATGAATACAATTTATCAGAATCTGCAGAAGCGCATGGAGACTACTGCTGAACTGTTGAAAAAGCAGACTGTCCGCAGCAGCGGAGAAGTGGCGGTTTCATTGTCGGGTGATACGGTAGACCTCTGGCAGGACCGTACCATTATTGGCTGACCTCTTCTATACTCACCAATAAGCTGACTTTCGATTTGAAGGCTGATACATCGTTCCACGAGAGGGACAAGATGGTGCTGGAAGCAAATTTCTCTTTCCTGCCTAAAGGTAAGCATGAAGGTAAGGTAGTGATGGCCATGAATGTGGTATTTGATAACGACAGTACGCAGGGAATCAGTCGGGTGGTAGAGGCTTCGGGCATACAGCGCCTGATGCTTCGCCCGGATTCTGCATTTAAGTACAAGAGCGTGAGCGGATTTATGTATTACGCCGGAAAAGAACATTCATCGGCCTTAATCAGCGATATACGTCTGATGCGTTATCGCATGCATGAGGAGAATTTGCAGAAGCAGATTGATTCTGCAGGCGTAAAAGCCGATACACTTGCGCAGAACGATACCCTTCGTAGGGTAAAACGGCAGGAAATTACCAAACGCTGATACTTATGCAGTATTATGCATCTCATTATCTCTGGCATGCGGGGCAGGACAAACTGTTCCGTATGCAGCGTATAGGACTGGAAGTAGCTGGTCGTACGTGGGTGTCGATGGAGCCTTTGGAAGAAGAGGTCCGGAATACCCAGTGGTTGGGCGGACTGATTGTTCTGGTAGCTTCTGATTCGGAATTAAGAAAAGGTGAAACGTTTCAGGAGTTTCGTGCGCGGATTGCTTCTGCGGTGACAGGAGACCAGCCGCTTTATGCTTTCCATGTGCCGTTTTTTGATTTGCAGAAGATGGAATTTACCGAACGAAGCCGTCTGGTGCGTTTATGACAGACGGCGGCGGAATTCCGCACATACGATGGCAGTGGCCACTGCTACGTTCAATGATTCACTGGTATCCTTTCCTTGCGGGTAGTTAGGAATCAGCAACTTTTGAGAAACGAGTGCTTCAATTTCTTTGCACACTCCGTTCCCTTCATTTCCCATCACGATAACCCCTTGTGCGGATAACTCTTGCGAGTAGATGTTTTTTCCGTCCAGGAAGGTGCCGAACACCGGTACGTTCCTTTCTGTCTGTACACGAATGAATTCTTTCAAATCGCAGTAATGCAGCTTGACGCGTGCCAAAGCTCCCATCGTAGCCTGCACGGTTTTCGGGTTAAAGGCGTCGGCTGTACCCTGTGAACAGAAAATATCTTCTATACCAAACCAGTCGGCAATACGGATGATAGTGCCTAAGTTACCCGGGTCTTGCACGTCATCCAGTGCCAGACAGAGTGAATGGCCGGGTAATGAATCATCATAAGTATAAGAAGGTAGTTCGAATACAGCCAGCACTTCTTGCGGGGTTTTCAGCAGACTGGCACGTGCCAGTTCCTCCGCACTTACCTCAATGGTTTCCTGAGCGAGCAGAAGCGGATGAGCCTCCAGCCACTGGGCCGTAGCAATTAACAGTTTGCATGAAAAGTGTCCCAGCAGGTCGTTGACCAGTTTGTTACCTTCGGCCAAGAAAGCTTTTTCTGCTTTCCGGTATTTTTTCATCTCCAATGACCGGATATATTTGATTCTGTTTTTGCTCAGCATAGTGTGACGGGGATTTTTAATTATATTTTAAGAACAAAGCTAAGAAGATATTTTTAATATTGCCTATCTTTGCATATAAAATTTTGCATATAGTTTCAGTTTGTATGAAGATAATCCCCCGTATCTATATCGGCCTGCTTGTCCTGCTGCTTTTTCTGAGCGGATGTTCGGTCAGTAATTCATTCCTGAGGGGCATTATCTTCTGGATAACGTAAAAGTAGAATCAGATAACAAGGAAATCAAGCCTTCGCAGATGAATATGTATCTTCGCCAGACACCCAATGCCAAGTGGTTCAGTCTGGTGAAACTCCCTATGTATATTTACGGAGCAGCTGGAAAGGATTCTACAAAGTGGATTAACCGTTTCTTGTACCGCATGGGAGACGCTCCCCGTATTTATGACCCGAACCTGGCGGAAGAAACCCGCTTGCAGATAGAACAGGCGGTGCGCAACATGGGATACATGAGCGGTCAGGTGAGTATGTACACTCAGGTGAAGGGGAAAAAAATCAAGGTCGGTTATCAGATTCATTCCGGTGAGCCTTACCTGATTTCGCATGTGGCATACGATATTGCCGACTACCAGATACATGATTACCTGATGGCTGATTCAGCCCGTTCTTATCTGAAGGCCGGTTCTCGTCTTGACGTAAACAAACTTGATCAAGAACGTGACCGCATTACACAGTATCTTCAGAACCGGGGCTATTATCGTTTCAACAAAGATTTTATTACGTATCAGGTCGATACCATGCGTAACTCGCGCAATGTCGACTTGATTATGCAACTCCATCCTTATCAGCGAAAGAAGGAAGACCCTCCTTCACAGCATCGTCAGTATTATATTCGCAACGTCGATTTTATGTTCGATGTGGACTTTGCAGAGCTGACTTCCGAGAGTTTGAAAGGTGTGGATTCTCTTCGCTCGGGTGGAGTGAATTTTTTCTATAAGGATAAGTTGTTCTTGCGTCCGCAGGTAATCAGTGATTATAATTATTTGCAATCCGGAAAACTGTATCGTAACCGCGATGTGCAGAATACTTATTCTGCTTTGGGACGATTGAACATCCTGAAATATTCCAACATCCGTTTCCGTGAAGAATTGGAGGCTGATTCGGCTTATCTGGATGCGTACGTCATGCTTACCCGAAACAAGAACAAGTCGCTTTCTTTTGAAATTGAAGGTACCAATCGGCGGGCGACTTGGGTGCTGCGGCTTCCGTAGCTTATTCTCACCGGAACTTGTTCAAGGGTTCTGAAACCTTTACCATTAAGCTACGTGGGGCATACGAAGCGGTTACAGGTTTGGAAGGATATGCCAACAGCAACTACCTGGAGTATGGGGTGGAAACCAGTTTGAGCTTCCCGGAATTTATGTTCCCTTTCCTCTCGTCTGATTTCCGTCGTCGTAGCCGTGCTACTTCTGAGGTAACGGTAAAATACAACTGGCAGATTCGTCCGGAGTTTGAGCGTACTGTGGCTTCTGCGGCCTGGAGTTACCGTTGGGGAAAGCGTGGAGCGACCCATCGTTTTGATGTGTTCGACTTGAATTATATTTACATGCCCTATCGTTCGGAAACTTTTCGTGAATACCTAGACTATATGGACGAAAGGAATCCATTACTGCGTTATAGCTATGAAGACTTGTTTATTGTGCGTCTGGGCTATACTTATACTTATAATAGTTCGGGTGCTACTACATTGAAGACATCGCAACGCAATTCTTATTCTATCCGTTTCAATATTGAAGAGTCGGGCAACTTGTTGTATTTGTTTTCACGGATGATTAATGGTAGTCCGAAGAACGGGGAGGCATATCAGATGGCCAATATCAGTTTTGCGCAGTATGTAAAGACGGATTTCGATTATGCCAAGAATTTCATGATTGACGACCGTAATGCCTTGGTGTTCCATGTGGGGGTAGGGGTGGCCGTTCCGTACGGAAATTCCAAGAGCCTTCCATTTGAAAAACTCTATTTCTCCGGAGGTGCCAACAGTGTGCGCGGATGGAGTGTCCGTTCGTTGGGACCGGGGGGGTACCGTGGCGACAGCAACAGTCTGGATTATGTAAACCATACCGGTGACATCAAGCTCGACCTGAATCTGGAGTATCGTACCCATTTGTTTTGGAAACTGAACGGTGCGGCATTTGTGGATGCCGGAAATGTGTGGACCATCCGAAATCGGGAAATGCAGCCCGAAGGACTTTTCAAGTTCAACCGTTTCTATAAACAGCTGGCCGTGGCCTACGGATTAGGATTGCGTTTCGACCTGGACTTCCTGATTATCCGTTTCGACGGAGGTATGAAGGCTATCAATCCGATGTACACCAGACGCGACCGTTATCCGATTATCTCTCCTGATTTCAAGCGCGACTTCGCGTTTCATTTTGCAGTAGGTTATCCCTTTTAATATCATCTATTATATGGACAAGAATGTATATACCATTGAAGAAGTAGACGAGCTGAAAGCCTGGGCAGAGCAGGCCGAATTTCCGGCAGAGATGCAACTGGACAAGGCTGTCTATATACCCGATGTCAAAGAAACCGTGCACCGGTTAATCATGCAGGCCTACGTGTGTCATGAGAATCCGCGTCTGCAGGGATGTCTGCGCCTGCTGGAGCGTATCAAGGCAAGGGTAGAAGAAGAGAAAAGAAGCTAGATGCGGCTAAAAATGCCGGCTTTCTTTCATATTTGCAAAAAAAATACGAAATTTGCACAGCAACAATAAAGATTAATTCATACACCTTTATAAAAATAACAATTATGACAAAAAGTGCATTACAAATCGCAAGAGCTGCTTACCAGCCGAAATTGCCGAAAGCGTTGACTGGTGCTGTAGTAGCTAAGGAAGGCGAACCGACTCAGTCTGTAGCCGATCAGGAAGAAATCAAGAAGCTGTTCCCGAACACATACGGTATGCCGTTGATTCAGTTTGTGGAAGGTGAAGCTAAAGAATTTGCTCCGATGAACGTCGGCGTAATCTTGTCTGGTGGACAGGCTCCTGGTGGCCACAACGTAATCTCAGGTTTGTTCGACGGTATCAAGAAACTGAACCCGGCTAACAAATTGTACGGTTTTATCCTGGGTCCTGGCGGTTTGGTTGACCACAACTATATGGAACTGACAGCTGATATCATCGATGAATACCGTAACACTGGTGGTTTCGATATTATCGGTTCAGGACGTACCAAACTGGAAAAAGAAGAACAGTTCGAAAAAGGATATGAAATCTTGAAAGAACTGGGTATCAAGGCGCTGGTAATTATCGGTGGAGACGATTCTAACACAAACGCTTGTGTATTGGCTGAATACTATGCTGCTAAGAACTATGGCGTGCAGGTAATCGGTTGCCCGAAGACTATCGACGGTGACTTGAAGAACGACATGATTGAAACTTCATTCGGTTTCGATACTGCCTGCAAGACTTACTCAGAAGTTATCGGTAACATCGAACGCGATTGTAACTCAGCTCGTAAATACTGGCACTTCATCAAGTTGATGGGACGTTCAGCTTCTCACATCGCACTGGAATGTGCTTTGCAAACTCAGCCGAACATCTGTATCATCTCAGAAGAAGTAGAAGCTAAGAACATGTCTTTGGATGACATTGTTACTTATATCGCTCAGGTAGTTGCTGACCGTGCTGCTGCTGGTAACAACTTCGGTACCGTATTGATTCCGGAAGGTTTGATTGAATTTATCCCTGCTATGAAGCGTCTGATTGCTGAATTGAACGACTTCCTGGCTGCTAACGGTGAAGAATTCAACAGCATCAAGCGTTCTAAACAGCGTGATATATTATCAGCAAGTTGTCTCCTGAAAATGCTGCTATCTATGCTTCTTTGCCGGAAGGCGTAGCTCGTCAGTTGTCGCTTGACCGTGACCCGCACGGAAACGTACAGGTTTCTTTGATTGAAACTGAAAAGCTGCTGTCTGAAATGGTAGCTACTAAGCTGGCTGCATGGAAAGAAGAAGGCAAGTTCGTAGGTAAGTTTGCTGCTCAGCACCACTTCTTCGGTTACGAAGGACGTTGCGCTGCTCCTTCTAACTTCGATGCTGACTACTGCTACTCATTGGGTTACACTGCATCTATGTTGATTGCTAACGGTAAGACTGGTTACATGTCTTCTGTACGTAACACTACAGCTCCTGCTGCAGAATGGATTGCAGGTGGTGTGCCTATCACTATGATGATGAACATGGAACGTCGTCACGGTGAAATGAAACCGGTTATCCAGAAAGCACTGGTGAAACTGGATGGTGCTCCGTTCAAGGCATTTGCTGCCGTACGTGACACTTGGGCTAAGGAAACTGCTTACGTTTATCCGGGTCCTATCCAGTACTTCGGTCCTACAGAAGTTTGCGACCAGCCGACTAAGACTCTGCAGTACGAACAGGCAAAATAATTTGATTCCTGAATTCCCGGAAGGGAACTTTCTATAGGAAAATTAATTTAGCGAAGAATCAGGCCGACCGAAAGAGGGCCGGATTCTTCGCTATTTGTTGAAACAAGCTCAACCGGTTCTGCCGGTACATCTGTTGAAATTCTCTATAACTTTTAGTTAAGATGACAAAGAAATCACCCATTCTCGCGGTGAACGAGCCCGTGAAAAAAACTACCCGCAAGCGTCCTGCGACCCGAAAAGCGACAGGCAGTAAGAAGACCGCTTCCGGAAGAACGTCGGGCAGGACTTCCAAAGGGAAGAAGACCATCCGTCGGTGGCAGATGCCTTCGTGGTGTTATTACCTGCTGCTCGGTTTCATTGGAGCCTGTTTTGTCATCTGTTTTTATTATTTCTTTATTCGTCCGTACGCCTACCGCTGGAAACCCTGCTATGGCATGAAAGCATACGGGGTATGTCTGCCATACGGATTTGAAGTGCACGGTTTCGATGTGTCCCACCATCAGGGACAGATAGACTGGAGTGAACTGCAGAAAACCCAGACAGCCCCTTTTCCTGTACGTTTCGTATTTATGAAAGCTTCCGAGGAGGTGATTTCAGCGATACAGCCTTTATCCATAATTTCGATGAGGCCCGCAAGCACGGATTTATCCGCGGAGCCTATCATTTTTACAATCCCAAGACAGACGCTTCCCGTCAGGCCGATTTCTTTATCCGCTCCGTGAAACTGGAATCGGGCGATTTGCCTCCGGTGCTCGACATCGAGGTGAGGGGAGAAGATGAGAAAAAGCTTCGCCGCGACTTGAAAGTCTGGTTGGATAAAATCGAAGATTATTATCGGGTAAAACCGATTCTCTATACCTCTTATAAATTTAAGACCCGTTACCTGAACGATTCCGTTTTCAACTCATATCCGTATTGGATAGCCCATTATTATGCCGACTCGGTGGAATACAAAGGGCAGTGGCGTTTCTGGCAGCATACCGATGTGGGACGTTTGCCGGGCATCCGTGAGGATGTAGATTTGAATGTGTTCAACGGCACGCTGGATGAGTTGAAGCGCATGACGATACCCTGATTCGAAAGAATTCATATCATATACAGACAAACAAAAACCCTCCGCAGGTATCCTTTTGAGGAAATCCCTGCGGAGGGTTTGTTTTTATATAGAAGATAGGGAAACCCCGCTGACTTAGTTGCGGAACTTCAATGCATCTCCTTCGCGTTCTACGATGATCGGTTTTTCGCGGTTCACTTCTTGTGACAGAAGCTTCTTTGACAAATCGTTCAGCAAGTAGCGCTGGATGGCACGTTTTACCGGACGTGCACCGAATTCAGGATCGTAACCTGCAGTGGCCAGGAAGTCGACAGCTGCATCTGTCATCTGCAAAGTCACTCCATTGCCTTCCAGCATCTTCCGGATACCGTTGATTTGCAAGCGGACAATCTGTTCGATTTGCGGCTTGTTCAGCGGCTGGAACATGATGGTCTCGTCAATACGGTTCAGGAATTCCGGACGGATGGTCTTCTTCAGCATGTTCATCACCTCTTTCTTGGTCTCTTCTACAATCTGGTCATGGTTCTGGTCGTTAATCTTCTCGAACTGACTCTGAATGTAGCACTGCCCAAGTTAGAAGTCATGATAATGATGGTGTTCTTGAAGTTCACCGTACGTCCCTTGTTGTCGGTCAGACGTCCGTCGTCCAATACCTGCAACAAAATGTTGAACACATCCGGATGAGCCTTTTCGATTTCATCGAACAGCACGACAGAATACGGTTTCCGGCGTACGGCTTCAGTAAGCTGACCACCTTCATCGTAACCTACGTATCCCGGAGGCGCACCAATCAGACGTGACACGGTATGCTTTTCCTGATACTCACTCATGTCGATACGCGTCATCAGCGATTCATCATCGAACAGGTATTCTGCCAGTGCCTTGGCCAGTTCGGTCTTACCTACACCCGTCGTACCCAAGAAGATGAATGAACCAATCGGACGTTTCGGGTCTTGCAGTCCGGCACGGCTACGGCGTACGGCATCAGCCACGGCTTCGATGGCTTCGTCCTGTCCGATAACCCGCTTGTGCAGCTCATCTTCCAGGTGAAGCAGCTTCTCTCTTTCGCTTTGCAGCATCTTGCTTACCGGTATGCCCGTCCAGCGAGAAACTACATCGCGATGTCTTCAGCCGTTACCTCTTCCTTGATTAAAGCGCTGTCACCCTGCTTCTTCTTCAGATCTTCCTGGATAGACTTGATTTCGTTCTCCAGTGCCTGAAGCTTTCCGTAGCGGATTTCAGCTACACGTCCGTAATCACCTTCACGCTCTGCCTTGTCGGCTTCAAACTTCAGTTGTTCGATTTCCTTCTTGTTCTGCTGAATCTTGTTCACCAGTTCTTTCTCACTCTGCATTTAGCCTTGTAAGAAGTCTCCTGTTCCTTCAGTTCTGCAATCTCCTTGTTCAGTTGAGCCAGTTTAGCCTCGTCCTTTTCACGCTTGATAGCCTCACGTTCAATTTCGAGCTGCTTCAGCCGACGTTCGATTTCATCCAGTTCTTCCGGAAGCGAATCACGCTCCATACGCAGTTTGGCAGCCGCTTCATCCATCAGGTCGATGGCCTTATCCGGCAAGAAACGGTCGGAAATGTAACGGTTGCTCAGTTCCACTGCCGCGATGATGGCTTCGTCTTTGATACGCACTTGATGGTGGTTCTCGTAGCGCTCCTTCAGTCCACGCAAGATGGAGATAGAGCTGGCCGTATCCGGTTCGTCTACCATGACTGTCTGAAAACGACGTTCCAATGCCTTATCCTTTTCGAAATACTTCTGGTATTCATCGAGGGTAGTGGCACCGATGCTCCGCAGTTCGCCACGGGCCAGGGCCGGTTTCAGAATGTTGGCGGCATCCATGGCACCTTCCCCTTTTCCGGCACCCACCAGCGTGTGGATTTCATCGATAAAGAGGATGATGTTTCCGTCGGACTTCGTCACTTCGTTGATAACCGATTTCAGACGTTCCTCAAATTCACCTTTGTATTTGGCACCTGCTACTAGCGCACCCATATCCAGTGAGAACAGCTGCTTGTTCTTCAAGTTTTCCGGCACATCTCCACGCAGGATTCGTTGTGCCAGTCCCTCTACGATAGCCGTCTTACCCGTACCCGGTTCACCAATCAGAATCGGATTGTTCTTCGTACGTCGGCTCAAAATCTGCAATACCCGTCGGATTTCCTCGTCACGGCCGATAACCGGGTCAAGTTTTCCGCTTCGTGCAGCTTCAATCAGGTTGATGGCATATTTGTTTAATGACTGATAGGTATCTTCACTCGACTGTGAGGTGACTTTCTGTCCCTGACGCAGTTCCTGAATGGCAGCCCGCAGTTCCTTGTCGGTAAGGCCTGCATCTTTCAGGATGGTGGCCACCGTACTTTTCACGTTCAGCAGTGCCAGCAACAAGGCTTCCAGTGACACATATTCATCACCCAGTTCCTTAGATACTTCCAAGGCTTTCTGCAACACCTCGTTGGCGCTTCGGCTCAGGTAAGCTTCCCCACCTGAAACTTTCGGCAGTGAGGCAATTTGTCTGTCGAGTACGGTTTCTATCTGCTGGCCGTTTATGCCGAGTTTCTGGAAAATGAAGTTCGTTACATTTTCGCCCACCTTCAGCAAACCTGCCATCAAATGTTCCGGCTCGATGGCCTGCTGTCCACGGCTCTGTACCAAATTTACCGCTTCCTGCACTGCCTCTTGCGATTTGATTGTAAAGTTGTTAAAGTTCATAAATGGTCTCCTTTCTCGTTATTAGTTGTGGTTTCTTATTATTTTCATTTCGTTTGTCGCAGCCCGTCCTGTATGCTTGCAGGCCTGCTTGCGACGCTTAGTTTAATTCAAATTCTTTGCCACAGCTTGTAAAGAATAAAAACCTGACGAATTGTCATTTTGTGATGCTTTTACACTGAAAAATCTGTCAGTTATGTGTCGCTTTTTGTCAGCCAGAAAAACGCAAGTGCGTTTTGGTTCAAACGCAAGTACATTTGACATGAAACGCAAGTGCGTTTTACCTTAAACGTACTTGCGTTTTCTTTTAAACGCAAAGGCGTTTTTTTGAGAGAAAAGAGGAAATTTGTAACTTATTAGAAATCAGCTTCTTTTACGATGTGTAGTTTTTCTCCAGTCACCGGATGTACGAACTCCAGCGCGGCGGCGTGCAGATACAGACGGTCAGACGGCTGGCCGTAGAGGTCGTCGCCTACCATCGGATGGTTCAGTCCCTCCGGATGGGCGGCATGTACACGGAGCTGATGGGTACGTCCCGTATGCGGATAGAATGTAACTCGTGTTCTTCCGTCTTTGCGTTCCAGTACCCGATAGGAAGTGACCGTCCGTTTACCATATTCCCGGCTTACCATCTGGCGCGGACGATCCATCGGGTTCGGACAGATGGGCAGGTCGATGATGCCCTCGTCAGTTTCCAGTTCTCCTTCCAACAGGGCTGTGTAACGCTTTTGGATAAGACGCGTTTCGAAAAGTGCCTGAAGTTCCTTGTGCACTTCCTTCGTTTTGGCCGCAAGCAGCAGGCCGGAAGTAGCCATGTCCAAGCGGTGCACGATAAGTGGACCGGTGGCCTTGGGATAAAGATTGTGCAATCGCTGTAGAATAGAGTCGAGGTCGTTCTTGCCCGGTACGGAGAGCATGCCTGCCGGTTTGTGTACCACCACCAGCCATTCGTCCTCGTAGAGAATCTCCAGTGCCGTCTGGCGGTGTACATCCTCCTCCAGCGGGTTCGGTTCCACGTCCAGTCCCACGAGCATGTGTTTCAGAATCGGTTCACATTTCCCTTTGCACGACGGATAGAAATGTCCTTCGCGGCGAATCTCGTCCTTGGGTGACATGCCCCACCAAAACTCGCCCATAGCCAATGGCTGGAGCTGATGCAGGTAAGCATACTGAAGTAATTTAGGGAGTGCGCATTCGCCTGCACCGGCCGGCGGTGTCTTTTGCGGAGTAGAGCGGAAAATCTCGCATAAATCTTTCACTTCCCCCCGTGCGTTGAGCATGCGGAACTGGGCGAACAGACGCATCTGGAGAGCCGCCGAACGGGTTTTCCGTTCGTGGCGCAAGGCCTGAATCTCCTGCTCGAATGCCTGAAAAGCCTCTCCGGCCGCCTGTACTTTCTCTTTCAGTTTCCGTTCCAACCGTTTGAACTCTGCTTTCTGAAACTGGCTTTCGCGTGACATTGCTTCTGCTTCTTCGGGTGAAACGCCTTCCTTCCGGCGTTGTTCACGGAGGGTTTTCGCTTCTTTCAGCTTCTGTTTTTCAGAAGCTAACGTGGTTTGTGCCTCTTCTTCCGCCTTCTTCCATTCCTCCCGTGCCGAGCGGTATGCTTCGTTAGTTTCCATGGCGGCAATCCGGTGGTTGATGCCGGAAATCTCCGCTTCCTCAATGCGGAAAAATCCGTCGGGTTGCAGGAGGTCATACACCGGAGGTACGAAAAACGCGTGGTGGTTGCTTCCAGCCAGGTTGCCCGAAAAAGCGGCCAGGTAGCCTAGCTTTCCTTCAGTGTCCTTTATCACCAGTACCCCGAACATTTTTCCCTGACGAAGTTCCTCCTGCCAGTCGTCCCGTGTGAGCAGGTACTGACGTACCTCGTCGGCCGCCAGTCGGGTGAGCGGGTGAGGAGTGTAGTGGAAAGGAAAGGTGAAGGCTTTCGGTAAGGCGATGCATCAGTCGGGGTATGGAAGGAATGTATCATGGTGAAATATTGAGTTCGTTTTTATTGTGGGGGCAAAGGTACGAATAAAATGGCTTCTATAGAAATGAAGGTATATATATCCTATATGATGTATCTTATTACGGTTTTTGTACAATGGATAGAAGAAAAATGTATTTTTGTAAATGCTACAGTGTACATGAACTTTCACAGAGTTATTAATCTGAGTCACAATTTCCATATTTCCTGTGATGAAACGACCTAAAATCCTATGAAACAAAAAAGAAAACCATTCTTCGCCTGCTCATTCGCTCTGGTAGTGGTGATAGGTGTGGTGTATGCTTCGTTGCCCTACTACGCCCGTCAGGCACTCATTCACTGGATGCCTGTCATCGACGACCTGGAAACCTTTCACCGGCACACGGTACACCATAATCCGATGACGTGTGGCACTGGCCCCTTTCTACTGATTATAACCGCTTCCAACTGACAGAAAAAGATGCGCACTATTTGGACAGCCTGCGCACCGTGTCCTTTCTCGTCATCCGTCGTGACAGCATCGTCTTCGAAAGTTACCGTGACGGGTGGAATGATACACTGACCTCAAATATCTATTCTGCTACAAAGACCATTGTGGGACTGCTGGCAGGTATTGCCCTTGACGAAGGAAAGATTCATAGTCTGGACGACCCCGTATCACGCTACATACCTGCCTATACAAAAGGAATGCAGGCTGACGTCACCCTGCGCCATTTGCTGACCATGAGTGGCGGCATGGCGTGGGATGAGGCGTATGCTTCACTCTTTTCTGTCACAACGCACGGTTATTATGGTAATGATCTTTACGACTTGGTGACGGGTCTGGAGGTAGTTGACCATCCCGGCGTGCAATATTCCTACCGTAGTGGTGAAACGCAATTGTTAGCTTTCGTTATTGAATCAGCCACTGGGCAAACACTAAGTGACTATGCCGAAGAGAAATTCTGGCGTCCGATGCAGGCCGAACGGGATGCCTATTGGTTGCTGGACAAAAAAGACGGTGACGAAAAAGCCTTCTGTTGCTTCCATACTACGGCCCGCGATGTAGCCCGTTTCGGAAGCCTCCTGTTGCATCGTGGCAATTGGCACGGCCGCCAGCTGGTATCCGAAGCCTATATGGACGAACTGATGCGTCCCGCTTCGTACCTGAAAGACCAGTGGGGCAAGGACTCACTCAGCTATTATGGTTTCCAAACGTGGGTGATGGATTATCACGGTATGCGTTGCCCTTACATGCGCGGTATGCTGGGGCAATACATCATCGCTATTCCCGATTTGGATGCCATTGTCGTGCGGCTGGGCCGTAAGCGTTGCGATGTATATAATCGTGAGATTACGACTGACATTACACGGTATATGGATATAGCTATGAAGATACTGGACGGAAAATGATGTGTGCTGTCGGTTATTGGTAACCGGTGCGTATGGCACTATGTGCGAATGTTTTTTCTATAGGGTTGTTATTAATCCATTCTTTGTTTTGCAGGGCTATTCTAGAGATTTTTCGTAAATCTGTATAAGGAATATAATTACTTGAAATTAAATGAGTTATAAGTATTACCTTGATTTGGGGTAATGATTTGGCAACTGTTCATATTGCTGGGGTCTGCGTCACTTTACGTTTCGATAACTCTGTTTTACAAGAATAATACAATTTTCAATACTAAGCCAATATTACCAAATAAAATTTTGTACCTTTGTCGTATTCAGACAAAAATGGCATATATGAACCGAATAAAAGAGGTATTAGATGCTAAGGGTATTAGTCAAACAGAATTGGCAAACAGGCTTGGAAAGACTTTCAATATGGTCAATCTATATGCTACGAACAAAGTACAACCTCCCATTCCTGTTTTATATCAAATAGCAGACATTCTGAATATTGATGTTAGAGAATTATTAATACCCAACAAGATTAATAAATAGCTTAGTAAACAACAAAAAGAAGAAACGATGGCAAATAGTAATTTGAAGGAAGCGAAGGCAGCTAAAAACGATGAATTCTATACTCAATTCCACGACATTGAAGTGGAAATGAATGCATATCTTGAATATGACCTAAACGTGTTTAGGGGAAAGACTGTTTTATTACCTTGCGATGACCCCGAATGGAGTAACTTTACCCGTTATTTCGCCGCTAAGTTCGATGAACTTGGATTGAAAAAGTTGATTTCTACAAGCTATGCACCAGATGCAAAGAAAATGAGACTATTGTCTGAACCCACTTTGTTTGAAACAGATGCTCCACAATTTGACCCTTCAAAGGCTCAAACAAAGGGCAAGATATTCATTCTTGATAAAGACTTATCTGGTGATGGAAGAATAAACATTGATGATTTGCATTGGGAATATCTTAATGGAGATGGTGATTTCAGAAGCAAAGAAGTTTCCGAATTACGTGATGAAGCAGATATTATTATTACTAATCCTCCATTTTCTCTCTTTCGAGAATTTTTAGCTTGGATTGTTTCAGCTAATAAAAAGTTCATTATCATCGGAAATATGAATGCTGTAACATACAAAGAAACTTTCCCTTTAATTAAAGAAAATAAAATGTGGATGGGATATTCTATTCATAGTGGAGATAGGGAATTTGAAGTCCCCGATGAGTATCCTTTGAATGCGGCAGGATGGAGAATTGATGAGAATGGGAGAAAGTTTATTAGGGTAAAAGGCGTACGATGGTTTACTAACATAGACCATGGGCGGCGTCATGAACCGCTTCCTTTGATGACCATGGCGGACAATCTTCGTTTTTCAAAGCACAAAGAGATAAAAGGGAAAGTTTCTTATGATCATTATGATAATTACGATGCCATAGAAGTTCCTTTTACAGATGCCATTCCCTCAGATTATGATGGCGTTATGGGGGTTCCCATTTCCTTTTTGGACAAATATTGTCCGGAGCAATTTGAAATCTTAGGTCAGACACAAGGTGATTCAGGTAAAGAGCTTGGATTACGTCCGTATCCTCGTGAATTGAAGAAACTAAATCCCAGTCTGCGGGATGGTCAGCTCTATTATATGGAAAATGGAATACCTCAAAAACCATACGCACGTGTGCTAATTAGGAGAATTACTAAGCTATGAAGTTCTTTGAAATCTTAGGGATAACAAAGACATGGTTTGGAAGTGCTTCTAAAATTTATCCCGAACAAATCCAAGTTGACCGTCAAGGGAAAAAATGCAAAGTAACAAAGCTCAATGACGGGGCTGTATTGCATCATCCACAAATTCCTCAGAATGAGACTTATTATATAGTTGATGGGAAGTATTACACTCAAGTATATGCAAGAGTTCTTATCAGGCATATCGGATTATAATTTGCGAATGAGTAATCGAGCATATGTTGAGGTTAAGGAGCCATTATACCAGATAGCACCTCTCCGATTCAAATCTGCCAATTAGGAGTGTCAGAGATGATATATTCTTTGGTTTTTAACCCCCATTCATTTCCTCTATCAGTT
>ENA-OQAZ01000473-OQAZ01000473.1-human-gut-metagenome-genome-assembly--contig:-NODE-473-length-22275-cov-2.920986_pt1 | contig 22275 bp, 27 predicted proteins | sample MGYA00242737_ERZ504531 | MGnify/ENA primary metagenome ERZ504531 (study PRJEB26092, sample SAMD00036244) | human gut metagenome | host: Homo sapiens | study: EMG produced TPA metagenomics assembly of... | reverse complement strand
AATATACAGAATCCATGAAAAAGATACCGACAGGACTCAAACAGGAGATTCAGACAGGAAAAGCGGAGATCCGCTGTGATATCGGTGATGGAATCCAGGAATATCAGTGTGAGATTCTTGAAATTGACAGCAATGCAAGAGATACCAATAAATGTTTTGTCCTGCGAATCACGGATGATGATCTTCTCTCCCGAACCGGTGGAATTGTCCAGGGAATGAGCGGTTCCCCTGTGTTGCAGAACGGGAAACTGATCGGAGCGATAACCCATGTGTTTGTCAATGATCCGACAAAAGGATATGGAATTTTTATTGAGAATATGATGGAATAGCAGAAAACACAGAGAATACAGAAATTAAGAATACAGAAATATATTAGTTCATGATATAATGAGCGCAAGAGAGTCAGAGGGAGCTTGCTCACTCTTGACGAACGGCGAAATTATGGAGTGATGAAATCACGAAATAATGAGCGTTAGCGAGCGGGAACAAACGAAGTTTGTTCATCGGGAGCGGCGAATGACGATCATGATAGCTGCGAGAGCAGCGTCAAGCACCGAAGGTGCGAATCATGATATAATAAGCGTTAGCGAGCGGGAATAAGCGCAGCTTATTCATCGGGGCGGTTGAAAATAAAAAAAATCAGGCGGGGGAAAATGGGACAGAAATTATATTTGGAATGTTATTCGGGAATCAGCGGAGATATGACAGTTGCGGCGCTGTCCGGTCTTATGAAGGATCGGACACCGCTGTTTTGTGTGTTGGACCATATGCCGTTGGAAGGATTTTCTTATGAATTAAAACGGGTGAAAAAGTCCGGGATCGATGCCTGGGATTTCCTGGTAAAACTGGATGCGGAGCATGAAAATCACGATCATGATATGGAGTATCTTCACGGACACAGCCATACGCATGACCATGACCATCATCACGGCCATGAGCATCATCGGGATCACGCAGAAACAGCCGGACATCATCATGATCCGGTGCAGGCGGAAGCGATGCATGCGCAGGAAGAAACTGGACATGAGGAGCATCACCATCATCATCACGAACATCGCGGACTGGGAGATATTTTCCCGATCATTGACCGGTGTGATATGACGGATACGGCGAAAGAACTGGCAAAAGATATTTTCCGGATCTGGCGAAAGCGGAGGCGAAGGCACACAATGTACCAGAAGATCAGGTGCATTTTCATGAGGTGGGAGCCGTGGATTCTATCGTGGATATTGTTGCAGCTGCGGTCTGTATGGACAGTTTGCAGGTGGATGGCGTGATCGTTCCGTTTCTTTGTGAGGGAAAGGGAACCGTGCGCTGCCAGCATGGCATCCTTCCGGTTCCGGTTCCGGCAGTTACCAATATTATCCAGGACAGCGGTCTGAAACTCAGGATGACACAGGTGGAAGGAGAACTGGTAACTCCGACCGGAGCAGCTTTTGCGGCAGCAGTCCGCACAGAAGAAACACTTCCGGAGACATTCCGCATCCTCAATGTAGGAATCGGCGCCGGAAAACGCAAATACGAGTGCCCGGGTATCCTTCGCGCGATGCTGATTGAGACGGAAGAGAAACGGGAAGATAAGATCTGTAAACTGGAAGCCAACATCGACGACAGTACCGGTGAACAGCTTGGCTATGTTCTCGGTGCACTGATGGAAGCCGGTGCAAGAGATGTGCATTACATCCCTGTATACATGAAGAAAAACCGCCCTGGGTGGCAGCTGAATGTGATCTGCATGGAAGAAGACAGAGAAAAACTGGAAAATATCATCTTCCGGGAAACAACGACCATTGGGATCCGCAGACAGAAGATGGACCGGACGGTGCTTCGGAGAAGTAAAAAGACAGTGCAGACACCGTACGGGGAGGCGGAAGTGAAGATCTGTGAGAAAGATGGTATGAAAAAAGTTTATCCTGAGTATGAATCGGTGGTTCGGCTCTGCAAGGAGAGTGGGGCGGCGTTTCAGGATGTGTTTGAAAGTGTGAAGCAGGCGATAGAAAAATAGTGCCGAAACCCAGCAAGAGGAAGGCGGAGCCAGGGTGGCACGACACTTTGTGGGAGGTTAGAGCGTGTCTGAAAAAGGCTTTTCGTGAGCTGCGAAGTCCCAGTTTGTGGGAGATTTTATCCGAATGAGGCGGCGTAGCGGGCTACGGCAACCGAATGAGGGTAAAATCTCCCGCAAAGTGGGGCTTGCAGATTGCGGAAATGATTTTTCAGACACGCTCTAGATTCAGGGAAGCCTATGCTGATATATTTCCTTGTCGAATCTGTGCGCATCCTCGCGGAGCAAATTAACTTAAGCTGGAGTCCAGCTCTGACTGAGTTAATTATAATTTTCATCAAGGTAAATATCAAATTGCTATAATTTATATCTGGTTATTCTTGAAAGGAATATCCGTTTGATGTACAATCAGGATATCAAAGAAGGGAGACTTTCAAATTGGAATTACGAGTATTACGCTATTTTGCCACATCAGCCAGAGAAGGAAGCATGACAAAAGCGGCTGAAAAACTTCATGTTACACAGCCTACACTGTCAAAACAAATAAAAGAGTTGGAAGAGGAACTTGGTCAGAAACTGTTCATCCGGGGAAATTACAATATCCATCTGACTCCGGAAGGCGAAATTCTCTATAAACGAGCTTTAGATATTCTTGAGATGGCAGACCAGACAACTGCTGAATTTGCTTCTATGAACCAGTTTAACGGCGGAGACCTGTATCTTGCTGTGCAGAATCCGACGGCATCTCTCTGCTTGCCAAAACTGCCGGACAACTACTGAAAAAACATGCCAATCTTCATTTTCATTTATACAGTGGAAATGCTGAAACCGTATGCGAACGCTTGGATAAAGGTCTGCTTGACTTTGCGTTTGTCGTTCAAAATATTGATGGGTCCAAGTACTTGTATCTGGAGCTTCCTGTGAAAGATACTTGGGGCTTGCTTATGCGAAAAGACAACCCCCTTGTATCGAAACAATCCATAGCACTGGAAGATCTGCTGGGGCTTCCGCTTATTGTCTCCAGACAAGGTGCAACCAACGAAATGCCGCAGTGGCTTCAAAAAAATTATTCTCGTCTAAATATTGTTGCCACCTATGATCTGATTTTTAATGCATCTATCTCGTCCGTGAAGGTATCGGACTTGCGCTTGGATTGACAAGCTGGTAAGCACCAGCGCAGACAGCATCCTTTGTTTCCGCCCAATCACACCTGCTATTGTCTCTCCCATGCGTCTGATATGGAGAAAAGACCAGCAGTTCTCCCGTGTGGCGACGCTGTTTTTAGAAGAACTGAAACCGTTGTGTTTCTAAATCTTCGTTACTCGCAAGAAGGTCCCGCCATTGCACAATAAGATTTTATGACCTGATTTTCTTCCGTAGGCACACTTTGGTTGTCTTTGTAGAACCACCTGCTGCTCGCTCTAACCTTTTTAGCGTTCTATTCAGCCTGATAGAGGCAAAAAAATACCCCGTTGGTTTCCCAACGAGGCATCAAAGACGATTCTATTCTGTTTTCTGTAAACTGTTATCCATCTTTCCTGGTGACCGTTTGCTGCAACCTTTTTTAACACTATTTTGCAAATAAACAGGATGCCGACATTTGAAATACCGACACCCTGTTTGCAAAATTCGAAAATGCCTTACTGCTCCATACGAACCGTAATCTTGGACGGATACTGTCCGCCATGGAAGATTGTATTATGTGCAACAACCGTTGTCTGGCTGTTGAAACCGTCTTTTGTATTGCTGTTCGGGAATACAAAGTTCTTCGCACTGGAGGTAATCGTCACGCGAATTCGATGTCCCTTCTTAAAGCAGTTGGAAATCTTCGTCGTGAGGATTGTCAGCGGAACTACCTCGCCCGGATTTAAGAAGTCTGCATGGTCAAATCCATTGCGATACTTCGCAGATAAGATACCATCTGCCAGTTTGATAGAACGGCCATTTTCATCTACATCCGTTAATCGAACCATGAAATCCGTATCCGGTGCATCGGAAGCGATGTAAAGAGAACACGGTTATATCGCCTGTGATTACCACGTCCTTCTCCAGCGGATCCGTGGAGTAACACAGCATATCCTGACGTTTCTCCTCCTCTGTATAGTCCTCCGGAACCTCAATTTCATTTTCAGACATATCGATGATATGAGTTGACGGATTCTGAGGATCATAATCATAGCTGTCCTGACTCTCCTTCTCCGGCAGTTTAAAGGAAAGAACTCCATCACCGGAGGATGTGTTGGCATGACCGCAGCTGTCCAGGTAAATCTCTGTTTCCTGGGTCTCCGGAATTGGCCAGTTGGAAGCTGTCTTCCATGTTTCCTGTCCGACGGTATAATACTCAACTGGAGCTGTTTTATCAATTCCGTTGTCTACGCCCTTCAGATGATGCTCAAACCACTGAAAATAGATAAAATCTAAGTCAAAGCGCAGAGCCTTGTCACCAAATGACACTCCATGCATATCGTATTTGCTGTTTCCGCTATGCTGCCACGGACCTAGAATTACTTTTCTCATGCCTTCCGGGAAATCATGCACAAGCTCCAGAGCCTCTGTCGTTCCCATTCCATTATCATCAAACCAGCCGGACTGGATGAGAGCCGGGATCTGCGCATGCACAGAGCGCTCCTTCCAGTTGGAACGATGCCAGAATTCATCATAATCTGGATTTTCCAGCCATTTATCCAGGAACGGAACATGATATCCCAGTGCTTTTCTGCAAGCTGATCTAACGGCGGATGTTCAATACTTCTTCCCAGTCATCCCGCTCCATCAGTTCCGGATGGAATTTTTTCTGAGAAACAGCGAATCCCCAGGCAAGCATTCCGGAGGTAAAGCAGCCGCCTCTTCTCGGTAGATCCACAAATGCACTTCCTGCACATACGACGCTGATCAAGGCTTTCAGGTGAGGATTACCGCTAGCTGCTGCTGCCCACTGTACATATCCCAGATAGGAACCGCCTACCATGCCGACACTTCCTGAAGACCAGGACTGCTCTGCAATCCAGTTCAGAGTGTCATCGCCATCCTCTACCTCAGAGTGGTTCGGAATCCATTCGCCTTCGCTGAGGTTACGGCCCCGGACATCCTGAACTACGACTGCATAGCCGCGCTGTACGTACCGATAGTAAACCTCACAGCCATCTTCTTTTCCATATGGTGTACGAATCAGTACCGCCGGCACCTTCTCGTTCAGCCCAGCCGGTACATAAACATCCGTTGACAGATGAATACCATCCCGCATAGGAACCAGAAAGCTTCCAAGATGATTAACTCCGTATATTTTCTCATCCGGCCAGGTGTTTTTCCACATTTTAAGAACCGTTCTGTCCTCCTCGCCGTCCCGTACCAGTACCGTAACCATTTCCCTTGCCGGACAGCACACTGCAAGCAGCTTACCATTCTCTACCAGCTTGTTATTCGGGAATTTGACATCACGCTGCAGATACCAGGAATCCTTACTGCTTGTATAGCGCTCTGCGCCTTCCGGCAGTCTACGATGACTTCCCCGTCTCCCACAAGTTTCTGTTCATAGCTATGGAGCTGATGTGACAGCTTCAATAAGTCAATTTTGGTAAATGATTTATAAAAGGCATTGTCCTCTTCCGACAAAGTCTCCCACGGAAGCAGCTTACCCGATGCAATATCCAGTTTTTGAATGGAGATCGGCTGCGTATCAAAATCAAGTTCCGCATAAAGAATTCCCGATACATACAAATGATATAGTTTCATAACGATTCATCTCCCTATTCGCTGCTGTGCACACATGTGTACACAGTTACTATGTTCCTGTTATACTCCGATGATGCCGCGGATAGCATAAGCAACTGCAATACCAAGGTAGTTGCCCATCGCTCCGGCCAGAACGCCCATCAGAAGACCGGTTGTAATCATAGTTTTCCACTGTGCACTTGATGCAATCAGAGCAGCTGTCGGGCCGTCAGAAATACATGCCACAGCAGAAAGAAGAACATACTCAAATTTTACCTTCAACAGTCTCGTTACAAGCAGATGCAGTACAATGCAGCTGACGATAACGCAGAAGCAGAATAAGGTAATATAGAATGTAGATCCGAAGAACTGTTTCAGATCAACGGCGAATCCAATGGTGGTCAGGAATAACAGTGCCACAAAAAGTCCCAGGTCAAAGTTGCCGCGCAGCTTACGTACTGCCGGAATCTGTGCAATGATAATTGAGAAAGTCGTAATCAGAATAATACGTCCCGCACTGCGGAAGCCCGGTCCAAATACCATGCCTGCAATGGTCGTAGCTGCCCATACAGTACCAAAGCCGATTGCCAGCAGCCATGCGATCTCCTGAATGGACCACTCTTTAGATGCCATCAGTTCTTCATGATCTCCATCGCCCTGCAGCTCTGCCTCTGTCATCTCATAAGGCCACAGCTTTCTCAGCAGCTTAGAGTTCTTGTAGATAGCCGGTGCCGCAAACATAAGAATCAGACTCGGAATACCAATTACATAGTCTGCTGCATTGGCAGCTGCGATGGTTCCCTTTGCCGCATCCAGTCCGACTGCGATTGCTGTCAGGTTGGAACTTCCGCCTGTATAGGTTCCGACAAACATTCCGGCAATCTTCCATCCCTCATCAATCTTGGATGCGAATAAAACACCAAACACGAATGCCATCAGGCAGACACTTACCGCTGCTGATGCCAGTGCAATAATCGAGTTTCTGTTTAACAATTTTTTCATCTGACGCAGATCCAGGCTCAGCAGACAGATAGAAATAGACAGCGGTACACAATAACTGCTGAGGGCATCATAGGTCGGGCTGGACACCGGTACAATTTTCAAGTTTGAAAGAATAATACCGGTAACAATAACCGTTAAAGCCGGTCCAAGCACCTTGAACACTTTAAAGCGTTGAAGCCAAAAGCCGACAGCTACCATAAGAAACATAACCAGAAGCAATGCGCTTTCTGATGAAAATAATGTTGTACTTTCCATATAATTAAGTAATCCTTTCTAGTGAGAACCTCCGCGAGGCCTGGCGCATGACTTCGGTCAGCGCATCCCCGCGGAGCATTTATTATCCGAATTAGAAATCCAGATCCAGACCAAGACCTGGTTTCTGAGACAGTGTATATACGCCACCCTCGATGGTGAAGCCACCCGGCATTCCCATCTCCGGATCTACTGCATACATGAAGCTGTCGCAATCTGCCTCTGTGATATTGCTCTTAGCTGCAACCAGGCTGACACCTGCTGCAATCGCAACCTTCGTCTCCAGCATACAGCCAACCATACAATTTACATGATTTGCTTCTGCGATTGCATTGATCTTCTCTGCCGGATACAGACCGCCGCACTTCATCAGTTTGATGTTCAGAATATCAGCTGCATCCATCTTGCAGGCTTTTGCTGCATCAACCGGAGAATGGATAGACTCATCCAGCATAATCTGCATATTAACCTTCTGGCGAAGGATCTTGGAACCGTCCATATCCCACCATGGCAGACACTGCTCTACTGCGTCAACACCGATTTTTTCAAATTCATTCAGAACTCTTACCGCATCATTTACGGTATATCCCTGGTTTGCATCCACACGCAGGCGGATATCCGGTCCAACTGCTTCGCGAATCAGAGTAAGTGCACGAATATCATCCGCCGGATTAATTCCAGCTTTCACCTTCAGGATACGGAATCCATCACGCTCAACACGCTCTTTTGCTTCCTGTGCCATCAGTTCCGGCTTATCAATACCAATTGTCATATCGGTTACGATCTGGTCACGGTATCCGCCAGTACCTTGTACAGCGGCTGGTTCATAACCTTGCCCTTCAGATCATACAGCGCAATATCGATTGCAGCCTTTGCTGAGGTATTGCCGGAAATCAGACGATCCATCATCAGATGAATTCCCTCAATATTCATCGGATCCATACCGATCAGACCCTGTTTAAACAATTTAAGAACTTCCAGAACGGTTGCACTGTTCTCTCCGGTAACCGGTTCAAACGGAGCTGCCTCTCCGATTCCATAGATTCCCTCATCTGTCATAACTTTTACCAGAACATTCACAGAATGATCCTGTACGGCAAATGCAATACGGAACGGCTTCTTCATCGGAATGTGAATCACTTCTACTTTTACATCAGTAATTTTCATATTAGACCTCCATACTGTAAAATTATTTTAAAATTAGTATAATTTTACTCTCACTAAAATATATAGTCAACCTTTTCCCGTTCAAAATACAAAATTAAGGATTTTGCATAAAAAATATTCCATAAATCTGTGAAAATAAGCCAAAGTCGAAACAGATAATAAGGCAAATAGGAGAATAGTAAACTTTAATATTTTTATATATATAAAACAAATCAAACTCTGGTTTATTTACAAAAACAATGGTATACTAATACAGACAGCGGATTCCGCTGAAGATCATAGAATAAAGTACATCGAACAGGGGGATTACAATATGCTCGGTGAGCAGATACGCAACATAAGAAAATCAAGAGACTTTACACTAAAAGCCCTGGCTGAACAGACAGGACTTTCCATTGGCTATATATCCCAGATAGAGCGCAATCTGACGGACCCATCCCTGTCAACGCTTCGCAAAATCAGCGCTGCTCTGGATGTTCCCACCTATCTTTTTATGGGAGAAGCCGAAGCTGACAACACACTGACTACCAGAAAAAATCAGGTCATCACTTTATCACAGCCCCATTCCAATATCCGTTACCATCTGCTGACGCCGATGCCATCGGCAGAATTTGTTCCCCAGTCTCTGATTATCGGTTTTGAGCTGGAAGCACATGCTAAGGATGGCGAACGCCCTGTGATTCACCCCAGTGAGGAGATCATCATGGTCCAGTCCGGAGAACTGGATGTTATCATCGGAACCGAGAGAATTCACCTGACGGAAGGGGATTCGACGCTGATTCGATCCAACCTTCCCCATATTGTGGAAAACACGACAGACAAGCAAATGACCGGTATTTCCGTATTCACACCGGCCATCTGGTTTCCATCCATACGAAGAACTGAACAGAACGGATAAAACTCATCCCTTTAAAAACTCTTTCGTCTCTTCGCACTCCGGCTTTTCCAGAATGTTTCTGCATCCTTTGTTTCTACCAGCCGTCCATTCTGGAAAAAGGCCACATCGTCCGCAATGCGCTTTGCCTGCGCCAGGTTGTGGGGAACAATCACAATGGTATAACGCTCCTTCAGGTTCTTAAGCAGCTCTTCTATTTTGGCAGAAGCCTTCACGTCCAGAGCCGAACAAGGTTCATCTAAGAGCAGTACCTTCGGCTCCACCGTCAGCGCCCTGGCAATGCACAGACGCTGCTTCTGACCGCCTGAAAGCTTTTAGGTCAGGTTTTTATAAATAGAAAACGGAAACGGTGCCGGTGTCTGAAACACCAGTCCCACATTTTTTCTCAACTCTTCCATGGATATCCGCCTCCTCCAACATAATTCTGCCGGACACATTCACCCCGCGCTCCTGCTCCAAAAGACCATTTAACGTCTTCAAAAATGTGGTTTTTCCGCAGCCGGAAGGTTCAAGAATCGCTGTGATCCGGTTTCTGCGGATATTCATAGACGCATTATGGAGAACCGTTTTTCCATCATAAGATACATTCAAATTGCAGATCTGCATGATCGCATCGTTCATATTGGATTCCATTTTATTTCTCCTTTCATTTTTCCGCTTTACCGGTTCTACTGCTTCCTGCAATGCTCTGCATACAGAGCCGCCGCCAGATTACCTGCCAGAGAACGACACCGAAACAAATCGGGACCATTCCACAAAAAACGACAAACAAAAACGCCAGTCTTCTCCAAGAGAAAACTGGCATCATGACGATTCTATAGTCTATAATTGCGATTAACCGGCAGGATAATACCGGTTGAGGTGCGTAAGGAGCAGAGACATCAGAAAAGCTTTTTTTGACGAATTACATATTGCTACTCTCATGCGGCTCCCTCCGTGGGCCGCCGATCCTGTGTCGGGCAAAGAAAAGCGGCGGCCTTGATTTCTCAAAACCGCCGCTGGGATATATAGAGTGAGCGCACAAACTCAACCTGCCCGCAACGGTTTTTTTCTTTCCCCGTCGGGCGGGGCAGGCTATTCTAGCACCAGAATTTCATTCTGTGGCTACGCGTTCTGCGAACGCTTTTGACCAGGACCAGCTTACCGCTGGCCGTGGTCTTTTTCTTTTTCAACATCCTGTTCTACCTCCATTTTCAGCACTCGATCTACATTTGCCTTTGCCGTTAAAAGCTCCCGCATTTCCTCACGGGAACGCCGGTACTCGGCATAGGTCTTTTTCTTTTCTTCCAGCAATTTCGCGTACTCCGTCTGCAACTCTTTGACCTTGGGCAGCTTCTTGACGCCCATCTCATCAAAGGCATTCTTAGCAGCCTGGTGGAGCAGAATTTCTTCCTCATGTTCCTCCCGGAATTTCTTAGAGTAACCCGCCTTGCGGTATGCCACATAGACCTCACGGGTCTTGGCATAATTTACGATGTGAGTACGCAGAACAGCAATCTCTGCCATGCGCTTTTCAGCCGCTTTGATCTGCGCCGAAAGCTCATTGTGATGTGCCGTGCAGCCGCAGCCTTTTCTTCCAAAACCGCATACTCCAGCAGGTTGTGCTCTGACAGGTAATTCATGGTCTGCGCCATCTGCTTGAGGTTGAACACCTTAGCCCATCGAGCATAGCCAGCGCCTTTTCCAGCCTGCAATTTTGCCTGAATGTCCACCAGCAGATTGACCTTGGGCGGCTCCGGCTGCACGGCGGAATTTTTACGGGGCGTATGCCGTTTTTCACCGGCCAGCACCGCACGGATTTCTGCTTCACTGTACCCGGCCCCCAGCTTGTCATCCATGCGGCTACATTCTTCCAGCCGGGAGCTTTGAGCCGGATTGCTTTCCCGCGCCGAGATACTTCGCAGCCCATTTCTGTAAGCAGTTTCAACAGCGCATCAAAGTCCGCCGGTTTCTGCTCCAGCGCTCGGTCAATCATCACCCGTAGCTGTTCCCGATGGGAGGGATTGGCCTGTTCGCCCAGCCACTTGTTGTAGCTTTTTCCGTGGGGTTTCGGGTCCTCCACAATGGACAATCCGTTCTCGATACAGATGGTATCGCTCAAGCGTCGGACGGCTCTGGTGCTGCCCCAAAAGTTGCGGAACTTTCGGTCACAATCTGCATTGACCGCCGACCAGATGATGTGATTATGAACGTGCGATTTGTCTATGTGGGTGCAGACCACAAAGGCGTGATTGCCCTTGGTGAACCGCTTGGCAAATTCCACGCCCAGGCGGTTGGCTTCCTCCGGTGTGATTTCACCGGGTTTGAATGACTGGCGCACATGGTAAGCGATCACATCGTCCGCCCCGCGCACCCGCCGGTGGCGGAGATATACTGCCGCTTCGCCAGAAGGAACTCTGCATCGGCGGTCCGGCTGTCACAGCCATAGCCGGTAATTAGTTTTCCGTTGTCGGTCTTTTGCGGATTTGCCACATAATCAATGATGTCGCTGATTGCTCGGCTCTCAGTGCGCCCCTTGCCGATATGCAGGGGCATGATGCGTGTGGTTGCCATAGAAGGGCCTCCTTTCTAAAAAAGAAACGGCCTGCATGATGCAGACCGCTTTTGCTATTCTATAAAATCGTCCTCGATGTCCTCTAACCGCTTCGGAGGAAACCTCATCTCGTATTGTTCTTTTGCCAGTGCACGAACTTCCGGGCGCTTATCTTTCATTCGGTTTTTCAGCCAGGAAATCTGCTCCTTTGATAACCGCCAAGGGAGATTCAGTAAGCGGTTTACCGTCATTTGCTCCGCTTGTTTCTCCGGCGATAAAGAAGCACAGGATTTACAGATGTGCGCCGCATGACCTTTGCCGGAAAATTTTTCGTTAGCCTTATATTCTCCGCAGACTTTACAATAATGTCCATGCTTCTTCATAGGCTCGATTCCTTTTCACTGAGCGCATATAAACTGCGAACCGCCCCCATGATGATGTTCCACTCCAGATCTGCCGCATAGGAAAATTTTTTACGGTACGATTCCCAAAGTTTCTGCATCACCGGACTATTTTCCACTTCTTCAAAAACTTCGGCAGCTTCTGCAAGATGTTGTTCTGTCCCGCGTTTGTGGGCAGTGGCTCGCAGCGCATCATGGAGCGTCTGCCGGTTCAATGTGTTCCCGTGGAGCTGATCCAGAATATAAATGTCATAGAAATCTCTCATGCGGGTGTTGGTGGTGGTTCTGGTGATGATTGTTTCCAGCTTTTCAGCCAGAACGGTTTCCAGATTGTATGCCCAAATGTCAATGGAGCGATCTTCCAGCATCAGCTTGAAAGAGTAGCGTACCTCCCTTGGGGTAATGGCATCCCCTGTGGAAATGTCAATCTTCAAAGGTGTCACCACACCGTCAAAGGTTGTAGTCATGCTGACCCGAATCCCAGGATACTCCGCTTCATCCATAATCTCTGAAATGCTTTTCAGCTGAAATTTGACGCCATCATCAATCGGTACACTCACAATAGCAGAAATCAGGTTCTCGATGTCCTCTACATTAACATTGGCTCCTTTTACAGTAGCGTCCAAGTCCATCGTGGAACGGGCATCCAGTCCAACCATTGCCGCTACCAGCATCCCGCCTTTCAGAATAAATTTATCACAATATTCAGAAAGGGAAATACGCTCCAGAAAACGCTCCATCATATAGTTTCGCATTAAAAGCTGTGCATCCGCAGATTTTTCTCTGGAAAGATTGCGAATCAAATCTTTTAGCTGCCTTGCTGTTTTTATCATAAAAGCACCTCCAAATACTGCCGTAAAATTTTTTCAACCCGGAACATACCGGCATACCGCATCAAAGTCCGCAGATCCTTGTCCTTTCTTCTGGCATACATTTTTAGCGCTCCTTGAAAAGTCTGTGTCTCCATGTTGTTCCGGCTGCGGAGCAGGTCGCAGATGGTGCGCTCCATATCATAGATAGGAACCGTATGCCCAAAAGGTGTTTGGCCAGTTGTCAACCCTACCTCATATAGTTCTGGTTTGATGGTGTAAACAGAAAGCCCCTCTGCCTTTAAGCGAGTGGTGCTGTACCCTCTGCGCACCGTGATAGCGTATGGAGATGGTTCCCGGTCTGTCAGGTCATGGAAAAATAGCGCCGATTCATGGGAAAATACTGCCTGACCACATCGCAGATGTAACAGAAACATCGCATCAATCCAGGTGTCCTCGGAGACATAAATTCCGTGAGCAACCTGCTGAAGATTTTTCTCTTTGACATATTTATAAAAAATGGGTTTTACAATTCCGCTGGCGATTACCTGTGCGGTTTGCAGCATCCCATCATGCTCGGTCAGAAGTCTGTCTAACTGCTCAAACCGTTCTGATTTGGTCACATTCATCACTTCCTTTCGTGCTACTATTATACACGAATGTGGCACGGAAGTAAATATAGCAATTTAACAGACACTGTCTGGCATTTTTTGTGACCGCGCATTTTATCCATAAACCAAATCCTGAATGGCAAACTTCAAGTCCTGCACCTTGCCCAGCAGCCAGATGGCAGCCATCGGCAGACCATAGGGACTAATAAGGAATGCCATCACCAGCAGGATAATGCCGTTTTGCAGGGAACAGATCAGCAGAACCGCCACACCCAACAGTGCAACCATCATGCTGATAAGCCCCAGCACCAGACCGGAAACATAGACGATCCCCACACAAATCCAAACGAACAGGGTCAGCGCCAGAATCACCGGAACCATCACGATCTTCAACAGCAGTTTCAACAAAAATACCAATGCCCTCATTATTATGCCTCCTCTCAAAATCACAGTTCCTGTTCCTGATTCCATTATCCCTGTCTCACAGCCAAAAGGCAAGGATACGGGCAAAAAGAAAAAGCGGAGGAAGGTGCGGCGAAGAAACGCCGTTCCTCCCTCCGCAAATGGGGTATTTGTCCCGGTTACGAAAGTTTGGAGAGTTGCGTCAGTATCTCTTTAACTCCGTCCCATAACTGTTCCTGCCGCTGGGATATATCCTCCAAATCGACATCATAAATCCGCCCGGTCTCATGCACCTTGCGGGTCAGCTGGTTTAAGTTGTTGCTGCTCCGGCGCAGCAGGGATACCAGTTCTTTCAGTTCCGGCAAATCCAGCTGCACCACATAGCCGTCCACAGCCATTTTCCGCAGATAGGCGCTCAGGTTTTTTGTCCCAAACTGTGCCATTTTCTGCTGAATCAACTCCATTTCATCAGCGGATACCCAAAACAGAACCGGCACATCCCGCTTGCGCTTGGGGCTGCTCATCGCTCCGGCTCCCGTTTCTTCGGGGCGGCAGGCTTGCGGGCAGGCGGTTCCTGCCTGAGCTTTTGCAGGACAGAACTTTTCTGCGGTTCCTGCATGGTTTTCTGGCCTGCTGGTAAACAGATCGGTCAGACCGGGATTGACCCCATCCACAACCAGATAGGCACAGTGGCGGGAAGCATCGCTGTCCTCCGGCATGGGAATGGTTTTTGCCCAGGCTTTATTGTCCTGAGAGATACGCCCGTCATGGTTCTTGTGCTGGATGGTGTTGGCAAGAATAAACTGTACCCGTTCTGTCCCGAACTTTTCCAGCACATCTTTGACCGCCGCCTCCGTATCCAGCCGGTTCTCTGCATAGTGGGCGCTGATGGTCTGCTCAATGGCTTCTTTGCAGGCGCTGTTTGCCTGATACGAACGGTTATATTGTGCCATCTCTCCATGCTCGGACGCATAGGCGGCAGAATGGGGGTAGAGAGGGGCAGTTCGTAATTCTTCCTGCGCCCTGCACACATCGTCGGCACGGCTTTCAATGCTGTCCCGGATCACATCCATATAGCCGGTCTCCAGCTTTTCAAAATAGCGGTACACATCCGCCAGCGGAGAGGGCGATTCCAAAAGTGCCTGAGCCTGGGTGTCGGTCAACTCCAGTTCCTCCATTGCCATCACGATGTCCTCGCGGATGGTGTACTCATAGGCATGGTTTAAGACTTCTTCCGGGGGCTGGCTTTTCAGCCAGTCCCGGAACTTGTCCTGTTCGGCAGCCATCTTTTCATAAAGGGCTGTATTCAGATCGTTAGTATTCATGTTATCGCACCTCCTCATGCTGTTTTGGTTTCTTGTCTGTACTACGGGGTTGCACCGGGCGTTTTAGGTTATCCAGCACCGAAGGCCGTGTGCTTTTGGCAACAACAGACTCGGTGTGTGCCTGCCCCTTTCCGTCGATGTTGAGCAGGGTATCCAACTCCACCAGACGGGCGTTTTTGCTTCTCAGTTCTTCTTCATAAAGGAACGGCTTTCCTACTTCCTCCTTGGCTGCGGCCTGCTGCTGGTAAAGGTTCTCCAGCTGATTTTTGACCGCTTCCAAACGCTGGGGCATCTGCGCCAGTGCGTTGTCGATACGGGTAAGATTTCCGCGCGGGTCTGTACCCAGGGTCGCCCGATGGGTCATTTGTCCTTTCAGCAGGAGCGTATATTCCTGTTTCCACGCTTCAAATTCCACCAACATAGTGAATCCACGGTAACTGCCAATCTGCACCGAATCGGAGGTTTTGACCTCCTTGCAGGCATCCAAAAGGGCTGCACCGGCGTTCTCCTTATCGGTCAGCAGGTCTCCACGAATCTCCATACCAGCAAAACCGTCCTCCGGGTGCGGGTGAGCTGTCAAAACCTCCAGATCGGATTCAAAGCCCTTGATAAAACCTTTGTGCTTTTCAATCTCCTCCGGGAAGTATTTGAGCAGCTGGTCCTCCAGACGATATTGCTTGCTCTGGTGGTCGGCTTTCATCAGCTTCAGGCGGGATACCTCCACATCCAAATCCATACGCTCCTTGATGCGGGGATCTCCGGCACACAGAGCCTTGATCTCGGCAAAACTGAGGGCTGTTTCATCCACATCATCGCAGGAACGCACCGGTGATTTAGAAGTCATGATCTGGCTGATGAATTTCTGTTTGTTTTCCACCGTCTGCCAGAGGTAGGCATCAAAAGTTCCCTCCGTGACATAGCGGTACACATGGACAAGAGGGTTCTGGTTGCCCTGGCGCTCGATACGGCCCTTGCGCTGGGCAAGGTCTCCCGGCCGCCACGGGCAGTCCAAATCATGCAGCGCCACAAGGCGATCCTGCACATTGGTGCCTGCGCCCATCTTGGCAGTGCTGCCTAATAGGACACGCACCTGACCGGTACGGACTTTAGAGAACAACTCCTTTTTCCGCACTTCGGTGTTGGCTTCATGGATAAAAGCAATCTGGTCGGCAGGCATTCCCTGAGCAATGAGTTTCTGACGAATATCGTCATATACCGTAAAGATCGGTTCCTGCTCCGGCAGAGGCACAGCGCCTTCCAATGCGTGAAGCAGTGGATTATCCAGCGTTTTCGCCGCCTTGCTTGCAGGGGCTTTTGCCTGCGGTGTAGAAATGTCGCAGAACACCAGCTGGGTCAGCTTGTCAGCTTTGCCATTCCGCCAGATCTGCATGATGTTGTCCACGCACTGATTGACCTTTGTGCCAGGTTCATCCGGCAGCATCTGGTTGACGATTCTCTGGTCCAGGCCCAGCTTACGGCCATCCGAGGTAATCTTGAGCATATTATCCACCGACGGGTCCACACTGCCTCTGTGTACTTCGGAAGCGCGCTCAGAGAGTGCCTTCACCATTTCCTGCTGATGTTCGGTGGGCTGTGCCACGATGTTGTGGTATTCCACTTCCGGGGTGGGCAGGTTCAACTGGTCGGCGGTCTTGATGTCCGCCACCTCTTTGAACAGGTTCATCAGCTCCGGCAGGTTGAAAAACTTGGAGAATCGGGTGCGCGCCCGATAGCCGGTTCCCTCCGGGGCCAGTTCCAGCGCCGTGACGGTTTCTCCGAAACGGCTGGCCCAGCAGTCGAAATGGGTCATGCTCAGTTCTTGCAGGCGGTCATACTGGAGATACCGCTGCATGGTGTAAAGTTCGGTCATGGAGTTGCTGACCGGTGTGCCGGTGGCAAAAATCACGCCACGATTTCCGGTGATCTCATCCATATAGCGGCACTTGGCAAACATATCGGAGGATTTCTGCGCATCCGATGTGGAAAGACCAGCCACATTCCGCATTTTTGTGTATAGAAACAGGTTTTTATAGTTGTGGGCCTCGTCCACAAACAGCCGGTCCACACCCAGCTGCTCAAAAGTTACCACATCATCTTTTCGCCCCTCGGCTTGTAGCTTTTCCAGCCTGGCTTCCAGCGATTTGCGGGTACGCTCCAGCTGCTTGACGGTAAAACGCTCGCCGCCGCTGGCCTGCACCTCTGCGATACCCTCGGTGATCTCGTCGATCTGCTCATAGAGAAGCCGTTCCTGACGCTCCCGGCTGATGGGGATACGCTCAAACTGGCTGTGTCCCATGATGATGGCGTCGTAGTCACCGGTCGCAATACGGGCGCAGAACTTCTTGCGGTTATGGGTCTCAAAGTCCTTTTTGGTTGTGACTAAGATGTTGGCAGAAGGATAGAGGCGCAGAAACTCCGATGCCCACTGCTCAGTCAGGTGGTTGGGAACCACAAAGAGAGATTTCTGGCACAAGCCCAGGCGTTTTGCTTCCATCGAAGCGGCCACCATCTCAAAGGTTTTGCCTGCGCCTACTTCATGTGCCAACAGGGTATTTCCTCCATACAGCACATGGGCAATGGCGCTTTTCTGGTGTTCCCGCAGGGTAATGGCCGGGTTCATGCCTCCAAAAGTGATGTGGCTGCCATCATATTCACGGGGACGGGTAGAGTTCATTTCCTCGTTGTACTGGCTCACCAAAGTCTGGCGGCGCTCCGGGTCTCTCCAGATCCAGTCCCTAAAGCTTCCCGGATCGCCTGCTGTTTTTGAGCCGCCAGGGTGGTCTCCTTGGCATTCAGTACGCGGCGCTCTTTTCCGTCTGCGTCCTCTATGGTGTCATAGATGCGGACATCCCGCAGGTTCAGGCTGTCCTCTAAAATCTTGTAGGCATTGGCATGACTGGTCCCATAGGTGGTATAAGCTGCCACATCGTTGTAGGATACAGAAGATTTCCCCTTGATCTGCCATTCAGCGGTAAAGGACGAATAGTTGACCTCGATACTGCGCTGGAGATAAAACGTGGTGTTGAAGGTCTCATACATAAACTGCTGGATGTACTCTTTGTCGATCCAGGTAGCTCCCAGACGCACCTCAATCTCCGACGCATCCAGGTCTTTGGGCTGGGCGGCGGTAAGAGCTTCCACATTGACTGCATAAACCGGGTCCTGCTGTGCGGCCCGCTGCGCCTGACGCAGTTTGCGGCGTACATTGCCAGAGAGGTATTCATCAGCAGTCACATAATGGGGTGTGCCGTCCTGTTCCAGCTGTCCCGGCACACGGAAGATCACGCCTTGCAGTTCTCCGGCCAGTGCTTCTTTTGTTTTTCCGGTAAGCCGACTCATATAGCTCATATCTACGCAGGCTTTTTCCGAGATGGACACCGCCAGTGCTTCGCTTGCCGTATCCACAGTAGCCACTGCCTGATGGGGTTTGATGGTTCGTTTGGTGAACATATCCGCCTTGCGTTCCAGTTTCCCGTCCTCGTCGATGACTTCCAGCGCACAGAGCAGGTAATAGGAAGAATCATCTGCATAGGCCAGGCGGTTTGCACGGTCATTGATAAGCCATATTTTGCAGAAAAGCTGTCATAGAGGCTGTTCAGTTCCGCCTGCTTTTGGGTAATGGTGCTGTCTGGAACCGCTGCATCCATCTGAAGGTCGATCAGTTCCTGCACACAATCACGCAGTCCCACAAGACCTTTCACGCGGGCTTCGGCGGTGGCGTTGAGGTCAGGGCGCACCATACGGCTGTTTTCCCGATAGTACACCTGCCCGTCTACAATGGCATAGGAATAGTTCTTCACATTTGGGTCGGCAGGAATGGAGGTGTCAATGGCTTCGCCTTCGCCCAGCTCCGGCAGCTCTGCCTCCTGATAAGTGCCATGAATGTACTTCACAGCATCATGCAGCTGGTCGGAAAGCTCCAGTCCCTCGATAGGGTTCACGGTGTAATCCATACCATGAGCAGTGCTTACCGGCTCCTGTCTGCCCAGCACCATTTCCGGGTGGTCGATAAAATACCGGTTGATGGCAAACCCATCCTCCGTTTGTCCGGTCTGCGTCCACTCTGGTGCAATGTCCAGCGGACGGTCCCGCTTTTGGAGAAAGATGATGTCCGATACAACCTCGGCACCGGCATTCTTTTTGAACGCGTCATTAGGCAGACGGATCGCTCCCAGCAGCTCGGCACGCTGGGCAAGATAGCGGCGCACGGTGGAATCCTTGGCATCCATGGTATAGCGGGAGGTCACAAAAGCTACCACACCGCCGGGACGCACCTGATCCAATGCTTTGGCGAAAAAGTAATTATGAATGTTGAAATTCAGCTTGTTGTAGCTTTGTCATTGACCTGATACTGACCAAAAGGCACATTGCCGATGGCAAGGTCAAAGAAGTCCCGCCTGTCAGTGGTCTCAAAGCCGCCTACTGTGATGTCCGCCTTGGGATAGAGCTGCTTTGCGATACGCCCGGAAACCGGGTCAAGCTCCACACCATATAGACGGCTGTTTCGCATTTCCTCCGGCAGCATACCGAAGAAATTTCCCACACCCATAGATGGCTCCAGAATATTTCCGGTCTCAAATCCCATACGGCCCACAGCATCATAAATCGCTTTGATGACCATAGGGCTGGTGTAATGAGCGTTGAGGGTGGAGCTTCTGGCGGCGGCATATTCCTCCGGGGTCAGCAACTCTTTCAGCTGGGTATACTCGGAAGCCCATGCCGGTTTCTCTGGGTCAAAAGCATCAGGAATACCGCCCCAGCCACATAACGGGAAAGAATCTCCTGTTGTTCGGGGCTTGCCTGCTGTCCGGCAGATTCCAGCTCTTTCAGCAAACGAATGGCATTAACATTTGCCTGGAACTTGGCTTTTGGACCGCCTTCGCCCAAATGCTCATCGGTAATGCGGAAGTTCTGTGCATTGCGGCGCAGGTTAGCCTTGTATTCCTCATAGGAGGCTTCCTCGGCAGCTTTGGCATTGGGGAAGGTCTGCCACTGGCCGTTGACCTGAATGGAAACCGGGTGTTCATCCAGCACTTCCTCAAAGGTTTTCTCCGGCTCTGTTGCAGGGGCTGGCGGCTCTGACTCCTCGATATGCAGCCGTTCCACCACCACATCATAAGGCAGATGGTTCTTATCGCCCGGATAGACGGCCACGGTCTCGGAATGAAAGGCTGGGGATTCGGCAGACGGTTGGGGCTGTTCTTGTCCAAAGCCATCCAGCTGACGGGCATACATCCCGCGCAGCAAAGGCGCAACCTCATCCCAGCGGAAATACAGCACAGCCAGACGCTTTTCCTCTGCATCCATGACTTCCAGCTCCATGCCTTGTGTCGTGGTACGGTAATCGGCAATATCGCCGTTCTCCAAATCCAGCGTCTCAATCTCACGAGGATAAGCTCTACTCAGCCAGTAGGCGATCTCACTGTTGCTCCTGCCGGATTGCAGCAGCGTGGAAAGCTGCTGTTTATCCGCTTCATCCATGAGTCCATGGGCCAATACATCCCGCAAGTCTTGATCTGCCTTGTCCGGTCAATGGGAAGAAACTCGGTATAGTAAGCATTGCGGCGGTCTGCCCGAAGCAGCTGCTCGAACTGTTCTTTGCGCTCTGCCCGATAGATGGGATATACCATGCCGGTAGGCAGAAGCTGCACGGTGTCATCCCGTAGCTCGGTGATCTGATAGGCGTCATCCTCGATATACACGGTATCGCCCACGGCATAGACCGGGGCAGCTGGGTCATAGGATGTTCTTTGCGGAGTTGGGCGGCGAACTGCATCATATTCCTCATCGGAAATAGCAACTTCGGAAGTCTGCTCTGTCTCAGCAGCTGCGATCTGCTCTACATCCGACATCACCTGTTGGATAAACGGATCATTGTCCAGTTTTTCCGGGTCTGCCACCTGGCCGTTGACGATCCCTCTTTCCTCCAGGGCTTCCCGGATGGCGATAGGTCGATATTGTCAAAACGATCCTGTTCTTCTTCGGTATAGAACCGGTCCTCCTGAATCAGCTGGGCAAGCCTGCGCTGTACCTTCGGCCAGGGCAGCTGCGTTTCCTCCGGGCTGCCGGCACGGACAACGAACAGGCTGTTGCTGTTACTGCCGCCGTATTCCTGAGCCAGCCATGCGGCGGTATCTTTTTCTCTTGCATGGTCTTTCATATAGCGGACAACAGCGTGTTTACTCTCGATATTGCCGTTCCATGCACAAAGGGCGGTATCAATATCCTCCTGAGAAAGAGGGCGCAGAAGCTCATGGAGCTTTGGATAGGTCTCGTCGATCACTTCCCGGTGTAAACGCTGACGGAACTCCGGCACATCCGAATAGAGTCGGATCAGCTCCATATCCTTAGAACCAAGGACTGCACGGCGCACAGCGGCATTACCCTCGATGACAGCATTTTCACGGTCAGAATGACCGCAGGCATTGCGATATGCGGTATCCTCGGAAATGGCGGCAGTCACCACAGGCTTATACTGCTCAAACTGCTCCCCAAGGGTAGGCTTTGGCGTTTCTTTCTCCACCTCCGGCTGCTGTGCTTGAATGGCATCTTCTTCTGCCAGTTCCTTTTCAGCCTGGATTTTGTCATACTGCGCCTGTTCCTGTTCGGTAAGATAGCGGTCTTTCTGGACAAGTGAGGTAATGCGCTTGGAAACCTTTTCCCAGTTCAAGTGAACATCCGGGCAGTCCTGCTTTTTATAGTGCAGTCCTTTCCCATCGTGATCTTCGCCGCTGTGTGTTGCGCCGGACAGGGCATGAGAGCGTCCGCCAATGCCATACTCGTCTTTAAGGAATCTCACTTTTTCCTTATCCGTATGGTTTTCCATGAAGAACGCATAGATACGGCCTTTTCCTCCGGCAAAACTGCTGCCGCCGGTCATGGCGGTGTCGATCTCATCCTCTGTAATGAAATGCTGGACGGTTGGCACTTGGGAAAGGTCCGAAGAAAAAGTCCTGCGGGGCAGGTCAAGGTCTTTCAGGTTCTCCCAGATTTCCCTTGGCCTATGGTAATGAAAGCGCAACAGGTCACGGTCCTGCTGATAGGCAGTCCAGAAGGCGGCGTATTCTTCCTTGAGTGTCTGGCGGAAAGCCGGGTCATTCAACTGCTCCGTCAGGCGGCGGGTCTCCTCCGGGAACCATTGCCTCTGATTTCTGACAGGCAAGAC
>ENA-OQAZ01000472-OQAZ01000472.1-human-gut-metagenome-genome-assembly--contig:-NODE-472-length-22287-cov-5.050451_pt1 | contig 22287 bp, 24 predicted proteins | sample MGYA00242737_ERZ504531 | MGnify/ENA primary metagenome ERZ504531 (study PRJEB26092, sample SAMD00036244) | human gut metagenome | host: Homo sapiens | study: EMG produced TPA metagenomics assembly of... | reverse complement strand
TTGGCAGCAGGTATATTATTTCTGCATTTCCTGCCTATTAATTTCTTCTCCCTGTTCGGGCTTGTTTTCTTGTTTCAGCTTATAGCAGAGTTTATAAATCCAAGCCAGGACGAAGAACAAAAAAGCTGCCGCTTATCACGGCGCCAGGTAATGTAAGACAATGTAGGGAGGCTGGCATAAATACATGAACCAACCGAAACCCATGCAGAAATGAATCAGTCCTTTGAAGGAGAGTACGCTGCTCATGTCTATATCGGCGTTGCATCGGCATTAACGTCTATGTCGGTGTCCATACTGCCGAAAAAGATGGATAAGATGAATTGCAGAAGAAAGATTCCCGTACTTACTAATGCAGCGAAAAAATATACGTTAGCTTCCATATATTTTGTGTTTATCTGTTTTTCAATTCACAAAATAAAGCAATTAATCCGAAAAAGCAAGAAGATAAGGGAAGAAATGTAGCTGTGCATGTACAGCTTTCGATGTTTTTTATCCGTTCGGCGGAAAGTTTTCCTAATTATGGGCATGTCTTTAAAAGGTTACGGGCAATCATTCCTGCGAACTATGCCCGTAGCTTTTATAGGTTGTTCCGCCTTGTATGTCCTGTTATAGGGAAATCAATGCCAGCGCTTTGTTTTCGGCGGCTTCCATAATCTCCCGTTCACCGGGGCCTTTGTCGTTGATGCCGCACAAGTGCAGGATACCATGAATAATCACCCGGTGAAGCTCGCGGTCGTAGGGTTGCTCAAATTGTTCTGCATTGCTGCGGACAGTATCCAAGCTGATGAATAAGTCGCCGGAAATACGGTCGCCTTCACAATAGTCGAAAGTGATGATATCCGTGTAATAATCATGTTGCAGATACTGTCGGTTCACTTCCAGAATTTTATCGTCCGAACAGAAGATGTAAGCGATTTCTCCCACTCTTTTTCCATAGCAGGCGGCTACTTCTTTAATCCATCCGGTGGTTTCTTTCTTTTTGATATCGGGCATTTTTACCCCTTCGGTTTGATAACTTATCATAGGCTGATTATTTTTTTATAATGTACAAAGATAAGGAAAGTATTTCAGCCGAAGAAAAGATAACAGATAAGAATAGCTGCAATGACCCCTGCCGCATCGGCTAGCAGTCCGCAAGGAACGGCGTGGCGTGTCCTCACTATTCCTACGCTGCCGAAATATACCGCCAGAATATAAAAGGTGGTGTCTGTGGAGCCTTGGAAGATACAGGACAGTCTGCCTACAAAGGAATCGGGACCGTATGTGGTCATGGCATCTACCATCAACCCTCGTGCCCCGCTTCCGCTCAAAGGTTTCATCAGCGCCGTAGGGAGCGCTCCTACGAAATCACTGTCGATACCGCATAGCTTTACGGCGTTGCCGATACCGTCAATCAAATAGTCCATCGCACCCGATGCACGGAAGACTCCGATACCTACCAGTATGGCTACCAGATAAGGAATGATGCGCACGGCGGTGCTGAATCCTTCTTTGGCCCCTTCGACAAAGGAGTCGTAGACATTGATTCTTTTTCTGAACCCTGCCACAATAAAGCCGATGATGATAAGAAATAGAAAGACATTGGCAAAGGTAGTGGAGTAAATATCTATCTGATCTCGTGACAAGGTATTGAAGAAATAAATAATTCCTGCTACCAGCAAACTCATTCCTCCTAAAAAGAGGAGGATAGTGCGGTTAAACAGATTGATTTTCTGATAAATACTTACTGCTACAATGCCTGCCAAAGTGGAGAAGAAGGTTGCCAGCAGGATGGGTACAAATATATCTGTAGGTTGGGTTGCTCCCAGCTGTGCACGATATACCATGATGCTGATAGGAATCAGTGTAAGCCCTGATGTATTCAGTACCAGAAACATGATCATGGGATTGCTGGCAGTATCTTTCTTGGGGTTCAATTCTTGCAGGCCCTCCATTGCTTTCAGTCCTAAGGGAGTGGCGGCATTATCCAGCCCCAGCATATTGGCCGCCAGGTTCATAAAGATACTGCCTGTTACTGGATGTCCTTTGGGAATATCGGGAAAAAGTTTGCTGAACAGAGGTCCCAGCAATCGGGAAAACAGAGTGATGACTCCGCCCTGTTCACCTATTCTCATGATACCCAGCCAAAGAGAAAGGACACCGGTCAGTCCCAATGAAATCTCAAAAGCGGTTTTGGAGGAATTGAAAGTAGAGTTGATAATTTCGGGAAACACTTGTGTGTCGCCTAGGAAAACGAGTCGCATCAACGCTGTCACGAAGGCTATCAGAAAAAAGGCTATCCAAATGTAGTTCAAAACCATATCGCTAGTTTTATTAGTAATAACTCGGACAAAAGTAGTCAAATTATTCGTTTTTGAATTAGAAAAGATTCAATTCTCTTATTTTTATTTCCAATCTTTGTTTGAACACGATAGCAAAATAGTATGAAATGATTTTAAGGGCAAACTACTCTCTCATTTGATTATTTCGATGAACGGGACGAGAAGGAAGCGTTTAAGCGATTCTCGCGAGTTTAAAGAATATCAAAAAGAGTAAAAAAGACGTTTGGTAGTTTGCTATTTGTCGGGTATATAAAGAAAAATGTTTTTTATGGATTTAAATATGCTTTGAAATGGATACTAATGAAATGTAAAATAACTCTTGGAATAAGTCTGTTCTAGAAGAAACGGATAATATAAGAATCGAAATAGTTAGGAAAAAGAGTTTTGTTGGTCGGATCTGATAATAAAAGGTTATATTTGTGCAAATATGCAGTGTGAATTCTGTAGTAGAAGGAGGGCATTGACGTAATAACAAGTAATCAGGGGGAATATATGATGAAAACCGAGGAAATAAAAGATTAGTTCAAGCAGTTTGAAAGTATCGTTTGTGATTATCATGGAGTAAAGTGTTGGAGTGTACGCGAGTTGTATTCCTTATTGGGTTATACCCAGTGGAGAAACTTTGAGACCATCATCAATAAAGCGAAAGCTGCTGCACGAATGCAGGTGAATATGTGGCCTACCATTTTGCTGATGTCAGCAAAATGGTTTCTGTGGGGTCTGGTGTAGAAAGAGAGATAGATGATATCTATCTTACCCGTTATGCCTGTTATTTGACTGCTCAAAACGGTGATGCGCGTAAACCGACTATAGCTTTTGCTCAAAACTACTTTGCTGTTCAGACAAGGCGTGCAGAATTGGTGGAACAACGTCTGTTGGATTATGAGCGGGTTCAAGCACGGACTGAATTGGCTGAAACGGAAAAGCTGTTATCGGGTGTTCTTTATGAACGCGGAGTAGATAGTAAAGGTTTTGCCATTATCCGTTCAAAAGGAGATAAAGCCTTGTTTCGTCTTGACACAGCGTTGCTAAAACGTAAACTTGGTGCGCCCGACAGTCGTCTGCTGGCCGATTTCTTACCAACCATCAGCATTAAGGCAAAAGATTTTGCTGCCGAGATGGCTTCTATTAACGTACAACAAAAAGATCTTTATGGACAGTCATCAATTGAAAAAGAACATATTGAGAATAATACGGCTGTTCGGAATATGATGGTAAGCCGAGGAATCTATCCGGAACAATTGTCAGCAGGCGAAGATTTAAAGAAAGTGGAACGCCGTTTGAAATCAGAAGAAAAGAAAATAACTAAGAAATAATGAAGGAACCGCTTGAGGAGAAACTATAAATGAACTGAAACGGTTTGTTCACTTTCACATGCTTCAGTAAATAATTCTTGTGATGTCTGGTTAGGCAAAATAGAGCTTTTAGCCATATACTCTTTATTATTGGCATAGATAAAGAGTACGCTTCCCCCTTTTATCGTATTGATAATAGGTTTGGTCAGTGCCTGTGGTAAAGCCGGACAACCGAAGCTTCGTCCCAGTCTGCCTGATTTGCAGACGGAAGGGTTGGCGTATGCGGCGCCATGAACTACGATGGCACGTTCACGGGCCCGGTCATTGATTCCTTTTTCCAGCCCGTCTAATAAAAGGGAGTATCCGTTTCTGCCTTGATAAGTGTTTCCGGTAAGATAGAAGCCGAGGGAACTTTTATAAGAGCCGACTTCGTTGGAGAAAGAGGTAGCATAGTTCTCGCCGCTGTTTTTCCCATGAGAGACCACTGATGAGTATAGCATCTTTTTCTGTTCCATGTCAAAGACAAACAAACGTTTTTCGGTAGAGGGTTTGGTGAAATCAATCAATGTCAGTATGGATTTGCTTTTTTGTTTAATCAAGTTGTATCCTGCCACAGCCTGTCGGAATGCCAGGAAATTGACCACCCCTCCCAATTGCATATCTTCGAATAATTGTTCGCCGTCCATTTTTTGAGGTGCAGGGACAGATGTAGCAACTTTCTTTTCGGGTGTAGCCGTCCGGGTCGATACATTGCTCGACGGAAAGAGGAATAGGAACAGGAGTAAAAAAGCTTTCTGCATACGTATGGAAAAACTGGATAACGGGTGCAAAGTTACGCACATTTCTATTCCAAAACAAATATAATCGTCTCATTAACAGGTGCCCATTCGAAAATAAACTTGGCATGAGAGGTGGCATTTCTTACACACATATGTGAGCGGGGGATGGTACCCAACGTATAACTGTATTCTATGATCCTGTTGCCGGTGCATTGGTGGGTACTCCGTGAATATAACCACCATTATTGAAACGGCTGGCGTAAGGTGCAAAACCACCGGTAGCGGCAGAACCGTCTTTTAGAAAAATCATCTTGGTCTTTTTCTCTTGCAGAACGAACATACCCAATGGAGTTTCTTGGGCGTATGGAGGACGATGTTGTCCTGTTGTAGCAGGATTCATGCTACGTATCAGCCAGTAGCCCTTTTCTTTCCGTTCCAAAGTAGTTATATTCTGATTATGGCGGTCTATAAAAATAGCTTTGTTGAACACTACGCTGTCGGGAATCAGTTTTATATATTTTGTCGGAGCATACCATTCGCCACCTATAAAGACAGGTTCTACTTTGGTGAACTTTCCTTCCTCACCTAGGTGACGGGTAAGAAGTCCATCCAGTCCGTAGCGTTCGGCAGTAAGGGTGTCATCTGTTAGGAAAAGAGGAATTCCCTGATAGCGTTCCACTCCCAATGTGTCGGCTATCCGTTTGTATGCATCCCTTTTAAAACTTTTCACTAAAGGCGCTTCTCCGTTCCGGTTTTTATAATTCTGTAAGATGCACCATTGTGCCGGCTTTTTTCGAATATTCTCCAACAATGCCAGCCGCTCCTTTATTTTCTCCCATTGGAAATGGCGGGTGGTGCCTTTATAAGGATAGGTATCCTTCAAAGTATGTTTATCATACAGCAGTTCCTTGTCAAGCCTGATGTCTTCGGGTTTGATATCTTTTTCTACAATCTCGGTGATGGCTTCTGTCACAGTATTGTGTACCTCTGTTATCACTTCCTTAATTTCGCTATTTGCTTTCGAGGTACACGAGCAGATTGTACAGAAACCGGTCAATAAATATATGAATTCTATTCTTTTCATCATAGACACAGGTTTGTGGCTTTCTTCTACAAATATAATTCTTTAAAAGGAATAAACATGCGTTTTTGTTTTTAAATGCAGTGAAAAATTCCTGTTTCTTTGAACAATCTCCCTATTGCATACCTTATAAAGGACCGCTGGGAATAATCGTTTATCTTGGCTTGAGGTTTTTACAGAAAAAAAGAATCAACTTAAAAACAAGTATTATGGTGGAATCAACTAGAGTAAGAAGTAAAAGATTATCCTTTTCAGGTAAGAAGACACTGTCTTCCTTTATGCAAGTGAATATTGCCAGTCTGAGACAATCGGGAAAATTGCGTACCAGTGAGACGTATAGAGCTACACTGAACAGTTTTATGAAATTTATGGATGGCAAGGATGTTCTGTTGAGCAATATGGATGCCGAGTTGATGATGGGGTATGAAACTTATTTAAAGGCGCAGGGAGCAAGTATGAACACCGTTTCTTTTTATATGCGTATTTTGCGTGCAACGTATAATCGTGCAGTAGATAAAGGGGTGATCAGACAGCGTTTTCCTTTTAAGCACGTCTATACGGGAGTGGAAAAAACGGTGAAGCGGGCCATTTCTTTTAAAGTAATCAGACAACTGAAGGAGATGGATTTAAGTCACTCTCAGTCAATGGAGTTTGCGCGTGATATGTTTATGTTCAGCTTTTATACCCGGGGAATGTCATTTGTGGACATGGCTTTTCTTAAAAAAACAGATTTAAATAATGGTATGCTGACTTATAGAAGAAAGAAAACCGGTCAGTTGCTTTCCATCAGATGGGAGAAATGCATGCAGGATATAGTGGATAAATATCCCGGAAACTATTCGACTTATCTTCTTCCTATTATAATTCATATCAGGAAAGATGAAAGATTGCAATATAAAAATTCAATTTGCTTGGTGAACAGAAGGCTAAAAGAAATAGGGAAAAAGTTGGGGCTTGTTCATCCTTTGACTATGTATGTGGCGCGCCATTCATGGGCCAGTGTTGCCAGAGGCAAACATATTCCTCTTTCTGTGATAAGTGAAGGGATGGGACATGATTCGGAAAAAACGACTTTGATTTATCTGGCAGCATTGGATACCACCGTGATAGACAAAGCGAATATGGTGGTGCTGAGGGAATTCTTGTGATAATAGGGTAAAGATATTGTTTCTTGTCAAAAAGAGGATATCATATCACAAGGTATCCTCCATTTGACGGGATCAGTGTGTCTAGTATTTTTTTATAAATGTGTGTTTGTTCTCTCTAAAGATGATAGCACTTTCTGATGTGGCTGAGTTGAATATGTTTGTTGCAAGGTCGGCACAGCCTATGATCTCTTTATTGTTATCTTTTGTCAGAAGATACCTTATAGTAAAGGAGAATCGGATTACAGATAGATTTTGAAACAATTGCCATAAACCATTATGCTGTTTTTGTCCACCTATTTGTTATGAAAAAAATATCAGCTTCCAAATATTCAATATTTTTCCGTAATATGACAATTGTCATAGGTTTGTTTTTTTATGTGAATTATAGCTGATACAACTATTTTTTAATAGACAAACTTGAATAAAAGAAAAGGCAAAGTTTACTTGGGTTTTATTCTTTGATTTTGGAGATAATCCTCTTATTACAAGAACTTTATAGAAAAAATACTAAGTTGGAATATTATATATCTCTTATTAAGAGATATATATTTTGTCGCAAATTTAAGCAAAGTTTTGAGAATTAGAACAATTTAGCAAGGAAATTTAATAATTGATTCAAAAAAAACGTTTTCTGAATACATGATTTAGTCTTTCAAAGTATTCTTGTGTGAATGTATTTTGTTGATTTATAATGTGTTATATATCTCTTATATATCTCTTAATAAGAGATCTATCGTATAACTGATGACACGCCATATAATAATGTATGGTTGTGAAGATGTTAAAGCGAAGATTAAAAGTAAATAAAAATATGGACTATCTATTCTTGAGACGACACAGACGGACTGCTACTTCGAATAGGCAGAAAAGCCTGCTTCTTAAGGCTGCTGAACGCCAGTGGGAACTACAGTTCGCCAATAAGGGGACTGAAGGGAGAAAGGTGGATTGTGCCCTATATAAATGTATATTGTATAACCTTGAAATAAAGCAAGTTTTTTTGGATTCGGAGCTTTCTTTGAAAAAGTTTAGCGTTATGATAGACACCAACCAAACTTACCTGTCGAATGTGGTAAACAAGTATTTCAACTGCAATTTGAAGGAGTTGCTGAATACTTACCGTGTGGAATATGCCAAAGAGTTACTCCATGCTGGGAAATGTTCATTAGAAGAACTCCCACAGCGATGTGGCTTTGCCTCTAGAAGTGCTTTTTATGCCTCTTTTAGTAAAATAGTCGGAATGTCTCCTTTGCGCTTTCTAGCTCGAGAACAGAATAATTCGCTCTTAGAATCAATGATTTATGTATAATCAATTTTAGTTTTTTAAATTTATAAATTTAAAGTTTTTCTATTATGAACAAAAAGTTTTTAAGTGCAATCCTGTTTGGTGCTTGATGGTTACCTCGACAGGAACATTTGTATCTTGTAAGGACTATGATGATGACATCGACAGCTTGAACGAGAAAGTGGACAAGCTGACTAAAGATTTGTCTGAATTACAGGCCGCAGCTGGAAAATATGTCACAGCTGTCAAGTATGATGCGGCAACAGGTAAGTTGACTGTTACCGGCGGTAACGGTGAAACTTTCCAACTTCCGATGCCTGCTGAACTTCCCACTTACTCTTTGAAAGTTGTAGATGGTAAGATACAGTTGTTAGATGGTGACAAGGTCGTTTCTGAAGCACCCCTGCCTACAACTGATGCTCCTGCGGCATTTGATCCTACTTTGTTGAAGTGGAACAATGGCTATCTGTATTATGGAGATGTAAAAATCTCAGGTGTAGAGAAACCTCAAAGCGTTGGTTCTATTACAGAAGTGAAAGATGAAGAAACTGGTGAGGTGATTGGCTATGTCATTGAACTAGATGGAAAATCTGCTACATTCTCTTTGGTTGCTGATTTGAAGGCGTTAGTATTCCAACCTGCATTCTATTATCAGGGTATTGAAGCAATGGAAGCTATTGGTCTTAATTATAAAACCTTGACAGTAGCTAAAGTAGATGCAGATGGAAATTATGATAAGGATGCTCCTGTTGTAGGTGAAGCAACTACAATGATTCCGGACTTGGTAGCTGATTATCATGTAAATCCTACCGTAGCGAAAGTTCCAGGTGATGTAAAAGCATATACTTTCTTGCGTTATGACAAGAATTATACTCGTTCTGCTGCGACAGCTCCGAAAGTAGTAAAAACTAATGTTACAAACGGTAAGGCCCCCAAGGGTATATTGACTGTAAATGCTCATTTTACAGATGCTGATATTAAGAACATTGAAAATGATGAGCAAGTAACTGTATTAGCTTTGCAAGTAAGTAAGGGGGATACCGTTGTTACTTCTGATTATGCTGCTGTTAAGGCTGCTTATTACAAGGACTTGGTATTGGCAGCTGTAGATAGTATTCATGCAAATGACCGCCACTTGTTTACAACTGCTGCTGAAGCTATTGCTGATAATGAACATGTTTGCAAGATTGTCTGGAACAGCAATGGTATCGATATTGCTCGTTTGGTCAATACTCACAGAACTAATATAGATAAAGAAGGTACACATTCAAAATGGGATGTTCGTGCTGCTGATGGTACTGTAGAAAAATATGGTTTCAAATATTCTTACGAATTAGTTGGTTATCATAAAGGTAATAACGAAACTTCAGAAAGTGCTCATGCTGCATTGAAGGGTTCTGTTATTCGTCCTCAGATGACAAGTGGTGGTAAGCAGCAACCTTGGGGATTTACTCAGAATAAAGCTACAAAAGATCGTGAACCGTTGGTTCGTGTTATCTTGACTGATACTATTAGCGGAAAAATAGCTTCTGTTGGTTATTTAAAATTCAAGATTACCGATACTGCTAATCAGAATGAAGTTGTATTGACCCCGAATTTCCCATTTGCCAATGGTTATACTGTTGATTGTACAGAAACAGAGACTAAACTTGGTTTGTCATGGCATCAAGTTGAAGAACAGATTCTGGCTCAATTGGAAGAAATTGGTATTTCTAAGGATGAATTCCATAAGAATTTCAAATTGGATGGTGCTGTAGAAGACGTAGAGCAACAAGCTTTGGTAAATGCTACTCAGTATGATGGAATTACTGTTGATTCTAAGGCTGTTACTACTCCGGTTGGTGTGGTTTCACAGACTAATTGGGATCCGGCGGATGAAATGACTGAAGTTTTGACTTGGGTAGTTAAGAATAATCAGGCATATCACATCTTTAAGGCTGGTGCTAAGAGTATTGCAGTAAATGTACGTTATAGCTATGAAGTATCTGAAGGTGTATATCAATATGTATATGTTACTTTCACTTGGACTCCTAGTCCTTTGAACTTTACTCCTAATGGTACCATTGAAAACTCTGCTAAGATTGATAAATATTGGTATGAAAAGAACGGTGCTGTAGCAGGTTCTGGTTATTCAGATATCCATGCTAATGTTCATCAAGTTGTTAGCGATAACTCTAATGATTGTACATTTGATAGCGAAATCTTGAATACTTTCACTGGTAATGTGATTACCGTGACAAGTGACGCTACTTATCCTGCATTTGCTAATGATAAGTTGACTAAGGAAGTTGTATTTGCTAACCCTCAAGATCATTTGACTAAGAAGGGAACTGCTTATGTCGTGAATGGTGCTTCTGGTGCTCAATATGATATCACTGTATCTGCTGATGGAAAAACTCTACAAGCTACTAATAACGCTGTAACAAAAGCAGTTGTTGTTCTTGCTGGAACAGTGATGGAATATCAAGAAAATGATTTTGCAAAAGATATTTTGAACAATGCAGATCACAACTTGCTGGGACAAGACAGACATTTACTGCTAAATTGCAAATTAATGCTGCTAACTGCGATTATGTAGATTATGCTTTGGGTAACAACGTATTCTATGCTAAATATTTGCGTCCTGTATCAGTAGATCCGTCAGATGTAGATGAATTAATTGATGCTACTAATGGTGCTTCTATTGCAGGCTTGACCTTGAATCTGATTGATTGGAGAGACAAGTATTTTGATAAAGCAGAAGATACTACTGGTGATGATGGTAAGAAATATAATTTCTATGGATTTTATGGCGTAACTAAAGTTGCTGCTGATATTGAAAACGCTACAACAACTTTGAATGGTGGAACATTAGGTTCTACTAAATTATCTTCTGTAACGAAGAATGTAAAATTGTATTTCGGTGAAGATAAATCTACAACCAATGTATTTACTGCTCTGAAGGTTGGCGATAATGGTAAATTCTATTATTACAATAATGGTACTACTTTAGGTAAGTTTACAATCCGCGTTCCGCTGGAAGTTACTTATAAGTGGGGTACTATCTATACCGAAGTTGATTTGAATATCAATAAGACTATTCAGAACTAATATTGTAATAACTTTGAGTTTAATTTAAATAAGGCCGGCCATTCATAGTGGCTGGCCTTTTTTAATAGGAGGAAAGAATGAAATGAAAAAACTGAAATTTATTTTATTGTTGACTGTTTTATTAACAACCTTTTCTTGTCAATCAGGAAAACAGAAGGTGCAAAGCAAAGAAGAGAAGAGTATTAATGAATTTGTAGCTCATCTAACGGAAGTTGATACGGTTTTGATAACAAACCTAATAAATCAATTTATGGAATATGCGAAAAATGGTCAGCTGGAATCTGCCGCAGCTATGCTTTATAAAGCCGATTCGGCAGATGTTTGGAATGAACCTATTCAATTGGATAACAATGAATTGCATCAAGTCGCAAAAATGATGGAATCTTTTCCTGTATTAAGTTATAAGATAGATTATATAAAGTTCTATACTCCTGTTAAAAACGAGGTGAAGTGCACGATTGTTATGCAGAAAGGAGAAAGTGGAACACCTATTGCAACTAGTAGTTGGTATTTTAAGCTGATGAATTATTTGGGTGGATGGCGGCTTTGTATGATGAATTAGCTAATGATCGATTTATATAAGCAGTCGTGGGAAAAAGTGTCATTTAAAAATTATTGAAGGGGGTGTTTGTTTAGGATATTTATGTGATTTTCAATACAAAAGATTATAGTTATAAATTGTAGCAGGGTCAAAAGAGAACGGTTTCTCAGGCTTGTAGTCGAAAAGTTGACAGTTCAACCAGATAATCCGGACTGTCAGCTTCTTTTTTTGTGTCCGGAGAGATTTCTTCTGTCCGGTAAGTTCCCTATGGATCCAGATAGCAGTGCATTTACCCATAGCAAGGATAACAGCATTACGATAATCTGTGAAAGTATTTCTTTCTTAATCATATTATACCTGTTCCTTTTCAAAAGTTACGAAAGAGTGATCGCATGAGTAAGAAAAATCTTACTCTGCTGTTTTGTAAGCCTTGTCCATACTTTGTATCCGTCGTCTTGCACCGAATATCTTGTAACAGGAATGAAACTCCTTTGTCACGAAACCTTTAATAGAGTGTAACTCTCAAGAAACCTGACCCATCTACTTTTGCGGCAGATTTATAACGCATAAAAAAGTATATGAAAAAGGTTGTTAGAGCTGTGTCTCTTATGCTGCTGATGGCAGGTGTTTGTGGAAATGCATTTGCCGAGGAAAATGAAAACATTGTCCGGCAAGGCGCTATCCGCGGACGTGTGATAGACAATGGAAAACAAATTCTGCCGGGTGCTCCATCTTTGTTGAAAATCTGAAAACCGGAGTAATCAGTGATGTGAACGGTTTTTATACGCTGCCCAATCTGAAACCCGGAACTTACACAGTTAAAGTAACCTACGTAGGTTATAGCCCCATTGAAATGAAAGTTACCGTCCCCGAAGGCAAGACTTTAGAAAAAGATATAGTGATGAATGAAGGGTGGAACTGCAGGAAGTGCAGGTAAAGGGAGCTTTTCAAGGACAGAAGAAAGCAATCAATACACAAAAGAATAATCTGGGTATCACTAATGTTGTATCTGCCGACCAGGTAGGGAAATTTCCGACTCAAACATAGGTGATGCATTGAAACGTATCAGTGGCATCAATGTGCAATACGATCAAGGCGAGGCCCGTTTCGGACAGGTCCGCGGCACTAGTGCGATTTAAGCTCCGTCACCATTAACGGCAACCGTGTCCCATCTGCTGAAGGGGATACCCGTAACGTGCAGTTGGACTTGATTCCTGCCGATATGATTCAGACCATCGAAGTAAGCAAAGTCGTTACACCCGATATGGACGGCGATGCTATCGGTGGTTCCATCAATCTGGTAACCAAAAATTCTCCTTATAAACGCACTATCAATGCTACAGCGGGAAGTGGTTACAACTGGATCAGCGAGAAAGCCCAGTTGAACTTAGGTTTCACTTACGGCGATCGTTTCTTCAATGACAGACTGGGTATGCTGCTCTCCGCTTCTTATCAGAATGCTCCTTCCGGTTCTTATGATACTGAATTCATGTGGGAACAAAATGAAGATGGCAAAGTATATGTCAGCGATTATCAGATGCGCCAGTACTTTGTCACCCGTGAACGTCAAAGTTATTCGGCGGCTTTTGATTTTGATATCAATGAAAACCATAAATTGACTTTCAAAGGGATCTTCAACAACCGTAACGATTGGGAAAACCGTTACCGTACCAATATCAAGGATTTGGATGAGAACGGAAAAGGCACAGTCCGCATCCAGACCAAAGCAGGTACTCCTGATAATCGCAATGCCCGTCTGGAGCGTCAGCGTACCATGGATTTCGCTTTGGGCGGAGAACACTTATGGGGGGCAATCGGTATGGATTGGAATGCCAGTTATGCAAAAGCTACGGAAGAACGCCCTAATGAACGTTATCTTGACTTCCAACTGAAAAAGCAGGAATTTGATATGGACTTGAGTGATGAACGCCAGCCGTTGGCAACACCTGGAACAGGTGCTACTTTGACACTGAGTGATAAGTTCAGCTTGAAGGAACTGACGGAACAACAGGAGGACATCAAAGAAGAAGATATGAAATTCTCGCCAATTTCAAGGCCAGTTTAAATAATGGAGCCAAACTGAAGTTCGGTGCGAAGGTAGTACGTAAAACAAAAGAGAAAGAAATAGACTTCTACGAATATACTCCGAAAGACGAGGATGCCTTCATGACCAACAGCCTGAAAAATACGGTAGACCAGAGTACGGATAAGTTTATGCCGAGCGACAAATATCAGGTAGGAACATTTGCCAGTAAAGAATATGTGGGTGGATTGAATTTAAATGATGCTTCCCAGTTCGATAAAGAACAGGTACAAGCCGAATTGGCTGAGAACTTTGAGGCTCGTGAAACTGTAAGTTCCGGGTATGTGCGGTTTGATCATAAATTCGCTTCCGATATAAACCTGATGGCGGGACTCCGTATGGAACATACTTCCCTTCGTTATACCGGCCGTAACTATGATGATGAGACAGATAAGACCACCAAGACCGGCCGCATGACCAACAGTTATGTGAATTTCCTTCCTTCTATTTTGGTGAAATGGGATGTAAATGATGATTTCAAGATACGCGGTTCTTACACGCAGACCTTGAGCCGGCCCAAATATTCAGCTTTGGTTCCCAGTGTGAATATCAACCGTGGTGATAATGAAATAAAGATTGGTAATTCTGACTTGAAACCGACTATTTCTTATAACTTTGATTTGAGTGCCGATTATTATTTCAAGAGTGTAGGTTTAGTGAGCGCAGGTTTTTTCTATAAGAAAATAGACGATTTCATCGTAGATCAGGTACTGACCAACTATGAATACCAAGGAACAGAATATACCCGTTTCACTCAGCCCAAGAATGCAGGAAATGCTAATCTGTGGGGATTGGAATTTTCTTATCAGCGTGATTTCGGCTTCATTGCTCCGGCCTTGAAGTATGTGGGTTTCTATGGAACCTATACTTATACTCACTCACGCGTGGAGGACTTTAACTTCGAAGGACGTGAGAACGAGAGCGGGTTGAGTTTGCCGGGGTCTCCCGAGCATACGGCGAATGCCTCTCTTTACTTTGAAAAAGGAGGCTTGAATGTGCGCCTGAGCTATAACTTTGCATCTGATTTTATCGATGAAATGGGCCCAAGTACATTTTATGACAGATATTATGATGCTGTGAACTATATGGATGTGAACGCTAGTTATACCTTTGGCAAGAAGGTGAAAATGACCTTTTATGCTGAGGCGAACAATCTGCTGAACCAGCCGCTCCGTTATTACCAGGGAACGAAGGATCGTACTATGCAGGCAGAATATTATGGCGTGAGAATGAATGCAGGTTTAAAAATAAGTTTCTAAAAATAAGTATATGAAAACGTTGATGATGATTAGAAGAATGAAAGAAGTATTGACATGGGTATGGATTGCCGTCATTGGTACGGCTATCTGCCTGAATGTGTGTGCCCAGACTCCGCAAGATTGGAAAGGACTGGAGAAACAACTGAATTTTTATATGGCTAACGATTTGGGACGTAACGGTTATTATGACCAGAAGCCCATAGCCGAGTTGATGGGAGAAATGGCGGATGTTATTGGTCCCGAGTGTGTATTTGCAGCCGGAGACGTGCACCATTTTGAAGGTGTGCGCAGCGTTAACGATCCGCTCTGGATGACCAACTACGAGTTGATTTACAGTCATCCCGAGTTGATGATAGACTGGTTTCCGATCTTGGGAAATCATGAATACCGGGGTAATACGCAGGCTGTGTTGGATTATACCAATGTGAGTCGTCGCTGGTCGATGCCTGGTCGTTATTATACCAAAGTCTTCGAGAAGAAAGGAACTGCCATCCGTTTTGTGATGATAGATACCGCTCCTCTGATTGACAAATACCGTAACGAGAGCGAAACTTATCCGGATGCCTGTAAACAAGATATGGATCAGCAATTGGCATGGATAGATTCTGTACTGACTGTTGCCAAAGAAGATTGGGTAGTCGTAATCGGACATCATCCCATTTATGCTGAAACGTCGAAAGAGACAGTGAACGCAGCGATATGCAGAAGCGTCTGGATCCTATCCTCCGTAAACATAAGGTGGATATCTATGCATGCGGACACATTCATAACTTCCAGCACCTTCGTGTGCCGGGCAGTGATATCGACTATGTGGTAAATTCGGCTGGTTCGTTGAGCCGTAAGGTAAAACCAGTGGAAGGCACTCTGTTCTGTAGTCCCGAACCGGGCTTTTCTATCTTTACGGCAGACAAGAAAGAACTGGATATGCACATGATTGATAAGAAAGGAAAAGTAATCTATACTGTAAAACGCACCAAATAGGGATAGTTATTTTAGGGAAAAAGAGTACATTTGCGGTATAAAACTGTAAATGTACTTTTTGTTATGTTGAATACACTCCTTTTGATTGGTGGTCTGGCTCTCATTTTAGCTGGCGCGAATGGCTTGACGGATGGTTCTGCAGCGGTTGCCAAACGTTTCCGTATTTCTGATTTGGTAATCGGGCTTACCATTGTAGCTTTCGGCACTTCGGCTCCCGAATTGGTTATCAGTGTGCTTTCTGCATTGAATGGCAGTGCTGAAATGGCTATTGGTAATGTGGTGGGTAGTAATATATTCAATGCTTTGATGATTATAGGTTGTACTGCCTTGGTACTCCCCATAAAAGTAGGTGAGGGGACGATGAGTAAAGAGATTCCGTTAGTCATTCTTTCTTCGTTGGTACTTTTTGTCTGTGCCAATGACATGATGCTGGACAGGGAAGCGGTCAATGTTATCAGCCGTTCCGATGGGTTTGTTCTGCTGGCTTTCTTCCTTATATTTATGCGTTATACATTTGCCATCGCCCGTAATGGGGCAGATGAGGCAGGAGAGGAGCAGAAGATAAAGGAAATGCCTGTATGGAAATCGGTGTTGTATATTGCAGGAGGGCTGGCCGGACTCATATTCGGCGGACAGCTTTTTGTCGACGGGGCAAGCGGGCTTGCCCGTTCATGGGGTGTCAGTGAATCGGTAATCGGACTGACATTGGTAGCCGGAGGTACTTCCTTGCCGGAACTTGCCACATCTGTTACGGCGGCTTTAAAGAAGAATCCGGGAATTGCTATCGGCAATGTCATCGGTAGTAATCTGTTCAATATATTCTTTGTTCTGGGGTGCAGCGCTACGGTGTCACCGCTTCCGATGGGGAATATAAATAACCTCGATTTAAGTGTACTGATTGCTTCCTCCTGTTGTTGTGGCTGGTAGCTGGTTTTTCCGCAAACGTACCATAACCCGGCTTGAAGGCGCATTGATGGTTGGCTGTTATGTCGTTTATACCGCCTATCTTATTGCCCAACAGTGAAAAAGCCATAAAAAGAATAAGTTTTCTGCAAAAAAACTTCTATCTTTACACCCCGAATTTTATAAAAATACAGCATGGCTATTACCATTAAAAAAGTCAGTTCAAAGAAAGAACTAAAGACGTTTATACGGTTCAACTACGAGTTATACAAAGAGAATCCCTATTCCGTACCCGATTTGTACGATGATATGCTGAATACGTTCAGCCCGAAGAAGAATGCCGCTTTCGAGTTTTGTGAGGCGGAGTATTTTCTGGCATATAAGGATAACAAGGTGGTAGGACGTATTGCAGGGATTATAAATAAACGCGCAAACGAGACTTGGAATAAAAAAGAAGTTCGTTTCGGATGGATCGATTTTCTGGATGATATCGAAATATCACGTGCCTTGTTGGATGCAGTAGCCCAATGGGGTAAATCAAAAGGTATGGATACCATTCAGGGGCCTTTAGGCTTTACCGACTTTGATGCGGAGGGTATGCTGGTAGAAGGATTCGACCAGTTGAGCACCATGGCGACTATCTATAATTATCCTTATTACCCACAGCATATGGAGAAGTTGGGATTCGAGAAGGATGCCGATTGGGTGGAATATAAAATTTATATTCCGGATGCAATTCCTGATAAGCATAAGCGTATCAGTGACTTGATTCAACGTAAGTTTAACCTGAAGGTGAAGAAATATACATCGGGTAAGAAAATTGCGGCCGAATATGGACAGGCTATATTCGAGTTGATGAATGAGGCTTATGCTCCGCTTTATGGTTTCTCGGCTTTGTCGCAAGGACAGATCAACCAGTATATAAAGATGTATTTGCCTATTGTAGATTTGCGTATGGTAACCTTGGTGACCGATGCCGAAGATAAACTGGTGGCAGTGGGGATTTCAATGCCTTCTCTGTCCGAAGCGTTACAAAAAGCGAAGGGACGTTTGCTGCCTATGGGATGGTATCACCTGTTGAAAGTGTTGTTCCTGCATAAGTATCCTCCTATGTTGGATTTGTTGCTGGTTGCTGTAAAACCTGAGTATCAGAACAAAGGTGTCAATGCTTTGTTATTCTCGGACTTGATCCCCGTATATCAGCAACTGGGATTCAAGTATGCCGAAAGTAATCCGGAACTGGAACTGAACGGAAAGGTGCAGGCCCAGTGGGAATATTTCAAGACCGAGCAGCATAAACGCCGTCGTGCTTATAAAAAGAGTATTCTGTAACAACGATATATAAAAATGTGATAAGTCAATATGGAAGAAAACAACGAACTGATAAACAATCCCGCCGTAGAATATACCGACGATAATATCCGCCACCTCAGTGACATGGAGCATGTGCGTACCCGTCCCGGTATGTATATTGGAAAGTTGGGTGACGGATCACATGCCGAGGACGGTATCTACGTTCTTTTGAAAGAAATTATCGATAACAGTATCGATGAATTTAAAATGCAGGCGGGTAAAAAGATTGAGATTATTATTGAAGAAAATCTCCGTGTCAGCGTGCGTGATTATGGCCGGGGTATTCCGCAGGGAAAACTCATTGAAGCTGTTAGTGTGTTGAATACGGGAGGTAAATATGACAGCAAGGCGTTCAAGAAGAGCGTCGGACTGAATGGGGTCGGTGTGAAAGCCGTCAATGCATTGAGCTCACGTTTCGAGGTGCGCAGCTATCGTGATGGAAAGGTGCGTATCGCTACCTTTGCCAAGGGAGACTTGTTGACGGATACCACACAAGATACAACAGAAGAGAACGGTACTTATATTTTCTTTGAACCGGATAACCTGTTGTTTGAGAACTACAGTTTCCGTCCGGAGTTCGTGGAAACCATGCTCCGCAACTATACCTATCTGAATACAGGACTGGCCATTATCTATAACGGTCAGCGTATCCTGTCCCGTAACGGGTTGGTGGACTTGCTTAACGACAACATGACGGCTGTGGGATTATATCCCATCATCACTTGAAAGGAGAAGATATCGAGATCGCTTTTACGCATACCGGCCAGTATGGTGAGGAGTATTACTCTTTTGTCAACGGACAGCACACCACGCAGGGAGGTACGCATCAAAGTGCTTTCAAAGAGCATATGGCCCGTACCATCAAGGAATATTTCAACAAGAATATGGACTATGCCGATATCCGTAACGGATTGGTAGCTGCCATTGCCGTTAATGTGGAGGAACCGTTGTTCGAAAGTCAGACTAAAATCAAGCTGGGCTCTACCAATATGGCTCCCGGTGGTCCTACCGTTAATAAGTTTGTAGGTGATTTTGTAAAGACTGAGGTCGATAACTATCTGCACAAACATACGGATGTGGCCGATGTGATGTTGCAGAAGATTCAAGAATCGGAGAAAGAGCGTAAGGCTATAGCCGGAGTGACCAAACTGGCACGTGAACGTGCCAAAAAGGCAAATCTTCATAACCGTAAGTTGCGTGACTGCCGTTTTCACCTGAATGATGCCAAAGGAGACAAGAAGGAGGAAAGCTGCATTTTCATTACCGAGGGTGACTCGGCGAGCGGTTCTATCACCAAGAGCCGTGATGTAAATACTCAGGCAGTATTCAGTTTGCGTGGTAAGCCGTTGAATTCTTACGGGCTGACCAAGAAGATTGTATATGAGAATGAAGAGTTTAACTTGCTTCAGGCTGCTCTGAACATAGAGGACGGTATGGAAGGATTACGATATAACAAAGTGATTGTGGCAACAGATGCCGATGTGGACGGTATGCACATCCGTTTGTTGCTGATTACCTTCTTCCTGCAATTCTTCCCCGATTTGATAAAGAAAGGTCATGTATATATCCTTCAGACTCCTTTGTTCCGTGTCCGTAACCGCAAGAAAGGAGTTTATGAAACGGTATATTGTTATTCGGAAGAAGAACGGATTGCCGCAATCGAACGGTTAAGCCCCAATCCCGAAATCACACGGTTCAAAGGTTTGGGAGAGATTTCACCCGATGAATTCAAGCACTTTATCGGCAAAGATATGCGTTTGGAGCAAGTTTCCCTCCGCAAGACTGATCTGGTAAAGGAGTTACTGGAGTTCTACATGGGTAAGAACACGATGGAACGTCAGAATTTTATTATAGATAACCTTGTTGTAGAAGAAGATATTGCGTGAGTGAATCACTAAAAAATATGAGAAGAGCGATATTTCCGGGAACCTTTGATCCTTTTACCATCGGTCATTATTCGGTCGTGAAGAGAGCGTTGACTTTTATGGACGAAGTGGTGATCGGCATCGGTATCAATGAGAATAAGAAAACTTGGTTTCCTACAGAGAAACGAGTGGAGATGATCGAGAAACTTTTTGCGGATGATCCCCGGGTAAAGGTCGATGCTTATGATTGTCTGACCATTGACTTTGCCCGAGCTAAGGAGGCGCAGTTCATTGTTCGTGGTATCCGTACCGTACACGATTTTGAATATGAGGAAACTATAGCCGATATCAACCGGAAACTGGCCGGAATAGAAACGATTCTGTTGTTTACGGAGCCGGAACTAACCTCTATCAGCTCTACGATTGTAAGAGAATTGTTGCAGTTTGGCAAAGATGTGACGCCATTCTTGCCTGAAGGAATGAAAATAGACTGACCATGAAATATACTATGTATTTTGCAGGCTTGATTGCCTGCTTTTTTTCTATCGTAGCCGCACAGGCTCAGGAGAGTAAATTTCTGAATTCTCCGGCACGTAAGTTGCAACTGGCGGAATTTGCCATTGCCAATCTTTATGTAGACGAAGTCAATGAGGGAAAGCTGGTGGAAGAAGCTATCGTAAAAATGCTGGAGCAGCTTGATCCTCATTCTACCTATCTGATCCGGAGGAAGTGAAGAGAATGAACGAGCCGTTGCAGGGAAACTTCGAAGGTATCGGTATACAGTTTAATATGGCGGAGGACACTTTGCTGGTGATACAGCCTGTATCGGGCGGACCGTCCGAAAAAGTCGGTATTCTGGCCGGTGATCGTATCGTCATGGTGGAAGATACGCTGATAGCCGGTGTAAAGATGAGTACCGAGGATATTATGCGTCGTCTCCGTGGTCCTAAAGATTCAAAAGTGAATCTGAAAATACTTCGCCGAGGGGTGAAGGAACTGCTCCCCTTTACGGTGAAAAGGGATAAAATACCTGTTTACAGCTTGGATGCTTCCTATATGATTAAAGATAAGATCGGTTATATTCGTATCAACCGTTTTGCCGCCACTACCCATGAGGAGTTCAAGAAAGCGCTGACCGGGTTGCAGAAGAAGGAATGAAAGACTTGATTCTTGATTTGCAGGGCAATGGCGGGGGTATTTGAATGCTGCTATCGATATTGCCAATGAATTTTTGGGTAAAAAGGAACTGATTGTCTATACGGAGGGCCGTCGTAATCCTCGTAGCGAGTTTTTTGCCAAAGGTACGGGCGAGTTTCAGAACGGTCGTCTGATGGTATTGGTTGATGAATTTTCGGCTTCTGCCAGTGAGATTGTGACCGGAGCTGTTCAGGATTGGGACAGAGGCGTTGTGGTAGGCCGTCGCAGTTTTGGTAAAGGCTTGGTGCAGCGTCCCATTGATTTGCCGGACGGTTCGATGATCCGTCTGACGGTGGCCCGCTATTATAACGCCTGCCGGACGTTGTATCCAGAAACCTTACGAGAGCATTGAAAAGTATAATGAAGACCTGATAGACCGTTATAATAAAGGAGAAATGATGAGTGAAGACAGCATCCACTTTCCGGATTCACTGAAGTTCAAGACTCATAGGTTGGCCCGTACGGTATATGGTGGCGGAGGGATCATGCCCGATTATTTTGTGCCGATTGATACGACTCTCTATACTAAATACCATCGTCAGTTGCGTGATAAAGGAGCATTGATGAAAGCTCATTTCCATTTTATTGATGCCCATCGTAAAGAATGGCTGGGCAAATACAAGACTTTCAATGAGTTCTACAAACGTTTTGAAGTGACTCCGGATATGTTGACACAACTGGTTGCTACCGGCAAGGAGATGGGAGTGGAATATAATGAAGAAGAGTATCAAAAGGCCCTGCCTCTGCTGAGGTTGCAGATGAAAGCATTGATAGCCCGTGATTTATGGGATATGAATGAATATTATCACTCATTAATGACGCGAATGAAAGTATCAGGAAAGCGCTGGAACTGTTGGAGCAACCGGACTTTGAGGGGCTGCTGTTGAAAAAGCGATAGTCAAGACTTTATATTAACTGCAGGGGCGCATAGTTGCACTCCTGCAGTTGTCTGAAAAACTTCTGTTGTGTCTTCTTTTAGGTGTGGAATAATTTTCCAACCATCACTTTATCTGTCTCCCGAACAGCACCTTATTCAGGGACATTCATTAAATATTACAAAATCAGCCAACTAATTCATACACAAAGTATTGCGAATTAGTTGGCTTTTT
>ENA-OQAZ01000471-OQAZ01000471.1-human-gut-metagenome-genome-assembly--contig:-NODE-471-length-22288-cov-5.304138_pt1 | contig 22288 bp, 31 predicted proteins | sample MGYA00242737_ERZ504531 | MGnify/ENA primary metagenome ERZ504531 (study PRJEB26092, sample SAMD00036244) | human gut metagenome | host: Homo sapiens | study: EMG produced TPA metagenomics assembly of... | reverse complement strand
TGAGCGGGTCGCCTGCGCCGGTCACACGCATGGCCTGATAGGACATAGCTGCGGCCGGACAGCGGGTCGCGGATGGCACCGCCGATGCAGGTGGCCGCACCGCCGAAGGGCTCGATCTCGGTGGGGTGGTTGTGGGTCTCGTTCTTAAAGAGGAAGAGCCAGTCTCATCCTTGCCGTTCACATCGCACTTGATCTTGACGGTGCAGGCGTTGATCTCCTCGGATTCGTCCAGATTCTTGAGGATGCCCTGCTTCTTCAGCTCCTTGGCACCGATGGTGGCAAGATCCATCATGCAGCGGGGCTTCTCCTCACGGCCCAGGTCGGCGCGCATGGCCATGTAGCGGTCAAACGCTGCCTGCACCACGGCATCGTCGATCTGGACATCATCCAGAATGGTGCCAAAGGTGGTGTGGCGGCAGTGATCGGACCAGTAGGTGTCGATCATCTTGATCTCGGTGATGGTGGGGTCGCGGTGCTCAGAGCGGAAGTACTCCTGGCAGAACTTGATATCGCCCAGATCCATGGCCAGGCCCTTTTCGTCGATGAACTTCTTCAGGCCCTCTTCGTCCAGCTCGTTGAAGCCCTCCAGCGTGGCCACAGCGGTGGGCATGGGATACTCCATCTTCAGGGTAGCTTTGGTCTCCAGCGAAGCCTCGCGGGCCTCCACCGGGTTGATGACGTACTTCTTGATCTCTGCCACCTGCTCCTCGGTCAGGGAACCCTCCAGCAGGTAGACACGGGCAGAGCGAACCAGCGGGCGCTCGCCCTGGCTGATGAGCTGGATGCACTCGGCGGCAGAATCGGCGCGCTGGTCGAACTGGCCGGGCAGGTACTCCACAGCAAAGGAAATGCCCTCGAATTCAGGCAGCTCCGCATAGGTGTTATCCACCGGCGGCTCACTGAACACGGTGGTAGCGCACTGGTTGAACAGTGCCTCGTCGATGCCCTCCACGTCATAGCGGTTCAGCAGGCGCAGGCCGCTCAGGGACTGGATGCCCAGCAGACTCACCAGCTCATTTTTCAGGCCCTGGGCTTCCACATCAAAGCCGGGCTTCTTTTCCACATAAATACGATAGACCATGGGTGAATCCCCCTCTTTTTTATTGTTCAGCGATTGCTTTCAGCGCTCTCATACCAATATCCGTGCGCTTGTGCAGCTTTTCAAAACTGATCTTCTCAGCGGCGGCGTATGCCTGCGTGATGGCGGCGGTCAGGCGGGGCGCAGCTGCAGTCACGCCCAGCACACGGCCGCCGTTGGTGACCAGCGTGCCGTCCTCACGCAGTGCCGTGCCGGAGTGGTAAACTGTGATGTTGCTCTCCCCTTCCAGCTGGCCGTTGGTCAGGCCGGAAATGGCTTGCCCTTTTCATAGGACACCGGGTAGCCGCCGGAGGCCAGAATGACGCAGCAGGCCGCGCCCTCGGAGAATTTGACCTCGGTATCGGCCAGCGTGCCCTCGGTGCAGGCAGTCATGATCTTCAGCAGGTCACTCTCCAGCAGAGGCAGCACCACCTGGGTCTCGGGATCGCCGAAGCGGCAGTTGTACTCGATGACCTTGGGGCCGTCCGGGGTGAGCATCAGCCGAAGTACAGGCAGCCCTTGAAGGGGCAGCCTCGGCGTTCATGGCCTGAATGGTGGGCAGGAAGATCTTTTCCATGCACTCGGCAGCAATGGCCGGGGTGTAGTAGGGGTTGGGGGCACGGTGCCCATGCCGCCGGTGTTCAGCCGGTGTCGTGGTCGTTGGCACGCTTGTGGTCCATGCTGGACACCATGGGCTTGACCACCTTGCCGTCGGTAAAGCTCAGCACACTGACCTCGGGGCCGGTGAGGAACTCTTCCACCACCACATGGTTGCCGGAAGCGCCAAACTTTTTGTCCAGCATGATCTCCTTCACGCCGTCGGCGGCCTGTTCCTCATTTTCGCAGATCAGCACGCCCTTGCCCAGTGCCAGTCCGTCCGCCTTGATGACCACGGGTACTTGCCCTTTGCCTTGATGTAATCCATGACCTTGGCGGGGTCATCAAAGGTGGCATAATCTGCGGTGGGGATGCCGTATTTCTTCATCAGATCCTTAGAGAACACCTTGGAGGCCTCGATGCGGGCAGCGGCCTTGTCCGGGCCAAAGGCAGGGATGCCCACTGCAGCCAGTGCGTCCACCATGCCCAGCGCCAGCGGGTCATCCTGCGCCACGACCACATAATCAAACTTTTCCTCAGCGACAAAGGCCACCATGGTCTCTACGTCCGTAGCCTTGATGTTCTTGCATTTGGCATCATAGCTGATGCCGCCGTTGCCCGGAGCGCACCAGATCTCGCCGCAGTCCGGGCTCTTCTTCAGTGCCTTGATGATGGCGTGCTCGCGGCCGCCGCCGCCGACCACTAAGATTTTTTTAGCCATTTTAACATCTCCTAAAATATTCGTTTCTGCTTCTCTGTCAGCGTCCTCACCCTCTCAGGCGCTTCGCGCCAGCTCTCCCAAAGGGAGAGCCAAGACTGGCACTAACACCAACAGCTACTAACGGGATGCTGCCAAAGGCTCCCCCTTTGGGGGAGCTGGCAAAGCCGACAGGCTTTGACTGAGAGGGCGAACCAGTTTTCCTTTTAGTGATGGAACAGCCGGATGCCGCAGAAGGCCATGGCGATGCCGTACTTATTGCAGGTGTCAATGACCTGCTGGTCGCGGATAGAGCCGCCGGGCTGGACAATGGCGGTCACGCCGGAACGGCGGGCACGCTCGATGTTGTCGCCAAAGGGGAAGAAGGCATCGGAACCCAGGCAGACACCGGTAACATGGCTCAGGTACTCTTTCTTTTCCTCAGCGGTCAGGGGTGCGGGCTGCTCGGTGAAGGTCTCGGCCCAGACATCATCGCCGATGACATCCTCGGGGGTATCGCCGATGTAAACATCAATGGCATTGTCGCGGTTGGGCTTGGCGACATCGTCACGGAAGGCAGGTTCAGCACCTTGTCCATGTGGCGCAGCTGCCAGTTGTCGGCCTTCTGGCCTGCCAGACGGGTGCAGTGGATGCGGCTCTGCTGGCCGGCACCCACGCCGATGGTCTGACCGCCTGCGGTGTAGCAGACACTGTTGGACTGGGTGTATTTCAGGGTGATAAGGGCAATGATCAGGTCCCGCTTCTGCTCCTCGGTCACGCTCTTGTTCTCGGTGACCCAGTTGGTCAGCATGGTGTCGGCGTTGATGGTCAGCTCGTTGCGGCCCTGCTCAAAGGTGATGCCGTACACCTGCTTGTGTTCCACAGGGGCGGGCTTGTAGTCGGGGTCAATGGCCACCACATTGTAGTTGCCCTTTTTCTTACCGGCCAGAATGGTCAGAGCCTCCGGCTCATAACCGGGGGCAATGATGCCGTCAGAGACTTCATGCTGGATGAGCTTTGCGGTGGGCACATCGCAGACATCGGAGAGGGCGATCCAGTCGCCAAAGGAGGACATACGGTCAGCACCGCGGGCACGGGCGTAAGCGCAGGCCAGCGGGGAGAGCTCAAAGTCCGGGGCAATGTGGTACATCCGGCGCTCCACATCGGTCAGGGGCAGGCCCAGGGCGGCACCCGCCGGGGACACATGCTTGAAGGAAGCGGCGGCGGGCAGGCCGCAGGCCGCCTTCAGCTCCTTGACCAGCTGGATGGAGTTGAGGGCATCCAGAAAATTGATGTAGCCGGGCTTGCCGTTCAGCACAGTCACGGGCAGGTCGGAGCCATCTTCCATATAGATGCGGCTGGGCTTCTGGTTGGGGTTGCAGCCGTACTTCAGTGCGAGTTCGTTCATTGATGCATCCTCCTTAAGTCTTCGTTATTCCGCTTCGGCATCGAGCTTTGCCAGCAGCTCCAACTCCTCGGGCAGCAGTTCAGGCTCCTCGGGGTCGTCCAGATCACTGTTGACAGCATCGTATTTGTTGAAGATCATATCGCCGGTCTCACCGCTGTCCAGATCGATGACGCGGGCAAACAGGCTGACCTTGTTGTCGGGGTTCAGGTTCTGCACAGGCCATGGGCAAAATCACCGATGGTGCGGGGGCAGGCAAAGCGCAGGGGTTCGCCCTCAAAGCTGGGGATGGGGTTTCCGTTGTGCTTGTAGGTGCTGATGAAATGGCCCTCACCGGCCACAGGCTGGGGGTAATCAAAGAAATAGCGCTGGACGCTGTCGCCGTTGCCGTCGGCAGATTTCAGGATGCTCATCTGGTAGCTGCCATCAGCGTACACCACAGCGGAGATGCGGGGGGTGTAGTTGGGGCCGTCTGGCTCAAAGGTGCGGGTGCGCAGGGCATCGGCAAAGCTCTTGCCCTGACTCATCAGGTCAAAAATGGTATCGGTCTGGTCGCCGTTGGTCACGATATGGTCTTGCCCAGGGTCAGCACGGGGTTATAGATGATAAGGCTGGGGTCCTCCAGCTTGTCGGGGTCTGCAGCCATGGTGCAGATGCCGCCGCGCTCGGGCACGGGGTCGAACACGCGGTTGCGGCTGTTCTCACTGCGGCCCATGATAAAGTAGCCGATGAACATCTGACGGCCATCGGGGGCCATTGCCACTGCAATCGCGCCGGGCGGGTACTCGTTGAGCAGATAATCGTTCAGGTTGATCTTTTCCATGTCAAATTCTCCTATTACGGAACTCCCCCAGTCGCCTACGGCGACAGCCCCCTCGGAGAGGGAGCCTCAAGCCTCCCTCCTTGAGGGAGGTGGCACGCCGTCAGGCGTGACGGAAGGAGTTTTACTCGATCTCGCCGCTGCACACCATGGCAACTGCCTTGGGCAGCAGCTTCCACTCGGCCTGCTCCATCACCCGCTTCTGCAGCACCTCGGGGGTGTCGCCGGGCAGGATCTCCACTGCCTTCTGCAGCAGGATGGGACCGCCGTCGCACTCCTCGTTGACAAAGTGCACGGTGGCACCGGTCACCTTGCAGCCCCGGGCCAGAGCAGCCTGATGGGGGCGCAGGCCGTACATGCCGGGCCCGCAGAAGGACGGGATGAGCGCCGGATGAACATTCAGAATGCGGCGGGGATAGGCTTCAATGACACTGGGGCCCAGCACAGAAAGGAAACCGGCCAGCACCACCAGATCGATGTTGTGGCTTTTCAGCGTTTCCAGCAGGGCCGCGTCAAAGGCCTCACTGTTCTCGTAATCCTTGCGGCGGACCACAACGCCCTCCACACCGGCCTTTGCGGCCCGCTCCAGCGCGTAGACACCGGGCTTGGAGGCCACGACCAGCGTGATCTTCCCGTTGGGGTTCTCGCCCCGGGCTTCGCTGTCCAGCAGGGCCTGCAGATTGGTGCCGCCGCCGGAAACCAACACAGCTACGTTCAGCACAGTTCCACACCGTCCCCTTCAGCGATGACACCCAGCTTGTAAGCCTCGGGCTCGCCGTTGGCGTGGAGGATCTCCAGCGCCTTGTCGGCCTGTGCGGCAGGAACGGTGAGCACCATGCCAACGCCCATGTTGAAGGTGTTGAACATATCGTGCTCGGAGATGTGGCCGGTCTCCTGCATCAGGTGGAACAGCGCCGGGGTGCGGACATCCTCCTTCTTGATGCGGGCGCAGCAGCCTTTTTCAGGCTGCGGGGGATGTTCTCATAGAAGCCGCCGCCGGTGATGTGGGAGATGCCCTTGACATCCACCTCTTCCAGCACCTTCAGCACCGGCTTGACGTAGATCTTGGTGGGAGCCAGCAGGCATCGCCCAGGGTCTTGCCGCCCAGCTCGGCGGGGGTGGTGTGCAGAACATCGGGATCGTTGTCGATGTCAAAGATCTTGCGCACCAGCGAGAAACCGTTGGAATGAACACCGGTGGAGGGCAGAGCGAGGATGACATCGCCAGCCTGCATGGTCTCGTTGCTCAGGATCTTTTCCTTGTCCACAACGCCCACGGTGAAACCGGCCAGATCGTACTCATCCTCCGGCATCATGCCCGGGTGCTCGGCAGTCTCACCGCCCACCAGAGAGCAATCAGCCTGCACGCAGCCCTCGGCCACGCCCTTGACGATCTCGGCGATCTTCTCAGGGATGTTGCGGCCGCAGGCGATGTAATCCAGGAACACCAGCGGCTTTGCACCGGCGCAGATCACATCGTTGACGCACATGGCAACGCAGTCGATGCCAATGGTGTCGTGCTTGTCCATGATCATGGCGATCTTCAGCTTGGTGCCCACGCCGTCCGTGCCGGAGATCAGAACCGGATGCTTGTAGCCAGTGCAGTCCAGCTCAAACAGGCCGCCAAAGCCGCCCAGACCACCAATGCAGTGCTCGTTCATGGTGCGGGCAACATACTGCTTCATCAGTTCAACGGAGCGGTAACCGGCGGTGATATCCACACCGGCAGCTGCGTAACTCTCAGAATAGCTCTTTTCCATCTTCTTACTCTCCTAACTTTTTCTCGTTTTTGGGACGGTCATTCAGGTGGCGTTCATGGATATCGGTGGAAAGCACCTCCTCCGGCTTCACGGCATACTCGCCGGTAAAGCAGGCGGTGCAGAAACCGCATTTTGCGTTCTTGGCCAGCTGCACCACATGCTCGGTGGACAGGTAGCCCAGGGTGTCGGCCCCGATGATCTCATTGATCTGCTCCACATTGCGGCCCGTGGCCACCAGCAGCTTCTGGTCGGGGATGTCGGTGCCGAAGTAGCAGGGGTATTTGAACGGGGGGGCCGAGACCCGGAAGTGGACTTCCTTTGCACCGGCATCCCGCAGCAGCTTGATGATGCGGGCGGAGGTGGTGCCGCGCACGATGGAGTCATCCACCAGCACCACCCGCTTGCCCTTGACGGTGCTGGACACCACGTTCAGCTTGATGCGCACGCTGTTTTCGCGCTGCTTCTGGCTGCCTGGATAAAGGTGCGGCCGATGTATTTATTCTTGATGAAGCCGATGCCGTAGGGGATGCCGCTCTCCTGCGAGTAGCCGAGCGCCGCATCCAGACCGGAATCCGGCACGCCGATGACCACATCGGCCTCCACGGGGTGCTCCTGTGCCAAGAACCGGCCTGCCTGCTTGCGGGCCTCGTGCACCGAGCTGCCCTCGATGATGCTGTCCGGGCGGGAGAAATAGATGAACTCGAACACGCACATCTGGGTGTCCGGGCGGCCGCAGTGATCCTTGATGCTCCGCAGCTCACCGGTCTTGGTGTCGGCAATGACGATCTCGCCGGGCTCCACGTCCCGCAGCAGGGTCGCGCCCGCAGCATCCAGCGCACAGCTCTCGCTGGCAAAGACGTAGCCGCCGCCGGGCAGGGTGCCGATGCACAGGGGGCGGTAGCCCCGGGGGTCCCGGACCGCAATGAGCTTGGTGGCGGACATGATCACCAGACTGTATGCACCCTCCAGCACATCCATCGTCTTGCTGATGGCAGTCTCAATGCTGCCCATCCGCAGGCGGTTGCGGGTGATGAGGTAGCAGATGACCTCGGTATCGGAGGAGCCGTGGAAGATGGCACCCTCGTTCTCCAGCTGACGGCGCAGCTCCAGGGCATTGGTCAGGTTGCCGTTGTGGCAGAGGGCATGGTGCCCCGGCCATGCCGGACGATCATGGGCTGGGCGTTGGCCCGCACCCGGCTGCCGGCCGTGGCATAGCGGACATGGCCCGTTGCCATGTGGGCCGTGGGGGTGGAAAGACTGCCCAGCACGGCGGGGGTGAACACCTCGTTCACCAGGCCGAGGTCGCGGTGCCCTGGATGACACCGTCATCGTTGACCGCAATGCCGCAGCTCTCCTGCCCGCGGTGCTGCAGCGCATACAGGCAGAATAGGCGGCAGCGGCCACGTCCTCAGTGCCCGCCCGGTCGTAAATGCCAAAAACGCCGCATTCCTCGTGCAGCGGATATGCAAAATCAGACATTGGTTCTCCTTACAACTCTTTCAGTTCGTTCTGCAGCTTTTCTTCCTTGGCTGCGATCTGCTGTGCCATGCTCACCCGCTCGGCCTCCAGCTTCCCGGCCAGTGTATCATCGCTCAGAGCCAGGATCTCGGGCGGCCAGCCAGGCGGCGTTCTTGGCCCCGTTCAGGCCACGGTAGCACCGGGATGCCGCTGGGCATCTGGACCGTGGCCAGCAGCGCGTCCAGACCGTCCATCGCGCCGCCCTTCATCGGGATACCGATGACAGGCAGGGTGGTGTTGGCGGCAAAGGCACCGGCCAGATGGGCCGCCATGCCCGCCGCGCACAGGATCACACCAAAGCCGTTGGCCCGGGCATTTTTGGCAAAATCCGCGGCCTCGGCAGGGGTGCGGTGGGCCGAAAGGATGTGTGCCTCAAAGGGGATGTCCAGCGCCTTCAGCTGGGCACAGGCCCCCTTTACCACCGGCCAATCACTGTCCGAGCCCATGATCACTGCAACTTTCCGAATCATATCCGAACCTCTCTTTCTCCGTCTGCAAAACAAAAAAAAGCTGTGGTACACCTGCACCACGGCCTTTATTTCTGCGTATGCTCTCCCAGCGCTTTGCACAAAGCTGCACGATGCCCCTGAACAGCACGAATGGTGTTCTGTTCTGTGAAGCCCGACAGCATCTTCATCTTTGAAGTTCCCCTTTTGCTCTGCGCTTTTTCAGGCGGCACCCGGCATCCGCCGGGGTACCGTCCCTGTACTACATACAGTTTACGGCAAAAATTCCACTTTGCAAAGGCCCTTGGGGCAATTTCTCCCTTGTGTTCTCCCGCGTCAAAAAACTTTCAAAAGTTTTGTGCAGTTTCGACACCGTATTTCTTTTTAAGTATGACTTTTTTAGAAAATATAATAAAGTAAGTTTTATCTCACTGAGCAGGCCCCGCTCTGTACAGTCTCTCCGTCATTGCGTTGGCAGTAAGGGCGTTTTACCTTAGAAGATGATCTTCGCTGTTGTTGCCCTTGCTGCCGGATGAGGTCGGCGGGTGCGCAGCACACCTGCGTACCAATGCGGCCGCCGGAGACATAGACCTTTTCTTGAGCCAGCACGCTTTCATCAAACACGGTGGTGTACTGCTTTTTCATACCCACCGGGCTGCAGCCGCCGCGCACATAGCCGGTGACCTTATTGATATCGGCCACATGATCATGGCTACGCTTTTTTCGCCCACGCTGCGGGCAGCGGCCTTCAGGTCAAGCTCTGCCGCCACCGGAATGACGAACACAAAGTAGTTTTTGCTGCTGCCCTGGGTCACCAGCGTCTTATATACGCAGGCCGGGTCCTCCCCCATGCTGGCGGCCACGGTCACGCCGTCCACCGCCACGCCCTCCTCGTGGGCATACTCGTGGGCTGTATAGGGCACCTTGGCCCGTTCCAGGATGCGCATGGCATTCGTTTTTGCTTCTTTTCCCATTGATGATCGCTCCTTGTAAACTCCTTGCCCTCTCAGGCTGCCCCTATTCTACCACTTTCTTTCCTAAATTTCAAAATTTCTCTTGACTTCAGTTCACTGAAGTGTTATCATAGGCCCATGCTTCATGAAACTGAACTTCACGAAAATAAATCACGCAATGGAGCCGGTCTCCTGTGCCGTTTGTGTGAGAAGGATAAGGAGACGACCACCATGATCATTGTACTGAAACAGGATGCCCCTGACGCACAGGTCCGCGAGTTCTGCCACGAGCTGCAGGATATGGGGCTGCAGATCAACGACTCCAAGGGCAGTGACACCCACATTCTGGGCCTGATCGGCGACACCAAGCCATTGCCGAGAGCTGGGTGCTGGCCAACCCCGTGGTCGAGACCTGCCGCCGCGTGTCTGAGCCTTACAAGAAAGCCAACCGCAAGTTCCACCCCGACGACAGCGTGATCGATGTCAACGGCGTGAAGATCGGCGGCGGCAACTTCGCCGTCATCGCAGGCCCCTGCAGCATCGAGAGCGAGGAGCAGATCACCTACTGCGCCCAGCGCGTCAAAGATGCAGGCGCTTCCCTGCTGCGCGGCGGCGCGTTCAAGCCTCGCACTTCCCCCTACTCCTTCCAGGGAATGCGGAGCGAGGGCCTGGACCTGCTCAAACTGGCCCGCCGCGCCACCGGCTCCCCCATCGTCACCGAGATCATGAACACCGAGCACCTGCCCTGTTCGAGAATGTAGACCTTATCCAGGTGGGTGCCCGCAATATGCAGAACTTTGAGCTGCTCAAGGCCGTGGGCCGCCAGAAAAAGCCCGTGCTGCTCAAGCGCGGCCTTGCCAACACGCTGGAAGAATTTGTGATGAGCGCCGAGTACATCATGGCCGAGGGCAACGAGAACGTTATCCTGTGCGAGCGCGGCATCCGCACCTTTGAGACCAGTATGCGCAACACCCTGGACCTGGCCGGAGTGGTCATGCTCCATAAAATGACCCACCTGCGTGGTGGTGGACCCCAGCCACGCCTGCGGCCACGCCTGGATGGTGCCCCAGCTGGCCAAGGCCGCTGTGGCCGCCGGTGCCGACGGCCTGATGATCGAGGTGCACAACAACCCCGCCAAGGCCAAGTGCGATGGTGCCCAGAGCCTGACCCCCGACCAGTTCGATGAACTGATGGGCTTTATCACCAAAGAAGTCGAGTTCTTTGGCAAGAAGATGAACTGAGAATGGAACGACCCTCTCGGCACGCGGCAGCGTGACTGAGGGGGTTGTTTTCTTTTGTCATCAAATATGGTATACTATGGTGTATTTTGAATTCACCCTTGAAACGAGGTATTTCTATGAAAGCTCATATTGCACGCAACCAGAATGCCGGCATCCCGCTGGCACTTGGCTGGAACCTGTCTGCCGCCGACCGGGGCATTCTGGAGGGGATGGCCCCCGCTTTCGGAATGAAGTTGCTGCTGGTCTCCCCTGCCGATGCAGGCAGGACCGTGGCCCAGCTGCTGGGCGAGGTGGAGGTCAAGACCACCCGCACCCTGGTGCTGGAGCCGGGTGCTTATCCCCCGGCGCTGGTGCTGGCCAACTTCAAGGATAAGGATGTGGACACTCTGCTGGACCTGATGAAGCAGGCACAGGTGAACATCCCCCTCAAGGCCGTTGTGACCCCCACCAGCAAGAGCTGGGTGTTCGGTGACCTGCTGGCACATCTGCAGGAAGAGCACACCGCCTTTACCGCCGCAAAGGAGACCGCCAAAGCATGATGACCAAGCGTATTTTTTCCGTCCTGGTGGCGGCTGCGCTCAGCCTGAGCCTGCTGGCTGGCTGCGGCAGCACCTCCGGCTCCACCGCCTCCAGCGCCGCCGATGGCCCGCAGCGCTACTCCACCGTGTTCTATGATGTGTTCGACACCGTGACGCAGGTCATCGCCTACTGCGACAGCGAGGAAGAGTTCACCGCCCAGATGGACGCACTCCACGCCGACCTTGTGGAGTACAACCAGCTCTACGACATTTATAATGATTACGATGGCGTGACCAACATCAAGACCATCAACGACAATGCAGGCATTGCCCCGGTGACGGTGGATGACAAGATCCTCGGGATGCTGGAGCTGGCCCAGACCATGTACGACACCACCGGCGGCAAGCTGAACATTGCACTGGGCAGTGTGCTGAACATCTGGCACAACTACCGCGAGGCCGCACTGGCCGATGACAACGACAGCAACAACCAGCTGCCCACGCAGGAAGAGCTGGATGCCGCCGCACAGCACTGCGATATCGCCAACCTCATCATTGATGAAGATGCCAAAACGGTCTATCTGCCGACCCGACCATGTCGCTGGACGTGGGCAGCGTGGGCAAGGCTACGCCGTGGAGCAGGCCGCGCAGGCCGCCGAAGCCCGGGGCCTGACCAGTGCCCTCATCAGCGTGGGCGGAAACCTGCGGGCCATCGGCACCAAGCCGGACGGCTCCCAGTGGGTAGGCGGCGTGGAAAACCCGTGGAACTCCTCCGAGGTCTACACCACCGGCAGCTCCACCGTGGCCGCCGTCAAGATGAGCGGCCTTTCCCTTGTGACCAGCGGCGACTACCAGCGCTACTACGTTGTGGACGGTGTGCGCTACCACCACCTCATCGACCCGGCCACCCTCTGGCCCGCCGCCTACTTTGACGGCGTGAGCGTGCTGGCTCCGGACTCCGGTGTGGCCGACTGCCTGACCACCGGCCTGTTCTGCCTGCCTCTGGAAGAAGGCAGGCAGCTCGTGGAATCGCTGGACGGTGTGGAAGCTCTCTGGTGCACCACCGATGGCGAAGTGATCACCTCCAGCGGGTGGAGCGAGCATACGAATTAAATAAGGAACGACCCTCTCCGTCATTGCTTCGCAATGCCACCTCTCCCGAAGGGCGAGGCTATGCTGCCTTTATCCCAGGCCAGCGATAGGCTCCCCCTTCGGGGGAGCTGGCAAAGCCAACAGGCTTTGACTGAGAGGGTCGTTCTTTTACTTGATGTCCAGTTCGGGCGGCACGTCGATCTGGTCAGAGACGTACTTGCCGTTCTTTTTGCGCTGACGCACACACTCGGTGAGCAGATACTCGATCTGCCCGTTCACCGAGCGGAAGTCATCCTCAGCCCACGCGGCAAGGGCATCGTAGAGCTTCGCATTCAGGCGCAGGGGGATCTGCTTTTTCGGCTCTGCATCAGTACAGGCTGCCGCTGTTCACAATGGGCTGCGCGTCACGGTTGCCGCAGAGCACCACCAGCAGGTTGGAGACCATTGCCGCTTTGCGCTCATCGTCCAGTTCCACCACTTTGTTCTCACTCAGGCGATCCAGCGCCATCTCCACCATACCCACGGCACCGTCCACGATCATCTTACGGGCATCAATGATGGCGCTTGCCTGCTGGCGCTGCAGCATGACCGCTGCGATCTCGGGGGCGTAGGCCAGATAAGTGATGCGGGCTTCCACCACCTCGATACCGGCCTCGGCCACGTTCTTCTGGATCTCGTCCCGGATGCGGGCAGCCACTACCTCGGAGGAGCCGCGCAGGCTGCCCTCGTCGGCTACGCCGTCGCCGGTGGTATCCACGTTGGGAGAAACATCATAGGGGTACACCCGCACCACGTTGCGCAGGGCGCTGTCGCACTGCAGGGAGAGATATTCCTTGTAGTTGTCCACGTTGAACACAGCCTTGGCGGTATCGGTCACGCGCCAGATGACTGCAATGCCGATCTCCACCGGGTTGCCCAGACAATCGTTGATCTTCTGGCGGGAGTTGTTCAGGGTCATCATCTTGAGCGAGATCTTTTTGCTCATGGACTCGACGCTCATCTGAGCATTCTGACCGTTACCGCCAAACAGCGCAGCCACGTTGGTTTCCTTGCTGTTCACATCTCCGCTCTGGCTCAGGCGGGTGCCGGCGGCGGGGTTGACGGCGGTACAGAAGGGGTTTACCCAGTAAAAGCCCTGTCCCTTCAGGGTGCCGATGTAATCGCCAAACAGGGTGAGCACCAGCGCCTCCTGCGGCTTTAGCACTTTAAGGCCGCAGAACAGGAAAATACCTGTGATCCAATACGCAATGGACAAAATCAGCAGCGGCACGCCCAGAAGCATCCGGTCTGCATCCAGCAGGGTGATGCTGCAAATGAACAGAGCAATGGATGCTACATAGCCCAGCAGGGTCAGCAGCAGCATGGTCATGCCGTTCTTCTTGGTCTGTAAGATCTTCTCTTCCATAAAATGTCCCTCCTTTACAGGGTTCGGAAGTTTCTTTTTGATATCAAAATCATATCACATTGTATTTTAATTGTCAAGTACAGATCAGTCTTGCAGGCGTGGCATTATTATGGTACAATAAAGCCACAGAAAGGAGCTGATATCATGCCGCGCATTATTCCGATCCGCGACCTCAAAAACACTGCCGCTGTCTCCCAGATGTGCAGTGAATCCAAAGAACCTGTCTATATCACCAAAAATGGCTATGGCGATATGGTCATTATGAGCATGGAAGCCTATGAAGAAAAGATGCAGCTTCTGGACGCTTACGCCAAGCTGGATGCTGCCGAACAGCAGGTGGAAGCCGGACAGACACAGGATGCCCACAGCGCCTTGCAGGAATTGAGAGCACGTTATGGCATATAAGTTGGTTGAAACAACCCTTGCACAGGCAGACCTGGATGCGATCCTTTCCTACCTTGCCTTATCGCTGGAAAACCCGACAGCCGCCACAGCCTTTGCCAATGAAGTTGAAAAGTGCTACGCGGCATTGGAACAGCTGCCCTATCTTTACGAGCAGTGCCGCGATCCTCGGCTTTCTTCCAAGGGCTACCGTAAAGCTGTCATCAAGCATTACCTGCTGATCTACCGTGTGGATGAAGCGCAAAAGACTGTTTACCTGCTTCGATTCTTCTATGGCCGTCAAAATTACGAAACATTGTTATAACACAAAACCTCCCACTCAGATGAGCGGGAGGTTTTATTACGCACAGTTATGATTACCAGAACCAATACCGTTTCTTGACGGCGATATACACGATCAGGCAGACCACGGTCAGCGCACCGGCGGCGATGAAGAAGGTCCAGTTGATATTGGTGAAGCGCAGATTCTGGTTGGTCAGCAGGTAGCTGCCAGCCGTATCGGCGGTGATGGTGCCATCCTTGTAGCTGTTCAGGAACTGCCACTTTTCACTGGCAGTGTTGTGCAGATACAGGCGGCTGTAAGCGGCATTCTCACCGGTCAGGGTGATCTGCACCACGCAGGGCAGCGCGCCGTTTTCGCCCAGCTGGAAGCTCAGGCCGTTTTCATCGGGGGCAAAGGTCAGGGCGGTGCTGAACCCGCCTGGGTGCTCTTGATGCTGGTGCCATCGATTCGCAGGTATAATCCTCGCCCAGCATGATCAGGCTGCGGCCCGTGGTGCGCAGGCGCTCAGGATCTCGCCGGTAATGGCGGGCACGTCGCTTTGATAGAGGGACACTTCCTCCCCTGCGGCGTTCTGGATGGCGGCCACGGTGGCATCGGTGGTGACATTTTCCTCGGTGCCCTCACCGCTGGTGTCGCTGCTGCTGCCGGAGGTGGAGGCGGTGCGGTTGACGATGACCGTGACCGAGGTGGAGGCGGTGCCGTTGGAGACCACCACGGAGGTGGCACCCGTGGCAACGCCGGTGATGACACCGGAACCGCTGACGGTGGCGATGCTCTTGTCCTGGCTCTTGAAGGTCAGGCTCTGGCTGGCGGAGGCCGGCGACACCTTGCCGGTGATGGTCTTGGAGGAGCCCGGCTTGAGCACCACATAGTTGGTGTTCAGGGAGATGGACTGGCTGGAAACGGTGCTGGTGTTGGCCGCAACCACCGTAACGGTGGCCGTGCAGCTCACGTTGCCGTCCGTGGCGGTGATGGTGGCCTTGCCGGGGGCAACGCCGGTCACCTTACCAAAGTTGTTGACGGTGGCCACCTTCTCATTGGAAGAGCTCAGGCTGACGTTGATATAGTTGGCCGCCGAGGTGGGCAGCACCGCCAGCGAAAGGCTGGTGGTCTCGCCCACGGCAATGGTGCTGGATGCAAGGGTGATGTCCATTTCGGTGGCGATCATGCTGGCATCCGGCTGGGGGGTGATGGTATAGGTGCAGCTCACCCCGCCGCAGGTGGCGGTGATGTTGGCCGTGCCCAGGCCCACAGCCTGCGCCACGCCCTCACTGTCCACCGAGACAACATTGGGGTTATCAGAGACATAGGTCACGCCGTTCTTGCTGGCGGCATTGGCGGGGGTGGTCACCGGGGAGAGCTGCTGGGCCGTGCCCGCCAGCGGGGCGGCATCGTAGCTGCCGGTCTCGATGCTCTCGGCGGTAACTTTATCCCAGGGAAAGCTCACCTTGGGCAGCGTGAGGGCCAGCGGCGTGGTAACAGGGCCGGCAGCCGACGCAGGCAGGGCGGCGGCACAGGCCAGCACACCCAGCAAAGCTGCGCTGGCGGCCAGCTGTTTCGGGTTCAGTTTCATTCTTTCGTACCTCTTGGGCGTGGAATCGGCGGGCGCTTAGCGGAACAGCACGCCCAGGGCCTCCATCACATAGTCAAAGTAAGTCAGTTCATCGTACTCCACACGGGCGGTGACGCTCATGCCGTTGGAAAGATCCACCTTGTCGCCGCTGGTGCTCACGACATAGGTGTTATCCGGCTTGATGGTCATCTTGTAGTAAGACCCGCTGGTGTTGGTGGTCACGTCACTGTCGATGGAGGTAACAGTGCCGGTCAGGGTGCCGTAGGAATACTCCGACAGGCCGGTGATGGCGATCTTGCAGGGGTCGCCCACATTGATCAGCGGCCGGTCGTTGACGGTAACAGCCGCCACGATCTCAAGGTCGCTGTTCTCGCTGGCAACGGTGGCCAGAGCGGAGCCTGCGCTGAGCACCATACCCACCTTGTAGGGGGTGTCCATGTGGATGACACCGGAAGTGGGAGCGTAGATGTAGTAATCGTTCGCGCCGGTGTTCAGGGCATCCAGCTGGGCCTCGATGTTGTCAATGTTGGCCTGCACGCTGGTCAGGTTGGCAGAAATGGACTGCAGGGTGGAGTAGTACAGGCTCTCCACCTCGCTCTGGTTCTGCTCCATCATGGTCTTGATCTGCTCATCGGTGTAACCGGCGGCTGATAGGGCGAAGCGTCGAACGCCTTCTGGCTGACCTGACTCTTGTAGCTCTCGTACTGGTAGTAATAGCTGATCGTCGATGTCGGTCTCGCTGAAGTAGTTCTTGTCGTCCTGAATGGACTTGAGCAGCTTCTCGTACTGGCTCTTCTGCTTTTTGTAGATGTCCAGCTGCTTCTGGTAGCTGTCCTGCTGGATGTCCAGATCGGTGCTCTTGATGTGGGCAATGAGGTCGCCCTCGGTGACATAGCTGCCCTCCGAGATGTTCAGCTCGGTGATGGAGCCGGAGTAACTGGACATGATATAGGTCTTGTTGGCCGCCTGCACTGAGCCAGTGGACTGGCTGACGTAGGTGCGCTTGTTCTGGGTGCTCCAGATCACCAGAAACACCATGAGGAAAGCCACCAGAAGAATGAGCGCGTAGCCAAAGGCCGGCAGCTTCTTCTCCATCATAATGCGGCGGTCCTGCAGGTCGGAAAGATTCTGAATGCGAGTGGTCATATTACTTCGTCTCCATAAAAACGTCCATGACACCGTTTTCGCTGTCCTGATTGACGTAGATACTGTAGGTAGTGCCGGTCAGCTCGATCTCGTGCTCGTAGGCATAGATGTTCAGCTTCTGGCTGGCAAGGCTGCTGTGATCCATGGGGCCGGTGAAGTGGGCGTACAGGCAGCCCTTCACCCGCAGCACAGCGTCCTGCTCGTAGCCCGGCTCCAGGCGGGGGATGAGCTGGTTGACCTGCATCATAAAATAGATCTGCGGCTCCGGGTTGGGGCCGGAGGTAAACTTGACGCACTGGATCACAGGGCCAACCGGCATGGCGCTGTGGCTCTTGATAAAGTTCTGCATCTGGGTCAGGATCACGCCCAGGTTGCCCAGCTCGCTGGCATCGATCTTGCGTGCCAGAACGTTGGTCAGCTTCAGGGTCTTGTTTTCTGCAACTTGGATCTCTCTCATAATAATGTCCACCTGTTTCTTTTTTGTTTGCAATAAGCAATTGTCTGGGGTCAAAGATTCTTTTTTACCGTTTTGCCAAAGACTCTCCTCAAAGCGGTCTCACCCTCTCAGTCAAAGCCTAACGGCTTTGCCAGCTCCCCCAAAGTGGGAGCTCTTGACAAAAAGGGTCACAGCTGCTTTTATATCCGAATTTGTACTTCCCTGTCAATGGTCTCGCATACAGCATCAAAATGATTGTTAACATCCCGATTAGAGAACCGTAAAACTTTCAAGCCATAGCCATGCAGGATAGCACTTCGTTCCTCATCGTAAGCTTTCCCCTGTTCAGTATAATGCTGTGAGCCGTCAAGTTCAATAACCAATCTTGCATCCGCGCAATAAAAATCCACAATAAACGATTCAATGATCCGCTGTTTGTAGAATTTTACCGGATATTTCCGCAAGAAAACATACCAAAGCCGTTGCTCCTGTGGTGTCATTTCCCTCCGAAGTCTTCGGGCTACATCCAGCATGTCGTTATTCTTGACAACTGTCGTCTTTTTCATCAGCTTATACCTCTACCGGGCTCACTCTCCGTCAGCGCACACGCGCTGCCACCTCCCCCAAAGTGGGAGGTTTTGACAGAATGATTCACTCCCTGCACTGTGGGCAAGTCTGCGTTCACACTACGCAAAGGGAAACCCGCCGTACACTGCGCTATGCCAAGGGCTCTCCCTTCGGGAGAGCTGGCGCAAAGCGCCTGAGAGGGTGAGGATGCTCACGGTAAGCCACTCACACAGCGATAAAGTGTCACTATGTAAAGAGCATTCCTGTAAGGATAAACATAATCTTCTACCACACACAATTGCCTACCGCAACGCGATAAGCAACATAAAAATAAGGTGTGCCAGGAGGCACACGCCTCCTGGCACACCATAACGAGGCATTGTTATCTGCCCCGCGCTAACAAGTAGGGCGGTGCAGTTTCCTCAACGCTTCATATTAGCTAAGACTAATTACCAAATGGAGCCAACGACGTTGCCGTCAGCATCCTTAAAGGTGTACTTAGCAGAGGGCTCGCTCTTGAACAGCTTCACATCGCCAGCGGTGTTCTTGACCTCGGTGCGGCCCAGGTTGTAGATAGCAGCAGCGGAGCCCAGGATCTGAGCGATGCCGTCGCCGATGTGACCAGCCTTGAACTTGTCAGCGCCGACAACCTTGCCGAAAGAGGTGCCCAGGCCAGTCTTGGTAGCGTTGCCGCTGAAGACGTAGCAGAGTGTTGTGGATGGTATCGCCGATGAAAGCGTTGCCGATCAGGGTAACAACATTGGTGGAGAAAGCCTTAACGTTGGTCAGGTCCCAGATAGGAGCGGTAACAGCGCCGATAGCGTCGATAAAGCTAGCGCCACCGTTGACGTAGGTCATTTCGTTCTCTGCGATAACAGAGTAGTTTGCAGGCATCATCATAATGAATTACTCCCTTCAAATGAATGAAAAAACTTATTTAGCGATCTTTTTCCGGCTGCGCATCCATCCAAAGATCATTTATGTAACCGAGTGCGCACTCGGCTGCAACTTAATAGGTCATTGCCTCGCCATCGTCGTCGTCTTCAACAACAGCCGCAGGGGCAACGGGTGCAGGCTCTTCCTTCTTGCGGCGGAAGATGCCCTGCTGCAGATTCCAGAGCTCGTAATACTTGCCCTGCTTTGCCAGCAGCTCGTCATGGGTGCCGCGCTCCACGATCTGGCCGTGATCCATGACCAGGATCAAGTCACAGTCACGGATGGTGGAAAGGCGGTGTGCCACGATCAGCATCGAACGGTCAGCCAGCTGGTTATAGATCATATCAAAGATGGTATTCTCTGTACCAAAGTCCAGGCTGGAGGTCGATTCATCAAAGATGTAAAGGCTCGAATCCTTCAGGAACGCACGGGCCAGTGCAATGCGCTGCTTCTCACCACCGGACAGGCCGTTGCCGGCTTCCTCCAGATAGGTGTTGTACTGCAGCGGCAGCCTGCGGATGAACTCGTGTGCGTCGGCCTTCTTGGCCGCCTCCCGTACCTGATCGAGGGTAGCCTCGGGGCGGGAGATGCGGATATTCTCGAAGATCGTCTTGCTGAACAGCTCAACGTTCTGCGGGACATAGGAAATACAGCGGCGGACGGATGCATTGCTGTACTCGTCCAGATCAACGCCATCCACACTGATGGTACCGCTCTCCGGCTCGTAATACTTGAGCAGGAGCTTGGTGATGGTGGACTTGCCGGAACCCGAGGAACCAACCAGCGCCACCTTCTTGCCCTGCGGGATGGTGAAGGAGATGTGATCCAGTGCCGGGGTGCGGTTGCCATACCGGAAGGTGACATCCTTGAACTCAATGTCGCCCTCCATGCTCTCCATCTCGGTGTACTCTCTGGTATCGTCCTGCTCGGATTCATAATCCATGATTTCCGTCAGGCGCTTCATGGAGATGGAAGCCTCCTGAATGGACATCTGCATACCAATGAGTTCACTCACCGGAGAAGTAAAGTAGCCCGAAAGGGTGCTGAACGCCATGTAGCCGCCCAGCGTCAGCTGACCATTCAGCACCTGCGTGATGCCCACATAGGTGGTGACCATGTTCAACACGGTCATGATCACGCTGGAGATCAGGCTCTGGCCGGTGCTGATCTTGCTGGAACGCAGGCTGATCTTCAGGCTCTTGATGTATTCACGCTCAAGGGCTTCCAGCTCGCGATCCTCGCAGGCGTTGCACTTGATGGTCTCGATGCCGCGCAGGCTCTCGATCATCTGGCTGTTCAAAACGGCCGACTGCACCATCGTCTCTTCATTGATCCGCTTGTAGGGCTGCTTGAAGATGATGACGAGCAGCAGGCTCAGAACGGTGGTAAACAGGGTAATGGAGAACAGCGAGGAGTTCATCCGGAACAGGACAAAGCCTGTACCCACGGCCATCACAATGTCCATGACCACGCTCATTGCAATGCTGGTCAGCACCGATTTGATGGTGCCTGCATCGGAATAGCGGGTGGTGATCTCGCCGGTCTTACGGGATGCAAAGAACTTCATCGGCAGTTTGTACACATGCTCGAAGTAGCCCAGCATCAACGGAATATCGATTTTAATGGAAAGGAAGATCAGGATCCACTGTCTCACAGTCGAGAGCAGCGTGCTGGTCAGGTTGACCACGCTGAACACGACAATGAGCGATATGAGCAGATTTTTCAGCCCATAAGGCAGCACCTCGTCCATGATCGCCTTGTTGAAAACGGTGGACACGATGCCGATCAGTGTCAGGATCACTGAACTGAGAATAGCGTAAGCAAACAGCTTTTTCTGGGGAAGCAGCAGATCCATGTACCGTTTCAACATGTTGTTGCGGGCTGCCTTGGCTTCCTCTTTACCCTCCACCTTATGCTTGCCGGTGCCGCCCTTGAACTCCGCTGTGGGGTTCAGCAGCAGCAGCACGCCGGTGAAGTTTTTATAGAACTCATCCAGGCTGATCTTTTTCAGTTCATTTGCAGGGTCGCCGATGACGACGTAATCCTTGCATTTGTACTTTTTGCTTGCATCAGCCTTGCGTTCTTCTTCCTGCGCCACATGCTTGCGGCGGGCATCGTCCTCCTTAATGGTCGTCTTTTTGAAGATGACCACAAAGTGGGTCATGCCCTGGTCGGTAATGACCTGCGCAATTGCGGGCAGTGTGAAATCGCTTAAAAAGTTTTCGCGGTCAACACGGACAGCCGCCGTGCTGAAGCCCAGCTCATTGGCTGCTTTCTGCAGGCCAACGAGGTTCGTGCCTTTCATGTCGGTTCCCATCATATCCCGCAGGCGGGTGATGGTGATTTCCTTTTTGTAATGGAGGCACACCATTGCGAGCGAAGCGGCCGCGCAGTCCGTAGAATCGTGCTGCCGCACATAGGTATAACGCATACGATGTTTCCTTTACAAGAGACCGACAACCAAAAGCAAACGATCTCTTTTTCAATGTACTGTGTCTATTTCAAAACTACGGCTTTTATTCTAGCACACCCGGTCTGTTTGCACAAGCCCCAGTTTGCTGTTGTTTTGACCGTAGGTCTGACAAATGAAAAAGGTTTTCTTTTTGCACTCCGGTTTAACAGCGCATAGCCTTCTGCTTTGCCCTGCCCTGCGGAGAACCAGGGCAAAGCAGAAGTCCGCTGCTATCAAAAGAAGGGAGCGCCTACCCTTTGATCTGAGTCAATCACCACAGAACGTTTAAAAACTGTTCCAAGGTTTGGGTGTAGTATACCACAATCTGACAGCATCTTCAAGAGGACATTTTTTAAGAAATCATTAATTTTGAAGATTTTGTGAAAAAAGTCTCAGATTGGTTACAACATCCGGTTAAAAAACAAGCGGCGAAGTTGCCCTCGCCGCCTAATGGCGCCTCTTGCCTGACTCGAACAGGCGACACCCTGATTAACAGTCAGGTGCTCTAACCGACTGAGCTAAAGAGGCACATCTTTCAAAACACAATTCCGCAGCGCACAATTGACTGCGAGACGTATTATAACTCTTCTCGCTCCCTTTTGCAAGCCTTTTTTGGAAATTTGTGAAAAAAGTTTTTCAAAGGAGCTCAACCCTCTCAGTCAAAGCCTTACGGCTTTGCCAGCTCCCCCGAGGGGGGAGCCTTTGGCAGGACCACCGCAAGCAGCTGCTAAAGGCCGGGGCAGTCTTGGCTCCCCCTTTGGGGGAGCTGGCGCGTTAGCGCCTGAGAGGGCGAGCCCGTGTTCCGACACCCTTTTTCTTACGCTTCTGTTACCCTGTCAATACCAGAAAGAAGGTGCCGCCCATCAAGACTGTGATCTACCTCGATGTCCTGCTGCTGACGAATTTTGCGCTCACGCTGCTGTTCCTGCTGGCGGCGGGGCTGCTGGCCGGGGTGGAGTGCCGG
>ENA-OQAZ01000470-OQAZ01000470.1-human-gut-metagenome-genome-assembly--contig:-NODE-470-length-22312-cov-5.121569_pt1 | contig 22312 bp, 43 predicted proteins | sample MGYA00242737_ERZ504531 | MGnify/ENA primary metagenome ERZ504531 (study PRJEB26092, sample SAMD00036244) | human gut metagenome | host: Homo sapiens | study: EMG produced TPA metagenomics assembly of... | reverse complement strand
CCGCGGTGCGCCTGCCCCAGCCCGGACGGCGCACCGAAGCCCGTGGAGTTCAGCTTCTTTGTGCCGCAGCAGTACGGCAGCGCGGCGATTTTGACCCGGTATCCGTCCTACAGCGAGATGCTCGAGGACTACTACGCCACGAAGGACCGCGCCGAGCGCCTGCGCCAGAAAAGCCGCGAGCTGTACAAGGCTGTCCACAATATGTATGACCGCGCCGTCCGCAAGCAGGCCGCGCGGAAGGAGGAACTGAGCCAGTCCGCCAAAGCCGACATGCTGCGCCTGTACGGCGAGCTTTTGCAGGCGAACCTCTGGGCCATCCACAAGGGTGACCGGCAGGTGACCGTGCAGAACTACTACACCGGCGAGGATGTGACCATACGCTTGGACCCGCGTCTGGGCGGCAACGAGAACGCGCAGAAGTATTTCCGCGATTATAAAAAGAAGCAGACCGCCCACGCCATGCTGCAAAAGCTGCTGGTGGAGGGCGAGGCCGAGATCGAGTATCTGCGCACGGTGCTGTATGAGGTGGAGAGCGCCCCCGGCGAGATGGCGCTGAACGAGATCCGCGCCGAGCTGAAAAGCCAGGGCTACTTAAAGTATTACAAGCAGCGGGACCGCAAGCAGAAGCCTGCGGACTTCCTGCGGTATACCTCAAGCGACGGCTTTGAGATCCTGGTGGGGCGCAACAACCTGCAGAACGACAAGCTGACCCTGCACGCCGCCCGCGGCAAGGACCTGTGGTTCCACGTCCAGAAGGCACCCGGCAGCCACTGCGTCGTTATGAGCCGCGGAGAGGACATCCCCGACACGACCAAACAGGAGGCCGCCGAGCTGGCCGTCCTGCATTCGAGCCAGAACGGCGGCGCAAAGGTCGCCGTGGACACCACCGAGGTCAAAAATATATGGAAGGCCAACGGGGCGAAACCGGGCATGGTGCTGTACGAGGTCTACACGACGGTCTACGTGACGCCGCGTGAAGGCTGGAGGAGCAGCTGAAAAAACGGTAAATGTAGGGAGCGGCGTCCCCGATGCCCCGCAGGCTGATGCGGACAGCGCCCCCTACAATCTGCCGCACGGTAGGGGCCGGGCATTGCGGGGTTGTGAGCGTAGGACACGGTTGAGTGGAACGAAACCGGGGCGCGAACAATGTTTGCCCCTGCGGGGCAAACAACCGCACGAGCGTGTTTGCTTGCAAACTGTCGGCGCTCGTTGTGCGCCGACAAGCGCCCGGCCCGCGGCCTTCCCGCAGGAGGTCGTCTGCCGTACAGCTGCGGGCCGCACATGTGCGGCCCCTACAAAGCAATGGTTTTCCCTGCGATTTGCCTGAAAAACAGAACGACTTTCCCCAAAAACCATGCACTCTGTTGAAAACTCATACAACCCCCACTACTTTCGGCATAACGTAAAAATTTCTCAAAAAAATTTTATAAAAATGCCAAAAAACACTTGCAACACCGGGAGACGTGTGCTATAATACATCTTGGCTGCGGAAGGCTTGTGCAGAATAAGCAAGCTGCGCAAGCCGCGATATGCGTTGATGCGGGAGGTTGCCGCCGTAAAGCCGAAAGGCTGGCGGGTTTTTCCGCGGAGTATGTCCGATCTTAGAACCGGGCGAAAGAATTACGGAAACAAAGGGATATGTACGCCACTGCATTCTGCGGTGCGGACCAATGTTCACCTTACTTTGTGATGATTCTTTCCGGGAGAACTGTGCGAACACGGTTCACCGGATTTTGTCATGCGAAAAGGTTGAACACCCGGAAACGTGTGTGGTTTATCGGCTCGCCTAAGGCGCAAAATTTTATAGGAGGCGAATGCAATGGCAGTCAAAGAAAAAATCAGAATCCGTCTGAAGAGCTACGATGCATCCCTGATCGATGCTGCGGCACAGAAGATCGTGGAGACCGCTAAGCGCACCGGCGCTCGCGTTTCCGGCCCGATCCCTCTGCCCACCGACAAGGAGGTCGTCACGATCCTGCGCGCTGTCCACAAGGACAAGGACAGCCGTGAGCAGTTCGAGACCCGCACGCACAAGCGTCTGATCGACATTCTGAAGCCGTCCAACAAGACGGTCGAGGCTCTCATGAGCCTGCAGCTCCCCGCCGGCGTTGACATCGAGATCAAGCTGTAATCGAGTTTCTACATTATAATGGCCGATACGCGCGGCCGTGATCCGTGAACGGTCGGCGTGTAATGGAAAGACACGGTAAAGCACCATCTCGCTGCAATGCAAACAGCGGAGAGGTCATGTTGATGGGAAACCACCAACCAATAACCTTTACAGGAGGACAAACACAATGCAAAAAGGTATCATCGGCAAGAAGCTGGGCATGACCCAGCTGTTCGACGCAACGGCAAGGTCGTTCCGGTCACCATCATCGAGGCCGGCCCCTGCACCGTCGTGCAGAAGAAGACCGTTGAGTCTGACGGCTACCAGGCTGTTCAGATGGGCTACGGCGAAGTGAGCACCAAGAAGGTCAACAAGGCCGCCAAGGGTCACTTCGACAAGGCTGACGTCGCTCCCAAGCGCACCCTGCGTGAGTTCCGTTTTGATGACATCGCTGCCGTCAACGTCGGCGACATCCTCAAGGCTGATGTCTTCGCAGAGGGCGACAAGGTTGACGTTGTCGGCACCAGCAAGGGCAAGGGCTATCAGGGCGTTATCAAGCGCTTTGGCCAGCACCGCCTGCGTGAGAGCCACGGCACCGGCCCTGTTGCACGTCATGCCGGTTCTAACGGTTCCACTTCCAGCCCGTCCCGCGTGTTCAAGGGCAAGCGTCTGCCCGGCCACATGGGTGCGGTCCGCGTGACCGTCCAGAACCTGAGCATCGTTAAAGTCGATGCTGAGAACAATCTGATCGCGATCAAGGGTGCGATCCCCGGCCCGAAGGCTCGGTCGTGACCATCCACGACAGCGTGAAAGCGTAAAGGAGGAAAACACAATGGCACAGTTTGATGTCGTCGATATGAACGGCAAGAAGGTTTCCACCGTTGAGCTTTCCGACGCCGTGTTCGGGATCACCCCGAACGAGAAGGCTGTCCACGAGGCAGTCGTCAACTTCCTGGCCAACCAGCGCCAGGGCACCCAGAACACCAAGATCCGCAAGGAAGTCCGCGGCGGCGGCAAGAAGCCTTGGCGCCAGAAGGCACCGGCCACGCTCGTCAGGGCTCTATCCGTGCTCCGCAGTGGACCCACGGCGGTGTTGCTCTGGGCCCCAAGCCCCGCAGCTACTACTACACCATCAACAAGAAGGTCAAGCGTCTGGCTCTGCTCAGCGCCCTGTCTGACAAGGCTGCCAACGGCAACATGATCCTGGTCGACAAGATCGCCGCTGACGAGTACAAGACCAAGACCGTCGTTGCTTTCCTGGCCGCTGTCGGCGCAGGCAAGAAGAACCTGATCGTCAATGACACTCTGGACGCCAAGTTCGTCAAGAGCGCCGCCAACATCCCCGGTGTCCAGACCGCCGCTACCGGCATCAACACCTACGATGTTGTCAACGCCGACAAGCTCATCCTGAGCGTTGACGCTGCCAAGAAACTTGAGGAGGTATATGCGTGATGAAATTCGCACAGGACATCGTTCTCGCCCCCGTCATCACCGAGAACTCCATGGCTGGCATCGCTGACAAGAAGTACACCTTCAAGGTCGCTACCGACGCCACCAAGATCGACATCGCCAACGCTGTTGAAGAGCTGTTCGGCGTGAAGGTCGCCAAGGTCAACACCATCTCCGTCCGTGGTCGCTATCGCCGCCAGGGCATGCACGCCGGCTACACTGCCAAGAGCAAGAAGGCCATCGTCACCCTGACTGCCGACTCCAAGGAGATCGAGTTCTTCAACTCCATGGTTTGATGACCGGATGGCCGCAAGGCCGTCTTGAGGACCCCGCCGAGGGGTCCGGTTATGGGGATATGACCCCGATAAAAATTCATAAGATAACAACAAGGAGATCAACATGGCTATCAAGAAGTACAAGCCGACTACCCCCGGTCGCCGTGGCATGACTGTTACTGACTACAGCGTGCTGTCCAAGGTCGATCCGGAGCGCAGCCTGCTCGAGTCCAAGAAGAAGCATGCCGGCCGCAACAACACCGGCAAGATCACCGTCCGCCATCACGGCGGCGGCAACCGCGTCAAGTACCGTGTCATCGACTTCAAGCGCAACAAGTTTGATGTCCCCGCCACCGTCAAGACGCTGGAGTATGACCCGAACCGTTCCGCCTTCATCGCACTCGTTGAGTACGAGGACGGCGCCAAGAGCTACATCCTGGCTCCCGATGGTCTGAAGGTTGGCGACACCATCATGGCTGGCCCCAACGCTGACATCAAGCCCGGCAACGCTCTGCCCTTCGAGAACATCCCCGTTGGTACCATGATCCACAACATCGAGCTGTATCCCGGCAAGGGCGGCCAGCTGGTCCGTTCCGCTGGCGTTATGGCGCAGCTGATGGCTAAGGAGAATGGTTACGCTCTGGTTCGTCTGCCCTCCGGTGAGATGCGCAACGTTCGTCTGAACTGCATCGCCACCATCGGCGTTGTTTCCAACCTCGACCACGAGAACGTCAACCTCGCAAGGCCGGCCGCAAGCGCCACATGGGCGTCCGCCCCGGCAGCCGTGGTTCCGTCATGAACCCTGCGACCATCCTCATGGTGGTGGCGAGGGCCGCGCTCCGGTTGGTCATTCCAGCCCGCGTACTCCGTGGGGCAAGCCCGCTCTGGGCCTGAAGACCCGCAAACACAAGGCTCGCAGCGACAAGTTCATTGTCAAGCGCGCCAACGGCTAAGGGAGGTTTTTGAACAATGTCTAGAAGCACTAAGAAGGGCCCTTACGTTCTGCCTTCCCTGTACAAGAAGGTTGAGGCTCTGAACGAGGCTGGCAAGAAGAGCGTCGTGAAGACCTGGAGCCGCTCCTCCACCATCTTCCCCGAGTTCGTCGGTCACACCTTCGCCGTCCATGACGGCCGCAAGCATGTGCCGTGTACGTTACCGAGGACATGGTTGGCCACAAGCTGGGCGAGTTTGCACCTACCGCAAGTTCACCGGCCACGTCGCGCTAAGACCGCCGGCAAATAAGAGAGGAGGAACATCGAATGGAAGCACGGGCTATTCTCCGTTACGCCCGCATTAGTCCCCGCAAGGTTTCGATCGTGATGGACCTCATCCGTAACAAACCCCTGGACGAAGCGCTGGCTATCCTGCAGTACACCCCGAAGGCCGCCTGCGAGCCCCTTCTCAAGCTGGTGAATTCTGCTGCCGCTAATGCGGAAAACAACTTCAACATGGATCGCAACAATCTCTACGTCGCAGAATGCTACGTCTGCCCCGGCCCCACGCTCAAGCGCATCATGCCTCGCGCACAGGGCCGTGCATACCGCATCCTGAAGCGCACCAGCCACATGACTGTTGTGCTGAAAGAGAAAGAGTAAGGAGGTAAACAAATGGGCCAGAAAGTCAATCCCCACGGCATGCGCGTGGGTGTTATCAAAGATTGGGACAGCCGCTGGTTTACCTCTAAGCAGGCATTCGGCGACACCCTGGTCGAGGATTACAAGATCCGCAAAACCCTGAAGAAGCAGCTGTACGCTGCCGGCGTTCCCAAGATCGAGATCGAGCGTACCGTCGACTCCCAGACCGGTGCCCCCCGCGTGAAGGTCAATGTCTTCTGCGCAAAGCCGGGCATTGTTATCGGCAAGGGCGGTGCTGAGAGCGCCAAGATCGAGAAGCAGCTGGCAAAGCTGACCGGCAAGGCCGTCAACCTCAACATCATTGAGGTCAAGGGCACCACCACCAATGCACAGCTCGTTGCTGAGGACGTTGCTTCCCAGCTGGAGCGCCGCATCGCTTTCCGCCGCGCTATGAAGCAGGCCATCCGCAATGCCATGCAGCCCCGTGACCGCAGCGCCACGCCTGCCAAGGGTATCAAGGTCACCTGCTCCGGCCGTCTGGCCGGCGCGGACATCGCCCGCGTTGAGAGCTACCATGAGGCACTATCCCCCTGCAGACTCTGCGCGCTGACATCGACTACGGCTTCGCTGAGGCCAACACCACCTACGGTAAGGTCGGCGTCAAGGTTTGGATCTACAAAGGCGAGATCCTGAAGGGCGCCAAAGCCCCCGCCAAGAAGGAAGGAGGCAAACAGTAATGTTACTGCCGAAGCGTGTTAAGTATCGCCGCGTCCAGCGCGGCCGCATGACCGGTAAGGCCATGCGCGGCAACAAGGTCAACCAGGGCGATTACGGCCTGGTCGCTCTCGAGCCGGCTTGGATCACCTCCAACCAGATCGAGGCAGCCCGTGTTGCCATGACCCGTTATATCAAGCGTGGCGGCAAGGTCTGGATCAAGATCTTCCCCGACAAGCCCGTTACCGAGAAGCCGGCCGGCACCCGAATGGGTTCCGGTAAGGGCAGCCCCGAGTACTGGGTCGCCGTCGTCAAGCCGGGCCGCGTGCTCTTCGAGCTGGCTGATGTCAACGAGGAGACCGCTCGCGAGGCCCTGCGTCTGGCCAGCCACAAGCTGCCGATTCGCTGCAAATTCGTCAAGCGCGAGGAGCTTGACACTGTAAAGGAGGGTGACGCTGAATGAAAGCCACTGAACTGCGCGAAATGACCGATGTCGAGCTGAACAAGCAGCTCAAGGACCTGAAGGCCGAACTCTTCAACCTGCGCTTTCAGCACGCCATCAACCAGTTGGACAACCCCATTCGCATCGAGGCCGTTAAGAAGGACATCGCCCGCGTGATGACCGTCCTGGCTGAGAAGAATGCCAAGAACGCTTAAGAGGGAGGGTAAAGCATGGAACGTAATCTGAGAAAGACCCGTGTGGGCGTCGTTGTCTCCGACAAGATGGACAAGACCATCGTTGTCGCTGTTAAGGACAGCGTCCAGCACCCTCTGTACAAGAAGATCTTGAAGCGCACCAAGAAGTTCAAGGCCCATGACGAGAACAACGAAGCCGGCATCGGCGACCGCGTCGAGATCATGGAGACCCGCAAGATCTCCAAGGACGTCAACTGGCGTCTCGTGAAGATCATCGAGAAGGCAAAATAATCAGCCTGGTACTTTGAAAGGAGGACCTGAAAGATGGTTCAGATGCAAACTTATCTCAAAGTGGCCGACAATACCGGTGCTAAGGAGTTAATGTGCTTCCGTGTACTGGGCGGTACCCGCAAGAGATACGCAAACATCGGTGACATCGTGGTTTGCAGCGTCAAGAAGGCTGCTCCCGGTGGTACCGTGAAGAAGGGCGACGTGGTCAAGGCCGTCATCGTCCGTAGCAAGCACGGCCTGCGCCGTGACGACGGCTCCTACATCCGCTTTGATGAGAACGCCGCCGTTATCGTCATGGCCGACAAGAGCCCCAAGGGCACTCGTATCTTTGGACCCGTCGCTCGCGAGCTGCGCGACGCCGGCTTCACCAAGATCCTGAGCCTGGCTCCGGAATCGCTGTAAGGAGGTTTTAATTAAATGAACAATCTTCATGTTAAAACCGGCGACAACGTCATGGTCATCTCCGGCAAGTGCAAGGGCAAGACCGGCAAGGTCCTGCAGACCTCCCCGAAAGAGGGCAAGGTCATTGTCGAGGGCCTGAACATGGTCACGAAGCACGTCAAGCCTCGCCGTCAGGGCGAGCAGGGCGGCATCGTCAAGGCCGAGGGCGCTATCTACGCCTGCAAGGTCATGCCCGTCTGCCCCAAGTGTGGCAAGGCCACCCGCGTGGGCCATTCTGTCAAGGACGGCAAGACCGTCCGCGTTTGCCGCAAGTGCGGCGCTGAACTGTAAGGGAGGAGTACACAATGGCACGTTTGCAAGAACAGTATGTCAACGAGATCGCTCCGGCCCTGAACAAGAAGTTCGGCTACAAGAGCGTTATGCAGATCCCCAAGCTGGATAAGGTCATCATCAACGTTGCCGCTGGTGAGGCCAAGGAGAACGCCAAGGTCATCGACGCCATCGTCGCCGACCTGGGCAGATCACCGGCCAGAAGGCTATCGTCTGCAAGGCCCGCAAGAGCGTTGCAAACTTCAAGCTGCGCGAGGGCATGCCCATCGGCGCAAAGGTCACCCTGCGTGGTGAGCGTATGTACGAGTTCGTTGACCGCCTCTTCAATGTCGCGCTGCCCCGCGTTCGCGACTTCCGCGGCATCAACGGCAACTCCTTCGATGGCCGCGGCAACTACGCCTTCGGCCTGAAGGAGCAGATCATCTTCCCCGAGATCGACTTCGACAAGGTCGATGCGATCCGCGGCATGGACATCTGCTTCGTCACCACCGCTAAGACCGACGAGGAGGCCAAGGAGCTGCTGAAGGCTCTGGGCGCTCCGTTCGCTAACTAAGGGAGGGAACTCACATGGCAAAAACTTCTATGAAGCTCAAGCAGCAGCGTCCCGCCAAGTTCTCGACCCGCGCTTACAACCGCTGCAAGATCTGCGGTCGTCCCCACGCTTACCTGCGCAAGTACGGTGTCTGCCGTATCTGCTTCCGTGAGCTGGCTTACAAGGGCGAGATCCCCGGCGTCAAGAAGGCTTCCTGGTAAGCCCTTGATTGCTTCTGTCTGAACGAATTAACAACACTCTTAAACACAACCTAAGGAGGTTAGTGGCATGCAAATCACCGATCCTATCGCGGACCTGCTGACCCGCATCCGCAATGCTAGCACTGCCAAACACCCTTCCGTGGATATCCCCGCATCTAACCTGAAGAAGGCGATCTGCCAGATTCTGGTTGACGAGGGCTACATCAAGGGTATGAAAGTGACCGAGGACAATAAGCAGGGGACCATCACCCTGACCCTGAAGTACCAGGAGAACGGTACTCCGGTCATCGCCGGCCTGAAGCGCGTTTCTAAGCCGGGCCTGCGTATTTACACCAACTGCGAGGATATGCCCAAGGTCATGAAGGGCCTGGGCACCGCAATCATCTCCACCTCTAAAGGCGTCATGACCGACAAGGCAGCCCGCGCTGCTCACGTCGGCGGTGAAGTTCTCGCCTTTGTGTGGTAAGAAAGGGGTATAGACAATGTCGAGAATTGGAAGAAAACCCATCGTCATTCCCGCCGGTGTGGAAGTGAAGGTCGATGCGGCCGAGCACGCTATCACCGTTAAGGGCCCCAAGGGTACCCTGCATTCCAAGTTTCATCCTCTGATGACTGTTGCTGTCGAGGGCAATGAGATTTTGGTTACCCGCCCCAATGACGAGAAGGAGGCACGCAGCCTCCATGGCCTGACCCGCACCCTGATCCATAACATGGTCGTCGGTGTTACCGAGGGCTTCCGCAAGGATCTGGAAATTCAGGGCGTCGGCTATCGTGCCGCCAAGCAGGGCAGCAAGCTGACCCTGACCCTGGGCTTCTCTCATCCCGTTGAGTTTGAGGACACCGATACCATCAAGATCGAGCTGAAGGATGCTCTGCATTTCAGCATCACCGGTATCGACAAGCAGGAGGTCGGCCAGTTCGCTGCCGAGGTCCGCGGTGTCCGCCCGCCCGAGCCGTACAAGGGCAAGGGCATCCGCTATGTTGCGAGTATGTCATCCGTAAGGAAGGCAAAGCCGGCAAGGGTAAATAATAGGAGAGGAGAAACATTATGGTCAACAAGGCTGATAAGAACGTTGCTCGTCTGCGCCGCCACCGTCGTGTCCGCGGCAAGATCAGCGGCACTGCTGCTCGTCCCCGTCTGGATGTTTTCCGCTCTGCCAAGCACATCTACGCTCAGGTCATCGATGATGAGCAGGGCGTGACCCTGGCCAGCGCTTCCAGCATGGACAAAGATTTCAACGCTTACGGCGGCAACGTCGAAGCTGCTAAGAAGGTTGGCGAGAACATCGCCAAGAAGTGCCTCGAGAAGGGCATCACTGAGGTCGTCTACGATCGTGGCGGCTTCGTTTACCACGGCCGTGTGCAGGCTCTCGCTGAGGGTGCCCGCGAGGCCGGTCTGAAGCTGTAAGGAGGGAGAAGATACAATGGCCATGCAGAGAAGACAAGAAGATGACGGCATGATCACCAAGGTCGTCTCCATCAACCGCGTTTCCAAGACTGTCAAGGGCGGCCGCGTTATGAAGTTCGCTGCTCTGATCGTTGTGGGCGACGGCAAGGGCAACATCGGCTACGGCGTCGGCAAGTCCGGCGAGGTTCCCGAGGCTATCCGCAAGGGTGAGGCGCTGCCAAGAAGAACATGCGCAAGGTCTGCCTGAAGGCACCACCATTCCTCACGAGATCGTCGGCGAGTACGGCGCAGGCCGCGTCCTGATGCGTCCCGCTGCCCCCGGTACCGCGTTCTGGCCGGCGGCCCCGTCCGTGCCGTGCTCGAGTGCGCCGGCATCAAGGACATCCGCGCCAAGAGCCTGCGTTCCAACAACCCCATCAACGTCACTGCTGCTACCTTCGCAGGCCTGTGCGGCCTGACCGACGCCGAGAGCGTCGCTGCTAAGCGCGGCAAGACCGTTGCCGAGATCTTGGGCTAAGGAGGGTACCACAATGGAGAAAGTTACCATTCGTCTCGCCAAGAGCCTGATCGGCCGCGGCAAAGAGCAGATCGCCGTTGCGCACTCCCTGGGCCTGAACCGCCCCGGTGAGGTTACCGAGCAGCCCGACAACGCGGCTACCCAGGCAAGATCGCCAAGATCGCTCACCTGGTCGTCGTGACCAAGGCTAATGCAAGGAGGTGCAAGCATGAAACTTCACGAACTGAAAGCTTCCGCCGGCGCCCGTAAGGCCGTGACCCGCAAGGGCCGCGGTGCTGGTTCCGGCAACGGCAAGACCGCTGGCTTCGGCCACAAGGGCCAGAAGGCCCGCAGCGGCGTCAAGAAGGCTGGCTTCGAAGGCGGCCAGATGCCTCTGCAGCGTCGTCTGCCGAAGCGCGGTTTCAACAACATTTTCGCAACCAAGTATGTTACCATCAAGGTGTCTGACCTCGAGAAGTTCGAGGCCGGTGCTACCGTTGATACCGAGGCCCTGCTGAAGGCCGGCATCATCTCCAAGACGCTGGACGGCGTCAAGGTGCTGGGCAATGGCGAGCTGACCAAGGCTCTGAATGTCAAGGTCGCAGCTTATACAGCCTCCGCCAAGGAAAAAATCGAGAAAGCAGGCGGGAAGGCTGAGGTGATGTAAGGTGCTGGAAACCTTCCGTAACGCATGGAAGATTGAAGATCTGCGCAAGCGTCTTCTGTTCACCCTTCTGATCCTCGTCCTGTTCCGTCTCGGCTGTGCGCTCCCTGTGCCGTACATCAGCGCAGGCGCACTTACCTCGATGTTCGCCGGCGGCAACGGCGATATGCTGGAGTACCTGAACATGATGAGCGGCGGCGCTCTGAGCGAATGCACGTTGTTCGCCCTGGGTGTGCAGCCCGCCATCAATGCCTCCATCATTATGCAGCTGCTGGCGGTAGCCATTCCGTATCTGGAAAACCTCGCCAAGGAAGGTGAGGAGGGCCAGCGCAAGATGCGCCGCATCACCAACTATGTTGGCGCGGGCATCGGTCTGATGCTGTCCATCGGCTACTACTTCATCATCCGCAATATGGGCGCTCTGTCCTACACGGAGGGCTTTGCGGGCATCTTCAGCGCAGTCGTTATCGTGCTGTCCTTCACGGCGGGCTCTCAGCTCTGCACCTGGATGGGCAACCAGATCGACTCCAAGGGTATCGGCAACGGTCTCTCGCTGATGATCTTCGCAGGCATCGTGGCCCGCTGGTCCAGCATCTACACTGCTACGACCAACATTCTGGCCCGCGCCCAGAACGGTGAGCCGTTCTTCTACATCATGCTGCCCCTGCTGGTCGTCCTGGCCCTGGTCGCTGTGCTCTTCGTCGTCATCCTGACGAACGCGGAGCGCCGCATTCCGGTCCAGTATGCCAAGCGCGTTATGGGCCGCAAGATGTACGGCGGTCAGGCCAGCTACATCCCCATCAAGGTCAACATGACCGGCGTTATGCCATCATCTTTGCCTCGACGCTGTGCAGCCTGCCCGGCCTGATCTTCCGGTTCATCAATCTGGATGCTTCCTCGCATCCGGCGCTGTACGCTTTCTTCAGCGTGTTCAACTACAACAGCGCTCTTTACCTCATCGTTTACGTGCTGCTGATCGTTGCGTTCAACTACTTCTACGTTGCGATCCAGTACAACCCCGTGGACATTGCCAACCAGCTCCGCAAGAACAACGGCACCATCCCCGGCATCCGTCCGGCAAGCCACCAGCGATTTCATCACGAAGACCCTGTCCAAGATCACTCTGATCGGCGCGGTCTTCCTGGCCATCGTGGCAGGCTTCCCCATCATCCTCGGCAACATCACCGGCACCTCCATCCAGCTGGGTGGTACTACGCTGCTGATCGTCGTGGGTGTGGCGCTTGAGACCGGCCGTTCTCTGGAAGCTATATGACCGCCCGTTACCACAAAGGGTTCTTGGAATAAGAGAAAGGGAATGTACGATGAAACTGATCCTTTTGGGCGCCCCCGGCGCCGGCAAGGGAACTCAGGCAGAGATCCTCTGCGATAAGCTGGGCATCCCGACCATTTCCACCGGCAACATTCTGCGTGCCGCCGTCAAGGACGGCACCCCGATGGGCAAAAAGGCAAAAGGCTTTATGGACGCCGGTGCTCTGGTGCCTGACGACGTGATCGTCGGCATCGTGAAGGAGCGCCTGGCCGAGCCTGACTGCGCGAAGGGCTTTATCCTCGACGGTATGCCGCGCACGATTGCCCAGGGCGAGGCCCTGGAGCAGATGGGCGTGGAGATCGACAAGGTCGTGAACCTGATCGTTCCCGACGAGGCCATCACCCGCCGCATGTCCGGCCGCCGCGTTTGCGCAAAATGCGGTGCCAGCTACCACATCGTCAACAAACCCAGTGCCAAAGAGGGCGTTTGTGACCGCTGCGGCGGTGAGCTTGCCATCCGCAAGGATGATGAGCCTGCCACCGTACTGGATCGCCTGAAGGCTTACCACGAGCAGACCGAGCCGCTGGTCGAGTTCTATCGCCAGCGCGGCAAGCTTGTGGAGGTACCCGACCAGTTCCATCGAGGCCACGACTGCGTTCCTTCTCAAGCTTTTGGAGGCTTAATCATCCATGATCCAAATCAAAAACGCTGCCGAGCTGCAGAAAATGCGCAAGGCATGCGCGATCAGCGCTGCTGCCTTGAAGGCTGGCGGCGAAGCGATTGAACCCGGTATCACTACCGCAGAGATCGACAAAATCATCTATGACTTTATCGTGCGCCACGGTGCAAGACCCAATTTTCTGCACCTGTACGGCTTCCCGGCCACGGCGTGCATCAGCGTGAATGACACGGTCATTCACGGCATCCCCAACAAACAGCAGCAGATCCGCCCCGGCGACATCGTCTCGATCGACACCGGCTGCAAGATCGACGGCTTCAACGGCGATAATGCCTGCACCTATGCGTGCGGCAAGATCGACCTCGAGGCCCAGCGGCTGCTGGATGTTACCAAAGAAAGCCTGCATCGCGGCATTGAGATGGCGTGCGGCGGCAATCGGGTAGGGGATATCGGTCACGCTGTACAGTCCTATGTCGAGGAGAACGGTTTCTCCGTCGTGCGTACCTTCGTCGGCCACGGTGTCGGCAAGGAGCTGCACGAGGACCCGGAGGTCCCGAACTTCGGCAATGCCGGACGCGGTCCGCGTCTGGTGCCGGGCATGTGCATTGCCGTTGAGCCGATGGTATGCCAGTACAAGTACGCGGTAAAGACGCTGAAGGACGGCTGGACGGTCAAGACGTGTGACGGCGGCCTGGCGGCTCACTTTGAGCACACCATGGCCATCACCACGGCTGGCGCCGAGGTCCTGACCCACGGCTGGGAGGAACCCGGATGGACTTTGTAAAAGGCCAACTGGTCCGCTCGAAAGCCGGGCGGGATAAGACCCGCACACTGGCTGTTCTGGCTGTGGAGGAACAGATGCTTCTGCTCGCGGACGGGGACCTGCGCAAGCTGGACAACCCCAAGCGCAAAAAGAAGCAGCACGTTGCACCTACGACCACCGTTCTTGAGAACGAGCTTCTGAAAAGCGATCAACAACTCAGGGATGCGATCCGCGCCTATGACGCGGCGCAGAACTGACGGAACCCTTCAAGGAGGCAATCAGCTTGTCTAAAGAAGATGTCATCGAAGTAGAAGGTATCGTTCGGGAGGCCATGCCCAACACTGTGTTCAAGGTTGAACTCCTCAACAAAGAGGGTAAGCCCAACGGCCATGTGGTTATGGCTCACATTTCCGGCAAGCTGCGGACCAACTTCATCCGCATCCTGCCCGGCGACAAGGTCACGATGGAAATGTCTCCCTACGACCTGACCAAAGCCCGGATCACCTGGCGTTCCAAGTAAGAAGCGCCTTGTGTTATAAAGGAGGTTAACATCATGAAGGTAAAACCTTCCGTGAAACCCATTTGCGAGAAGTGCAAGGTCATCAAGCGCAAAGGCCGCGTGATGATCATCTGCGCCAATCCGAAGCATAAGCAGCGTCAGGGCTAAAGGTCCGCGGAGCATTCCGCGGAAACCGTACCCAAAACGCTTGGGGGCCAAGTGCGTAGATTCCCGGCGCAGGCCCCGACCAGGACATGGGATGTTACTAATGGAGGTGCTTTATGGCACGTATTGCTGGTGTTGATCTGCCTCGCGAGAAGCGGATCGAGGTTGGTCTGACTTATGTTTACGGCATTGGCCAGTCCACTGCCGACGAGATTCTCGCCGGTACCGGAATTAACCCTGATACCCGCGTCAAGGATCTGACCGCTGATGAAGAGGCCAAGATCCGTGACTACATCGACAAAAACAACATCATGGTGGAAGGCGACCTGCGCCGTAACGTCGCGCTTGACATCAAGCGTCTGACCGAGATCCAGTGCTACCGTGGTGTGCGCCATCGCAAGGGTCTTCCCTGCCGCGGCCAGCGCACTAAGACCAATGCGCGTACCTGCAAAGGTCCCAAGCGCACTGTCGCTAACAAAAAGAAGTAAGGAGGAACTGAGACATGGCTGCTAACAAAGCTACTGCGGCAAAAACCCGCACTAAGAAAAAAGAGCGCAAGAATATCAGCGCCGGTGCTGCTCACATCCAGAGCACCTTTAACAATACCATCGTGACCATCACTGACACCCAGGGCAACACCGTTTCCTGGTGCAGCACTGGTGCGCTGAACTTCCGTGGCTCCCGTAAGAGCACTCCTTACGCTGCGCAGAGCGCTGCTGAGGTCGCTGCCAAGGCGCCATCGAGCATGGCATGAAGACCGTTGAGGTCTACGTTAAGGGCCCCGGTTCCGGCCGTGAGAGCGCTATCCGCGCCCTGCAGGCAACCGGCCTGGAGGTCACCATGATCCGTGACGTGACCCCCATCCCCCACAATGGCTGCCGCCCGCCCAAACGCCGCCGCGTTTGATTGAAAGGAGAACATGAGATATGGCTAAGAATACCCAACCTATCGCTAAGCGCTGCCGTGCTCTCGGCATTTCTCCTGCTGTTATGGGTTATGGCAAAAAGACCACCAATCGTAACCCCGGCGGCCAGATGAGAAAGAAGAAGAGCGAGTACGCCACCCAGCTGAACGAGAAGCAGAAGGTCAAGTTCGTCTATGGTATCCTGGAGAACCAGTTCCATACCTACTACGAGAAGGCCTCCCGCATGCCCGGCCAGACTGGTGTCAACCTGCTGGTCCTCGTCGAGCGCCGTCTCGACAACGTCGTCTACCGTCTGGGCTTTGCCAAGACCCGTCGCGACGCCCGCCAGCTGGTTTCCCACAACCACTTCACTGTCAATGGCAAGCGTGTCAACATCCCCTCTTACCAGGTCAAGGCGGGCGATGTGATCGAAGTCATCGAGTCCAGCCGTTCCTCCGTCAAGTTCAGCAAGCTGCTGGGCGAGGAGGCTCCTGTCGTGCTGCTGCCCTCCTGGCTGGAGCGTGACAAGAACGCCCTGAAGGGCACTGTCACCAAGCTGCCCGTTCGTGAGGACATCGATGTGCCCATCGCAGAGCACCTCATCGTCGAGTTGTACTCCAAGTAATCCTCTTAACTGTTTTCTACGATTTTTCCAACCGAACCGGTGCTTTCGGGCACCGGCTTAACAAGGAGGGTTTTTATGATGGAGATCGAACGCCCCAAGATCGAAACGGCTGCCCTTTCCCCGGATGGCCGCTACGGTAAGTTCGTCGTCGAGCCCCTCGAGCGCGGCTTCGGCACGACCTTGGGCAACAGCTTGCGTCGTGTGCTTCTGTCCTCTCTGCGGTGTGGCTGTCACCAGCGTCAAGATCGACGGTGTGGTGCATGAGTTCACCACCATCGAGGGCGTGCGTGAGGATGTCACCGAAATCGTCCTGAACCTCAAAGGCATCGCTGCCAAGATCTACGGCGAAGCCCCCAAGACCGTCCGCGTGGAGGCCGTTGGCCCCTGCGAGGTCACTGCCGGCACCATCAAGGCGGCGACGACCTCGAGATCCTGAACCCGAGTGCACATCGCCACCCTGGGCGAGGGCGCTAAGCTGGTCATGGAGCTGACCTTTGACAAGGGCCGCGGTTATGTTCCTGCTGAGAAGAACAAGCAGGCGCTGATTGAGAAGAACGACATCAGCACCCCTGCCTGTGGACAGCATCTACACCCCCGTCCTCAAGGTCAACTACACGGTGATCGTACCCGTGTGGGCCAGATCACCGACTTCGATAAGCTGATTATGGAAGTCTGGACCGACGGCACCTGCAATGCGCAGGAGGCCCTGAGCCTGGCGGCCCGCGTGCTGACCGAGCACCTGAACCTGTTCGTGAACCTCTGCGATGAGACCGGCGAGACCGAGATCATGGTGGACAACGACGACCAGGGCCGTGAGAAGGCACTGGAGATGACGATTGAGGAGCTGGACCTGAGCGTCCGTTCCTTCAACTGCCTCAAGCGTGCCGGCATCAACACGGTTGGTGACCTCATCGGCAAGAGCGAGGACGAGATGATGAAGGTCCGCAACCTGGGCCGCAAGTCTCTCGAAGAGGTCATGGCAAAGCTGGACAGCCTTGGTTTCTCTCTGACCAAGGAAGACGAAAACTAACCCCCCGCGACACGCGGATTCTATTGATAAGGAGTGAATCGAAATGCCCGGTACCCGTAAACTCGGTCGTGCCACCGACAGCCGCAACGCTATGCTGCGCGCTATGGTGACCTACCTGTTTGAGAACGGCAAGATCGAGACCACCGTTACCCGCGCCAAGGAAGTTCGTTCCATGGCCGAGAAGATGGTCACCCTCGGTAAGCAGGACGATCTGCACGCAAAGCGTCAGGTCTTCTCCTACATCACCAAGGAGGACGTTGCCAAGAAGGTCATTGATGAGATCGGCCCCAAGTACGCTGACCGCAATGGCGGCTACACCCGCATCTACAAGACCGGCCCTCGTCGCGGCGACGCCGCCGAGATGGCTATCATCGAGCTGGTCTGATTAGTCAGATAACTTGATAAAAAGACACCGCTTGCCCCGATGGGGTAGGCGGTGTTTTTGTTTTGATGAACTGCAGGACTATGTAGGGGCGAGCATTGCTCGCCCGTGGAACCTCATTATTATTGCCTTTTCGCCCTATGCCCTCCGTAGGGGCGGATTCCATATCCGCCCGCCCCGGCAGCAACTCGACACCGGGCCATCGCCCGTAGGGGCCGGGCATGCCCGGCCCGCAGCTTACCCGTAAGCGAGCGTGCTGCGGGAAACGGGCAAAGCCCCACCGGCCATCGCTGGCGCTCGGCCACCTCCCCACCGCGTGGGGAGGCTCTTTGCGCCCTGCGGGCGAAGCAACAACGAACAAGCGGGTGCGTACCATACGCTTCTTTTGTTCCTTCTTTGCAAAGAAGGAACCGAAGAAATTCCAAAATTAGATAAAAACACGTTTTTACACAAATTTGACGGCGTACCCTTTGCGTTGCGTACATATCTATGCTATAATAAGTAAAATGTGTAGTTGTACACATAAATAACATACAGAAAGAGTTGATAGTTCCCCAATGGACGATGGCAGTATATTTATGATCGTCGCACTGATAATCCTGATCGGTTTGTCTGCATTTTTCTCGGCGGCAGAAACAGCGTATAACTCGCTGAATGAGATCCGCCTGCGGAGCAAGGCGGAGGACGGCGACGCCAAAGCAGCGCACACGCTGGCGCTGGTTGAGCGCTACGACAGCCTGCTCAGCACCATTCTGATCGGCAATAACATTGTCAATATCGGTGCGTCCTCTCTTGCCACCGTGCTGTTTACCCGCCTTGTCGGCGGTGTTTACGGCCCTACCGTCTCGACGATTGTCATGACCCTGCTGGTCTTGGCTTTGGCGAGATCACCCCCAAGAGCATGGCCAAGGAAATGCCCGAAACTTTGGCCATGGCCTTTGCCCCCGTGCTCAGTGCGCTGGTCACGATTTTTACACCGCTGAACGCCCTGTTCGGTGCGTGGAAAAAGTTCCTTGCCAAACGGTTTGATACCGGAGAAAAGGACACCATCACCGAGGGTGAGCTGGTGACTATGGTCAGCGAGGCCGAGAAGGACGGCGAGCTGACGAACCGCGAGAGTGAGCTGATCCGCAGCGCCATCGAGTTTGACGACGTCGAGGCCCAGGATGTGCTGACCCCCCGCGTGGATGTTGTGGCCGTGGCCGATGACACCCCGATGGACGAAGTCACCGAGCGCTTTGCCGAGAGCGGCTATTCCCGTCTGCCGGTTTACCACGATACGATTGACAATATCATCGGTGTCGTACATGAGAAGGACTGTTTTGCGGCCCTGCAGAAGCATGACAAAAATGTCAAGCTGGAGGACCTGATCGGCCCGACACTCTACACGACGAGCGTGACCCAGATTTCCGCGCTGCTGCGCACCCTGCGCGAGAGCAAGCACCACATGGCCGTCGTCGTCGACGAGTACGGCGGCACGGCGGGCATCATCACGCTGGAGGATATTCTCGAGGAGCTGGTCGGTGAGATTTGGGACGAACACGACGACGTGGTCGAGGACGTCCGCCAGCAGTCCGACGGCAGCTGGCTGATTTCCGGCAGCGCCAGTGTTGACGACACCGCCGACGAGCTGGGCATCAAGGAGGACGACGACATTGACGCCGTCGCCATCGGCGGCCTGGTCCAGGAGAAGCTGAGCCGTCTGCCCAAGGTGGGCGATAAGTTCATCTGGGGCGACTTTGACGGCACCGTCACCCGCGCCACGAATCGCCGCGTCCAGGAGGTCCGCCTGACCCCCCGCAAGGTCCAGGACGAGAACGAAAAGTAAATACGGATAAATAATCAGCGCCCGCCGAGGGAAACCCGGCGGGCGCGTTTTTTGCACCTCCGCCCCATAAAAGGCCCGGCAACCCTCCTGCCAAATGTCCGTTTGCAAATTTTTTGTAAAATCCGCCAGAATTTTTTGCTACTTGCGTGGCTTACAATGTTTAAACCGCGGAAAATGTCGAAAATGCAGAAATTCTTGCCTTGCAGGCTGATTTTATGCCGCCGCTGTGCTACAATACTAGTAAATGGGGCTTTGCGGCACGCCGCGCCCCTGTGGTATTGACAACACAAGATGGAAGTAAGGAGTACCTGTAATGGCTGAACAGAATCTTGGCCCGCGTGATTTCTTTGCCAAAGAGGACGCAATCGCTGATCTCGGTCTGATTGCTTGTCCCGGCGCAGAGGAGCTTTGCAAACTCGTTGACAGTCACCTCGTCCGCTGGGCGCGCGAGGTCGGTAACACGGATGTCGACACCTTCATCATCCGTCCGACTGCCCGCGTTTCCAGTCTGGCGACGCAAAGGGTCTCGTCAAGGCGTCCACCCGCGGCGACGACCTGTATATCTTCGTCGATCCGGGCAACTACAGCGTTACCTATCAGTTGTTCGGATATGAGAACCATCTCTCCCCGGACGACCACTTCCAGAACCTGATGCGTCTGATCCAGGCCGTTGCCGGCCGCGCCCACCGCATCAGCGTCATCATGCCCAGCCTGTACGGCGGCCGCCAGCATCGCCGCGTCAGCCGTGAGAGCCTGGACTGCGCCTTTGCGCTGCAGCAGCTGCGCGACGTCGGTGTCAAGAACATCATCACGTTTGACGCCCATGACCCCCGCGTTATGAACGCCGTGCCCACCATGAGCTTCGACAACGTCATGCCCACCTATCAGGTGCTCAAGTGCCTGCTGCATCATGTGCCGGACGTTTCCTTCCATAAGGACAACTTCATGATCGTCTCTCCCGACGAGGGCGCCATGAACCGCAACATGTACTATTCCAGCGTGCTGGGCTGCAACCTGGGCATGTTCTACAAGCGCCGCGACTACAGCCGCATCGTCAACGGCCGCAACCCCATCGTCGCCCATGAGTATCTGGGCGAGAGCGTTGAGGGCAAGGACGTCTTTATCGCCGACGACATCATCGCCTCCGGCGAGTCCATGCTGGACATCGCCTACGAGCTGAAGATGCGCGGTGCCCGCAACATCTTCACCTGCTGCACCTTCCCGCTGTTCACCGCCGGTCTGGAGAAGTTCGACAAGGCCTACAACGACGGCATCATCAAGGCCGTTCTGGGCACGAACCTGACCTACCGCAAGCCCGAACTGCTGGAGCGCGAGTGGTACTACGACGTGGACGTCTCGAAGTATACCGCCTACTTCATCGCGGCCATCAACCACGACAAGAGCGTTTCTTCCATCATTGACCCGATGACCAAGATCCGCACCCTGCTGGACAAGCATGGCATCCCCATGGGCGGCGAGCAGTAATCATGATTTTCCTTCGGTCCGCCTTGGCGGGCCGAATTTTGTTGCAGAAATACGGCATTTTGTATATAATAGAAGTAGAAACTACGCCAGAGGAGAGATATTTATGCTGCCGATCCAACAGCTGCAAGAGCTTATTCAGGGCAAAAAGGTTGCCTTTATCGGTGCGGGCGTCAGCACAAGCGCTGCATTGAGCAGTTTGTCGAGCTGGGCGCGCAGGTCACGCTCTGCGACCAGAAAAAGAGCCTGGACGACTTCGGTGACTACGCCGACACGCTGCGCCGCCTGAAAGTGAATTTGAGTCTGGGCGAGCATTATACCGACGGCTTCGCCGGGCAGGACATCATCATGCGCACGCCGGGTTATGAGTACTACAAGCCCGCACTGCAGGCCGCGCTGAAAGCCGGCGCAATGGTCACGAGCGAGGTGGAGCTTTTCTTTGAGTTTTGCCCCTGCGAGATCGTGGCCGTGACCGGCTCCGATGGCAAGACCACGACGACGACGCTGATCTCCAAGATGTTCGAGCTGCGGGCCGCAAGGTCTTTTTGGGCGGCAACATCGGTGCGGCGCTGCTGCCCCAGCTGGCCGACGTGACCTCCGACGCCGTGGCCGTCGTCGAGCTGTCCAGCTTCCAGCTCATCAGCATGCGCCGCAGCCCGAAGGTGGCTGTCGTCACGAACGTGACCCCCAACCACCTCGACCACCACAAGGATATGCAGGAGTACATCGACGCCAAGCGCAACATTCTGCTGTGGCAGACCCCGCCCTGCCGCGCCGTGCTGGGCTTTGAGAACGACATCACCCGCGGCATGGAGAAGGACTGCAAGGGCGAGCAGGTCTGGTTCACCCGCCTGCACGAGACCGACAGGGGCGCGTTCCTGCGCGAGAGCGACGACACGCTCTGCTATGCCGAGAACGGCGTTGTGACGCCGATCCTGCCCCGCAAGGAGATTCAACTGCGCGGCCTCCACAATGTGGAAAACCTGCTGGCCGCCTGCGCCGCCGTCTGGGGCCGCGTGCCCATCGAGGCCATGCGTCAGGTCGGCTCGACCTTCACCGGCGTCGAGCACCGCATTGAGCCGGTCCGCACGCTGGACGGTGTGACCTACTACAATGACTCCATCGCGTCCAGCCCCACGCGCACGATTGCGGGCCTGCGCAGCTTTGACCAGAAGATCATCCTGATCGCGGGCGGCTACGACAAAAAGATCCCCTATGAGCCGCTGGCCCCGGAGGTTCTCGCCCACGTCAAGACGCTGGTGCTGATGGGCGCTACCGGCCCCCGCATCGAGAAGGCCGTCCGCGAGTGCGATGCTTTGCCAAGAGCGGCCTGACCATCCTGCACGCCGACAGTATGCAGCACGCCGTCGAGCTGGCGCGCGGTGCCGCCAAACCGGGCGATGTCGTCAGTCTCTCGCCCGCCTCCGCGTCGTTTGACTTGTACCCGAATTTTGAGGTCAGAGGACGGGATTATAAGAATATCGTGAAGAATTTGAAGTAAACGGCTGAAGGGCTCTGCCGCCTGCCCGCCACCCGTAACTTGACCCGAAAAAAGGACCCCTATGATTCAATCCGCTTCCACC
>ENA-OQAZ01000469-OQAZ01000469.1-human-gut-metagenome-genome-assembly--contig:-NODE-469-length-22317-cov-1.915007_pt1 | contig 22317 bp, 36 predicted proteins | sample MGYA00242737_ERZ504531 | MGnify/ENA primary metagenome ERZ504531 (study PRJEB26092, sample SAMD00036244) | human gut metagenome | host: Homo sapiens | study: EMG produced TPA metagenomics assembly of... | reverse complement strand
GGAAGTAAAGCAATAACAAAAACAACCACAAAGACTTCATATACCATTAAAAAGCTCAAAAGAAAGAAAACATACAAAATCTACGTTAGAGCATATAACAAATCAGGATATGGCAAATGGAGCAAGGCAAAAAAAGTTAAAGTTAACAAATAGAGGTACGTGTAATGGAACAGATAGATGAAATATTAAATTGCATTAACAACGCAAAAAAGCGTGGAGATAATTGTTGTTTAATTGATGGAGAAGAAAACATTCCTAAAGAGGTGCTGAAACACCTGGTAGAAACAAAATATAACGTAAATGTTTTTGTCAGGTCAAATAATACATTTATCCTTGAAGTAAAATGGGGTAATGATGCTGACGGAACATTAACAGCAATGTTTAGTGAAAATTATTATACTGAGCAAATGTTAGTTACCGTTGATGAACTGTATGAAAAACTAAGCAAGAAAAAGATTTCTCAAGTCAATTTCAAAAAATTGAATGATGAACAATTGGCAAATTATTATGTTCATTTGATGGAAAGTGGCACGGAAGAATCTCCTGATGAAAAATTACAGATACAGATTGAAATGGTTGACAGATTTGTGGAAAAGTTTGCGGATAAGAAGGTAGATGAAATTTTGAATAACAGGAAAAACATGCTTTTTATTTAAGTTTTAAATAATATGTATGTAAGATAGGAAAGACATTGATTAAGTTTGATGTCTTTTTATTTGGAAGCTAGTAAGAGAAATAGTAAATTTCAAGGAAGAATATTCGGACATATACTTAGAGGTAATAAATAAGATGAAAGAGTTTCAAGAGGAACTTTATTCTAATGCATTAAGATAACATTTTATGAAAAGGACATTTTCGAAAGAAGATGTCCTTTTGTTTGGGAGAAAAAATGAGAAAGAAAATATCGGTTTTACTGATAATTGTAGGAATAACGTTAATTGTCTTAACAGCAGTTCAATATTATAAAGTCAACAACGTTTATATAAATTTGAAGAAAACTGCAGTAGCTGAAAGAACCATAAAGAATCAGGATAAAAAAGAAAAGGTTATAGATTGGAATAAATTAAAGGCTATAAATGAAGACATTGTTGCGTGGTTATACATTCCCGAAACGGGGGTAGATTATCCGGTCATCAAGGCAACGGATAACAGTTTTTATCTTAACCATGACATACATGGTAAGAGTTCAATATATGGCTCAATATACTTAGACCAACGTTATTATCAGATGGAAGACATTAATGAAGCAGATAACATTGTCATTTACGGTCACAACATGGGACACTGGAATACTTCAATGTTTGGAAAGTTAATGAAATATAAGGAAAAAGATTATTACCTGAAACATAAGGAGGTTTATTTGTACACTCCGACTGAGAACAGCACGTACAGGATTGTAAATGTTGTAAGAACAACAATAAATAATAAATGGTATCAATTTACAACTTTAAGTGGTAGTGAACTTTCGCTTGATGAACTTAAGAATTGTCTTAATGTGGACGCATTATATCAATGTAAGCAACTTAAAAAAAGTAGCAATAAATACATAACACTTTCTACATGCGATTATGACGGTAATTATAGAATATTGGTAATAGGAGAAAAATTGAGGGGAGGAAAGCATCATGACATTTGAAACAGGAATGATAATAATACTTATAATAGGCTTTTTCATGTGTTTTAAGAACATCATATACGGAGAGGCACTAATGGCAATATACTTACTTGCAACAGACTTAAGTGAGAAAACAAAACTGCATGAGGTGTACTGCCTTATGATTGCAGCTATTGTTGCAATCATCTTTTGTGTGATAATGTATAAAATTAAAGTATTAAGATACGTGCTTTCATTGGGGATATCCATTGCGTTTGCGTGGATGATATGGACAGATGCACACGCAAGGATGGACAATACTTGGAGCATATTCTGGACAATATTATCATTTGTGATAATGATTGGACTGCATGTGATGGGATATGAAAGAATGAAGGAAGACATTGCAGATGAAGGTAACCAAAAGTAACCTGTATCTGCAAGGATTTGAATGTTAAAATATAATTGTGATAAATGGCATTGAAGGAATAAGCCTTCAGTGCTTTTTATATTATTAAAAAATTAGGAGGAACAAGATGAAACTAAAAAATGTAAAAAGGAAAATTTTAGCAACGTTTATTACACTAAGCCTGACACTTAATCAGAGCATGATGGTATTTGCAGCGAAGAGTAACTCAAAAAGTGTATCAACAGACGTTCCAAAGAGTGTGTCAGATGGAATCTTATTGGTGGAAAATGTGGTACTGGCAGTTGTAATAGGTATGGGGGTAATCATGACCGCACTGGGCCTAACGGATCTTGCACAGGCACTTGATGCGAGAGATTCCATGCAACAGGGACAGGCATACAAGAAAGTGGCCGCAGGTTTTTTCATTGCAGCAATTCCAACAATATTGATGGTAAAAATTAATTAGGTCAAGAAGGGAGACAAAACATGGACTTTCTTAAGGGATATCCGCTTTTTAAATGGAGCATAAACATGTTTAATGATACCATTGGTGTCATTTACACGCTTTTAGGAGTAAGCCCAATGGATGGCACTTATAAGGAAGCGTGGAACATGGTCTCAAATCTTTACAACGTGTTTCTTGGAATAGGGGCACCACTTCTTACCATATTTTTTGTATGGGGATTTTGCAGGGATGCACTTGACTTAAAGGCAGAACTTCAGTTTGAGGCAACAGTTAAGACAATGTTCAGGTACATATTTACAGTTACGGCAATGGAAATGTTTGTTGTATGGTTTCCACTTTTGTGCCATATGGCAATGGACTTGTTGGGACTTGTAAAGGAAAAAAGACTTAAGATTAATGCAGGCGACATGGCAAGGCAGATTTCAGATAACATGACTCCAATGGTTCGGCTTTGTGTTGGCACTGATTTTTTTACTGATAGCAATTGCGTGCTGTGTGATAATGGTCTGGTCGGTTTTTGGAAGGTTCATAAACATGTACATGCTAATTCCCTTTGCGTCAATTGCATTGTCTACAATTGCAGGTGGAGGAGAAATAGCACGTACAGGTTATTCTTACGTAAAGACAATGCTTGTATATGTCTTTGAGATTGTTCTCATGGCAGTTGTTCTTGCAATAGCAGGTTCATTTCTGATGGCTCATCGGTAATTGATTCAGGTGACAATCTTCAGTTGGTATATGTTGAGTCAATCGTAAAGATGGTATGCATAGGTGCAGCATTAAAGGGATGTGATGCAACATTCAGAAGAGCGTTTAACATGTAGGAGGGAAAAAATGAACACACCAATAAATCAGGACTTTGACAAATACAAGGAAGACTTTTACAAAGGGTTGTCCAAAAGAGAAACTAAGTATGGTGCCATGGCACTTTTTTCAGGAATTTTAATCATGTTTTTAATGATGTTTGTATTACATGTAAACTCACTTCTTGCAACATTTGTGTCAATGCCAATCATAACACTGTTGGGGATGAATGGATTTTACACAAAAAACGGAATGTCATTCACGGAGCTTGTTAAGAGAAAAATGGAGTTAAGAAAGGGAATAGATTACACAATATCAGAAGTTTCAGTGAGAGATTACAGGATAAGACAGATGGAAGAAGAATTAAGGAAACAAAGAGCTGAAGAAAAAAAGGACAAGGAGAAGGATAAGAAGAAATGGCGAAAACAAAATTAAGGGAGTACAAGAGATTATCAACTCCGGTATTTACAATGCCAAATGCACTTCAGGATGTGATTCCCATTAACCGAATATCCGAAAAGGGAATCTTTGAACTGGAGGCAGGTCAGGGAGTCAAACTCTATGACAGGATGTACATGTTTGAGGATGCAAATTACTTTACGGAGGATGAGGAGCAACGAGAGATAACAATAAAAAACTTTAAGAAGATGATAAATTCTCTAAACGTTGACTTTAAGATAATCATAAGCAATGAGCCAATGAGCCTTGAAGAACTTAACGAATCAATATTGGAGAGTGCACTTGATGAAAAGAATGAGCCGCTTGCAAGAGCCTATGCTGAATACATAAGGGAGAAAACAATTACATCACGAAAGGGAATACAACAGGTAAGGTATTTCATAATAAGTTGTTTACAGTATGACTTTGATTCTGCACAGGCATATTTTGCAACAGTTGAGGGAAATCTTGCAAGAAGCTTTAAGAGAATGGGTTCAGGACTGATTCCACTTAATGCGGGTCAAAGATTAAGAACACTGCATACATTTTTCAGAATGAAGAATGAAAAGAAATTCTCCTTTTCATGGGAAGATTCATTAAGAATGAGAAGAGACTGGAGAAGGGACATAATAAATACAACAATCAGGGAACATGACACATATCTGACACTTGATTATGGAAAAAAATATGCTTCAGTTCTGTTCATTCAAAAGTATCCATCAGGACTTGAGGATACTTTTGTAAGAGAATTAATGGACATGCCATTTCAGGTAATCTACACAGAAGACTGTGAGCCTGTTGACAAGGACTTTGCCTCTGAAATGTTGCAGAAAAAAATATTCCAGTGTTCAAAAGAGCATAGACACTCAACAGCAAATGAAAAACAAGAATGGAAATTTTTCAACAGAAGTTTCATACGTAAGAAGACGAGAGATTGAGGAACTGGAAGATGGGCTTGACGGATTAAGGTCCTTTGACGAGAAAATGTTTTACGTGGACATACTCATATGTGTTACAGGAAACAGTAAGAAGGAACTTGAACTTAACATTGAAAGAATAATGACAGCAGCTAATTCACATACCATTAAGGTTGTTGAACATCAGTACAGACAGATGGATGCTCTAAAGACTGTTCTTCCGACAGCCGCAAGATTCGTTAACACAATGAGACCGATGTTTACCACATCACTTTCAGGATTCGTTCCGTTTAATACCGAAGAAATAAATGATCCAAGAGGATTTTTTTACGGAGTGAATCAGGTTTCGAAAAATGAAATAAGAATCAATCGAAAGAAATTAAAAAATGGTAACGGATTCTATTTTGGCGTAAGTGGTGGTGGTAAGTCTCAGGCTGCAAAAATGGAAATGGGACAGGTTGTTGCATACACTGACGATGACCTGATTGTAGTTGATCCAATGGGAGAATATGAGGAAGCAATAAAAAAATGGAACGGACAATATGTAAAATTCAGTGAGAATGAGAACAATCACTACATTAATCCGTTGCACATTCCTGATGAAAAAGTAAATGAAAAGAATTTCATAACGGAAAAGTCAGAGTTCATGCATGCCATATGTGAGCAGGCAATAAAGCCTGACATTCTAAGCAACAAGCACATTAACATAATCGACCGTGCCACAAAGGCTGTCTTTCAGAGATTCTTCAAGCTTAGAAAAGAAGGAAAGACCACTGACAGTCCAACTCTCATTGACATAAGGGAAGAATTTATAAAGTATTCGGAAGAGGATAACAATGAATATGCAAAGGACCTTGCCGAGGAAATGGAAATGTTTGTTTCGGGAACTCTTAACATATTCACCCATCAGGACACTATGGACAGTCATTCAAGAGTAACAGGATATTCCATTGATTCATTGGGTAAAAAGATGAAGTCCGTTGCAATGTTAATCATCATTGAAAAAATAAGAACAAAGATTAAGTATAACAGTAACAACAAAATTGCAACATGGGCATATTTTGATGAGGTACATGAATTTTGGAAGGATGAGTACGCAATGGTGGAGCTTGACTCAACATGGCGAGAGGTAAGAAAACTGGGAGGTCTTGCCACAGGAATGACACAGATGATTCTTGACGGATTACAGTCAGAAGAAACAAAGGCAATGATTTCCAACTCAGAGTTTGCAATCATGGTAGAGCAGGGTTCAATAGATAAGGAAAATCTTTTTGATGTGTTCAACATTTCAAATGAACAGCTAAGCTATGTAAACGGAGTTGAACCGGGAACAGGAATAATAAGGGCAGGAAGAAAGATAATTCCTTTCGACAACATTGTTCCAAGGGATAACGAGTTATACAAGCTCTACAACACATCATTCCATGATGAGGAAGCATAATGGTAAACAATGACATAAGAAAGAGAAGACTGACAAAAAGAGAGTCGCTCATATACGATGAACTTTCAAGGAAAGGACAGAGAATTTTCATAAAAATGTCTCCATACAAGAGAAAAAAGCTTGTGGATGGAGTAATAAAAAATCTTGAAAGACGTGATTATGACGTTTCCGAATTTAAGGAAGATAACCCTCATTCAGAAAATCTGAAGAAACGTCTTGTCATGAGAAGAATGAAAAATGCCACAATGGGAACAGTTACAAAGCCTGTTAAAACAGTAATGATTGTAAAGAAGGTTAAGGACAAATACAAGCAAAAGGAAGTACTGTTAAATGAGGCAGGAGAAATAACAAAAAGTAAGCTTAAGAAAACGGAGAATGTTTCAAGAGCAGATGAAAAGTTATTAAGGGAAAAAAAGATAAAAAAGCGTAAGTGGAAACGGCGTGGAAAAAATGTAAGGAAGATTGTCGGTAAAAAAGTTGACAAGGCTCTTTCCTTAATCGATGCAGGTGAGCAGTCAAAGAAAAAAACTGTCGATGAGTACAGAAAACAAATGCTTGCAAACATGGAAGAAGGATTCGTGAAACTGGAAGCACGTGCAGCATCAAAGGCTGCAAAAATATCAATAAGAATAGGAGCGAAAATTCTGATTCGCCTGATTTCAGGAATATTTGCAGTGGTGACGGCACTTCTTCCCTACATTGTAATACTTTCAGTCATTGCAATATTCATTTCTCTCTTTTGGGGTGTGTTTACTGCAACATATGAGGAAAATAATGACAGTGGAAGTTATGGACTTTCAGTTGAGGTTGAGTCCTTAAGAAACGACGTGCTTTCGGAACTGAAGAAACATCACAAGGAACAGTACATAGATCTATATCTTGCGGTAATGATGCAGGAATCCGGAGGAAACGGCGAGGATGTGTTTCAGGCATCAGAGTCACTTGGGAAGCAGCCAAACTCGATAACAAGAGATGAGAGCATAGCTCAGGGAGTAAAGTATCTTTCAGGAATGATTGACAAGGCAAAGGTTAAGAATCCTGATGACATGGACAACATAAAACTTGCACTTCAGGGATATAACTTTGGGGGAGCTTACATTGATTATGCAATTAAAAGTGATGGCAAGTGGACGCAGAAAAATGTTTACGCCTATGCCAAACTTAAGAGTAATGGAGTAAAAAGGACAGGCGTAAAAGAAGAAATACTGGGACCTTGGGCATATGGAGACCAGAATTACACGGAGCACGTATTAAGATATTATTCGGCTAATGGAACAGGCACATCGGAAAGTGTTGGAAACGTAAAGAAGGTTGATGCAGCATCAAGAATGAACTATTTGTTTCCTGACGGAGTTCCAACGGATGAAAGCACAATGAGAAAGTATCTTGTGACAATACATTTAAAGGCATATGATGCAAACGGAAAAACGGGACAGGTAACAATAACGTGCCATAAAAAACTTGCAAATGCATATAAGCAGGCATTTGAAGGAATGTACAAGCTGGGATTTCGAATCAAGTCGGTAGGCTGTTACAACTGGAGAAACATGGCAAGTAATTCAAATGTAAGGTCTTACCATTCTTACGGAACGTGCATTGACATAAATCCTGACAGTAATCCTGCAACTTATACAGGAGGAACATACAATCCGGGAAATGACATTTTTTTCAATAACATCAGCAGTCGTAAAGGTTTGGAAGAATGCCGGATTTTACTGGGGCGGTGAGTGGACAGGATATTACAGGGATTACATGCACTTCACATACACGAACAATTAGGAGGAAATAAGCATGGACAAGAAGAAAAAAATACTGCTTGTGTTGTCAACCATCGCATTGACAATCGGTTGCATCATTGCCTTTGAACTTTCGGAGAGGTTCGCAAGAAGTAAAAATGAAGCAGAAACAACTACAGAAAAACAGACCACGGTTGTAACAACAGTTTCTGAATCCGTTACGGAAGAAGTTTCGGAAACAACCCCCTCTGTTCAAGAGATGGAGGAAACGGAGAGCGTTCCTGTAATTAACATTGAAAATAATGAACAGGTCAGAAAGTTAATCGGTGATGAAGGAATAAGCATTGTGATTAAGTGCGTGAACGAGACAGTCATTGGATATGGCTATCAAAATTCATCAAGTGTTTCATACAGGGAAATGTCAGTTTCAGATGACAGTATTCAGCTTGAATTTGTAATCAATATAAATGAAGGTGAAAACAAATACATTGAAGTGACTTATGACTTGGAAACAAGTGAAGCGACAGCAAGAGTGTGGTAGGAGGAAGCAATCATGTTTTCAAAATTGAGAAGAATGTATTATGACCACATAGACAGGAAGGAATACAAGAAGTATGCAACACCTGAAGAAAAGGCAAAGCCAAATGACAAGCAACAGGAGTTAAGGAAAGCGTTGCTCATGCTTGGTGGTGGCATTGCCATTTTGATTATCATAATCATTGTAATCATTGTAATGAAGAAGGCACCGCATAAAAGCAAGGGCATTGAAAAGGTTGCAGCGACAACCACGGTCGAGAAGAGTGTGACAAATGAAGATGAAATCAAAGAGGAAGAATCAACCGAACAGGAACAGGCATTCATGACTTTTGCTCAGGATGATGAAGAAACAGAACAGGAAACAGAAACGGAAACAATGATGGAAGAATCAACAGCACAGGTAACACCTGAAGAAACAACAACCAAAAAGACTAAAAAGAAGTCAGAAAAAAAGGTTAAAGCAACCAAAAAAATTGAAACAACCAAAGATTCTGTTAATCATAATTACAATTATTCCACTTCTAAAAAAATAGAAAGTGTTCCTTCAACCACAAAAAAAATACCTCAAGCTAAAGAAAAGGAAAAACTAAAAAAATGGGATTCAGGTAATGAACGACTTGAATAAGGAGGATTATAATAATGAAAAGACAAATGTTAAAAACATTAGTAGTGATGACATTAAGTTCAATGGCTTTAGTCGTAACCGTACAAGCTCTTACCATTACAACAAGTAATCACACTTATGGTTCAAGCTATAGTGTTAACATTCAAAAAGGAGAAGACAAGCTCATAAATGCTTCAGAAATGATTGCATATTTAAACAAGTATGAGAATGGATATACAAATACAATTGAGCCAAGTGCGTATTTTTATAAAACAGGAAGTCCTTCAGGTCCAAGTCCAGCTGTTACTATGGAACCTCTTACTAGTGGGGCAAGTGTTGGATTTACAGAAATAACTGAATCTAACATTGTAAAGGCAGTTAAGATATCAGGTACAGGTGTTGGATGTACACGAATGAAAGGGCTATTCGAATGGAAGGACAATCAGGTAAAAACTACAGAAATAAAAAGATATCCATATCAGGTTGGAATATATGTTCACATGCCTGCAACGGGAATCAAGGTGATAAGCAATGGAACAGATGACAATGAGAATGGAATTAATCATTACACCTACATTGGATCAAGTGACAGATTTGACACCAACGTATTACCGTTTGAGTCAAGCTATGTGACATGGGACAAGGTATCATATAATGCCCTTCAGACAATTCAGGCATCAACTTCCAATCAGGACATAGCAAAAATATCGAATGTTGGAAGCCATGACTGGTCCAACAGTTTTTTTGTTGTGAATGCATTGAAGGAAGGAACATCAACAATAAAGGTTAATTCAACCTATAATGAAAAGGCTGCAAGAACCATAAAAATTAATGCATTGACAAAACCAACATATTCAGTGTCTGAGACAGAAATGACGCTTGCAGGAGAGTCAATCATGGAAAACAGAATCCATTCAACAATATCGAATCTTGGAAATCTCAACAAGGCGAGTGTCAAGTGGACTTCATCAGATGAATCGGTATTAAGTATTGATGATGACACATCATTAAATCCGACATTGGAAACAGGTAATCCGGGAAAGGCAACGCTTACATGCACGTTTACGGATTTGGTTTCCCAAATAATAAGTCAGTCAGTCCGACAAAAATAAATGTAAACGTAACAGTTAAGGGAAATGCAGACATAGAAAACAAAATCATCACGGCAAAAAATACATTAATCAATGATGGAGATACAATAAGGGCTGCAAGTGAAGGCAATGAAATTTAATAAGAGTGGTAGGAATAATGGAAAGGAAGCAGGATATAAATGTGATTCCTCAGACACGGAGGTGTGTGAGGTACTAAAACCTGACAATCAGATATACAGTTTTCTGCTTAGAAAGAAATCAGAGGGTACATCAAGAATAACAGTTGAAACCACTTCAGGAAAAATAATTACATTTACATATGATTCAATCAGTGATGAAAAAGGTAATGACAATCAGAAAGCAACAACATTATCAGGTGTAAGAAAAAAAACAATTAAAGAAGCCCCAAATAAAAAGCTTGAAGATTAAGAAAAGCACGATGTACGTAAAAATTAAGAAAAAGCCGTCAAAGTATAATGCAACAGGATTTGAAATAAAAATCAAACGAAATGGAAAAACAATCATTAAGAGTAAGTGGAAAAAGAAAAAACTTAAAATTGTAAACGTAAGAAAGAATTGTAAGTATGAAATCATGATAAGGACTTACAAGGGCAAGAAGAAATCAAAATGGACCACCGTTAAGAAAAAGGAAGGTAGCACGAGAGGAGAGAAGCAGATGTTAAGGGAACACTTAGACAAGATACTGACAAAATATAAACTGGAAATGCTTTGCACAACAAGGCAGAATCTTTTTTCAAAGTCATCGGAAATCACTGCAAAGAGAATGATATACGATGAACTTCTGGAAATGGAGAATGAATTTTCATCGGATGAAAGTATGTAATGTGTGTTGATGATGAAATCATTGACGGACTGTATGCAAATGCATATGAAGGTAAAAGAATAAATGAGGTTACGAATGAGCAGTTGAAAGACTGCATACGTGAATATGTAGCCTCTTACAAATAAGATTAATTTAGAGGGTCGCAAAATGGCGGCCCTTAAATAATCATGGAGGCATGGAACGTAAGAAGGGGTATTAGGGAACTCCCTAACAAGTGCATTTTGTACATTTGTACTACAAAATGCGTATCTTGCCACTAAAAAACGTGATTTTGTGGTACCCAAAATGGGTACCACAAAGTGAGAAAAAACCAAGATGGTACCCACTTTGGGTACCATGAACAACACAGAAAGAGACAAAAATGGTACCCAAAAAGGGTACCATGAATAGAGAGAATTGAAAGGTGGTACCCCAAATGGGTACCACAAAAACGGAGACAATGACAGCGTGGTACCCAAAATGGGTACCACAAAAAACAGAAATGACAGGTTGGTACCCAAAGTGGGTACCATAAATTTAGCAGTAAAAAGGGAATGGTACCCTAAATGGGTACCATAAAAAGGCAAAATGAACAGATATGAAGTTGTTTTTAAGATAAGACTTTCAAAAAAATTACGGGACAGCATAATCGATGATGCTCAAAAAAGAGAAAAAAAGACAAGTGTTTATGTGAGGGAACAGCTTGACAGGACGTTCAGATTTTCCCAGACGGACATAAAAAAGATTGAAAAAAAGATAAATGTAATTTCAGATGCAGGAAAGAAAATAAACATGATTGCAAGAAAGCATAACACGGATGGAATAACAGAAGTCGATGATGAGACGTTCATTCATCTGGACGAGATAAGGAAAAGTCTTGAAGACATTCTTGTAATAATGAGTCAGGAAAAGAATCTTGATTATCACACACACAGGGACGAGGACGAGGCAAAAGATTCAACTTTTGCGTTGCGAATGTCATTGGAAAGATACAGGGAAATAAAAAGACTTTCAAGGGAGCAGGAAATAAGCATGACTTCAATAATTAGAAGTCTTTTGATTAATCCAATAGAGTACACAAGTATGGACTTTAAAATTATGATAAAAAGACTGTCCTTTGAAAAAAACAAGATTGAAACAAATGTAAGACAAATAATAAACAAGTACAATGAAAGCGTCATTGAGGCAGCAACAGTTGGAAGAGTTAATGCAATGCTTGAAAGATACATTGCAGTTTTTGACGAGTACGAAACAACCATTAGAAGACGGAGCATGTAAATGGGAATAACTAAACTTATGCACATAAAGGAAAGAAGCAAGGGAAGAATGAATCAGGGAATGATTAATGCAATTTATTACATTACCAATCCTGAAAAAACAGATAAACAAGACACTGATAGGAGGAAATTGCGGAATCAATGAGGAAAAAATAATCAGGCAGTTCATGGATACAAAGGCAGCATTTGATAAGTTTGACGGAAGACAGGCATATCACTATGTAATATCATTTAATCCTGAAGAAAATGTATCTGCACAACTTTGCTATTACATAATCAGTGACTTTGTTGAGGAATATCTTAATAATGAACATGATGTTGTTTTTGCAGTGCACACGGACAAGGAACACATGCACGGTCACATCATATTTAATTCTGTAAATGCAGTAACCGGGAAAAAGTACAGATATGAGGAAGGAGACTGGGAAAGGTACATACAGCCCATTACAGACAGGATAGCCGAAAAATATGGTCTAAGCAGACTGGAATTTGTAAGAGAGGAAGAACCAAGAGACTGGAAGCAGATAATGAGTGAGGACATTGCAGTTTGCATAAGAAAGTCAGACTCTTATGAAGAGTTTCTAAAAAGGTTGCAACAGGAACATGGGTATACAGTGCGGGAAGGTATTTCAAAAAAGAATGGATATTACCTTGCATTAAAGCCTCCGGGAAAAAGAAAGGCGGTAAGGTCATATAATCTGCCGATGGAACTTTAGACCTGAACAAATAAAAAAAAAGAATTGGTTCAAAAAATGAAAGGATAACATATGCCATTGCAAGAAAGGTGCATTTTAATCGTGCGTTTGTCAAAATTCCAAGACGATACATGAGATACAGTAAGATGGGAGCGTTTCAAAGACATGAACTAAGAAAGATATACAGGGCAAGAAAATTGTATGGTGGAAATACAAATGCCCCGTGGGAAAATGAGAGAGCAATCAGAAACATTAATGAAATGTGCAGACAATGGAATTACATATTATGCAACAATATCAAATCAATAGAAGATGTTGAAGGGGTGATGAAAGGTCTTCAGGAAAATATTAGAAATGAAAATCAGAAAATTAAAAAAATGAGAAAGCAATACAAGTCATTTCTTAGTGGAAGTCCATCACAGTTTGACAAAATTGAAATGTATGGCGAAATGCTAAAAAATCCAAATAAACACATTCAAAAATTAAAACAAATTGAAAACGAAATGGAAACAGGATACATTGCATCAATGTACAAGGAATATAATGAATTAATTAATGAACATGAAATCAACCGTCAGAAGTTAAGACGACAGCTAAAAATGGCAAAATACATGTTGGAAAATTTCAATTTTGAAGAAGATAAAGCAGAAACACCCAAAAAGGAAAAAGAAAGGAAAAACACCAGAAAAAGGGAAGATAAGAAAAGGTAACCAAAAGTAACATTTAAGTACATAAACCATGATGTTATAATATAATCAGAATAAAAGGATGGCAGGAGTCAGTAAGAAATCTCTGACTTTTACCGTCCTTTTTACGTATTACATGAAAGGATTGGAGGAAGAAAAATGGAAGATGACAAAGAAAAGAAACAGGAAAAACAATTCCAAGCGTAAGCATGGAGGAATTAAGGAACATGATTAATTCAAAGGATGAAACACGGTAATAACCGTGGAGCTTTAAGCCGGAGGACGTGGAATGGAAAATGATTTTGAATTGGAGCAGGTATCGGTAAGACTGGTAAAGGATTCGCCATTGTACTCGGACGAAAGAATCATAACGGCAGAAAGTGCAGTGAAAATAATTGGAAAGGAATTAATGACGCAATTAGACAGAGAGCAGTTATGCATAGTAAATCTTAATTCTTTCGGACAGCCCATAAACTTTTCAATTGTGTCCGTGGGACAAATTGATCAGGCGTTGGTTAATCCAAGAGAAATGCTAAAGGCATCAATCCTGTCAAATGCAGCCAATGCCATAGTAATCCATAATCATCCGTCAGGAAGCCTAGTACCAAGCCGGTATGATATAAGAATTACAAAACAGTTGATTAATGCTTATAAAATGTTGGGAATAGGATTACTTGATCATGTAATCTTTGGTGGAAATAACCTTGATAATTTCCATAGCATGAGACAAAACATGGATGTTGATTTTAACAATTATAAGTTAGATTTGGGTGGAGAACTCGAATTTGCTAACATTGCGGACAGGTTAAATGAAAGCATTGGAGTGTTTCTTGTGGCTGAGGATTTGGCATATTGGGTTAACACAAATTACACAACCATATATCTGACAAATGATGAGGCTGAACTTATTCTTAGGTACATGGACAGGGAAGGTTACAATTTGGGAGTGGATGATGATGAACTAATAAGGATCAAGTCTGACACGGATGAAATAGAAAAATATAATCTGGAGGATGCAATATACAGTGCATGCGACATCAGTGAGAAAAGAATAAAAAGCCTTGAGGAAGAGATTAAAAACCCAAGAAACTTCATGACACTGTGTGAGGTAAGACAAATGTTAAAGGCAGCACGAAAAGAAGAAAAAATAATAGACGGAATGTTTAAAAAGACATCACTGGGAAGAATGGTAGGATTAAAACCTGAAGAAAAAACGAAAAAGGAAAAACAGAAGGAGAACAACATGCATGGACATTAACATGATAATAAAGAGCAGTATCGGGGTGCTGACAATAATCATAATGGGGATACAGTATTCCTTTGCATTAAAGAAAAAGTATGAAGCAGTGATGGTGACAGGAATAATGATATTGCTGTCATCAATTATTTACATTTTGATGAACCTTAAAATGTCAGCGATTGGAATGCACACAATCATAATTTTCATGGAAATAGCCGTGATATGCAAGGTAAAAAAGCTAAAGGGACAACAATCAAATGGAGATCAATAAGAAAGGAAGTGGAGATAATGGATGGAAGAACTGAAAAACTTGTGGCATGCTAAATCAGATTGGAGCAGAAATTGAGCCTTCTGAATTTGAAAAGGAAGAACCTGAAGAAGAAATAATTCATGAATGGGAAGAACTTTCAGGAGGAAACGAAAATGTCAGGTAATAATAAGATGAGGGAGGAAATGGTAAGTGAGTTCATCAAGTGCCTTTCAGAAGAAACCATTCCCTGGCACATGGCATGGAGCACGGACAGACAGTAAATGCCGTAACAAACACAAGATATCGTGGAATAAACAAGATGTGGCTGTCATTTGTCCAGAAAATGGAAGGATGGGAAGATCCAAGATGGTGCACCTTTAAGCAGGCATCCGACAACGGATGGAAAATAATCAAGGGTTCAAAGGGAACACCTGTTGAGTTTTGGTCATTATATGACACGCAGGCAAAGAAAAAAATATCATATGCAGAGGCACGTGAGCTTGAGGAAAATCTTACACCTGAAGAATATGACAAAAGAATCCGACCTGTATCAAGAGTGTATTCCGTATTTAATGCTGAGCAGATAGATGGAATTTCAAAGTACGAGGCAAAAAAGTATGACCTTGACACGGAAAGAATAATGCACATAAGAGATAATCTGATAAACAACATGAATGTGGGTTATTCCGAGGAGGGAGACAAGGCTTTTTACAACCCGAAACATGACAGGATAGTCATTCCTGAAATGGACAGGTTTGAAACTGAATATGATTACATGGCAACACTGTTCCACGAGGCAGGGCATGCAACAGGACATGAGAGCCGATTTAACAGACAGATAGCTAACATGTTCGGCTCACCTGAATATGCCAAGGAAGAATTACGTGCGGAAATATCATCAGCATTTACGGCACAGGCAGTAGGAATCACATATGAGCAGAACTCTCACATGGAGAATCACAAGGCATACATTCAAAGTTGGATTAGTGCATTAAAAAACAATCCAAATGAACTTTTCCTTGCAATAAAGGATGCCGAAAAAATATCGGATTATTTAATTGAAAAAGCAGAAATAGAAAAGGAACTTACCAATGAAATTTGAAGCCCAAGGAAGTTGATAAGAATGAAGTAACACGTGATGCCGAAAAAATAAGTATGACTTATTCTGATGCGGCCACGTTCAGAATGGCAATGAAGGGACAAAAAAGTGCCCTTGAAAAGTTCATGAATGATGAAGAAATTCCACAATATATAAAAAATGACAGCATGGCAATAGGAAAAGAGATAGGAAAATATCTTGATGAAGGATTAGGAATTAATGAAATAATAATGAAGCACATTCATGACATAGATTCCTCATGCGGCATATCAAATCCTGCGTACACTAAAAAGCTCATGGTTGAATTATATTCAGGCACAAGGAAGAATATGAAGCATGATGATATTGCCTGATTTGTCAAAGGATAGAACAGAATTTGATGACGAACAGAAGGTTAGCGAAACAGTAGAAAATGTGAAAAAATGCATTGATGTAAAGAATGAAGTAACGGAAATGCGTGTACCGGAAGCAGAGCCTGACATCATAAGGGACGTGCAAAAATTTGCCTTTGAAAACGGATATGAACACATTGACAAGATAATTAACGAAGGTCAAGGCTTCTGGGGAAAGACTGAAAAAATAAGAAACTGGTTAATGAACGTTGTTGAAGTTAACAATAATGAGGATGTCAGAAATGAAGCAAGACGGTATCTTACAAGATTAGACATGCTGCAACCTAAATTTGAAAGTCAGATAATATCTGAAAAAATTAACAATGATCCCCTGTTTTCAATTTCATCAAGGGATTTGATGGAATCCAGAGCTGACAGCTTAAGAGACAAGGAAGAAAGAATAAAGGATACCCAAAAGAAAGAAAAACAGAAGGAATGAAAACGTTAACGTACTGTCATAAAGACAGTATTTTTTATATCAGGAAATAAGGAGGAAACAAAAATGGACTTTACAGTATTTACGGAAAAAGGAGAATTTACATTTGAAGAGGAGAGAGAAGGAATAAAAAAGAACACTCTTGAATCATAATGAAAAATCATTAAACAAAAAGGAAGGTGAACAGTAAATGAGAAAGGTGGAATTTGCCGAATTTTTACAGGATGAAATAAGAGAAGAAATTCCTGAACTTGAAAACGCACAAATGTGGCTTAGATACATCCAAAAGGATAATGACAGAAGTTATTATGGTTTGACAATAAAGAAACCGGGAATGGACATTTCGCCAACATTTAATATGGATGCCATGTATAAGGAATACACTGAGACAGAGGACATGCTGACAATAATGGACACGGTACGTGCAGGTTTCGAAGAGTTACCGAGTCTGGACAGGATGGGAATAGACTTAAGCGACTATGATTCAGTAAAGAACAACATAACGATGGTAATAAGAGAAAAAGCAGATGTCAGGACATCATCAATGATGTTCCGTACATCCAAAAGGGCGAATTTATTGGACTGTTTAAGATGGAGTTCATAAATGATGAAGCTGCAATGTCAGCAACAATTAACAACAAAATAATGGAAGTATATGGAGTCAATGTTGAACAGTTATACGAACAGGCGAAGCAGAATGATTCAATAAATAAAAAGCCGGGACTTTACAAAATGGAAGAAGTAATGGCAGATATTTTCATTGATGAACCGGACATTGTTAAGAAAAACCTACTTAAAAGTGATGAGGTAATTGGTTCAGATCAAACAATGCTTGTTCTCACGAATGAAGAAAAACGTGAAGGTGCTGCATTGTTGCTTGATGAAGGAATCTTGGAAAAGATAAGTAAGATAATGGATGGTGGATATTATGTGATACCGTCATCCATACATGAGGCAATAATTGTAAACGGATTTGGAATGAATGCATCAGAACTAAACGAAATGATTGAAAATGTGAATGAATTTGAAATTAAAAATGAAGACATTTTATCAAACAAATCCCAGTATTATGATCCGGAGGAAAAGGTTCTCATGGATGCATTAAAATATGAAAGGAAGCAAAAGTTTAAGGATGTTACATATGAGATTGAAAGTAACAGTCAGGAAAAAGTTACTTCTTCAGAAAAATCAAGAGAAAACCCATATCGCAAGGAACAGAAAAAAAAGAGAAATGAAAAAATAGGAGGAGATAAGCATGGACATTACAATAACAACATTAAACGAAGAGTTAACATTTGAGAGAGTAAGCGGAGAATCAAATAAGGATGCTCTTGAAGCTTACAAAAAGTTATTAAATGACAAAAAAGGAGAAAACTAATTTATGGACAAGAGAGAATTTTTTGAATTTTTAAGGGATGAAATAATAGAGCAATGCCTGAACTTGAAAATGCACAGTTTTTCACAAGAGAAGTTAAAAAAGACAATAACAGAGTATACAACGCATTAAACATAAAAAGACCGGAGCTTTCAATCAGTCCATCATACAACTTTGATTCATTATACAATGAATATGAGAGAACGGGGGACATGTACACAATCATAAGCTTAATAAAATCAGGATTTGAACAAATGCCAAACCTTAGGGAAATGAACATTGACCTTAATGATTATGATTCAATAAGGGATAACATAACAATGGTGGTAAGGTCCAAGGACAGATGCATGGACATAATTAATGATGTTCCATATGTTGAACAGGGTGAATTTATAGGATTATTCAAAATTGAATTTCAGAGAAATGAACATGAGTCATATGCAGCGTTAATATCAAATGCAACTCTTGAAGCATATGGAATAACAAAAGATGAACTATATGATCAAGCAAAGGAAAATGACAAAAAAAATGCCTACAAACAGCCAATACTTTGCGACATTAATGACATCATATTTAACATAATTGCAGGTGAAAAATTATTCGACGAAAAAAATCTTCTTGAAAACAATGAAATCATCGACATGGAGGATGATGAATTGCTTGTGTTGTCAAACAGGGGAAGCAGGGAAGAGCAGCCTTATTGTTTAATGAGGATGTTCTGGAGAGAATAAGTGAGGTAATGAATGGAGATTATTACATAATACCTTCATCAATTCATGAAGTCATAGTGTTAAAGGAAATGCCTGCTCCGGAACTTAATCAAATGATAGCAGAAGTTAACAACACTCAGGTTGAACCGGAAGATGTACTGTCATACAATGCTCAGTATTATGATTCAAGGAACAAGACATTGGTTAATGCATTAAGCCATGAAAATCAACAAAAATTCAGGGAAATGACCGGAGAGATTAGTCATGATTCAGAAATGAGACATGAAGAAAAGGCAGGGAAAAACCTTTAATCATAAAAATAAGGAACAAAAAGAAAGAGCAAAATAGAATGATGATTTGAAAAAGTGTAAGGACAAAAGCCTTACGCTTTTTCATTTTAGGAGAAGTAATGGAAAATACCGAACAAATCACAAAAAGCAATGAATTTGCAAAAAAACATTCAATCACGGATAACTTTTTAAAATGGATAGTACTGTTTGCCATGAAAAACAATCTCAATCAGGAGTTGATGGATAATATATTTTCAAGTGGCAGTGATGCAGATGTCATTTCGGCGCAGGTAATTGCAGCGATGATTGGAATGAAAGATGTTTCAAAAATTAAAAGCATTTCTGACATAAAAATGGTTAATTCTAAAAGTGAGGAATCAAAAAGAATAAGCGAATTAATAAATTGTGTTCTGGAACTGTCAGAATGCAATCTTGCATTACTTGAAGAGTTTTCAAGCATGAAGAAAACACTCATTGAATTAAAAAGCATTGATGTTGACAAGAACACGTACAACATAGGCTTTAAGATTCTTGCAAAACAGAATGAGGTTCTTAACGACTTAAGACAGAACTTAAGGACAGCATCATGAATGAAATCAGATCAGTTGCAGAAAATGTGGAGTCAGGAAAACAAGAAAGGGAAACTGAAATCACAATCGAAGTGCCTGAAGAACGTGAACGAAAGAGATTTTTCTTTAGGGGAGCAAGCAGGGAGCAACCAGAATCACCAGCATTGAACACTGAAATACCCAAAAAGGAAAATAAGCAAATAAATGAGAGTGAAGAAAAAAAAGAAGCAATTCAAAAATACAATGAGACACGAAAACGAATAGAAAGCAATCCTGTCAATGACATTTTTGATGTTTTCGAAATCATTAGAACAGGTGCATTTGACAAGTCACAATGCAGGATAATCAAGAAAGGTGTAAATGCAGGACTTACAGCAATAGAAATACTTGAATATGCTAAGCCCGAAAACACTTCTGAAACAATGGAGCAGCTTTTTGAGTTTCTTGATTCAGTAAAGATTGGTCAAAGAATCAGAAAAAGTGTGCCAAAGATTGAAAAAGATACGGAAAAAAAAGCCTGCTAAAAACAAGAAGGAAAATCCTGCAAGCAAGGAGCCAAAAGAAATAACAGAGGTTAATGTTTCTGACATCATGGCAACGATAGCGACTGAGGATGAGGACGATGATGAAGACATGTTTTAGGAACGGAGGAAACGAAAATGGATAATGAGGCAAACATAAGCGATGTGATACAGCTTCTAAGATTTAGTGGAGAAGCATTGAGTTTTGGCATAAAGCAATCGGTGGAACAGGTAAAGCCTTGAAAAAGGGAAAGGATCTTGGAAGTCTTGCAGTGATGCAGGGAAAACTTGCAATATATCACACAAAGTCAGCAACAGAAACAAAATATAATCTTTTAAGCCTGAAGACAATGCAGAAGATTACCGGAGGAAATTATGGTGTTGTTGACATTCCAACAGAGGATCCCAAAAAGCTTGCAAAGTTCTTTAATGCAATGAAGAAAATGAAAATACAGGGAGCACTTCTTCCTGATTTGGTACCAAATAACGGATACAGTCAGATTGCAATAAATCCTCAACAGGCACAAAGACTTGAAGCATTAATACGAATGTATGATTTTTCAAAGGACAAGGTGCTAAAGAAGGATGAACCAAAGGAATCAGACAAGGCAAAGATCATATCCTTTTCCGATTACTGGAATGAAGGAAATCCTGAAGAAAAGAAACAGATAGTGCTGAGGCCACTGAAAATCTGGAAAAGGAAAGAAAGGATAATCCTCAAAAAAAAACTGAAATGACAAGGGAAAGCAAGGAAGAACTTAAGAATGCAATGAAAATAGAGGAATTTCGCCAAAAGAGCCTTGACAAGGATAATTTTTATCAGGTGACGATCGACAAGAAAATGATAGTCAGGGAATCGGAAGAGGCATATCTTACAAGAGTTCCCAATAGCTTTGACAAGGAAACAAACTCGTCAATGATGATGGCGGTAAAGAAGAGTGACAGCTTAATGGTCAACAATGGAAAGACAATAATAACATTCATTCCAAAGGAAGGACAGACATGTGTGGCAAGGAATGATAAAGGTGGCAAGGTTGAAAAGAAGATGATGAAAAACAGGGAGCTGTATGGAAAACATTACTGTAAGTACGACACAGACCTTAATAAAAAAGCAAGAAATCAGAGGAACAAACAGAAGCTTCAGGGAAAAAACAAGCCTGTTAATACCGGGCTCAAATAATAAATTTAAGAAGTAAGGAGGTAAAATGGACAATCTATTCGAGACAAAATACACAGGAAAAAACAATGCATAATCATATTTTTAATGTTATTGCCGTTTTTTATTTATGCAGGTTTTTCACTGTCAGCATTCTTATCCTTCAACATTACAATTGACAATGCGCAGGATACTCTTGTAAGGTGTTTTACCACATTTTACATGCCAGAAAAATTTAATGATAAAACAATGCTGGTTACCTTCATATGCCTGTTGGTATGGATGCTGTTGTTTGCCAATGCATATGCAAATGCCTGTCTTAAGCTTACGCCTGGTGCTGAGTATGGTACTGCTGAATGGGGAAGCATAAAGGAATTTAACAAGAAATTTGCCGCACCGGAAGAAAAGGACAACAAGATTTTATCAGAAAACATCCGTCTTAAATATGATGCATCAACGCTAAAGAATAACAACATGTTCATTGTAGGCGGTTCAGGTGCAGGTAAGACAGCATTTGCGGTGTCTCCGAATCTGTTGAACAATTTCGTGTTCAGGTGTTTATACTGATCCAAAGGGAGGTGCGAAACGTTCCATAGTGAAAAGCTATGGCACGATTGCAACTAATAATTGAATAAAAAAAAATAGTAGTAAATCGGAGAACTAAACACACGATATGTCGAATGATGGAGTAACGTCCTGAAAGGCAACCCTAATCCTCCGACTTGCACCTAAGTTAGTAGAAACTAAAGTGTAAGAAGCTC
>ENA-OQAZ01000468-OQAZ01000468.1-human-gut-metagenome-genome-assembly--contig:-NODE-468-length-22328-cov-4.923517_pt1 | contig 22328 bp, 35 predicted proteins | sample MGYA00242737_ERZ504531 | MGnify/ENA primary metagenome ERZ504531 (study PRJEB26092, sample SAMD00036244) | human gut metagenome | host: Homo sapiens | study: EMG produced TPA metagenomics assembly of... | reverse complement strand
CTCAAACTCCACCCGGATGTGGCCGATGTCCACACGGGCGGGGATCTTATACTGCATAAAGGAATTTTCCATCGGCCAGCCCTTGGCATCATAGGTGATGTTCTCGGTCAGGGCCATGCCGATGCCCTGCAGGATGCCGCCCTCGGTCTGCACACGGGTCAGGTTGGGGTTGATGGGGGTGCCGCAGTCCACGCAGGCGGCATAATCCACCACCTTGACCTCACCGGTCTCCTTGTCCAGCTCAATTTCAGCCGCGCCGACCATGTAGGGCGGGGGCGAAAGGGGCGAGGTGTGGGTCTCGGTAATCTCCAGCGGCACCATGTGGCCGAACTGGGAGCGAATGCCACCTCAGAGAGAGAGACCCTCTTCTCCGGTCTGCGTTCAGGGAGACGAACTTGCCGTCAAAATCCACGGCATCTTCGGTCGTCTGGAGCAGCTCCGCGCCCAGCTTGCAGATCTGGCCGCGCAGCCGCAGGGCGCACTTCTCCACTGCCTTGCCGGTGACATAGGTGGTAGAGGAAGCGTAGGAGCCGGAATCATAGGGCGAGGTATCGGTATCCGCGCCAAAGACGGTGATATTGTCCAGGTCACAGTCCAGCACCTCGGCGGCGATCTGAGCCAGCGTGGTGTCACAGCCGGTGCCCATATCGGCCGCGCCGATGATGAGGGAGTAGAACCCGTCATCGTTTACCTTGAGGGTTGCACTGCCCACGTCCATGCCGGAAATGCCGGAGCCCTGCATGGCCATGCCCATACCCACGGCGCGCACCTTGCCATTGCCAAGGTCGCGCACAGGGTACTTGTTGTCCCAGTCGATCATCTCGTGGACTTTTTTTCAGGCAGCGGTCCAGCGCGCAGCTGGTGTTCACAGCGCCGTAATAGGCAGGCATCACATCGCCCTCTTTGACGATGTTCATTTCACGGATCTTGAAAGGGTCCATGTGAAGTCTGGCGGCCAGCTCGTTGACGGCAGATTCCACCGCAAACAGGCCCTGGGTCGCACCATAGCCGCGGTACGCACCGGCAGACATGTGGTTGGTGTAGACCACGTCGCTGACAAAACGGAAGGCTTCGGCCTTGCCGTACAGCGGGATGGACTTGTGACCGGAAAGGCCCACCGTTGTGGGGCCGTGCTCGCCGTAGGCACCGGTGTTGGACAGGGTGTAGAGGTCGATGCCCTTCACGATGCCGTCCTTGGTGGCACCCAGACGGACGTGCATTTCCATCTCGTGGCGGGGCGAAGATGCGGTCTGGCTCTCTTCGCGGGTGAAGATCAGTTTGCAGGGCTTCTTTGTCTTCCAGGTAACAAAGGCCGGATAAATGGCCGAGACCGCTGTCTGCTTGGCACCAAAGCCGCCGCCGATGCGGGGCTTGATGACGCGGATCATGGACTTGGGAATGTGCAGGGCGTTTGCCACATTGCGGCGGGTGTGGAACACGATCTGGGTCGAGCTGAGGATGTTCAGCCGTCCGTACAGATCCATCCAGCAGCAGGTGCGGAAGGTCTCCATCATAGCCTGCTGACAGGCCTTGGTGTGGTAGACACGGTCGATGACAACATCGCACTTTGCCAGCACGGCATCAATGTCGCCGTCGCCGCACGCATCGTGGGCACAAAGGTTGCGCTTGTTGTCGGCACCCACGGGACTCAGGCTCTCCCAGTTGTCCTCCGGGTGGACAAGGATGGGGTTGTCCTTCGCAGTGTGGAAATCCAGCACCGGCTCCAGCACCTGATACTCCACCTTGATGAGCTTCATGGCCTTCTCGACACACTTCTCATCCTTGCCCACCACAATGGCCACCACGTCCCCCACAAAGCGGACGTGGCGGTCAATGACCAGGCGGTCGTAGGGGCTGGCTTCGGGGTAGGTCTGGCCGGCCTGCGTGTAGCGGCGAGCGTTCTGGTCCACATCCTCCCAGGTGAAGATGGCCTCGATGCCGAGCACCTTTTTGGCCACGGACGTGTCGATGCGCTCCACCATGGCGTTGGCATGGGGCGAGCGGTACAGCTTGACGATCAGGCAGTCTGCCGGGGCCAGATCATCCATGTAAACGGGCTTGCCGGTCACAAGCTGCATGGCATCCTTTTTGCGGAATGCTTTGTTGACGTTTTTCATTCGGCACCCTCCTGTTTTGCTTTTTTCCAGGCGAGGAAATTCTGGATGCCCCGCAACTGACCCTCGTAGCCGGAGCAGCGGCAGAGGTTGCCCGCGAGATATTCCTTGATCTCATCCTCAGTGGGGTATTCCTTTTCCCGGAAGAGGGCGAGAGCGTTCATAATAAAGCCCGGGTTGCAGAAGCCGCACTGCTCCGCACCCTGATCGGCGATAAAAGCACCGAACTCAGCAGCCTCCTCCTGCAGGCCCTCCAGCGTGGTCACCCTGTGGCCGTCGGCACGGGCTGCCAGCACAGAGCAGGACAGCACCGGCACATCGTCCAGAAAGACGGTGCACAGGCCGCAGTTGGAGGTCTCACAGCCGCGCTTGACGCTGTAACAGCCGTGTGCGCGGACAAAGTCGATGAGCAGGGTGTCCGGTGCGGCCTCTGCCGTGACTTTGGTTCCGTTCAGAATAATATTCACCTGCATCTTGTCTCACCTGTTCCCTTCCAATTTCAGCACAGCGCGCTTGACCAGCACCCCGGCCAGATGATTGCGGTATTCCGCACTGCCGCGCATGTTGCTCTCCGTCCGGATGTTTGCCCGCACCTCAGCGGCAAAGCGGGCAGCGGTCAGCTCCGGCGTTTCGGCGGCATTGGGCTGCAGGGTATATAGCACTGCCTTGCCGGGCCGGGCACCAATGGCGACCCGGAAGCCCCCGGCTGTTTTCGCGGCGGCACAGGTCAGCACCGGGAAATCCGTCTGGCTGTTGCGCACCGACTGATAGCAGAATGCTGCCTGCTCTTTCGGCACGATGACCCGTACCAGGATATCTCTGTCGTACGGGCGCTGGGCATACTCCGAAAGCGGCACGATGCCGCCCTTGTAGAGCTCCACCGAAGCGTTCAGGGCCAGGAACATGGTCAGAACATCGGAAAAGCCAAAACGGCTGTAAATGCTGCCGCCCACGGTGGCAAGGTTGCGCAGCTGCACACCCACAATGTGGCGCACAGATTCCCGCACAGCGCCGTCCGTGTAGGCATTGAGTCCCTCGTGGAGCTCGATCTGCCGCAGGGGCACCATAGCCCCGATGGAAAAGCCCTCGGCCGTTTCCTCAATTTTGTCCAGCCCAAGGCCTGACAGGTCGATGGCGGTGCCGACATTGATGTTCTCCATCTTGAGCCAGATCATGCCGCCGATGACCCGATTGTTTCGCTTCTGGTTGAGCTGCCAGGCTTCCTCGAGGCTTTCGGCCCGTTTGTATTCCCGGATCGTCATCATACGCAGTACCTCTCTTTTTTCGATTGCTACTTTTATTTTATCACAAAATCCCTTATAATGCCACTGGAAAGACTGCCGCAGATCCGGCAGGTTCAGGAGGAATGATTTTATGGCAGAGTTGTGCAGAAACGCCCTCCCTTCGGTGGGATGCGTCATCATGGCATCGGGGCTGGCCCGGCGGTTCGGCTCCAACAAGCTGCTGGCCGATTTCGGGGGCCGCCCCTTGCTCTGCCGGGCGTTGGAAATCACCGCCACCCCCGCCCTTGCTGCCCGGGTGGTCGTGACCCGCTCTGCCAAGGTAAAGGCCTGTGTGACGCACAGGCCGTTCCCTGCCTGCTCCACAGCCTGCCGGGCCGGAACGACACCGTTCGGCTGGGGCTGGAGGCGCTGCTGGAGCAACGCCCCAACCTTGCAGGCTGTATCTTCCTGCCCGGAGATCAGCCCTGCTGCAGCGGGAGACGCTGGAAGCGCTGATCACTGCTTTTGCCCAGACACAAAAAGAAACAGAGCGGGCGATCTTCCGGCTGGTGGCCCGGGCCGCACTTGGCCCGGACACCGTTGTCGGAAGTCCCGTTCTGTTTGGATGCGGATATTTTCCCGCTCTGCGCACCCTGCCCGAGGGCAAGGGCGGCAGTGTTGTGCTCAAGGCTCACCCTGAGCAGGTGCAGATCGTTTACGCCCAGCGGCGGGAAGAACTGCTGGATGCAGATACGCCGGAAGCTCTGGAAGAGCTCTCCACCATTGCAGGGCAATGGCGCGTTCCCTGACAGGAGAGGCAAGGGCACTTCTTGGCTCTCCTGTCAGGGGAGCTGTCACAGAAGGTGACTGAGAGGTTTATACGGCCTTATCGTCCTTGGGCAGCAGCACGTTCAGCACAATGGCCACAAAGGCTGCGGGCACGATGCCGCTCTCGCCGCAGATCAACTGGAAGAACTGGGGGGTGTGTGCCAGGATGCTGGCATTGGCACCCATGCCGTAACCCACGCCCAGTGCAACGGAAACGATGGTCAGGGTGCGCGGGTCATCTTTTCCTTGGTAATGAGCTGGATGCCGGACACCACGATGGAAGAGAACATCATCACGGCAGCACCGCCAGAACGGCCTGCGGCATGATGGAGACCAGTGCGCCCAGCTTGGGGATCAGGCCGCAGAGGATCAGGAAGATGGCACCGGTGGCCAGTGCGCCGCGGTTGACGACCTTGGTCATGGAAACCAGGCCCACGTTCTGGCTGAAGGAGGTGTTGGGCAGAACGCCGAAGCAGGCGGCAAAGGAAGAGCCCAGGCCGTCGCAGATAACACCGCCGGACAACTCCTTATCGGTGGCCTCACGGCTCATGCCGCCCTCCATCACGCCGGAGATATCGCCCACGGTCTCCACAGCGGTGACGATGAACATGATCAGCACGGGCAGGATGGCGCGCATATCAAAAATGATCTTGACGGGAACCAGCTTGGGGATGGCAAACCAGTCGGCCTGTGCCACCTTGCTCCAGTTCAGCACCCATGCCTTGGTGAACTCCACACCCTCGGCAGTGACACCGGTGGTGGGCAGGACAAAGCCCATGATAAAGGCTGCCAGATAGCCCGCCACAATGCCGATGAGGATGGAGGAGGAGCTCAGGAAGCCCGTGGTCCAATGCTTGAAGAACAGGATCACCACCAGCACGAACACGGCCAGCAGCAGGTTTTCCGCGGAACCGAAGTCCTTGCTGCGTTGCCGCCGCCGAAGGAGTTGACACCCACGGAGATCAGGGACAGACCGATGGACAGCACCACCGTACCGGTGACCACCGAGGGGAAGAACTTGCGCAGGGGCTTGAGGAAGAAGCCCAGCACAGTCTCAAACAGGCCGCCCAGAATGGAAGCGCCCATGATGGCACCGTAGGCCAGCACACCGCCGCCCATGGAAGCAGCCACACTGTTGAACACGCCCAGGAAGCCGGAGCTGGTGCCATGATAATGGGGACCTGACCGCCCACAGGGCCGATGGAGAACAGCTGCACCAGCGTGACCACACCGGCCACGAACATGGCGTTCTGCAGCAGGCTGACCTGCAGGTCAGCAAACTCACCGCCTGCAAGGCCGCAGGCACTGGTGATGATAAGAAGCGGGGTCAGGTTGCCCACGAACATGGCAAATACATGCTGCAGGCCCAGCGGGATGGCCTGGCGAAGGGGCATCTTGGCATCAAACTGGTATGCACCCTTCTCCAACTCGATATTTTTGATCATAACTTCTCCTTTATCCAAAAGGCTTTTTTACACGACAAAAATTATTATAGCAGAGCCTTTCTCAAATTGGGAGAGGTCCGGGATGTTTTTTGTTCATTTTTATTTCATAAGTCATACTTTAACTTTGAATTGTCCTTCTATGAAGCACAAAATTGGACAGATCAGCCCCCTGCTCCCGGCACCAGAAGCCTTTGAGGCGCATCAATGGCCGTGGTGCCCTCTGCAAGGTCGTTGGCGGCCAGCATCTGGGCCGGGGAGACATGGAACCGTCTGGCGATGGCAAACAGCTCCTCCCCCGCCTGTGCATAATAGATGCGCAGGCTGATCTCCGGGTCTGCCGGGGTCAGCGGCTCTCCCAGCGCGATGGAGCCCACACAGGTGTTTCCGCTCCGCTGTAGGATGGCTCCTTCTGCCTTGACGGAAAGGTTGACCTCCAGTGTGCCGTTTGCGCAGACACAGCGCAGGTCCTCGGCACGGAGCCAGCACTCCGGGATCAGCTCCGCGTCCGAGGGCAGCTCCCGCCCCAGCGGCAGGGCAAGCTCCAACACCTTTTCATAGCTTTCCAGCTCCGAAAGGCTGTTCTCCCCAAAGGCAGTCACGGTCACCCGGCTGGTCAGATCCCAGTTGTTTTCCCTGTATGCCAACAGGCCGGGCCAAAGGAGGCAAAGCAGGCCAGAATTTTAGCCCCAGCGTCCGGCAGAGGGCCTGAGCCGGTCAGGGTCACGGTCTCATCCAGGGTGCAGGCCAGCGATTCCGTCTGTACCGTCTGCGGGGTCTGTTCTGTCTCGAATTTCGTGGAGAAGGCATCCGCCACGCACTGCAGCTGATAGGGCCTCCATGCCCGCAGGCGCAGCATCAGGGTGGCGGTCAGGCGGCTGGGTTCCTCCCCTTCTCCCTCCGTGAGCGTAAAGCCCACCGGCTCGGCCACGCAGAGGCAGCGGCAGTCCTCGCTCAGGCCGTCCACATCCAGCACCTGATTGAAGTTCAGGTTCACGCTCTGGCCTTGCAGTGCCGGGTCGCCCTCGGCACGCCAGGCGCAGGAAACGACCAGCACGCCCTTGGCAACGGCTTTCCCGTTCAGGAGCTTGAGGTCTCCGACAGAGGCATTGCCGCTGAGGTCCAAAACGGCGGCGGGCGGCGTGGGAAAGCGGATCTCGCCCTCGACCGTGACCAGCTTTTCCAGCACAGCGGCACGCCGCACCCCGGAAAGGGTGACCAGTTTCTGCTCCACACCACCATCCGACAGAGCCGTGATGACATCTGTTTTGACCTGCGTATGCACCGATACCACCAGCATACGCCCCCCGCACCTCGATGCGGCGCGGGTTGACGGTGCGGCAGTTCAGATATTCGGTCTGGCCTTCCACCTGCACGGCCCATGCCGTGAAGACGAACTCCGGCAGATCCAGCAGCTTGGTAAAGGGGAGCTTCTGCTCGGTCTGGCACAGGCCCGCCCCTCTTCCCCCTGATAATAGACCACACAGCGCAGATATCCCTCCAATTGCAGCTTGCCGGGCTGCAGCCGCTTTTGCAGCACCACCGGCCTGACAAAGCACTTGACCAGCTTGAACACCGGTGGCAGATAATCAGAGATCAGGATCTCTGTTTCCAGCGGCAGCTCTGCTTTGAGGGTACAGTTTGTCCCCGCCGCCGGCAGGGCATCCCGAAAGATCTTCAACTCCATGGTACGCGCTCCTTTCCTGTCCGCTCTTGGTGTCATTTTATTCCGGGAACAGGTGGGATAGAACGGAGCGCTTTTCCGGAGACGCAAAAAGCCGCCGCACAGCGTTTCCACTGCGCGGCGGCCTTATCACAATCAGGGTTCAGGGAAAATCAGGTGCTTATTCAGCAGCCTTGGCAGCCTCGATCTGCTTGATCAGCTCGGGAACGACCTTGAACAGATCGCCCACGATGCCGTAGTCAGCAACACCGAAGATAGGTGCGCTCTCGTTCTTGTTGACGGCGATGATGCACTCGGAATCCTGCATACCAGCGGTGTGCTGGATGGCACCGGAAATGCCCAGAGCAACATAGATCTTGGGGTGGACCGTCTTACCGGTCTGACCGACCTGATGGTCAGCGGTCATCCAGCCTGCATCGGTAACGGCACGGGAAGCACCCACAACGCCGCCGCCCAGTGCAGCAGCCAGCTGCTCAGCCAGCTCGATGCCCTTGTTGACATCCTTGCTGATGCCGCGGCCAACGGAGACGATGACATCGGCACCGATCAGATCGACCAGCTTCTCAGCAGCCTTCTCGACACTCAGGACCTCGGTCTTGATGTCGGCAGCGGACAGCTCGAAAGCGGGCTTCACGATCTGGCAGGCATCTGCCTTGGCTGATCGAAGGAGCCTTCTTCATAACGCCGGGGCGCACGGTGGACATCTGGGGACGGAAGCGGGGGCAGATGATGGTAGCCATCAGATGGCCGCCGAATGCGGGACGGGTCATCTTCAGGTTGCGGTCTTCCATATCGAACTTCTGCTTGGACAGATCGATGGTGGAGCTCTCCTTCAGGAAGTCGATGTACTTTGCAGTGTCGATATCCAGGTGGGTAGCATCAGCGGTCAGGCCGGTGTGCAGACGGGCTGCGCAGCGGGGGCCCAGATCGCGGCCAATGTTGGTGGCACCGATCAGCAGGACCTCGGGCTTGTACTCGTTGACCATGTCGCAGACGACCTTGGCGTATGCGTCCGTGGTGTAATCCTTCAGCAGGGGGCTGTCGCAAACCATGACCTTATCAGCGCCATAGCCGCCCAGCTCCTTGGCAATGCCGTCCACGTTATCGCCCAGCAGCAGGCCGGTGACTTCGCAGTTCAGCTCATCAGCCAGCTTGCGGGCCTCGCTGACCAGCTCGAAATCGGTGGGCATCAGTTTGCCCTGGCGCTGCTCACAAAAGACCCAAACGCCCTTGTACTCGTTAAAATCAGCCATTGTAATCCTATGCTCCTTTCATCAGATCAGGTGCTTCTTGGCCAGGATACCTGCCAGCTGTGCGGCGGTGTCGTCGCCAGTCAGCATGGTGCCTGCGCCCTTCTGCGGAGGAGTGAAGGACTTAAAGACGTTCGTCGGAGAACCCTTCAGACCGATGGTATCGACCTCGATCAGCGGATCATCCTTCAGAGCGTTGTAATCGAACACTTCCATGGGCTTGTCGTAGCAGGTGAAGATGCCATTGACGCTCATGTAACGGGGCTGGTTCAGCTCCTTGATGCAGGTCAGCAGGCAGGGAGTCTGCACCTTGACCATCATGTAGCCGTCTTCCAGCATACGCTTCACAGTCAGGGTGTTGCCATCCTTCTGGATGTCAGCCACATAGGTAACCTGGGCAGATGCAGCTTTTCAGCGATCTGGGGGCCGACCTGTGCGGTGTCGCCATCAATTGCCTGACGGCCGCAGAACACAACGTCCTCGGGGCCAACGCCGATCTTATTGACAGCAGCAGCCAGGATCTGGCTGGTTGCAAAGGTATCGGAACCGCCGAACTCACGGCCGGAGACCAGAACAGCCTTGTCCGCGCCGCGGGCCAGCAGCTCACGCAACATTCCCTCGGCCGGAGGAGGACCCATGGTGATGACAACGACTTCACAGCCGGTAGCGTCCTTGAGCTTCAGAGCAGCCTCCAGAGCATTCAGGTCATCGGGGTTGGTGATGGTGGCCATAGAGGCACGATCCAGAGTACCGTCTGCCTTGACGGCGACTTTGCCGGAGGTATCAGGAACCTGCTTTACACAAACAATTGCTTTCATTGTAAATCTTACCTCCCTTACTTCAGCAGAGCGCCGGAAATGACCATCATCTGCACTTCGCTGGTGCCCTCGTAGATCTCAGTGATCTTGGCATCACGCATCATGCGCTCGATGGGGTAGTCACGGGTGTAGCCGTAACCGCCGAACAGCTGCAGGCAGCGGCGAGTCACATCGCTTGCGGTGCGGGCTGCGATCAGCTTAGCCTGAGCAGCCTCGACACTGTAACGGACCTTTGCGCCATCCATGGCCTGCTGCTTCTTCAGAGCGGCAGCGTAGACCAGATACCTGGCAGCCTCAACGCGAGCTTCATCTCAGCCAGCTCGAACTGGGTGTTCTGGAATGCAGAGATGCTGCGGCCAAACTGCTTGCGCTCCTTGACGTAGGCAACGGTCTCCTCCAGAGCGCCCTCGGCAATGCCAGAGCCTGAGAAGCGATGCCGATACGGCCGCCGTCCAGGGTAGCCATGGCCAGCTGGAAGCCTTGCCGCGCACGCCCAGCATACGATCCTTCGGGATACGGCAGTCCTCGAAGATCAGCTCACAGGTAGAAGAACACGGATGCCCATCTTATCCTCAGCCTTGCCGACGGAGAAGCCCGGATCGGTGCGCTCAACGATGAAGGCAGAGCACAGCTTGGTGGGACGGCCCTTCTTATCCAGAACGCGGTCGGTGACAGCGATAACGATAAAGACATCAGCGAAACCGGCGTTGGTGATGAAGATCTTGGAGCCATTCAGGACCCAGCAGTCATCCTCTTCCTTGGCAATGGTCTGCTGACCCTGTGCATCGGTACCAGCGCCCGGCTCGGTCAGGCCGAAAGCGCCCAGCCACTCGCCGCTGCACAGCTTGCAGGTACTTTGCCTTCTGCTCGGGAGTGCCGTTCTCATAAATAGGAGCAGCGCACAGCTGGTGTGAGCGGAGACGATGACACCGGTGGTGCCACAGACCTTGCTCAGCTCCTCCACTGCCATGACGTAGGACAGCACATCGCCGCCTGCACCGCCGACAGAGGTGGGGAAGTAAATGCCCATCATGCCCAGCTTGCCCATCTTCTCGACGGTCTCTTTGGGGAAGTACTCTTCTGCATCAACCTTCTTAGCCAGGGGCTTGACTTCGTTTTCAGCAAACTCACGGTACATCTTCTGCACCATCTGCTGCTGCTTGGACAGAGTAAAATCCATCGCTATATCCTCCTAACGGGTGTTTTTTATCTCCCGGGGTCGGGGTTCTCCCCTTCCCGGTTGCAAACAAATTCCTCCCGACCGCTTTCCCCACGGCCGGGAGAAATGTTTATCAGAAATTACAGCTGGTCAACAGGGGTCTTGGTGCGGTCTGCGTTGTAAACGTAGAAGCCCTTGCCGGTCTTGCAGCCCAGGTTGCCGCCGCGGACCATCTTGCGGATCAGCGGGCAGGCGCGATACTTGCTGTCGCCGGTCTCATGGTACAGGACATCCATGATAGCCAGGCAGATATCCAGGCCGATGAAGTCGCCCAGCTCCAGGGGTCCCATGGGGTGGTTGGCACCCAGCTTCATAGCGGTATCGATGCCTGCGATATCAGAAACGCCCTCCATCTTGATGAAGGCAGCCTCGTTGATCATGGGGATCAGGATGCGGTTGACCACAAAGCCTGCAGCCTCGTTGACCTGAACAGGGTTCTTGCCGATGGCAACGGAGATCTCCTTGATCTTCTCAACGGTCTCTGCGGGGGTGTTGCAGCCGGCGATGACCTCGATCAGCTTCATGCGGTCAGCGGGGTTGAAGAAGTGCATACCGACCAGAGGACGGCTCAGGCCCTTGCCGATCTCGGTGATGGACAGAGAGGAGGTGTTGGAAGCGAAGATGCACTCGGGCTTGCAGATCTTATCCAGCTCGCCGAAAGTGGTCTGCTTGACCTTCATATCCTCAAAAGCAGCCTCAACGATCAGGTCGCAGTCTGCGCACAGATTTTCCTTCAGGCCCGGGGTGATGGCTGCAACGATCGCGTCAGCCTTTCCTGAGGATCTTGCCCTTAGCAACCAGCTTCTCGTAGCCCTTCTTGATCTTTGCCAGGCCGTTCTCAGCCCACTCCTGCTTGATGTCGCACAGAGCAACGGTGTTGCCCTCAACCTGTGCAAATGCCTTTGCGATGCCCTGGCCCATAGTGCCAGCGCCGATAACACCGATCTTCATAGGAAATCTCTCCTTTAATATCAAAAATTGTATAGTTGATTAGTTGTTGGTGAACACTGCCTTGGGCTTCGGTTTCTCACGGCTCAGGAAGCAGGCCATGCCTTCCTTCTGGTCGTGGGTCTCGAAGCAATCGCCGAACAGCTTCTCCTCAACTTCCACAGCCTTCTCAATGGGCAGGCTGATGCCATCGTTGATGGCCTTCTTGCAGTTGCGCACTGCAATGGGAGCGTTCTTTGCGATCTTGCCGGCCAGCTTCAGCACGTTCTCCATCAGTTCAGCCTGCGGATACACGGCGTTGACCAGACCAATGCGGTAAGCCTCGTCCGCCTTGATGTTCAGGGCAGAGTAGACCAGCTGCTTTGCCATGCCCATGCCGACCAGACGTGCCAGACGCTGGGTGCCGCCGAAGCCCGGGGTGATGCCCAGACCAACTTCGGGCTGACCGAACACGGCGTTGTCAGAGCAGATGCGGATGTCGCAGCTCATGGCCAGCTCATTGCCGCCGCCCAGTGCAAAGCCGTTGACGGCTGCAATGACGGGGATGGGGAAATGCTCGATCATCAGGAACACGTCATTGCCCAGCTTGCCGAAGGCCTCGCCCTCTGCCTTGGTCATGGTGCTCATGGAGCCGATATCAGCGCCTGCAACGAAGCTCTTGTCGCCTTCGCCGGTCAGGACGATGCAGCGGATGGTCTCCTGATCGACAGCCTCAAAAGCTGCCTTCAGGTCTGCCAGAACCTCAGGGTTCAGGGCATTCAGTGCCTTGGGACGGTCGATGGTGATGATCTCGACAGCACCCTGCACCTCGGTTTTTACAAAAGCCATTGTGAAAACCTCCAATTCAGATTCTCTGTGTTTCAAAACAGCTCCCGCGCCCGGCAGAGTCTCCGGTCTGAGCCGGGGCGCGGGCTGTCATTCATTTCAATTCCAAAGGGGGAGCTTACATCTCAACGATGGTAGCGCAGCCCATGCCGCCGCCGATGCACAGGGTAGCCAGACCCTTGTGAGCACCACGGTGCTTCATAGCGTACAGCAGGGTGACCAGGATACGAGCGCCGGAAGCGCCGACCGGGTGGCCCAGAGCGATTGCGCCGCCGTTGACGTTCACCTTGCTCATATCGAAGTTCAGAGCCTGGCTGACAGCCACAGACTGGGCAGCGAATGCCTCGTTGGCCTCGATCAGGTCCATGTCAGCAACGGTCAGGCCAGTCTTTGCCATGACCTTCTTGGTGGCAGCGATGGGGCCCAGGCCCATGACCTCGGGCTCGACACCTGCCAGAGCACCGGCGACCCAGGTTGCCAGAGGCTTAACGCCCAGCTCCTTGGCCTTCTCCTCACTCATAACGACCAGAGCAGCAGCGCCGTCGTTGATGGCGGAAGAGTTGCCTGCGGTCACGATGCCGTCCTTGGTGAAAGCAGGCTTCAGGGTTGCCAGCTTCTCGACCGGGGTCAGACGGGGGCCTTCATCGGTATCGAACACGGTGTCGCCCTTCTTGCCCTTGATGACAACAGGAACAATCTCATCCTTGAAAGCGCCGTCCTTGATGGCCTTGTCGGCCTTGACCTGGCTGTTGTAGGAGAACTCATCCAGCATCTCGCGGGTGATGGGGCTGTAGCCGTACTTCTTCTGGAAGGTCTCGTTGGTGCAGACATTCTCAGCAGTCATGCCCATGTGCTTGTTGAAGCCGGTGGCATCCCACAGAGCATCGTTGACCATGGTATCGACCAGCTCGCTCTTGCCCATGGGAGCGCCCATGCGGTAGCCGTAGCGGCCCTTCATCATTGCAAAAGGAGCCATGTCCATGTTCTCCATGCCGCCTGCGACCACGATATCAGCATCGCCTGCCTCGATCATCTGAGCAGCCATGTTCACGCAGTTCAGACCGGAACCGCAGACCACGTTGACGGTGACAGCGGGGGTCTCGATGGGCAGGCCAGCCTTCAGGGAAGCCTGACGGGCAACGTTCTGGCCCAGACCAGCCTGGATCACGCAGCCCATGTAAACATGATCGACCTGCTCAGGCTTGACGTTTGCGCGGTTCAGAGCCTCCTTGATGACGATGGAGCCCAGCTCAGCAGCGGGGACGTTGGCAAGGGTGCCACCGAACTTACCAATGGCGGTACGGCATGCAGATGCGATAACGATCTTTTTCATGTGAATAGCCTCCTGATTGTGTATGTTGTGATTTAAGAAAGACTGTTTTATCAAAACGCCGAAGCGTTTCTTGCATAAGGAACGGGGGGTCAGGCGCTCTCTCCCCTGCTGCGCAGCTCGGCCATCTTCTGCTCCACGGCAGCTTCCACATTCGGGGTGACGAACTTGGAGATGCTGCCGCCGTAGCGGGCGGCTTCCTTTACAATGGTAGAGGAAAGATAGCTCCACTTGATGCTGGTTGCAAGGAACATGGTCTCAATACCAGGCATCAGCGCGTGATTGGTCTGCGCCAGCTGGATCTCGTTTTCAAAATCCGTTACCGCCCGCAGGCCCCGCACCATGACCGAAGCGTGGCGCTTCTTGGCGAACTCCACGGTCAGGCCGTCGAAGCTCTCCACCGTGACATTGGGGATTCCCTTGCAGCATTCCTGCAGCAGGCCACCCGCTCCTCCACGGTGAACAATGGGTGCTTTGCACTGTTGATGAGCACGGCCACGATCAGATGATCGTTGATCTTTGCCGCGCGCTTGATGATATCGAGATGACCTCGTGTGACCGGATCGAACGACCCGGGGTAAACTGCAGTTGCCATCGGTTTTGTCCTCCTTGCGCGCCTTTGAAAAGCGCATTGGTTCTGACATGATAGCACTTTCCAGTTTGCTGTGCAAGATGTTCTTTTCTTCTGCTACGGTGTATCGTTAATTTTTAAACAATCTTACCCGCAGTGCCACGCTGCATCCTGCTACGCTATAAGTAAAGCACATCGTCAAAATTTTATCAAGTATTTTTTGTGTAAAATTTATTTTTTGTGCACCAAAGAATCTCTACAAAAAGCTAAGATTTTTAGTCATATTGCATCCAGCCCTGTTTTTTGCCAGGAAAGTATTGATTCTCCCGTTTGTTAATGATATAACTAAGTTGGAATTTACAATTCCTTTATGTTATTGTAAGAGAGGATGGTTTATAATGGATTTTACGGAATTGTATGCGCAGAAGAAAATGACAGCTGACCAGGCTGCCGCGTTGGTCAAAAGCGGCGACTGGGTGGATTACGGCTGGGCCGTGAACACCCCCGTTGCCGTGGACGCTGCCATTGCAAAGCGTCTGCCCGAGCTGGAGGATGTCAACTTCCGCGGCGGCATCCTGATGTGGGTGCCCGCTATCTTCCAGATCGAGAATCCCGCTGCCACATGACCTGGAACAGCTGGCACATGGGCGGCATTGAGCGCAAGGCCATTGCCCAGGGCTTCTCCTTCTACTCCCCCATCCGCTACTCTGAACTGCCCCGCTACTACCGCGACAGCTCTGACCCCGTGGATGTGGCGGTGTTCCAGGTGACCCCCATGGACGAGCATGGCTATTTCAACTTTGGCCCCTGTGCTTCCCACCTGGGTGCCGTCTGCGATAAGGCCAAGAAGATCATCGTTGAGGTCAACCGGAACATGCCCAAATGCCTGGGCGGCACCGAAAACTGGGTGCACATCTCCCAGGTTGCCGGTGTTGTGGAGGGCAGCAACCCGCCCATCGGCCAGATGGCCGCTGCCGGTGCCGCCACCGAGGTCGATCTGAAGGTGGCAAACCTCATCGTCCCGCAGATCCCCAACGGTGCCTGCCTGCAGCTGGGCATCGGCGGTATGCCCAACGCCATCGGCAACCTGATCGCGCAGAGCGACCTGAAGGATCTAGGCGTGCACACCGAGATGTATGTGGATGCCTTTGTGGATATTGCAAAGGCAGGCAAGATCACCGGCCGCCACAAGAATCTGGACAAGGGCCGTCAGGTCTACGCCTTTGGTGCAGGTACCCAGAAGATGTACGATTACCTGAACAACAACCCGGAGTGCATGGCCGCTCCCGTGGAGTACACCAACGACATCCGCAGCATCTCCGCCATCGACAACTTCATCTCCATCAACAATGCGGTGGATATTGACCTGTTCGGTCAGGTGAACGCGGAGAGTGCAGGCATCAAGCACATTTCCGGTGCAGGCGGTCAGCTGGACTTTGTTCTGGGCGCATACCTTTCCAACGGCGGCAAGAGCTTCATCTGCCTGTCCTCTACCTTTATGAATAAAAAGACCGGCAAGCTGGAAAGCCGCATCCGTCCCACCCTGGAAAACGGCAGCATCGTCACCGACACCCGCGCCAACGTGCACTACCTGTGCACCGAGTACGGTTGTGTGAACCTGAAGGGCCTGACCAGCTGGGAAAAGGCAGAAGCACTGATCAGCGTGGCACACCCCGATTTCCGGGACGAGCTGATCGCCGAAGCCGAAAAACTGCACATCTGGCGCAGGAGCAACAAGCGCTGACATTGCCGCAGGGAATCCTGCTGTCTGCGGCAGGAATGGAGTTTCTATGACATGATGGACAAAAAACCGCATATCAAACCCTATCTCTACGGAATGTTCGCGGGCTTTGGCGCGATCAGCCTGAGCATCCTCTTCTTTTTCCTGATCTACCGCTTTCAGGGCTTCGGCAATGCCGTTTCGACCCTGACCGGCATCCTGATGCCCTTTATCTACGGCAGTGTCATTGCTATCTGCTCAAGCCGGTGTGCAACTGGCTTGAAGCATTTCTCCACAAGCTGTTCCCGGAAAGGATGCACCGCTTTGCCAACATGCTGGCCGTTGCTCTGACCATCCTGTTCGGTCTGCTGCTGATCTACGCGCTGATCATGATGATCGTGCCGCAGCTCATCAACAGCGTGACCGCCCTGTACTACACGGCACGGGACAACATCGGCGACTTTGTGGAGTGGATCTCCAAGCAGGAGTTCATTGCCAACAACAAAAAGCTGCTGGACTTCATCGAGACTCTTACGACAGCTGGATGCCAACCTGGATGCCTGGATCAAAAACACCCTGCTCCCCTCCATGCAGAACATCCTCAGCGGTGCTGCCGTGGGCGTAGTGAACGTGGTGACCTGGATCAAAAATTTCATTATCGGCCTCATCGTTTCGGTGTATCTGCTGGCCAGCCGGAAGAAATTCGGGCAGCAGGGCAAGCTCATTCTTTATAGTTTGGTCAAGCCCCGCTGGGCCGACCTCATCATGGAGGAAGTCCGTTACGCTGACCGGATGTTCGGCGGCTTCATCAACGGCAAGATCCTGGATTCCGCCATCATCGGCGTGCTGTGCTATATTGCCTGCCTGATCTTCAAGTTCCCCAGCGCCCTGCTGGTGTCGGTCATCATCGGTGTGACCAATGTTATCCCCTTCTTCGGCCCCTTCATCGGTGCCATCCCCGCCACCCTGCTCATCCTGATCCAGAACCCCATCAAGGCGCTCTGGTTCGTGCTGTTCGTTTTGGTGCTGCAGCAGGTGGACGGCAACATCATCGGACCCAAGATCCTGGGCAACACCACCGGCCTTTCCAGCTTCTGGGTGCTGTTCGCCATCCTGCTGTTCGGCGGCCTGTGGGGCTTTGTGGGCATGATCATCGGCGTGCCGCTCTTCGCAGTCATCTATGATGTCATCAAAAAGCTGGTGTTCCACGGCCTGAATCGCAACGACGAATCCGGCATGGTAAACCTCTATCACGATGCCTTCGGTGACCCCGACGACGAGTGATCCCAAACGCAATAGAATCGCAAGACCGGCTCTGTCTCCTGCATGGGAGGCGGAGCCGGTTTTTGTATTCCTACCGCATGATTTTCTCAGAGCAGCCGAGAAACGCAAAGCTCCCCCTTCGGCGCTGTCTCGGCGCTTGGGGAAGGGGGAGCTTCGGCTTTCAGGGCAGATAAACCAAAAAGGGAGATTTCAGGGGGAGTACCTGCAATTACTGCTGATTGGGCTTCCAATCCTTATAGTTCTCGTAGCGGCTCTCACGGATCTTGTGGTGAGACCAGATCTCGTCGGCGGTGGGCTGCCAGTTGGCGGCGTAAGCCTTGCACTTCTCGCACAGGTGCTCCACGCTTTCCGGGCTCTGGAGGTCGGTGCTGTGAGCACCGGTCTCGTGCACCATCTTTTCCAGCAGCTCGGGGTTTTCCAGCATGGGGCAGGGCCGCAGATGGTTCTTATTGAAGGGCTGGCCGTTGTGGTAGGCCATGAACAGCGGGCTCTGCAGGATCTCCAGGATGCTGCTGTCGTGGATGTTGGCATTGGAGTAGTGGATGAACACGCAGGGCTCTGCGTCACCGGCCGAGTTGATGTGGAAGTAGTTGCGGCCGCCGGCAATGCAGCCGCCCACAAACTCGCCATCGTTCTGGAAGTCCATGGGGTAGAACGGGATATCGCAGGCCTCACTGCGCAGGTAACGGATGCGGTCGATCATGTACTTGCGCTGCTCGGGAGAGGGCATCAGTTCAGGCGCTGCCTCGTTGCCCACGGGCATGTAGTGGAAGTAGAAGCCGAAGTGTGCGCCCTTATCGCAGAGGAAACGCATAAACTCATCGCTGGTAACGGCTTCGATGTTGTCGCGGGTGTAGCAGATGGAGGTGCCGAACAGGATGCCGTGCTCCTTGAGCAGATCCATGGCGCGCATAACGGCAGCATAGTGGCCCTCACCACGGCGGGCATCGTTGGTCTCGGGGGTGCCCTCAATGGACAGCATGAAGGCGATGTTGCCCAGACGAACCACTTCCTTGCAGAAAGGTTCATCGATCAGGGTGGAGTTGGTATAGATGGCAAACTGCACATCGTTGTGCTTCTCGGCCAGCTTGAGGATATCAGCCTTGCGCACCAGCGGCTCACCGCCGGTGAGCATGTACAGATAAACGCCCAGCTCCTTGCCCTCGGTGACGATCTTATCCATATCGTCAAAGCTCAGGTTGTTCTTGTGGCCGTACTCACCGGCCCAGCAGCCCACGCAGTGCATATTGCAGGCGGAGGTGGGGTCGAACAGGATCAGCCAGGGAATGTTGCACTGATATTTGACACGATTCTCGCGGATGGTCTTGGTGCCGCGGAAGAAGGCTCATAGCCAAGGTTCAGGGCCGTGGTGCGGGCCACGTTGGGGTCCAGCTGGTTCAGCAAACAGTTGATGAGCTTCGACCACTTGCTGTTGGGGTCGGTCAGGGTCTGCTTGGCGTGTGCGTAGGTCTCCTCGCTGAAGGAATCGCCGTAGAACTGCTTTGAAAGATCTACGATCTGTCCAACCGTCTTGGCGGGGTCCTTCTCGGCATGAGAAAGCACGAGATCCACAGTCTTGCCCAGTGCAGCACGCTGCATTTTGTGCGTCAGAGAATCAAATGCGGTATTCATTTTTATTTCCTCCAGATTCAATAGAATTTTACAGGGCTCTCTTCCCTGCCTGCCGGGCTGAATTCCCGGCGCTCAGATGATCTTATACTCCAGCAACAGACGGCCCAGATCGGTGTCCTGTACCTTTTCTACTGCTTTGCCCAGTGCAAATTTTTTGATCCAGTTCATTTTCAGATCACTCAGGGGTTTGCCATCCCGCAGCTGAACAGCGGCGTTCAGCAGGTCGCGGACATCGTAGGTGCTGCCCCAGACCTCCGGCACGCCACGGTCGATATCCAGCAGGGTGTACACGGCTTCCATGCCGGTGCGCATGGAATACTCGGTGGTGAAGATGGTATCCCGCTTCGTCTCGGCAAACTGGCCGATGAAGGCAAAGTTCACTGCGCCTCCGGCACCACCGCCGGACGGTCGCCTGCGGTGCGGGGCATGAAGAAAGCTGTGATATAGGGCATCATTACGGGCACGGTGTTGGCACTATGCTCCGCCAGGTCCTCGATCTGGTTTTCGGGGACTCCCAGATGATACAGCCACTCCATGCAGATCTCCTTGCCGGTGCAATCCCGCATGGGCTTTTTGATGTAGTCGCCAGGTGTGTTGCTGAACAGGCCGTAGATCCAGCCCACGAGCTGGCCCTTGGCTGATCCCGGAACTGGGGCTGACGGTTGAATGTCCAGCTGAGCAGCCAGCCGGAATCCCGCGCCGTGACGATGCCACCCGTGACAGTCCTGCCGCTGAACGGGTCACGCTGGCAGATGTTCTGGATGTAGGGCACGATGCGTTCGTCCAGCGTGGTGACCGTGGCGCTCATCCAATTGGTCTGTTCCGGATCGGAGCAGAACTTCTCCGGACGGCCAAAGGCCTCATCCTGCGCGGCGATCTTCTTCCACAGATCCCAGCCGTTGCCGGGCCGGAGGGTGGGGTTGAACACTGCAGGCTGATCCTGAGAGCCGATGGAAGTGCTTTCCACGCAGCCCCCGTTGGTGATGAACACCAGATCATTCTCGGTCAGATCCACCCGTTCCGCTTCATCGTCCACCAGCAGGCAGATGGTCCTGGCCTGCTTTTTGCCCCCGGTCAGCTCAAACTCAATGTTGGTGACCTTGGTGTTGTAGTGGAAGCGCACGCCGCGCCCCTCCAGATAGCGGATCATGGGCAGGATCATGCTCTCGTACTGGTTGTACCAGGTGAAACGCAGTGCCCGCAGATCAGGCAGACCACCCACATGGTGGATGTAGCGCTTCAGATAGAGCTTCATTTCCAGTGCGCTGTGCCAGTTCTCAAAGGCGAACATGGTGCGCCAGTAAAGCCAGAAGTTGGAAGAGAACACCTCCGCGTCAAAGACATCGGTGATGCGCTTATCATAGAGCTGCTCATCCGGGGTAAAAAAGAGCTTGATGAGTTCCATGCAGCCTGATCCGAAAGGCCGAACTTCCCATCGGTGTGGGCGTTCTGCCCCCGGTTTTCCGTGGCGCGGCAGAGCGAGTAGTTGGGGTCTGCCTTGTTCAGCCAGTAGTACTCATCCAGCACGCTTGCGCCCTCGGTCTCAAGCGACGGGATGGAACGGAACAGATCCCACATGACTTCAAAATGGTCATCCATCTCCCGGCCGCCCCGCATCACATAACCGATGCCGGGGTACTGGCAGCCATCACAGGCACCTCCGGGGATGGCTCCCTTTTCAAAGAGATGGATGTGTTCCCCTTTCATCTGACCGTCGCGGACCAGGTAGCAGGCAGCTGTCAGTGCCGCCAGACCGGTGCCCACGAGATAGGCCGATTTCCGATCCACTCCCGCAGGCTTTTTCGGGCGCGCAAAGGCCTCATAGTTCCCGCTGGAATAATACATTTTATTCCCTCCGTTTGCTGTGGTTTCCAGGTTTTCACCTTTCATTTTGCGCTGACCATACTGTAACATTTTGTCAAACGGAAAGCCATAAACAGAAAAAGCACCGTGATGGAAAACCCATCACGGTGCCCGGATTGATAAAATATTGTCAGTCGTCAAAATCTGCGGGGCTGCGGTCGGTGCGGAAGCGGCGGAGCGCCCGCTCAAGATCGCCGTGGAGCAGAACATTCAGCCGCTCGGTCATCCGGACGGGGTCCTCCTTCATGTCCCTGCGGATCCATTCCAGTGCCATGCCAACCAGCGCGTATTTGTAAAAGTCCACGACGAACTGCTTGTCGGCATCCTGCACGGTAAAGCCCTGCGCACTGCGGTCCACAAAGTCCCGCAGCATGGGGTCCAGCAGTTTATATAAGTACTGCTCCACCTGCTCACGGCTCACAGAGCGGTAGACGTTCATCACCAGCACCTTGTTGTCCTGCACCTGACGCAGGATGTCCAGAAAGGCATCTGTCCAGTTCTCAAAGCTCTGTCTGCCTCCAGCGCCTTGGCGGCATCTTCGACCATGATCCAATCCACGAGGTCGTAGATGTCCTTGAAGTGGTAGTAGAAGGTCATGCGGTTCACGCCGCAGTCCTCGGTGATATCATTGATGGTGATCTTATTCAGCGGCTTTTGAAGCAGCAGCTTTTTCAGCGATGCCTCCAGCGCCCTTTTTGTAGTTTGCGACACGAGATCCATCCTTTCCCAGCGGCACACACTGTGCCGCTGACCGTGGTAGCCGCCCTATGGGGCCAGAGAAGTAAGAATACTTCCTTTATACTATAACGCAAATGCCCCCCGTTTTGCAAGTTCAAAATCTCTCATTTTGATATTTTTTTCACGTCCTTCTCCATTTTGCAGCCGTCCTCCGCCTTTTTGCCGGGTTTCCGGGAGGTTCCCTCTTGATTTTCTGGCTCCGGATGCTTACAATGGATGGAGTGGAACGAATGTGCGTTCCATTTATTTCTTTCTGAGTGAGAAAGGAAGGGAAAGTAAGTATGATCAAGACCATCGGATTTTTAGGCTGTGGGAACATGGGCGGTGCCATTGCGCGGGCCGTCTGCAAGGCTGCCGACCCACAGAATGTTTATCTTGCCAACCGCACTGCCGCCAAGGCAGAGGCGCTGGCCGCAGAGCTGGGCTGCAGCACCACCACGAACGCCGAGGTAGCGGGCCGCTCCGACCTGATCTTTCTGGCGGTCAAGCCCCAGATGATGGAGCTCTGCTGGCCCCGCTTAAGTTCACCCTGAACGAGCGGCCGAGCCGCTTCATCCTTTGCAGCATGGCGGCAGGGCTTTCCATCGCGCGCATCCAGGAGATGGCGGGGGAAGATTACCCCGTGATCCGCATCATGCCCAACACCCCGGCTTCGGTGGGGGCAGGCATGATCCAATATTGCTCCGCCAATGTGACAGCGGAGGAGGAGCAGGAGTTTCTGAAGCTGATGGCACCCGCCGGGCGGCTGGACGCTGTGCCCGAGGCCTGATCGACGCGGCAAGCAGCGTTTCCGGCTGCGGCCCGGCATGGGTGTACCAGTTTATTGAGGCTCTGGCCGA
>ENA-OQAZ01000467-OQAZ01000467.1-human-gut-metagenome-genome-assembly--contig:-NODE-467-length-22345-cov-5.096723_pt1 | contig 22345 bp, 25 predicted proteins | sample MGYA00242737_ERZ504531 | MGnify/ENA primary metagenome ERZ504531 (study PRJEB26092, sample SAMD00036244) | human gut metagenome | host: Homo sapiens | study: EMG produced TPA metagenomics assembly of... | reverse complement strand
CATAGGTGGTCTTAATAGCAAAGTCTTTGCCAAGGAAGAAAAAGCCCACTACAAGCAGAAGCATGTTCACAATAGTAGAAACATACTCGCTGAGAGCGGTGTTATCTTTGCAAAAACAACTGCGGCACCGGTTACGCCACCGAAGGTGAAGTTGTTTGGGAACTTGAAATAGTATACACCGATTGCATGATGGTGATACTGAGTGTCATTATCAGAAAATTTTTTATCTGTTTAAGCATTTGTTGTTCTCCTTTATGATTTGACAGCTTGTCAGGTATTTATTGCAGTGCTGTGTATCATAGCTTTCTTTTGTATTATTAATTGTATTATTAATCGTTCAAATCTAAATATTTATTTGCATGGATAGTGTAGGACGATGAATGTCTGATGTCAATATAATCCGTGAAATAAATTATAAGTATTATTTCTATAAAAGGTATATTATATTAGTAAAACTAATAAGAATAATTACAATATATAATTGGAAAATTTAGCACTATGAAGGTATACTATAGGTATTGAACGAATTGCAGATTATTAGGAGGAACAATAATGGATTACAAGAATTCAGGTGTTGATATCGAGGCAGGTTACAAGTCAGTAGAGCTTATGAAAAAGCATGTAAAGGAGACTATGAGACCGGAGGTGTTGGGTGGTCTCGGAGGCTTCTCAGGAGCGTTCTCACTTGCTTCCATCAAGGATATGGAGGATCCGGTGCTTTTATCGGGAACAGATGGCTGCGGAACTAAGGTAAAGCTTGCTTCATCATGGACAAGCATGATACAATCGGAATCGATGCAGTTGCCATGTGTGTAAATGATGTGGCATGTGCAGGCGGTGAGCCATTATTTTTCCTTGATTATATAGCATGTGGAAAGAACTATCCGGAGAAGATTGCTACAATCGTAAGCGGTGTGGCAGAGGGCTGTAAGCAGTCAGGCTGTGCACTCGTTGGTGGTGAGACAGCAGAGCATCCGGGTCTTATGCCTGAGGACGAGTATGACCTTGCAGGCTTTGCAGTTGGTGTGGTTGACAGAAAGGACATCATCACAGGCGAGGGATTAAAGGATGGTGATGTACTTATCGGAATGGCATCAACAGGCGTACACTCAAATGGATTTTCACTTGTCAGAAAGATTTTCAAGATGGACAAGGAGACATTAAATACATATCATGAGGAGCTTGGCACTACACTTGGAGAGGCACTTCTTGCCCCTACAAGAATCTATGTAAAGGCTCTTAAGGCTGTAAAGGATGCAGGCGTCACAGTAAAGGCCTGCAGCCATATCACAGGCGGCGGCTTCTATGAGAATATCCCACGTATGCTTATCGATGGCAAGCGTGCCGTAGTTGAGAAAAACAGCTATCCTGTTCCACCAATCTTTAAAATGATGGCTAGAGAGGGAAATGTTGAGGAGCAGATGATGTACAATACCTACAACATGGGACTTGGAATGATTGTCGCAGTTGACCCTGCAGACGTGGACAAGACTATGGAGCTATGAAGTCTGCCGGAGATACCCCATACGTAGTCGGAAAGATTATTGACGGCGAGAAGGGTGTAGATCTCGTATAATATCATTATATTGTTAATAACGTATACATCGTTGCGAGGAAAAAGAATGAAAATTGCAGTATGTGTATCGGGTGGCGGCACCAATCTTCAGGCCATCATAGATGCAATAGATAACGGAACAATTACAAACACACAGATAGAGGTTGTTATCAGCAACAACGCAGATGCATATGCGCTTGAGAGAGCTAAAAAGGCTGGAATAAAGGCAGTATGCATCTCGCCAAAGAGCTATGAAAGCAGAGCTGCCTTCAATGAAGATTTCTTAAAGCAGCTTAACTCATATCATGTGGATTTAGTCGTACTGGCAGGTTTTCTGGTAGTGATTCCACCTGAGATGATAAAGCAGTACAGAAACAGAATCATAAATATCCATCCATCGCTCATACCATCTTTCTGCGGCACAGGCTACTATGGTCTTAAGGTGCATGAGGGAGTGCTTGCACGCGGTGTGAAGGTGACAGGTGCAACCTGCCACTTTGTGGATGAAGGCACAGACACAGGCCCTATTATTTTACAGAAGGCAGTCGAGGTAAAGCAGGGCGACACACCTGAGGTGCTCCAGCGCAGGGTTATGGAGCAGGCTGAGTGGAAAATCATGCCACACGCTATCGACCTGATAGCAAATGGCAGGGTGTCAGTAGAAGACGGACATGTTATTATAGATGAGAAGTAATGACAGTGCTGTAAGTAATTAGTATGTAAACACAGGTAGATTATGATTACCGGACAATGAAAAGCTTATGTATAGCTTAGGTATAGGAGGCAAAAATGAAGGTATTAGTAGTAGGAAGCGGCGGAAGAGAACATGCAATATGCAGGGCTGTTGCAAAGAGCTCACGCGTTGACAAGATATACTGTGCACCGGGCAATGCAGGTATCGCTGCACTTGCAGAGTGTGTGCCAATCGGTGCGATGGAATTTGATAAGCTCGTATCATTTGCAAAGGATAATGCCATTGATTTTACAATCATCGGCATGGATGATCCGCTTGTAGGTGGTATCGTTGACGAGTTTGAAAAGGCAGGGCTCAAGTGTTTCGGACCAAAGAAGAATGCAGCTATTCTTGAGGGCTCAAAGGCATTTTCAAAGGATCTCATGAAAAAGTATAATATCCCTACTGCGGCATATGAGAATTTTACTGATGCCAAAGAGGCACTTAAATATTTAGAGACAGCAAAGTTCCCTATTGTGTTAAAGGCAGACGGACTTGCTCTTGGAAAGGGTGTACTTATCTGTAATACTCTTGAGGAGGCAAAAGAGGGTGTCAGAACCATCATGGAGGACAAGAAGTTCGGAACAGCCGGAAACACCATGGTAGTTGAGGAGTTCATGACAGGCCGTGAGGTTTCAGTGCTTTCATTTGTAGACGGAAAGACTATCAAGATTATGTCATCTGCGCAGGATCACAAGCGTGCAGGCGATGGTGATACAGGCCTTAATACAGGCGGCATGGGCAATTTCTCACCTAGCCCGTTCTATACCAATGAGGTCGATGATTTCTGCAAGAAGTATATTTATCAGGCAACTGTAGATGCTATGGCTAAAGAGGGCAGACCTTTTACAGGAGTTATCTTCTTCGGACTCATGCTCACAGAGGATGGACCAAAGGTGCTTGAGTACAATGCAAGATTCGGAGATCCTGAGGCGCAGGTTGTGCTTCCTCGTATGAAGAATGATATCATTGATGTGATGGAGGCCTGTGTAGACGGAACTCTTGACACAATCGACTTGCAGTTCGAGGATAATGCATGCGTTTGCGTGGTTCTTGCATCAGACGGATATCCTGTCAAGTATGAGAAGGGCTTTAAGATAACTGGCTTTGAGAAGTTTGACGGCAAAGATGATTATTACTGCTATCATGCCGGCACCAAATTTGATGATGACGGAAATATCGTCACAAACGGAGGACGTGTGCTTGGTATCACTGCAACAGGCGCCACGCTTAAGGAGGCCAGAGCCAAGGCTTACGAGGCAACAGAGTGGTACAGTTTGATAATAAATACATGAGACATGATATCGGAAAGGCAATAGATGAAGCATAAGGGTATTATTTTTGATATGGATGGCACTCTCTGGGATTCAGCAGAGAATGTGGCAAAATCATGGAATAAGGCCATAGCAGATTATGGCTATGAGAGGGCACCTATCACAAAAGAAGATATGTATTCAGTAATGGGAAAGACAATGGATGTGCTGGCATCCATTATCTTTCCTAATTGTACTTGCAGAGATGAGTTAATTAATGTATGCTATAGAGAAGAAAACGATTACCTGACCGTTCATGGGGGAGAGCTTTATCCTGATGTTGAAAAGACACTTGATGAGCTGTCAGAAAGATATGACCTTTATATAGTCAGCAATTGCCAGCGTGGTTATATAGAGTCTTTTTTTGCGTACACGGACTTGGCAGGTATTTTAAGGATACTGAGTGCTACGGCAACAATGAGCTTGAGAAGTCAGAAAACATAAAGCTTATTGTAGAGCGCAATAATATAGATGAGGCAGTGTATGTAGGTGACATACAGGGAGACTACGATTCCAGCAAAAAGGCAGGAGTTAAGTTCATCCATGCAGCATACGGGTTCGGCACAATAGATGACGATGTGCCTGCTATTCGCAAATTCTCTGAGCTGCCGCGGGTGGCTGACAGAGTATTTGAGGAAATTGAAAAGCACTGATAAGAATTTAGTTTGAAGCAAAGTTTATGAATATGTTGTAGATAATGGGGTTTCCGCATGGAAGATAAGCGTAACAGAGGGAGAAGAATTACAGATAGAATAACAGAGGCTTACTATGAGCTGATGAAGATTGTTGCAGAAAACAATCATGAGCGCATGTTTGAGTACTATGTGGAAGATGATGAGGCATATATTTTCAAAATAGTCAACTCTTCTCCGGCTCAGGAGACAGTATATCCGGTTTTTAAACAAAATATTGACACATACATGTCAGAGTGTCCGGCAGACAGCATCGAATGCTTCAAAAAGCAGCTTGATAAATGTCTGCTTCGGCCTATGCGTACTGCATTCCAGCTTAGTTTTATATCAGAGGATGGCAAGAGCAAACCGGTTGAGATGTACATGGTCAGCATACCTGATTTGGATAAAAAGGTATGTATGGTAGTTGGAGTAATGTTTGATATCAGAGATGAAAAGGGGCTTTTGGACTCGCTGACAGGAACATACAATCACCTTGCATTTGAGAATAAATGTACATCACTTATCAGGCAAAAGGGAACAAAGCTTTTATTTGTGATGCTTGATGTGGATGATTTCAAGATAGTAAATGACACCTTGGGACACAATGTAGGGGATAGGGTATTAAGCCAGACAGGACAGGTGCTTAAGGAAGCAGTTGGAGCCAATGGTATAGTTGGCAGGCTTGGCGGTGATGAGTTTGCAGCGATCGTATTTGGATTAGAGGACAGTGATGCTGTGGACGAGTTCTGCGTAAAGCTGTCAGGAAGACTGAAGAATATTATCTTTGATATGGAGTATTCTGCATCAATCGGCATGACTACCGGCGATGACAGAGAGCTGACCTTTAAGGATCTGTACTATGAGGCGGATCAGGCTATGTATTACTCAAAGAGGCAGGGAAAGAATCGCATATCGTTTTTCAATTCTATCAGGAAAAATGATATAACCGTTCCGCATAATTCCTGCGCTCCTTCCATTACAGATGTATCCTGCAGGATATCAGATAGGGAGATATTCTCGTATGATGAAATGCCGGACTATATACTTGCAGTAGATGAGGAGAGCCGTAGAATAGTATTTGTCAATAAGGCTATCAGAAATTCAAGCGTTATGACAGCATCTCAGATTGATGAATTTATTTCAAAGCCGTTTGAGGATGGGTTTATTGATTTGTTTTTACGGAAAAAAGAGCAGGGAAACAGAGTATCGGTTTTTTCAGGAAAGGATCATCCCGACAATATAGTTGCAAAGCTGTTAGGCGAAAAGAAGCTTATAATCAAGCTGAATCATAAGGATTATAATGGCTATAGACTGCTCAAGATGATAGATTTGAGTGATGAGTCAAAGCTGAATGCTGTTATGAGACGGATAATCAACTACAGGTCGTTTATGCAGAATTTCATTGATGCTATTAATGATACCACCGAAGGCTTGGGGTATAGGAACTATTTACGGCTGCTTAGAGAGTTTTACAATGCAGATTGTGTGGCTGTCATTTATAATGGAGAGAGTGCGTGGGACACAATTGAGGAGATACATATACCAAGTGCTAAGATTATGGCAAAGGTGGTTAATGAATCTGTTTCAAGAGGTGCAATTACAGATTTTCTCGCTCTGTTTAATGACGCTGGCCGTGTGTTTATAAGTGATATTCAGTCAATTGAGGGTGAATACAGGGATTTATTCAAGCGTATGGCTGATGTCAGAATATGGTCTACATCTGCTGCTCTTCTAAACAAGGGGGAACAATGCTTTGGTGCCATCGTGGTTATGAATCCAAGAGCCAATTCAGGAAGTCTGGATTTGATTGAAATGATTGGTATTTCAATATCGAATAGTCTGTTTTATGAGAAGGCGAGGGCAGAGTATGAGTACAGGCTCAATTTTGACCAGGTCACAGGCTTAAGAAAGAGAGAGACCTTTAATAATTTGGGAGAGAGCTATGTGGAGTATGACTGCAGCTTTATGGGAGTATTTGCATCAGATATCATAAGGCTTTCAGATATAAATGATAAATTTGGGTATATGGCAGGAAATGCGCGTCTTAGGATGGTTGCAGATGTGATCAGGGGCGTTTTTACAGGCTACGATATATACAGGTACGAGCAGGATGAGATAGTTGTTTTTTGCAAGGATATTGATAAAAAATCATTTATGGGACTTGTCAGGATAGTAAGGGAAAGCCTTGATGATCTGGATGTCTCAGTATCGACAGGCTTTAGTTGGACGGACAAGCCGACATAGCAAGGCAGCTCTCAGAGGTTCGCTTAATGTATGATATTGAAAAGGACGCAAAGCTTAAGAGTCTTGACAGTATAATGAGAAATAAGGTATTTAAGGATGTGGTTTCTGAGATTGAAAAGGGAAGCTTCATGGTGTATTATCAGCCGAAGGTTGATTCAAGAACAGGCATCACAGTCGGGGCGGAGACCCTTATCAGATTTTTTGATGAGGCTCATGGCGTTGTAGGACCAATTCATTTTATCGAGATTTTAGAAGAAAACAGATGCTCGCATCTTATTGATTTATTTGTACTTGATGAGGTATGCAAGGCGCAGAAGCTTCGCTGTATAAGTGACAGGAGAGTGGTTCCGGTATCTGTGAATTTTTCAAAAAATACACTGGAATATGCAGACCTCCTGGATCAGGTGAAGGAGATAATGAACAGGTATGATCTCCCGGAGGGGCTTGTTCAGATAGAGATAACAGAGTCTGTTGGTGATATGGATATTGTATTGATAAATAATATCGCGCAGTCGCTGATTTCAATGGGCTTTCGTCTTTCGATGGATGACTTTGGCACGAAGTACTCAAATCTTGAGATGCTCTTTAAGTTTCCGTTCAGCATTGCTAAAATTGACCGTTCCCTGGTCAAGAATCTCGAGAGCAATGAGAAGAGCAGGATTATGTTAAAGCACCTCATATCCATGATTATGGAGCTTGGCATAGAGTGTGTTGCCGAGGGAGCAGAGAATGAGGAGCAGGTAAGGCGATTACAGCAGTTTGGCTGTAATATTATTCAGGGCTATTTCTATTCAAAGCCGGTTACACTTGATGTTTTCACGAGTGAGTTCGTGGAAAAAACAAGGAATCAATTGTGATTCACAATTTTATATACAATGCAGCTATTAACAGGCGCCTGTAGCAGGAAAGCGGATAACAGCTGCAAAAAAAATAAAAGGAAAGGAAGAAAAATGTTAGAAAAAATCTTCAAACTCAAACAAAACAACACAACGGTCAAGACAGAGATTCTTGCCGGTCTGACAACATTCATGACCATGGCATACATCATTGCTCTTAACCCAAACCTCCTCACCGGATTTGGTGCTGAGGGAACAAAAGCACTATGGAACGGAGTGTTCCTGGCAACATGTATTGCTTCGGCAGTCGGTATGTTTGTCATGGCATTTCTTGCCAACAAGCCATTTGCACTGGCTCCGGGTATGGGACTTAACAGCTTCTTTGCTGTAGTAGTTGCCAATGTCGTAAGCATCACAGGCCTGTCATATGTTGATTCATTCCAGGCTGCACTGTGTATCATCCTTATTGAGGGTATTTTATTCTTCATACTTTCAATATTCAATATCCGTGACAAGATAGTAGATGCCATTCCTTATGGTGTCCGCATGGGTATTTCACCGGCTATCGGTCTTATGCTTTTAAATATCGGCTTTGGCTCAAATGCAGGTGTTTACTCAAAGGATGGTGGACCATTTTATGTGATGAAGGATTTCTTCGGTGCACTCACACCGGGACTTGCCAAAACAAATATGACAGATGGATATTCTTCAATGGTGCTCACTGTTGTGACTATGTTCATCGGACTTTTTGTTATCATTATTTTAGCTCATAAGGGCGTCAACGGAGCAGTACTTTTTGGTATGCTTGCAGCTGCGTAGTTACTGGGCAGGAGAGGCTATATTCTTTGGAACAAATCCTTTTGCATCACTTGCAACAGCTTCATTTGTACCACAGTTTAAGGATATGGCAGATACAACACTGTTCAAGTTCGATTTCAAGGATTTCATCAGTATTGGATGGTTTACAGCAATTTCACTCATCATCACATTCTGTATCATAGATATGTTTGATACCATCGGAACACTTGTTGGTACTGCATCACGAGCAGGAATGGTTGACAAAGAGGGAAATATGCCAAACATGAAGGAGGCTTTGATTTCCGATTCAGTTGCCACAGTGGTTGGTGCCGTAACAGGTACATCTACAGTAACAACTTTTGTTGAGTCTGCATCAGGTGTAGAGGCCGGTGGACGAACAGGTCTTACAGCTTTCACAACAGGTATCCTGTTCCTTGCATGCATATTTATAGCACCGTTTGCAGCAATCATTCCTGCCGCAGCAACATCATCAGCACTTATCTATGTTGGTATCCTGATGCTTGGCGGTCTTAAGAAGGTGGATTTCGAGGATCTCTCACAGGTTGCTCCGGTAGCACTCATGCTTATTGCAATGCCTATCTCCGGATCTATCGGACATGGTATAGGTCTCGGACTTATCACATATACTGTACTCAAGGTCTTTACAGGAAAAGCAAAGGAGGTTTCTATCCTTACTTATGCTATTTCGCTTCTTTTCCTTGTGAAGTTCTTCCTTGTAGTGTAGTGTTTAAAGCTTAGTGGTTCATAATGGTTATAGTACGAAAATGCCACTACAGCACAGTTTAATGCATCCGTAAGCCGGTACTGCGTCACTAAGAGGCTGTAAGAATTATATATTCAGTTTGTTATAGACCATGACACAACCGGCTTTTATGTGCCGTCCATGGCACATACGCCTTGCCCCGCCATCCTTGGCGGGGCATTGTTGTGTGCGGATATAATTCTAACAGCCACTAAGTGACTGCGTAAGGCTTGCAGATACATTAAACTGTGCTGTAGCGGCATTTTCTTATGTGGTGACAATAATTTATATATACAAACATATGTTCTTGACATTTAAACATAATCCATGTAAAATCATAATATGGACAAGCATAATGAAGAGCACATTTATGTGGCAATAGATTTAAAATCATTTTACGCATCAGTAGAGTGCAGAGAGAGGGGAAAGGATGCTCTGACCACTAATCTGGTCGTGGCAGATCCAACCCGCAGGGAGAAGACTATCTGTCTTGCAGTATCGCCGGCTCTTAAGGCATATGGCATACCGGGCAGGGCGCGCCTTTTTGAGGTGGTACAGCGTGTGAAGGAGGTAAACAAGCTGCGTCTGTCGAAGCTTATGGCGAGTGGACATGCTGCCGGGACAGTGGAGAGAAGCCGACAAATTGAGGGCGAACAATCTGATAGAAAACAATCAGCAGGTGAACAGCAAAAAAAGACTCCAGGCTGAGGGCAATCCGGATGAGAGAAAAAAATATGTAACAGAAATTGATATAGCAGAAAATGATATAACAGAAAGCACAATGACAGGCTTTGATTATGCATCATATAATGCGAATCTGCTTGACGCACATCCTGAGTATGAGCTGACATACATTGTTGCACCGCCGCGTATGGCTTTGTATATGGATTACAGTACACGCATATACAATATTTATCTTAAGTATATCGCACCTGAGGATATCAGTGTTTATTCGATAGATGAGGTTTTTATGGATGTGACACACTATCTTCGCACTTATCACATGACGGCAAGGGAGCTTGCGTCTAAGATGATAGACGATGTCCTTAAGGATACCGGTATCACGGCAACCTGCGGCATTGGTACCAATCTGTATCTGTGCAAGATAGCCATGGATATTATGGCAAAGCATGCCATGCCTGATGAGCGAGGAGTGCGTATAGCAGAGCTTAATGAGAATAGCTATAGGCGAAAGCTATGGGACCACAGGCCGATTACCGATTTCTGGAGAGTGGGAGCAGGTTATGCCAAAAAGCTCGAGGCAGCCGGCATGTATACAATGGGAGATGTGCCAGGTGCTCAACAGGCGGTTCGAATGATTTTTACAATGAGGAAAAGCTGTATAAGATGTTTGGCATCAATGCAGAGCTTCTTATAGACATGCATGGGGGTATGAGCCTGTTACAATAGCTGATATCAAGGCATACAGACCGCAAACCAACAGCATCAGTTCAGCAGGTGCTTCAGGAGCCGTATGATTATGAGAAGACAAAGCTTATTGTGCGTGAGATGACGGACCTTCTTGTGCTTGATCTGGTAGATAAGAGGCTGGTTACAGACCAGATAGTACTCACTATAGGGTATGATATTGCAAATCTGTCTAATAAGGCTGATAGCTGTTTTGGCAATAATTATGACCACGCAGTAAATAATAAAGGCAGAGACAGTATTGGCGGTAAGAAAGGTACACACAGAGATTATACAGGTGAGATTACCATAGACCGATACGGCAGAAAGGTTCCAAAGCATGCACATGGTACAGCAAATTTAGGGCGTTATACGTCATCCACGCGCATCATCATGGATGCTGTGATGGAGCTTTATGACCGTATCATAGATCCTTCTCTTCTGACACGAAGGATTACTGTGGTGGCAAACAGGGTCTGTGATGAGAGCAAGGTGCAGGAAAGTGAGCAGTTTGAGCAGCTTGATTTATTTACAGATTATCAGGAGAGGGCTAAGGAAAAGCTAAAAGAGGATGAGGCGCTTTCAAAGGAGAGAAAGCTTCAGGAGGCTATGATTTCCGTCAAGAAGAAATATGGAAAGAATGCCATGCTAAAGGGCATGAATCTTGAGGAGGGGGCCACAACTATTTCAAGGAACAATCAGATTGGCGGCCACAAGGCATAGCAGCAGCCGCTGTGGTTCTTAATCGGATTTTTCTTAGTGGTTTAAAATAGTTACGAAAAAGTATATAAGGAGCATGGCATGGGAAAATATGATGATATTATAGATTTACCACATCATGTGTCAAAGGTACATCCGCAGATGTCTATATGGACCGCTCAGCACAGTTTGCACCTTTTGCGGCACTTACAGGTCATGAGGAGGCTATTGCAGAGACAGCGAGGCTGACAAATGAGTGGCATGAGCCTGATGAGGACAAAAAAAGAGAGCTTGATGAGAAAATGAATGAGCTCATGATGCTTTATAGAAAGCGTAATTTCAATTCAGACAGTTTATATGACGAAAATGTCATAAACACAATGACAGAGAATTATTTTGAGGTGACATATTTTGTGCCGGATGAGCACAAGGAGGGTGGCAGCTATGAGCATGTGACAGGATATCTTAAAAAGCTTGATAGCATAGGGCACCTGATGATAGTTGTGGATGATAATGGTAGAGAGACGGTAATTGATACAAGAAGAATATATGATATCGATTTGTGATGATTTTGTTAGGAATGCATTACTTGTAAATGTGGTATAGAAAGCAGGAAATTATAAAGATGGACAAGCAGATAGAAAGAGCCGGTGATGACAATAAAAATAATATTGGTGTGTTATATGGCATCGGTGTAGGTCCGGGAGATCCCGAGCTTATGACTTTAAAGGCTATTAATACAATAAAAGCATGTGATATAATTGCAATCCCTGCAGTTTCAAAAGAGGAATGCTATGCGTACAGCATAGTGCAGGCTGTTTTACCGGAGATAGAGAAAAAACAGATTATGTGCACTCCGTTTCCCATGATAAAGGACAAGGAAAAGCTTACTATATCACACAATAAGATATATAGTGACATAGTAAGTGAGCTTGAAGATGGGAAAAGTGTGGCAATGCTTACAATCGGCGATCCAAGCGTGTATTCGACATATATGTATATCCATAAGCGTGTCATGCAGGCAGGTTTTACGGCAGTGATGATAAGCGGTGTGCCGTCGTTTTGTGCAGCTGCAGCGCGGCTTGGCATTTCGCTTGGTGAGATGATGGATGAGATACATATCATACCGGCTTCGTATGATGTGAGGGATACTGTGGGTTACGGTGGAACCTGTGTATACATGAAATCCGGAAAGAAGCTTGCAGAGCTTATAGAGGTGCTTCGCACAGGAGATGCTATCAGAAAAAAGAAAATGACAGTGTATGGTGTGACAAACTGTGGCATGGAGTCTGAGCGTGTGTACAGGGGGCTGGATGAGCTTACCGAAGCAAAAGGATATCTGACAATAGTTATAGTGAAATATAGCTAAAATGGGAGTTTACTTTTTGTGCACAATTGCTATAATAGTATGGTGAACAGAATATTTACATATATTTGAATATAGAAAAGAGCTGAAATATCACATGAGTATGGTGGATAAATTTGGAGAAAAAGTAGGCGAGATAGCAGAAAAAGATCCTGTCAAGGCGAGGAAGATTTTACTTGCAGGATATAGATTACAGGAAAAGAGATTAGCATTATTTCCGGACAGAAAGCTTCCAATGTCAGGGCAGTATGTGGCAAAGATTGTCATGAATAATATCATACAGGCACTTGCAAAGCCTGAAAATGCCGCCATGGTCAGTATTTTTGTACCGGGTGAGCTTTTGACGGCGGCAGGTCTCACACCATATTCGGTTGAGGCATTATCGTGCTTTATTGCAGGAACTAAATGCGAGCAGGCCTTTCTCAGACAGACCGAGAAGGAAGGCTTTCCGGAAACTATGTGCTCGTATCACAGGGTTTTTCTGGGCGCAGCCTTAAACGGTATAGTGCCAAAGTCAAAGTGCATGGTGTATACAAACCTGGCATGCGATGGCAATATGATGACATTTCCGTATCTCAAGGAGAGATATGAAATACCAAGTTTTTATATAGATGTTCCATATGAGAAGAATTATGACTCTGTTATGTATGTAGCAAAGCAGCTTAGGGAGCTTAAGAGTTTTTTGCAGGATGTCACCGGAAGAGAAATCACAGAGGAGTCTGTGAAAAAGGCTGTGGACAAGAGCAAAATTGCATCAAATAATTATTACAGGCAGCTTCACCTGAGAAAAGGACATGATATTGCGTCAACTCTCACAAATGAGCTGTATGCGCTTTTCATGTGTCATCTGCTTGCAGGAACTGATGAATCAGTCAGATATACACAGCTTCTGAGAGATGATGTGAGACGTGCACCGGCAGGCGATGGATTTCATGTACTTTGGATGCACACCATGCCGTTTTTGCAGGATGCAGTGAAGGATGTGTTCAATTACAGTGATACAATCCATATCAGTGCAAGCGATTTTATAGCGGATGGTTTCAGAAGCATGGAGTCGGATGATCCTTACGAGGCACTTGCCGAAAAAATGGTTTACTGCATTTATAATGGCAGCGTGAACCAGAGAATAGAGGAGGCAAAGGAACTTGCCGACACAGTTGGAGCAGACGGTGCTGTACTTTTTGCGCACTGGGGCTGTAAGAATACAATCGGTGCATCAAGCCTTATAAAGCGCTCACTCGAGAGCGAAGGACTTCCAACTATGGTTTTAGACGGGGACGGCTGCAACCCGGCAAATGCCAGTGACGGACAGATTTCCACAAGGCTTCAGGCATTTGTGGAGATGCTTACAGAGCAGGAACGTAATTAGAAATAATACACCGGTTATTGCGTCTGGTGTGTGGATATTTACTATAAACCAATTTCAGAAAGTGGAAAACAGATGATAAATTATGTTTGTAAATATGCTCCGGTAGAGCTGTTTAAGGGCTTTGGACAGGACTGTGCTGTGCTTGAGGAGATGCCGGAGAATTTCGATAAATCAGATAAGATAGCTCATGCGAATCTCTGCGGATTCGGCAAATCAGTCATACAGGCTGTGCTCGAAGGCAAGGTAGAGGAGCTTGTGCTCGTGAACTGCTGTGATTCAATGCGCAGAGTCTATGATATCATAGAGAATACAAAGAAATGCAAATTCCTGTATATGCTTGATCTGCCTCATGAGGATAACGAGTGTGAGAACATAAAATTTGCACAGTCAATTCTTCGTTTGAAGAATGCGTATGAGAGATATTCGCACAGGACATTCGACAGGGAGCTTTTTATAAAGTCGTTTGCAAAACCTGAATCTGAGCGCAAGCCATACATAGGTCTTATGGGTGTGCATGTGAGCAGTATTCTTGAGAAGACAATACGTGAAAATATGCAGATGGATGTGGAAAATATGACATGCACATCCGGCAGAAATCTCATTATTTTACAGAAGGATCTTAGAAATATGGATGATGAGGCTCTCTTTGTAGCATATGCAGAGAGTCTGCTCGGACAGATGCCATGTGCCAGAATGAACAATAATACAAGAAGAAATCAGCTCTTTTTGGACCCAAGCCTTAAGGGCATCATATATCACACGATAAAGTTCTGCGATTACTATGGCTTTGAGTATGCAAGCATAAAGAATAATATTAAGGTGCCTCTTTTAAAGCTTGAGACGGATTTTACAAGCCAGAGTGCCGGGCAGCTTCTGACAAGAATACAGGCATTTGCAGAGACAATAGAGGGCTCAGATGACATGGACCTACAAAAGGCATAAGCGAGGAGGCAAGAAGAAGGATGGAATCAGGAGTCTACTATGTAGCAGGAATTGACAGCGGCTCAACAAGCACAGATGTGGTGATACTGGATCAGGACGGAAAAATTAAATCGACAATGATTATTCCGACAGGTGGCGGTGCTATGATGAGCGCCGAAAAGAGTCTGGAGAAGGCTGTCGAAAAGGCCGGTATATCAAAGGATGATATTGTAAGGATTGTAACAACAGGATATGGTCGTGCATACATCAACAGCGGTGATGACAGCATCACAGAGATTACATGCCATGCAAAGGGCGCGCATTATCTGAATCCCAACGTGCGCACAGTTATTGACATAGGTGGACAGGATATAAAGGCAATCAGTATAGATGAAAATGGTGCTGTGAAGAATTTCCTGATGAACGATAAATGTGCGGCAGGAACCGGACGTTTTCTGGAGATGATGGCAAGGACCCTCGGACTTTCACTTGAGGAGATGAGCACCATGGGACTTGAGTGGAAGGAAAACATTGTGATTCAAGCATGTGTACAGTTTTTGCAGAGTCTGAGGTAGTATCGCTGGTGCACAGAACAAGGCTGTTTCTGATATTATCCACGGACTAAACATGTCTGTAGCTTCAAAGGTAGGCGCACTTGCAGCAAGGCTTGGGCAGGATAATCCGGGAGAGTATATGATGACCGGCGGAGTGGCAAAGAACAAAGGCATCACAAATGCACTTGAAGAAAAGCTCGGCGCAAAGCTGTATATTTGCGATGAGGCACAGCTTTGCGGAGCGCTTGGTGCAGCACTTTTTGCATATGAGAAGTGCAGGGAGGCTTAATAGAGGGGCTATAGCAAACCACCAGTTGAACTGGTGGTTGCTGACTTTACTCCATGATTTTCCCATCAATACTTATTGTTACAACTTGCCATGGTATGAATTTTCCACTAGCTTGAAGAGCTTTTTTGGCCGCAATCTCCAGGCCGCCACAGCAAGGAACTTCCATTCGGACAATAGTTACACTTTGAATGTTGTTATTTTGAATAATAGCAGTCAGCTTTTCACTATAATCCACCTGATCTAATTTAGGACAACCAATTAAAGTTACCTTGTTTCGAATAAAATCCTGATGAAAGGCGGCATAAGCGTAAGCAGTACAATCAGCTGCGATTAAAAGCTTTGAGCCGTTAAAATATGGTGCATTAACAGGAGCCAGTTTAATCTGTACTGGCCAGTTTTGAAGCTTTGATCCTGAATCCGCGGTTGAAGTGGCTTTTACAGGCTCAGATGTTTCAGTTCGTCTGATCTGCATGATTTTAGATCCAGGACAGCCGGAGTGAGAGGTCATTGCCCGGTTTTTGGCAGCTATTTTTTTTCTGTGCTTCTTTTACGGCTTCTTCATCATATGCAGGTGCTTCTCTCTCCTCAAATGAGATGGCTCCTGTAGGGCATTCAGGGAGACAATCTCCTAGTCCGTCGCAGAAATGTTCTCTCACCAATTCTGCTTTTCCGTCAATGATATCAATGGCGCCTTCGTGGCAGGCAGATGCACAGGCACCACAGCCGTTACATTTTTCTTTATCAATCTTTATAATCTTTCTTATCATTTTTAACCTCCGTCAATAGTATTTAGCGTTTGTTTATGCTAGAATTATAGTATTATAAATACAACTAGTATGTTTGATTTCCAACAGGGAGGAACTATTTTGCAAAAATATTTATCAATCCTAAGAAACAGTCCATTTTTTAAAGGTCTAACTGATAACGAGATATTATCCATATTGCATTGTGTAAACGCAACAACAATTTCTAAAAAGCGAGATTCTTATATTTTCAGAGCAGGTGATATTACCGAAGTAATGGGGATTGTGGTGTCCGGCTGTGTCCTCATTATTCAAGAAGACATCTGGGGACATCGGAATATTTTGTCAAAATGTCACGCAGGAGATTTTTTTGGTGAGCCGTATGCAGCAAGCCAGAGAGCTGTCTTAAATATCAGTGTGGTAGCAGATGAGGATTGTGAGATTATTCTATTAAATGTCAAAAGACTTCTGATTACCTGTCCAACTGCGTGTGAGCATCATCAGAAGCTGATCCGTAATCTGGTCAGTGTCCTGGCAAATAAGATACTGATTCTGAACGATAAGATCACACATGTTGGGAAGCGAACGACGAGAGATAAACTATTATCATATCTGTCGGCAGAATCTATCAGACATTCGTCGTTATCTTTTGATATTCCTTTTGATAGGCAGCAGCTGGCAGATTATCTTTGTATTGATCGTGCAGCAATGTCTACAGAGATATCAAAGTTACAAAAAGAGGGCTTTATAAAAACAAATAGAAATCATTTTGAATTAACTGTTTCTAATGATGAGGATTTTAGAACTTGAGGATTCAAAATGCAAAAAACTATGGTGTGACACAAAAAGAGATTGGCGCAGGGTCTACAGGAATCTGTACATTGCTTTGTGTTATGCTGAAGAATACAAAACACATTATCATGTATGAGAAAAACAAGAACGTATCCAATTTATTAATAAGTATTATCCCGATGCACTTAATGTTTCTATTACGCATAGGGCAGTCAAAATTTAGTGTTCGAATGATTTGAGAGATTAGAAGAAAATTAAGAAAGTATAGAAATGTTAAAAATAAATAGGGGCAGGTGATGCACTTGTTTATTATAGGAAATATGGTAAAATTAAAATATTGAGTAAAGCAAATTCTCTTATATAGAGCAGATAATGTTCATGTTTAAATAAAAATATAGCTTTACACGGTGTTAATGCTACATAAGAAGATATAATTAAGAAAAACGAAGGGCGAAATAATGAACAATATTAATATAGCACTTGCATATATTAATGGAACTGAGAATCCACTAAAAGTGTTTTGCAATTTGTTTATATATGTATTAAATAAAGCAGACAATCAAAAACTTAGAATTGATGAAGTTAAAGAAGCACTTACAAAAGAATTTGGACTTAAAGTACCTAATCATATTATCAAAGCGTGTGCTAGAGTTTTAAAAAATAATAATGAAGTACAAATATTGAATAGTGGTGAGGGATATAAATTTCTTAAATCTAATTTTGATATAAAGAAATTTAGTGATGAATTGCTACAAAGAAAAATTAGAGAAGAAAATCTGATAAATGATTTGCAAGAATATTTAACAGAAGTAGGGGTTGAATTAGAAATTGATGAAGCGAGAGAATGTTTTGTTGATTTTTTGATTTCTTCAAATTATGCATATAATCTATTTGAAAATGGTTCAGTCATGGACATGGGACTGAATGAAAAAAAGATTAGCAAAGAATGGTATATATCACAATATATTAAAAAGGTAGAAAAAGAGAAGAACAGCCAATTTTATTATATTCTTGATATTGTACAGGGACTGATGATATATGTAGGATTATGTCAGTTTTCTGATTATAATCAAGATAAGGAAGAAAAATTTCGAGGTACATCTTTTTATTTAGATACAAAAATGATGCTAAGATATCTTGGATATTCATGGCCTGAATTAGTTCAAGAAACAAGAGAATTGGTTGACTTAATTCGAAAAGAGTATCAGGGGAACATATGTATATTTCAACATACATATCAAGAAATTGCTAGTGCTTTATCCAATGAGATACATGCATTAGAATATGGAGATGAGGAAAATTATGAATTAGAATGCTTTAGAAAAATCAATTCTTATAAAAAAGACAGATTTAAGCTTGATCTGCAGAAATTGGAAAGAAAAATAACAGAAGAAGAGAAAATTGAAATTTCAGAGGATGAGGATGTAACTGTAGATAAAAACAAGCGGTATAATTTAAATTGTAGAAAACTATCTGATTATATACATGGGAGTTATCCAAAATGGAAAGCGAATACAGTCTATAATGATGTTAATTCTATTAATCAAATTAATATCAAAAGAAAAGGCAATTATAATATAAAATTTGGTGGAAAAAATAAATTACCTATTTTTGTTACGACAAATTATCCTCTAATTACTTGTTGTAAAAAATTTTTAAAGGATGAATATAAAAAAGAAGGAAGAGAATTTGTCTTTGATAATTTACCAATAATTGCAGACTCAGCCTTAATGTATCGCTTGTGGTTACCAAAAGCTTCACGAATTACAGATAATATGCCTGCATTATCGTTGGCTCGAATAGTGCATACAGCACAACAGGAAAATGAAATATTTTACACAAAATTTAGAAATGCAATAAAGGATTTTAAAGAATATGATGATATTACGTTAGATGATTTGTCGGAAACGTATAGTAGTAAACTTTTTGAAATTACAGCGAAAAATGCAGAAGGAAATTATGAAAACTTTACTGAGGAAATATTGGCACAATCACTAGAAGAATTTGTGACTATTCAGACGAGCAAAAAGGACAAAGAGATAGATGCTTTGAAATTACAAGTTCAAAACAAAAACAACGAAAATTTAAGAGAAAAAAGAAAGAACTAAATCAAAGCATATAACTAAAATTTTTCTGAAAAATAGATCAAATAGTATGTAAATGTTTGTGTTGGCTTTCGAGATATTGGTGGTTGTTATCAGTGTGTTAATTGTTGGAATTACACAGATTTTGAATTATTTACCTACAGGGAAGAAAGATTCACCTATATACATATCATGGTTTTTTGGTGCTTTGCTTCTGAGTAAACCTTATGTTGTTAAAATTTTGGATAAAATAGTTAATAAAAAAGTAGATATAGTTACAAACTGCTTGAAAAAATGTGCTCAAAGAAGTCTTATTAATAGCTTTGAAAAAAAATCAGATGAAAATGAACGGAAGTATAGAGAGGATATTATTGAAGCAAGTTTTAAAATATTAAAAATTGAGTTATGATTTAATTAATAATAGAAAATAAACAGGAAAGGAGCCTTTCAGAAAAAACTTTTTGATTGGCTCCTTGTCGGTTATTCTGGATATGTATAAGTTGATCTTTGCAACAGGATATTTTCCCAATCTCGTTCATGGCGCATCACTCGGAGAATATGAATCTCTTTTGTTTCTTCCATTATAATATAAAAAATCAGTCACAAGAGAGGTAATCACAAAAGACCAGATGAGAAAGTTCCTGAAGTTTGTGCATGACGATGTGGTGTACTGCAAATACTATGAAGTGGTGTACATACTCTTTCATACAGGAATGCGAATATCGGAATTTTGTGGACTGACGCTGAAGGACATTGATCTTGAGAACAGAACTGTGAATATTGACTACCAGTTGCAGAGAACATCGGATATGCGGTACATCATAGAAACCACAAAGACAGATGCCGGAACAAGAGTACTGCTAATCACAGAGGATGTGCACAGATGTTTCAGGCAATCATCGAGGACAGAAATGCAACGAAAGTGGAGAAATCCATAGACGGATATAGAGGATTCCTATTTTATGATGATAATGGAATGCCACTTGTGGCAATGCATTGGCAGCACCGATTCAATCATATGGTAGGCAGATACAATGACATTTACTGGGTGCAGATGCTAAATATCACGCCTCATGTATGCAGACACACTTATTGTTCGAATATGGCAAAATCGGGAATGAATCCAAAGACATTACAATACCTCATGGGGCATTGGGATATATCGGTCACAATGAATGTGTACACGCATATCGGATTCGATGATGCTGAGGAAGAATTGAAGCGGATGGAAGAGTTTAGGAAGGCACAGGAGGAGGTTGAGCAGAAGAAAGAGAAACCGATGTCGCAGAAGATGTTTAAGGTAGTTTGATATGGAAGATAGGAAACGCTCTGGCTTAGGCTGGGGCGTTTTTTGAGTGGAAAAAAAGTGAAAATGACGATATAATAGATAAAGTAAATGAGTCTTTGATGGAGGAACAATTATGAAAATTAGAATACCCAATGTTGATGATAAAGAATGTTACATTGAAGATAAACAGTCAATTGTGTTATTAGGAGCTAATGGAGCTGGAAAAACTAGAATGAGTGTATGGATTGATGAGAATAATCCTGAATTAAATATACATAGAATCTCTGCACAAAAATCTCTTAATATGCCAGAATATGTGAGTCCAACTGAATTAAAGAAAGCAGAAGATAAATTTTTGTATGGAACTACAGATGATGATAGAGATTGGCTAAAAAGATATGGAAAGAAAAGTAGTAGATGGGGGAATGAGCCAGAAATTCATATGTTAGATGACTATCGGCCACTTATGGAGTTACTTATGACAGAAAAACTTTGAAAAAAGTATTGAATATCGAGAGAAGCATAAAGATGGTGATCAGGAGTTTGATAACGAAACAAAATTAGAAAAGATTAAGAAGATATGGGAAAAAGTAATAACACATAGAAAATTGAAAATATGTGCTGGTAAAATTGAAGTTGAGAGTATAGAGGGAATTTCAGAAACATACAACGGAAATTTGATGAGTGATGGTGAAAGAGCCATATTTCATTTTATTGCAGAGGTGGTTTCGGCAGAGGAAAATTCTTTAATTATTATAGATGAACCAGAGAATCATTTGCATAATTCAATATTAGAAAGGCTTTGGAATGAGATAGAGTCTGCGAGACAGGATTGTGTATATTTATATATAACACATAATTTGGATTTTGCGAGAACTAGAAATAATACACAGATTGTTTGGATAAAAAATATGATTGACAAACAGAAGTGGGATTATGCATTGTTAGATTCAAATGAGTTTTCAGATGATTTGTTACTTGAAATATTGGGCAATAGACAAGGGGTTTTATTTGTAGAAGGAACACAGGATAAAAGTATTGATAGAAAATTATATTCTAGACTATTTCCAAAGTATAGTATTATGCCATTAGAAGGATGTGCATCTGTTATACAAGCTACAAAAGCATACAACAAGTTACCGATGCTTCATTATAAGACAATAAAAGGTATTGTTGACAGGGATAGAAGAACGGAAGAAGAAATAGGCTCACTGCTAAAAGAAAAAATATATGTTCCATTAGTTTCAGAGATAGAAAACTTGTTCTTGATTCCCAAAGTTATTGAATTAGTTGCAAAAAAACAAAATATTGAAAATGTGGATGATTTATTGGAACAAACAAAAGCAAAAACAATTGAATTTTTGCAGGAACATTTAGAGGAGCAATCATTACTATTCGCAAAGAAAAGATGTCAAAATACGATTAATAATATTTGTAATCAACCAACAAGTACGATAGAAGAGTATAAAGCATCTTTAGATGGGGTGGTAGATATTGTGAATCCACAAGAAGAATATAATAAAGTGAGAGAAGAATTACAGAAAATTATTGATGACAAAGATTACCTTGCAGCCTTGAAGGTGATAAATAATAAAGGACTTTTACCATCTACTAATTTACCAAATGTGTTTGGTTGGAAAAAGCAATATTACATTGAATATGTAATAAGGCTGCTTGAGTCTAAAGATAGTGCTTCTGAGGAGTTGTGTGATATATTTAGAGAATATGTTCCTGTTGAAATATAAAAATTCTTAGTAGTAAATATCTCTCATTTTACTACCAACTTTACTACTAACAGCCCATCACAACTTGCTCCATCTTGCCCTATTTTGCCAAGATGTCAGCTAATACAAACATTTTACAAACCCCGGAACCCCTCGCAAAACAGGGCATTCCGGGGCAAAACAAGGAGAAATA
>ENA-OQAZ01000466-OQAZ01000466.1-human-gut-metagenome-genome-assembly--contig:-NODE-466-length-22352-cov-2.104207_pt1 | contig 22352 bp, 29 predicted proteins | sample MGYA00242737_ERZ504531 | MGnify/ENA primary metagenome ERZ504531 (study PRJEB26092, sample SAMD00036244) | human gut metagenome | host: Homo sapiens | study: EMG produced TPA metagenomics assembly of... | reverse complement strand
GCACAAAAAGACAGTCTGCACCCACCATCCAATATCAGATCCGGGTTATCCAGGAGCATTCAGAATCCCGGCAAACGCAGCGCAGACAGCAGATCGTAGGAACGCCCGAGAAAGTCTTGCACCCTGAAGTACAAAAACATCAGTAAAGCCCGTACCGCTGTGGTGGGCTGTCCGATCAGGATACCATACCCCGCCAGCACACCAACAGAAAGTATCACCCAAACCGTCATGGGAAAACCCAGCCGTCGGAGAATCCCGGCGACTGCCAGGGCAAGAAGCTGATATGCAAACCGGAGATGACAAGCACATGGCTGATTCCCGCTGCCTGATAAAGTTCTTTGATATCCCCGGACAGTTCCCTCTTTTCGCCAAACAACATAGCCTCGAGTATGCCTGCCTCCGCATCCGGATAGATTTTCTCACATCGGTTCATCATTTCTGTCTTCCATATTTCTACAACTTCCCTGACACCGGATCTCTGTTCTTTTACTTCCAAAACAGTCGGATTCTCCAGATAAAAATCAATTTTTTTCCCGCTTTCGTAGATTCTTCGGTTAAATTGTCCCGGGTTGCGCGGAAGTTCCGGCAATACAAGCATCCCCTCCAGTCGGACATGCATTCCTTCCCGCAGACTATTTATTTTTTCTTCTTTTCCTGTACATTTGATATTTCGAATGGGATAATTTTTTGTCGATCCGGAACGGATCAGAATTGCTTTTTTCAGATAAATAACTGTGCGGGTGGTTTTTTCAATACGGTACACCACTCCTTCCGCCTGTACCTTCTGCTCTTGTTCTGCCCACTGCCATGGTTTCTTCCCGGCGGGAGATTTCCATATCCAGGAACCTCCACACCAGTCCGTCACCAGAATAATCAGGATCAGTCCTGCAAACAGCAGGCAGAGAGGACGTTTTCCCGTCAGTCCTCTCCTCCTTTCTCCAATTCATGATTGACCTGGAACAGTTGATTCATATCCACTTTATCTTTAAATAGTAGAGAAGTATCTCCGTTAATGGAAATCTGTACCTGACTTACATTGCCTGCATCGATCAGCGAATTGACAATCGAGTATATCGGAATCTGTGCATCTACCGGCAGTGCCTCATCAACAAACTGTTTTCCAAGATTCACATAAGCGATTCCATCTGCCACAGATACCCCGACGATTCGTGTATCGGACGGAAGGGTGGCATAATGTCCACTCTCTCCCGGACCACGAAGCAATTGTTCTACGATAACCTTTTCAATCGGTGTGTTACCATTATAATATACCTGACGTGCCTCCGGTACCAGTTGATTGCCTTCTTCATTGGTAAAATAAAGGTTGAGTTCCTTATACTGATATGCCATAATTTCTTTTCCTGTGTTTTCCAGAAAGCTGTCCAGACTCATGGCTCCTATCTCCTGCCCCTGGGAATCAACGATAGGTGTTCCTTCCGCAGTAATCGTAACCAGATAAATATTTGGAATCTGTACATAATCTTTTACGATGGAAGCTCGCAAAAGCACCTCATCTACCGGATTCAAATCATGATATTCCTGATTAAAATCTACCCGAATCATCCGTCGTCATCCACACAGCTCTGTATCTCAATATTCTCCGGGAGCAGTGTATGCCCTTCTGCATTTTTCTTATTCAATTTTTCTGTCATCTCTTCCAGCATGGTCTGCGTGGTCTCCTCGGACGGTACAAAACTTTCCGCAAGGACTTCTCCCTGTTCTTCATTGATATAATAAATTTTGTATTTACTCTCTGTCTCTTTCTTTCCACAGCCGGAAAAAGCAACAGCCCCAAGCACCAGTGCCATCACCAATGCTGTTATTTTTCTTTTTTTCATATTCTCACCATCCTCGATCAGTCAATAAACGTCAGCGGGATCCGCACTGAAAATGTAGTTCCTTCACCCACCTGACTCTTCACACGGATCGCCCCGTGATGCATCATGATGGCACTTCTTGTAATCGCCAGTCCAAGACCGGTTCCTTCGATCTCTGTGGAATGCGATTTGTCTACCCGGTAAAATCGTTCAAAGATATGATCAATGGATTCCTCCGGAATTCCCAGCCGGAATCAGTTACCGTCACATAAAAATACTTATGATCTGCATTCAGTGATACTCTTACCCAGCCTTCATCCTTATTATATTTGATCGCATTTTCCACCAGATTGCTGATGGCAAGTGACAGTTTTGTCTCATCAATCTCCGCGTCCACCGGACGGAAGCCTTCCAGAATCAGCTCAATATTTCGTTTCGCAGCGATCGGATGCAGACGTTTTAGGATCATATCCAGGAGTTCATTGATATTGACCAGTTCAATGTTCATGTTGGAAGCTTTCTTATCCAGTTTTACAAGCGTCAGCAAATCTGTGATGATCTTACTTTCCCGGTCAATCTCCGCTGCGATATCCTGCATAAATTCCTGATACAGTTCCACCGGTACATTTTCCTGCCCAACCAGTGAATCTGCCAGCACTTTCATGGATGTCAACGGTGTTTTCAGCTCATGAGACACATTCGATACAAACTCCTGACGGGAAGTATCCAGGGATTGTACTCTTCCAAGCATCTTGTTAAACGCATCTGTGATCAGCTCTGTTTCCGTATAATCCGGAACTGAAATTTTCTCATCCTGGAATCCATCTGTGATATCCTCAATAGCCTTTGTGATTTTTGCAAACGGCTTTATCAGGATTCCGGCCAGAATATATCCGAAGATCAGCACCAGGACACCGCTGATCACAAGAATCCGCAGTCCTTTCTGCTCAAGAATATCAATACTTGAGACAATTTCTTCCGTTGAAATACTGATCAGCAGAACTCCCTGTGCCTGTTCTCCATCTGCACCGGGAATCGGCATAGTCATCTCGATATAACTGTTTTTCCTGTCATAATAACTGCTCTCTTTCAATTTCTGAAAGCACTTGACCACTTCCTTGGAAATCATATATTTCCCTTTGTCAAGATCATATGTATCCTTGATTACCTGAAAATCCTGATTCACAATCAGAATACGGCCACTATATACATTAGAGAGCATTGTCAGCTCACTGTTTGATTCCCTCTGAGGACGGATCCTGGAGATAATTCTCTTTTGCCAGCTGATTCACCAGGATATCACACTGATTCTTTACATTCAGCTGTCGGTTTGATACCGCCCGATCCTCGTAACTGTTTACGATTCCCTTTTCCACAATGATACTTGGCACAATACCAATAATGATCAGAATCACTAAAATTCGAAATCGCAGACTTTTTACAAACTTAAATCTGACTTTCCAATTGACTTTCATACTGTTCCTCACTGCTGTTTTTTTATACGGACTTTGACTCGTTGCCCGCGTAAACAAAGAATGCAGGTTTACACGCCTGACATACCGGCTGTGTTTGACCTGCATTCTGGATCTTACGCCTGAAAATAATATCCTACACCCCATTTGGTATGTACGTATTTTGGTTCGCTGGGATTGCTTTCGATCTTTTCACGCAATCGACGGATATGTACATCCACCGTCCGCACATCTCCGGGATATTCATATCCCCATACGATATTCAACAGATTTTCACGGCTGTATACTTTATTGGGATTAAATACCAGAAGTTCCAGTACATCGAATTCTTTCGCAGTCAGATTGATCTCTCTGGTACCGATAAAGACTCTGCGGCTTTCACAGTCCAGTCGTAATTCTCCGACCTCTACCACTTTTGCTTTTGTCTCCTGTGTGGCATTCTTACCGGCACGGCGCATAATGGCTTTAATTCTTGCTTTTACTTCCAGAATATTAAAAGGCTTGGTAATATAGTCATCCGCTCCATACTCCAGACCAAGGATCTTATCCATATCCTCGCCCTTTGCTGTCAGCATAATAATCGGAACATCTGAAAATTCACGAATCTGCTGGCATACCTCAAGTCCATTCATCTTCGGAAGCATCAGATCCAGCAGAATCATATCATATTCTTTATTCTTTGCACATTCCAGGGCTTTCTCCCCGTCGTAGGCACAATCTACTTCCATACCGTCCTGCTCCAGACTGAACCGGATTCCTTTTACGATTAATTTTTCATCGTCTACAACCAATACTTTCTTCGCCATTCTTTACTCCTCAATTGATCCTGATCTGATCTTTCAGCTTTTCATATGTTTTTTCTTTGATGCCTTCCACCTGCATCAGCTCCTCCACACTGGAAAAGCTGCCATGTGTCTCACGATATGCAAGAATCGCCTGTGCCCTTGTCTCTCCAACTCCGGTCAGTGTCATCAGCTCTTCCTTTCCTGCCCGGTTGATATCTACCCGGTCATCCAAAATGGGATCTTCTTCCTGCAGTTTCTTTTCCATCTGCCCGGCTTCCTCCATGGTGTAGATTCGGATTTTCTGACCATCTGTCAGAAGATCTGCCTGATTCACCGTCTCCAATGAAGCCTCCTCTGTACAACCGCCCGCCTGTTCCAACACCTGAAACACCCGGCTTCCGGCCTCGATCCGATAGACCCCCGGATTCCTGACTGCACCGCATACATCCACATAGATCCATTCCTGCAGAGGTTTCTCTTCCTGTTCCGGCTTTTCATTCTGCGTCTCTGACTCCACGTTGTATACCGTTTCCGTATCCTGCTGTTCTTCCAGCGAACCGGTTTCCGGTTGGCCTCGTTTCAATATGCTATCCTGCGTACCACAACCGACAAATATCAGCACCGGCAAAAGCATCCATAGAATTTTCTTTTTCTGTTTCATCTGCACGCTCCTTATCGCTTTCGCTCTAAGGCTCCCTCCATGCATACACAATTTATTTTACCCAATTTTCATCTGAATTACAAGACTGTAAACCCGAAATAATTCACTCCCACTTAAAAAGAACAATTCCTGCAACAACAATTGCCGTACCTGCCAGTTTTTTCCATTCAAAAGGCTGTTTTTCCACACCGAAAAGTCCGAACATCTCGATCAGATAGGAAACCACCAGTTGTGCGATCACAATCAGCATCGTTGCCTGTGCCGGTCCCAGTTTTCCCATACTCCTGATCACGGTCACAGTGATAAATGTTCCCAGAATTCCTCCAAGCAGTGTATATTTGTTTTCAACCTGCCACAGTGTTCCAACCGAATCTCTTCCTGTAAAAAACCATGCTGCCACACAGACCAGAAACGCCGTCAGCTGCACCCAACCTGTCGATACCCACAGACTGGACTGTTTTGTCACCTGTGTATTCCACACTCCCTGGATACTCATCAGTGTTCCTGAAAGAATTGCAATCCATATTCCAATCATAAAAAATCCCTCCATACCATAGATCTGTTTTTTACTATAGTATGGACGGATTTCTTACTTTTATGATTACAGGAATCGCATTATTTTAATTTCCAGATGTCCTCATTGTACTGCGCGATCGTTCTGTCAGATGAGAAGAATCCCGCTTTAGCAATGTTGATCAGTGCTTTTTTGTTCCAGGTCTTACGATCTTCATAATCTGCATAGACCTTTTCTTTTGTTGTGATATATTCTTTTGTATCCAGGAGTGTCATAAACCAGTCTTTTCCGATCAGTTCTCTGTGCAGACGGGTCAGACTTTCTTCATCACCGATTGCAAGCAGTTCTTCTCCTGTGATAAAATCTACCAGTTTGTGGATAAGCGCATCCTCTTCATAGATTTCTTTGGAACTGTAAGTACCTGCCTCGTACAGATCGATGACATCCTGTGGTTTTCTGCCGAAAATATAAATATTCTCTTCGCCAACCAGATCCCGGATCTCCACATTGGCTCCATCTTCGGTTCCCAGCGTCAGCGCACCATTTAACATGAACTTCATATTACCGGTTCCGGATGCTTCTTTGGATGCCAGCGAAATCTGTTCGGAAATATTGGCTGCCGGAATAACCTTTGCTGCTTTGAAAACATTATAGTTTTCAATCATCAGTACGCGGAAATACGGTCTTACCTCCGGATCTTTCTCGATCAACTCCTGCAGACACAGGATCAGATGAATAATATCTTTTGCAATCACATACGCCGGTGCTGCCTTTGCTCCAAAGATCATTGTGATCGGTGTGGACGGTTTGTTGCCCGCTTTGATGTCCAGATATTTGTAGATTGCATAAAGTGCATTCATCTGCTGACGTTTATACTCATGAAGACGTTTTACCTGTACATCAATGATGGAATTCTCATCAATCGTCAGTCCCTGGGTTTCTTCCATGTATTCTTTGAATTCCAGTTTCTTTTCCATCTTGATTTCTTCCAGCTTGTTCAGCACTGCTTCATCGTTTTCAAAAGCCAACAGTTTTTCCAGTTCTGTGGCATCTTTCTTGAATCCGTTTCCGATCAGAGATTCAATATATCTGGTCAGCATCGGATTACAATGCATCAGCCAGCGACGGAACGTGATTCCGTTTGTTTTGTTGTTAAAACGTTCCGGATAGAGGTCATAGAAATTTTTCAGTTCTGAGTTTTTCAGAATCTCTGTGTGGAGTGCTGCCACGCCGTTGACAGAAAATCCGTAATGAATATCCATGTGTGCCATGTGCACTCTGTCCTGCGCATCGATGATGTAAGTGGACTCATCTTTTACTGTTTTTCGAACTCTTTCATCCAGTTCCTTGATGATCGGAACAAGATTCGGAACCACTTCTTCCAGGTATTCCATCGGCCATTTTCCAGTGCTTCCGCAAGAATGGTATGATTGGTATATGCACAGGTCTTACTTACCACTTCCACTGCCTCATCCATAGTAAATCCTTTTTCTTCGGTCAGCAGACGGATCAGTTCCGGAATCACCATGGAAGGATGGGTATCATTGATCTGGATCACTGCATGATTATTTAATTCATGCAGATCATATCCTGCATCCTCCATCTCTTTTAAGATCAGCTGTGCCCCGCAGCTTACCATAAAGTACTGCTGATAAATGCGGAGTTTGCGTCCGGCGTCATCAGAATCATCCGGATACAGAAAGAGTGTCAGATTTTCCTGTACTTTTTTCTTATCAAAATTGATACTGTTTTCCGGTACGATACTTTCATCAATAGTATCCACATCGAACAGATGCAGGCGGTTACATCCGGAATCATATCCCGGCACATCGATATCGTACAGAACACCGTCCATTGTGAAATCTTTAAATGGTACTTTACAGGTAAAAGACTGTCTGTTTAACCAGCTTTCTTTTGTGATCCACGGATTTTTCATTTCCTGCTGTTTGTGATTGGTGAATTTCTGTTGAAACAGACCAAAGTGATAATTCAGTCCGATACCGTCTCCCGGAAGACCAAGCGTAGCAATAGAATCCAGGAAGCAGGCAGCCAGACGTCCCAGTCCGCCATTTCCAAGAGAAGGCTCCATTTCCAGTTCCTCAATCTCACACAGTTCATATCCATGAGATTTCAGGACTTTTTCTGTCTCCTCATACAGACCCAGGTTGATCAGATTGTTAGATAACAATTTACCGATCAGGAATTCTGCAGAGATATAATACAGTTTCTTCGATCCCTCGTTTTTCTTCAGGTTACCGGTCGCTTCTTTTGTGATCTCCATCAGTGCATGAAACAGTTCTTCTTTTGTACATGTATCCAGTGTCTTATGAAATCTTTTTTCCAGTACTTCCTGTAATCTTTTTTCCATAATAATTTTCTCCTCTAAATAATCTCCTCAATTTACTGTTTACATCGGGCAGTTGACTCCCTTTGTATTAACTCCCCTTCATAGATCAGCTGCCGTGGCTTTTCTTTTCCTTTGATCAGATCAAATAAAAGTCCTGCCGTTGCCTTCCCGATCTCTTCCACCGGCTGACGGATCGTTGTAAGACTCGGAATATAAAATCTTCCGGCATCCATACCGTCAAATCCCGCCACAGAACACTCCTCGGGAACAGATATTCCCGCCTCCTTCAATGCCCTGCAGGCTCCGATCGCCAGTGTATCTGCCGTCGCATAGACGGCGGTAAATGTTTCTCTTTTCAAAAGCTCCTGCATCAGCCGGTAACCGGACTGATAAGAGTATGTGTCCCTTTTTTCATCCATGTAACACACCAGTTCTTCCCGGTAAGATCTGATACTGCTCCAGTGCTGTCCGGTATCCCATCAGACGCAGCTTTCCGATACTGGCATCATTTTTCGGTGCTGTAATAAAAGCAATTTTTTTTATGCCCCAGCCCGATCAGATACTCCGTCATCTTATAGCTTTCCTTGAAATCATCCACCGATACGGAAGCCAGGGATGCACCCGGCATCCCCACCGTACAGATGGTACTGAGTACGCAGGGAATCTCCATCTGACTGATCTTTTCCTGACTCTGAGAAAAACTTCCTCCCAGAAACACCAGCCCACGCAGTCTTTTTTCTTTTCCCACACGAATCGCCACGTCCCACTCATCTTCCTGTTCGTCCACATATTGCAGGATACAGCTGTAACCCTTCTTTTCGCACTCCCGTTCCAGAATTCCTACCAGTTCACTGAAAAAGGTATTGCCGATACCTTTGACAAGCACCGCGATAGCCTTTGCATCATTTCGTTTCAGATTTCTGGCACTGTTATTCGGCACATAGTTGGCTTCCTCAATGGCTTTTAATATTTTTTCCTTGGTTTCCGGATTGATATCCGGATGATTATTCATAGCCCTGGACACGGTACTGACGCCAACATGGCATTTTTTTGCGATATCTTTGATTGTCATGCCTGCCACAAGACCACTTCCTCTCTCTTTTACAATCTTCCGAACAGCTTGTTCAGATGACACATCTTTTCAAGCATCTCATCCGTTACCTGCCCCGGCACCAGACGCCACTTCCAGTTGTTGCCAAGAGTGGACGGAAGATTGATTCTTGCCTCTGTTCCCAGACACAGATAATCCTGCAGCGGAATCACCGCAAGGTCAGCCACGGAACCGAGTGCCAGACGGATGAACTCCCACGGACGTTCATCTTTCGGTGTATCCGCATTGTTCATGTAATCTTCTGCCAGTGCGTTGTCTTCCTCACACATATCGTCCAGCCATCCACGAACCGTATTATTATCGTGAGTTCCGGTGTAAACCACACAGTTATGCGGATAATTATGTGGCAGATAGTTACTTTCCTCTCTTGAATCAAATGCAAACTGTAATACTTTCATTCCCGGATATCCTGTATCTTCCACCAGTTTCATAACACTTTCCGTCAGATATCCCAGGTCTTCTGCAATGATGTTTACATCGCCCAGTTCTTTTTTCACTGTATGGAACAGATCAATTCCCGGACCCTTTTTCCAGACACCGTTTTCTGCTGTCTTGTCACCGTACGGGATCGCATAATACTCATCGAATCCACGGAAATGATCTACACGAACCACATCATACAGTGTAAAGCAATGTCTCAGACGGCTGATCCACCAGACATATCCTGTCTGTGCGTGGTAATCCCAGCGATACAGCGGATTGCCCCAGAGCTGTCCGGTAGCTGCAAAAGCATCCGGCGGGCATCCTGCCACTGCCAGCGGTGTACTGTTCTCGTCAAACTGGAACAGTTCCGGATTCGCCCATGCATCTGCACTGTCAAATGCAACGTAGATCGGAATATCACCGATGATCTGGATATCTTTTTCATTGGCATACTGTTTCAGTTTCTCCCACTGTTTTGCAAATTCATAACTGCTGAAACAGATAAAATCCATCTGTTCTTTTAATTCCACTCGTTTTTCTTCCAGGGCAGCTCCTGTCTTGTCTTCAGTGGTGCCTCCCACTCGCTCCAGGCAATTCCGCCCAGGCTGTTTTTGATCGCCATATACAGACTGTAATCTTCCAGCCATTTTTTATTTTTTTCCACAAAGGTTTCATATGCCTGATCCGGCACAAATCTGTGGAACGCTTTCTCCAGAAGTTCAAATCTGCCCATATAAATTTTTTTCGTAATCCACATATGCCGGATTACTTCCAAAATCCACACTGTCACACTCTTCTTTTGTCAGCAGTCCTTCCTCGATCAGTGTTTCCAGATCAATAAAATACGGATTACCCGCATAGGTGGAAAAGGACTGATACGGGGAATCTCCATATCCGGTCGGTCCCAACGGCAGAATCTGCCAGTACTTTTCACCGCCTTTTTCCAGCTGGTCCACAAACTCATAAGCTTCCTTTGAAAAACAGCCGATACCATACGGAGACGGCAGGGATGTTACAGGAAGTAAGATACCACTTGCTCTCATTTTTTATCCTCCTTTAGATTTCCAGTACTTTTGAAACGTTATCGGTAACGTTTCCATTCCTTGTAATCTGACAGTATCATATTATATGAAAAAAAGCAAGAAAAAAATTGTAGATTTATCTCACATTCTTTTCCTGCTTTTTATATTTTGCTTTTGTAACCTTTTTCCTACCGATATTCTCCCATAAAGAACAGCGCTACTGTTCCCGGTCCGGAATGGGTTCCGATCGTAGCCCCGATCGTATTGATCAGAAAACTTTCATATCCGAACTTTTCTCTGACCAGTTTTGCCACATACTGTGCATCCTCCTCACAGTCACCATGACTGATAAAGATAATATCATTTTTATCTTTCCAGCTTCCGATGCGCTCTTCCATCATGGATACCAGCGTCGCCAGAGATTTCTTTCTTCCCCGTACCTTACTTAATGGAATCAGATGTCCCTCGTCATCCACGTGAAGCAGCGGTTTCAGATTGATCATTGTTCCCACGATAGCTGCGGCTTTTGATACTCTGCCACCTCTGTACAGATGGAACAGATCATCTACGGTAAATACATGGCAGAAGTTCTGTTTGTGTTCTTCCAGCCATGCAGCCACTTCATCCACAGATGCCCCCGCTTCTTTCATCTGTACCGCTTTGTAAACGAACAGGCCTTCTCCAAGAGAAGCACACAGCGAATCGACTACCAAAATCTTTCTGTCCGGATATTCTTCTTTCAGTTCTTCTGCTGCCAGACGTACACTGTTATAACTGCCACTCAGCCCGGAAGAAAATGCCAGATGCAGTACATCATTTCCGGCCTCCAGAAGCGGTCGCAGAACGTCTTTCGCTTCCTCACTGTTGACCTGGGACGTGGTCGGCATGGATCCTGCTCGCATCCGACTGTAAAACTCTTTAAAATCCAGCTCATTTTCTTTATTATAAGTGATTCCATCCAGCTGGTATGTCAGATACATATATTCTACCTGATGTTCTTTATAGTAAGAATAAGGCAGATCTGCTGTATTCTCTGTCGTAATTACATATTTTTCCATACTCTGTCCTCCCCGAACTTTTATGTATTACCGGAAAGCTCTCGAAATACATTTTTTTTCATTTTACCATCACTGTTCTGCCTGTGCAACCTTTTCCGAAAGAACCTCTCTTGCTTTTTTTCATCTGTGCATCCTTGCTCTCCCATTCCTCCTGAGAAAGCTCGTTAAACTGATTCGGATTGGTAAATTCTTCTGCATTCTCCGGCCAGTCACTCTCCACATCCGGAGTGATTCCGGTTCCCTGGATATTCACACCGTTTGGGGTATAATATCTGGAAGTGGTCAGTTTTACTGCACTGCCATCTCCCAGTGAAAAAGTCTGCTGAACAATTCCTTTCCCAAATGTCGTGGTGCCCACCAGCGTTCCCACACCGTGATCTTTCACCGCTCCGGAAAAGATCTCTGCAGCACTGGCACTGTTTTCATTGACCAGAACCACCAGCGGAATATCGATCGGTGTTTTTCCTTTACAGGTATGCTCCGTCCGATGTCCGCTCTTATCTTCGGTATACACGATCATACCTTTCGGAAGAATCTGTTCCAGCGTATCACATACCGCTGTCAGAAGTCCCCCCGGATTTTCCCGCAGATCAACCAGAAGTCCTTTCATTCCCTGTTCATTGAGTTCACTGTAGGCTTTCTTAAACTGTTCCGAAGTGCCATCGGTAAATTCTGTAATCTGAATATATCCAAGGGAATCGTCAAGCATCCTGCTCTTTACTACCGTTACTTCCACCTTTTCCAGAGATACTGTGATATCGGCAGTCGTTCCATCCCGTTCCACAGTCAAAACCACCTGCTTTTTGTTATCTTCCCGGATGATTTTGGAGATCTCTGACAGTTCTTTTTCAGTAATATCCTTTCCATCCACTGCCGTCAGGATATCTCCTTTCTGAATCCCTGCCTGCTCTGCCGGACCGCCTTCTGCCAGATCCACCACACTGACAACTCCGCTGTCCGGATCCTTGGACATCGTAAGTCCCACACCTGTATACGCCCCCTGTGTGGACTCCTGCAGCAGCTTGTAGGCATCTTCGGAATAGTAGCCGGAATAAGGATCCTGCAAACTGGCTACCAGTCCACTGTACATACCTTCTTCCATCGTATACTGGCTGTCTTCATCACCTTCTTTGTAATCCAGATAATATGTATCCACTAATTTTGCTATTTTGGATGCTTTACCAAGATCACTGAGGCTCAGACCCTGTTCTCCGATCATTGGAACGGATCCAAAGCAGATAAAGTATCCGATACCACCCACAATCACGGTTACTGCCACACCCCCGGCAAATCCTTTGATCCAGGTTTTCATTCTTTCTGTCATCTCTGTTGTCTCCTGTCTGTTACTGTCTTCTCCTGCAATTTCTCAGTTTTGCAGAAACTCATTCATATACAAAGGGGGCTGCCGCTTTCCTGCTGCATCCCCCTTTGTATTATTTCCAATCACCTTCGGTGATGGCATTTTGATTTCTCTTTCGTTATTTATCAGACTCTCAGATGTTTGCGGATCGTGATCACACTTCCGAACAGTCCGATACCCATACCAAGGATCAGCGCCACCGGAGTCAGTACTTCGAATACCTGTGTAACACTCATAAACTGTACCACACTGCTCAGCATACTGAACTTTGTAAGAACATATTCGATCACTTTCTTGTACATGACAAAAAGTAATACCAGCGGAATGATGGCTCCGATCAGACCGATGATCATACCTTCGATCAGAATGGTGCTCTTACAAAGAAGTTGGTCGCACCGATAAGTTTCATGATACCTATCTCTTCTTTACGAATGGAAATACCGATCGCTACCGTATTACTGATCAGGAAGACCGCCACACAAAGCAGGATCAGAATGATTGCCACGGATATGTAGGTCAATAAGGTGTTAAAGGAAGACAAGGTCTGTGTCGCGCCCTTTAACTGATTCACTTCCCGGACACCATCAAGCCCCTCGATATATTTTACCAGCGCATCCTGATGCTCGATCTTATCCACATAGACGGAATAACTGGAAGAATTCGCCAGCGGATTATCATTCTTAAATCCTTCTGCCATCTCAGATGCCAGTTCTGTATTCCCAAAATACTGTTTTGACCATTCATCCATGCCTCTTCAGCGGATACATATTCAACCTTCGTTACGCCTTTATACGCCTTGATCTGCTCCCCGATACTGTTGATCGTCGCCTGATCCACACCATCATCAAAAAGAACGGTAACCGCAACGCCTTCCTCTGCATTCTTTACAATATACCGAAAGTTGATCAACAGCGAAAAGAACAGACCAAATAAGAAGATACATGCTGTCATAGTGGCTATGGAAGCCGCGGAGAACATGATATTTCTCCATATATTTTTGATTCCCTGTTTGGCACTGTAGCCGATTGTACTAATCCTCAAGATATCCACCTTCCTCTTCGTCGCTGACAATTACACCTTTTCTCATGGTAATTACACGCTTTCTGAATGAATTGACGATTTCTCTGTTATGGGTTACTACCAGAACTGTAGTTCCTCTCTCGTTGATCTCTTCGAGCAGTTTCATAATCTCCAGTGAATTCTTCGGATCCAGATTACCGGTAGGTTCATCTGCCAGAAGAATATTCGGACGGTTGACCAGTGCACGGGCCAGTGCCACACGCTGCTGTTCACCACCGGATAATTCTCTCGGAAATGATTTGTACTTTTCTGCCAGTCCTACCAGTGTAAGAATCTCCGGCACACGCTTTTTGATCACCCGGTTCGGCCTCTCGATCACGCGCTGTGCAAATGCTACATTCTCATATACATTTCTATCTTTCAACAACCGGAAATCCTGAAATACAACGCCTACCCCACGACGGTATTTCGGAACCTTTCTGCGTTTCATCTTGCCGAGATTCTGATCGTTAACAATGATTGTTCCGGAAGTCGGTTCCAGTTCCTTCAACAGTAATTTGATCAGCGTAGATTTCCCGGAACCGCTGTTTCCTACTATAAATACAAATTCCCCTTTATCAATGTGCAGCGATACGTCGTTTAAAGCCGGTTGGCCCTTGGCGTAAGATTTGCTTACATTTTCCAACGTAATCATATACTCCTCCTGTTTCTATTATGTACTCTCTGAATCTTTCTGTGCCTGATTTTGTGAGATGATTTTTTGTCAGTTGTGCCAAAATTTCTGAGGCATACGCAGTGCGTACATTGAGGAAATTCGGGTGCGACCTGCGGAAAATCAGCCACAAAAGCAAGTGCGGAAAGACTCAGATAGTACATTATTAATCAATAGTCTAAGGTTTCCATATACTTCATATATCGTACAACCATAAGAGCAATCTTGAAGGTGATTGCATCTTCAAACACTCTCAGATCAAGACCGGTGCTCTTCTGGAGCTTATCCAGCCGATATACCAATGTGTTTCTGTGAATGTACAGCTGACGTGATGTCTCAGATACATTCAGACTGTTCTCAAAGAATTTGTTGATGGTCGTGATGGTTTCCTCGTCGAAATCATCCGGCGATTTATTCTCGAAGATCTCCTTTATAAACATCTTGCACAGCGGAATAGGAAGCTGATAGATCAGCCGGCCGATTCCCAGTGAACTGTAGGCAATAATTTCTTTTTCATCAAAGAAAATCTTTCCGACATCCAGGGCCATCCTTGCTTCTTTGTAAGAACGTGAGACCTCCTTAAGTTCTTTTACAATGGTTCCGTATGCAATATGCACAAGTTCATCCTTCTCGCGTACCGCCTGCAGAATCGATTCTGCGATCTTTTGCATCTCTGCATAACCGTCGCCGGGATTTACTTCCTTCACCACGATAATACTCTTCTCATCCACAGCGGTGATAAAATCGCCCTTTTTCCCCTGAAAAATATTTTTTACATTTTCAAGAGCCGTATAATCTTTTCCCTGACCGGTTTCCAGGATAAACACCACACGTTTTGTTTCCACATCAATGTGCAGTTTTTTTGCTCTGTTATAAATATCCACCAGAAGCAGGTTATCCAGTAACAGATTTTTGATAAAATTGTCTTTATCAAAGCGCTCTTTGTAGGCCACCAACAGATTCTGGATCTGAAATGCTGCCATCTGACCGATCATATACGTATCTTCACTACCCCCGCTGACAACCAGTACATATTCCAGCCGATTTTCATCATATACTTTGAAAAACTGGTTTCCCTGTACTACCTGACTGTCCGCAGGAGACGCGGCAAATCCTAAAATATCACTGCTGCTTATTTCCGGATTCTGTGCTGTGAATGCCAGGATTTTCCCCTCTGTATCGGCCACACAGAAATCACTTCTGGAAATATTTTTCAAACCATCCAGTGTGTTTTGCAGTATCTGATTTGAAATCATAATCATACCCTCTTTCAGTACATAGTTTATTTAGAATCTGCTATCCACCCCTGATAAGCAAAGTCTCTTAAATCATATTCTAATATAAAATACACAAAAAATAAAGAGAAAAAACATGAAAAAGTAACAATCAGAGCAGATTTTCACATTTTGTTCACACCTTATATTCCTGAAATCCTTCTCCCAGAACCTCCCTGGCATCTGTAACGATCATGAACGCTTTCGGATCCACCTCCACGACCGCTTCTTTCAGCTGCACGATCTGCTTTTTACCTACAACGGAAAAAAGCATCAGCGTTCTGTGCCGGCATACATACCTGTGCATGAACACCGGTCACCCCACGGTCCAGATCTTCGAGAATTCTTCTCGATACCTCTTCCTGATGATCCGTAATAATATATACTGCTTTCGCATAATTCAGGCCTTCCTGAAGACCGTCGGTTACTTTTCCCACGATATAAATTGCCACAATGGCATACATTGCTTTGGTCGGTCCGAAAACAAAAGCTCCGATCACCACTATCATCCCGTCAATCACCTGCATGATCCGTGCAATCGAGATGTGTTTTACATACCGTTGGATCAGAGATGCCACCAGATCCGTTCCACCGGTGGTTCCACGCCCTAAAAATACCAGACCGATACCGGTTCCCTGCATAACACCACCGATCAATACCGCAAGCACCATATCCCCCTCCACCAGTGGAATCACCGGGATCACAGTCAGCCAGAAAGACAGACTGACCGTGCCCAGATGGTTTTTGCCATAAAGCCAAAGCCCATAATTTTGATACCAAGGAAAAACACGGGGATATTCAGCAACAGGTTGGTCACTCCCAGCGGAATACCACCCGGAATCAGCGGTTCCGTCACCGATTTTACAATAATTGCGATACCGCTGAACCCTCCGTCTACGATCCCGTTGGTATCAAATGCGGATTTCAATGCGATAGACATAAGTGCCGTACCGATAAAAATCAGCAGATAATCTCTGATCCATGGTTTTTGTTTGATCATACTCTTCATTTCTTCACCACGCCTTTTCTTTACCTCAAAAAAGTATCCTGAAAACCAAAATTGGTCCACTAAACCACATTATGCCCGCTGTCTGAAAGCTCTGTCCTCCCGGTTATTCTACCCGAAATACAGGTTTTCATTATTTTGCATAGTAATGATTCAGTGAACCAATTTCAGTTATTTTTTATAAGTGATATATTTGTTCTCTGCCAGAATGCGGAAAAACGTTGTCAGCCGTTCATAAAGAGGTTCTGCCTCTTTGCCGAAATGTTCTTTCACTTTCTGTCCGATCTCATAGATGTTCTGTTCTCCGTCAATTTCTTTCCAGATAAAACTTCCGAATGCATCCATGTGAATCTGGCGTTACCTTCGGGCGGTTGAAAGCGATTTTGAGCCACTTTGGCGGCGATGCCACGGTGAGTGACCTCCACCGTGACGATGCTCCTTCATCCTCCTGCCAGGGAAGCTGTGGATTCTTTACAGGAACAAAATCCAGATAATTTCTTTTATCTCGCATTATTTACTTTTTGTCTTACTCCATACAGAGAATTTCAGCAGACTCAGGATCATCAGCGCCAGCACGATCAGTCCGACGATGTTTCCTGCAGCACCGGACAAATTAAACAGACCACCGATAATAGCAGCGATACTGTTGTCACCCACTTTAATGATAGCAAGAACTGCCATCAGGATACCAACCAGACCTTCGCCGGCGATCATACCGGCACAGTACAGCGTACCGTTGCTGATCATTCTTTCTTCTTTGCTTCTGCTTCTTTCTTCTTATCCAGGAACAGACGAACTACACCACCTACCATAATACCGCAGGACAGGTAGATCGGCAGATACAGACCGATGGCAAACGGCATAACCGGTACACGAAGTACTTCCAGAGCAAGAGCCAGGAATACACCCATGAATACCAGTACCCACGGAAGTTTTGCATCCATGATACCTTCCACGATCATTTTCATCAGAGTAGCCTGTGGTGCAGGGATCTCTGCGGAACCAAAGCCCCATGCTTTGTTTAACAGAGACATAACACCTGCGATCGCGAAACCGGAAGCAACAACACCGATCAGCTCACCTACCTGCTGTTTTGCAGGAGTAGCACCCACGATAAATCCGGTCTTTAAGTCCTGAGAAGTATCACCTGCGATCGCTGCGATGACACAGATGATAGAACCGATTGCGATTGCACCGGTCATACCTGCCATACCGGTGTTACCGGTAGCTTTCAGTACAAATGTGGAAATCAGCAGAGTTGCGATTGCCATACCGGAAACCGGGTTGTTGGAACTTCCGATCAGACCAACCATTCTGGAAGATACGGTTGCGAAGAAGAAGCCAAAGATTGCGATCAGGAATGCACCCAGAAGGCTTACCGGTACAGATGGTACCAGCCAGATCAGGATGATCACGATCAGAATAATTCCGAGAACAACCGGCATCTTCATGTCACGGTCAGTACGGACATTTGTTCCGCCGGATGTATTTTTCAGACTCTTCATTGCTCCGGCAAATGTTTTTATGATCAGTGGCAGAGATTTCAGAAGGCTGATCACACCACCGGTAGCGATCGCACCGGCACCCACGTATTTGATAACGTTAGACCAGATAGCACTTGCTCCGTTTGCTTCGTAAACTTCTGCGATAGTCTGACCTGCCAGACCGGTGTTACCAAGTGTGGCAAAATCAATGCTTCCGCCGAAGAAAACAACTGCCGGAATCAGAACCAGCCATGCAATGATACCGCCGGCAAACATATAGGAGGAAATGGATGGTCCACAGATGTAACCAACACCGATCAGTGCCGGGTAGATCTCCACACCGATCTGGCCTGCATATCCTTTGATATTCGGAGTTGCAATATCGGACGGAACAATTTTCAGTCCGTCTACGATAAATTTGAATGCAGCACCAAGTCCCATACCTGCAAATACGGTAGAAGCGTTAGAACCTCCCTCTTCACCTGCCAGCAGAACTTCTGCACATGCCATTCCTTCCGGATACGGCAGGATTCCGTGTTCTTCTACGATCAGTGCTTTTCTCAGCGGGATCATAAACAGAACACCCAGGATACCACCAAACAGGGCGATCAGGGTAATCTCCAGGTAACCGGGCATAGCAATTTTTCCTTCCTCTGCCCACAGGAATAAAGCCGGCATGGTGAAGATTGCACCTGCCGCTAATGACTCACCGGCTGAACCGATAGTCTGGACCATGTTGCTCTCCAGAATGGAGTTCTTTTTTCATGATCACACGAATCACACCCAGGGAAATAACTGCTGCCGGAATGGAAGCAGATACAGTCATACCGACTTTTAATCCCAGGTATGCGTTTGCTGCGCCGAATACCACTGCCAGAATAATACCCATCAGAATCGATGTCACGGTAAATTCCGGAAGAACTTTGTCCGCACTGATATAAGGCTTAAAGCTTTCGTTCTTCTTATCCATTTTCTTTTCTCCCTTGTCTCATCCTCCGAACGAAGAGGATTCATATTCAGTCTCCAAACTGCTACTAAAACTCCAACAGCCTAGAGTCATACTACCTTACTATAACAAAATTCCCTGTCGGATTCAATGAGAAATATTAACAATTTTCTTCTATTTGTTTGTTCAAATAGCTACCAACGATGCGGGAAAATCTGGAAATATCACGAATATAGGCAAAGTCCCGGCCAAAGATCTTTTTTTCTGCTCCAGATCCTTCTCTTCTCCCGCGAACACGCCCAGTACAGACACTCCGAGATTTCTTAACCGTCGTACCTCTGTTCCGGTATCCCGCACCGCATATTTTCCCTGATACGGCTGGGGATTTCTCCCATTCGGGCGGTTTAAAATCACATCGTAAGGTCTTCCGTCACTGAGAATGATCATAATCTTACGCTCCTCTTCCCGTTCAAGGAGCCCCAGAGAAGCTGCCCGGATGGCCAGTCCATCCCGGTTATTGGAAGATGTGGTAAAATTAAAAATCTTTTCATTTGCCGATGCATCTTCATCATATTCCCGGTATCGCTGCAGGATCGTATGATCCAGAAGGTACAAAAGCTCATCACACGATGCGGGATATGCACGCTGCTCAAAGCCTGCATGATGATATATGCCTGCAGTGCACCTGTTCCTGCCGCACCCTCTGGGAACCGCTGGCATCGATCAAAACATCCACCACAAAGGTGCTTCCGTCTGCCGGACAGATCTGGGAAAACAGTTTTGCATCCCGGCTCCTCCCAATCTTCCAGAGTCTTTCCGGCAGATCTTTCCCCTGTCGGAAAGGATTGTTATCTCTTCCTGTCGCATGGCCATAGCTTTTTTCAGAATTCCGGAAAGAATCACAATATTCTGTTTTACCGTCCGGTGATTGTCATAATAAGCGTATTTATTTTTTCCCTGTTGTTTTTTTGCATACTCCAGCTGATAATTTTTCTTCACCGGATTGGCCAGAATTCCATCCGTAAAATACAGTCCACAGTCTGCATGGATACCGCGGCATAACTGAAAATTAATCTTTTTTTCTTCCAGCGGCGACAGATAGGTTTTCCCGAAATTCAATTCAATATACGTATATACTTTTTTCAAATCTTCTTCTGATACCCGGACGATCTTTCTCTTCTTGGAACTTTCTTTCTCGTCTTTTTTTTCTTCTGCGTGATTCTGTCCTGTGGCAGTCATCTGCTGGCTCATCTGTTCCAGGTAGGCTTCAAAGTTTTCTTCATACATATCTTCTGTCAGAAAATCCTGCCAGCTGTATTCCATCAGTTCTTCCACTGTGACAGCAAGCACTTTGGACAGATCACCGTGTATCTGTTCGAATCCAGGATCTACCCAGGCATTATAGCAGTCGTCGATCGTGCGGATCACTTCCATCGTATCAGCTACCTTCTCCAGCGGTTCGATTCGGTCCAGCTGTTTCCGGATCTTCTCTTCACACCGCCTTTCCCCGGTCAGTACCTGCCGCATCATCACCAGCTGCAGCCGCCCGAACTCTGATTTCACCATCGTATCCATCTCGTGATCCAGCACATATTCATATGCTTTCTTCTGAATCGAAGAGACACCTTTTCGCTCCCGGGCGATCCGGTCTCCCACCGCTTTTTCCATACACAGCTGCGCGATTGCCACCAGCGCATCCTCACGGGCACCCAGATAGACTTTTTTTACCAGATACATACTGAGCTTTTCTTTTTCAAAATATTTTGCAAAGGCTCCCTGTTTGATCCCGTCGTACAGGGCAATATATTTTGATTTCAAAAAGCTTCCACATCCGGCTTCGCCTCAAGCGTGTAATCGCCGCACACGGTCCAGATGATGTTTTTCATCCTGTTTGCAATCTCTAACTGTCTTTCTTCCAGTTCCCCTCTGTTCATCTAAAACACCTGCGCTGCGGTCCATTCTTCCGGAATTCTGGTCATGACCACATCTTCTACAATCTCTTTTTCAAATCCGTCAAAACACTTATTGATCACACCCATCCTCACAGCCAGAGACGGTTTCAGTCCTTGGCGGATCGCCCGCAACGAAGCAAGGATTCCTCGAAGATCCAGAGCTTTTGTGGATATTTCTCCGTTCTCCGCCTTTTTTTGCAGATCCAGAAAAGTCCGATAAACTGTTCGATGGCTTCCGGTTTTCCCTCCGGGAATGAAGTGGTAAATATTTTTTCCAGGGTTTCTTCGTTCTGGTCCGGCATCTGAATCACCAGAAAACGGGATACCAGCGCTTCGTTCAGTTCCTTGGTCCCCGCGTAGCCGTAGTTCATCGTTCCGATAAAACGTGCCGCGGGATGCAGCTCAATCTTGTCATATCCCGCACATCGATACTTCTTCGATAGTCCAGAGTTGCATGCAGCACAGATACCGCATCGTTTTTGGCCATATTAATTTCATCCAGTATGCCAAATCCACCGTATTCCGCACATTGATAGATGCTTCCTTTTCGCAGTTTGACCTGATTATCTTCAAAGGTATCCGTTCCTATCAAATCACCGCTTCCTGTGTTGACATGGAAGGAAATGTTATAAGTGGGTCTTTGGAAGATCCATGCCAGATTTTCCGCCAGAACATTTTTTCCGGTGGCTTTGGAACCGGAAAGTAACAGGTTTTCTTTCTGCAGCAATGCGGCAATTCCCATCTCCAGAATCTCGGTTCCGTAGAAAGGCATCATAGGATCGCTTACCCGGTATTTTACTTTTTCTTCTACCGGGTACTGATTTCTGAATTCTTCTACTGCGCGGATCAATTGGGGATGAACTTGCTGTTGTTCCAGATATGTTCGTACATCCATCGTTATTTTTTCTCCTTTATTCACAATTTGTTCATTTTTCTTTCAAAATACATTCACTTTTGCATCATTATTTTTTCATTTCTGTTGCATATAATACATTATAACAAATCAAAAGAAAGATACAAGCGAATTAACTTTTGATAACACTTTTTCATAATTGTGCCAGGTACCTTTGGAAGGAGGTAGCTGGCACCCTCCTTTTTATGGGGGAAGAGAGTTGTAATGCGGACGCCGGAAGAAAGGGAGTCTCCAGGGGCGGAGGACGTGGGCAGGGCAACTTTGAACTAGCCGCTAACTTCGGCTATAGTTCACGAGGGTCAGCTGACCCTCGCGAAAGCCTGCGTAAGCGTCGGATCTCAAAGCTTGCCCTAACCGCCCACAAAGTGTCCTCTGCCCCTGGAGACTTCCCTTTCTTCCGGCTGGGTATTGACAACTGGGAGGGATGGCGTTGTCGTTATGTTACACGTTTTTCCTAACACTATAAGTTTAAAAT
>ENA-OQAZ01000465-OQAZ01000465.1-human-gut-metagenome-genome-assembly--contig:-NODE-465-length-22359-cov-2.682800_pt1 | contig 22359 bp, 38 predicted proteins | sample MGYA00242737_ERZ504531 | MGnify/ENA primary metagenome ERZ504531 (study PRJEB26092, sample SAMD00036244) | human gut metagenome | host: Homo sapiens | study: EMG produced TPA metagenomics assembly of... | reverse complement strand
CTCAGCGTGGTGCAGCGGTTCGCCCAGCGCGGCGAAAATCTGGACGACCTGTTTCAGGTGGGGTGCATCGGCTGATCAAGGCCATCGATCATTTTGACCCCGCCCAGCCGGTGCGCTTCTCCACCTACGGCGTGCCCATGATCATTGGCGAGATCCGGCGTTTTCTGCGGGACAACAACGCCCTGCGGGTGAGCCGCAGCCTGCGGGATACCGCCTACCGGGCCATGCAGAGCCGCGAGACGCTGGAAAAGCAGCTTGGCCGCGAGCGACCATGGACGAGATCGCTCAGGCGGCGGGCCTTGCCCGGCGCGAAGTGACCGCCGCGCTGGAATCGGTGGTGGAGCCGATCAGTCTGGAAGAGCCGGTGTACACCGATGGCGGCGATGCGATGTATGTGATCGATCAGGTGCGGGACCCGGACGGCGAGGACAGCTGGATCAGCGGGCTGCAGTTCCGGCAGACCGTGGCCGGGCTGACCCCGCGGGAAAAGCGGATCATGGAGCTGCGCTACCTGCAGGGCAAGACCCAGATGGAGGTGGCGCGGGAGATCGGCATCAGTCAGGCACAGGTCAGCCGGTTGGAAAAAGGCGCACTGAGCCAGTTCCGCACCCGGGACTGAACCTAAAAAAGGCGGCACAGCTTCCGTTTTGTTCGGAAGTGTGCCGTCTTTTATCTGCGGCTGTATTTGCGCCGGGTGGCCGCACCGCCGCGCAGATGCCGCTCTGCCTTATTGCAGGCCAGAACCGCACGCACCTGCCGGAACAGCTCCGGCTGCAGCGTCCGCAGCCGCACCGCAACATCCTTGTGCACGGTGGACTTGCTGCACCCGAACACCGCTGCCGCCGCACGCACTGTGGCCCGGTTGGCCGCGATATATTCGCCCAGCTGTACCGCCCTCTGTTCGGGGTCTCCCTTCATATCCAGACTCCTCCATTGTGAACTTATGGTACAGCCTATGCACAGGCCGGGGCAGATATGTTCCGCCGGGGCTTGACTTTTGCGCCGGACGCGCTATACTTTTGCATGGACATAAAAACAGGGGTGCCGAAAGGCTGAGATCCGCGTTTTGCGGAGTACCCTTTTACCTGACCGGACAATGCCGGCGTGGGAGTTTGCAGAACTGTCCGTTCTTTCACAAACCCCGTGCGCCTGCTGGAAAGCGGGCGCATTTTGTTTTTGTGTACTATCGTTCTGAGAAGAGGAATCCCTATGACCAAAACCTATTCCAAAACCCGCATTCTGGTGGAGGGCGCGCTGATGATCGCCCTGTCCACCGTTTTGAGCATGATCCAGATCCCGCTCATGCCCCACGGCGGTTCCATCACCCTGTTCAGCATGGTGCCCATTCTGGTAATGAGCTACCGCCACGGCGCAAAGTGGGCATCATGACCGCTTTCGTCAACAGCCTGATCCAGCTTGTGCAGGGCCTTGGCAACCTGGCATACTGCCAGACCCTCACGGCACAGGTGGGCTGCGTGCTGCTGGACTACCTTCTGGCCTTCACGGTTCTGGGCTTTGCCTGCCTGATCGCAAAGCCTTTCCGCAGCCGCACCGTGGGTGTCGGTGTCAGCGCCTTTGTGGTGTGCTTGCTGCGCTTTTTGTGCAGCTTTCTGTCCGGTTACATCGTCTGGAAGGACTACGACTACGCTTTCAGCTGGATGACCGAAATCGGCTTTCCCGGCATCTCCAACATGAGCGTGGACGGTCTGTGCTGGCTGTACAGTGCCGTGTACAACGCCACCTACATGCTGCCCGAAGCCATTCTGACCACGGTCCTTGTGGTGATCCTGATCCGTGTCGCACCGCAGATCTTCGACCCGCAGAACGCAAGAGCGTAAGTTTTTTCGCAGTCATTTTTCCCGCCGGGAAGGGCATTTCCCCGGCGGGAATTTTTTTGCAGAAAATCCCAAAAAAGCTGTTGACAATCCGGCAAAGCGCTGGTATAATTACTCCTGTCGTCAGGCATGGCACAAACATCTGGGGGATTAGCTCAGCTGGGAGAGCGCTTGCATGGCATGCAAGAGGTCACCGGTTCGATCCCGGTATTCTCCACCAGAGGGAAAAGCACCGCACGGAAACGTGTGGTGTTTTTTGTTATTACCGACCAAAGGAGAAACTATGAGCTACGCGATCGTATTCAGCAGTAAAACAGGCAACACAAAATTATTGGCAGACACGCTGCACGCCTGTCTGCCACAGGAAAACTGCTGCTATTTTGGCACCCCGGACCTGCTGCCATGGAAGCGGACGACCTCTATGTGGGCTTCTGGACAGACAAGGGAAACGCCGACGAAAGCACTTTGGACTTTTTGAAGCAGCTGCACAGCAAAAATATCTTCCTTTTTGGCACCGCCGGCTTTGGCGGCAGTGAGGAGTATTTCAACAAGATCCTGAAAAAGGTGGAGCGTTCGCTGGACAGGAGCAACACGGTCTTCGGCCATTATATGTGTCAGGGCAAGATGCCGCTTTCGGTACGCCAGCGGTATGAGGGCATGAAAAAGCAGCCGATCCATCTGCCCAATCTGGATGCACTGATCGAGAATTTTGACAACGCCCTTTCTCACCCGGATGCAGAAGATCTGGAACGGTTAAAGCAGGCGGTAAAATGATCAAAAGGCAGCGGTTTTCCTCAAACAGAGGAAGCCGTTGCCTTTTTTGCTTAGCGGATGATCCTACGCTCCTGCCTGCGGCTCCGCGGTTCTTATCCCACGCTTCTTTTATAAAAGAACAGGTACTGCTGCACGATGCCTGCTTCCAGCCCGAACTGCGGGAACGGGTCCTGCCCGGCAAACTCGTCCCGGATGAGCCGTTCGATCCAGACATCCACCGGCACACGGCCCACACGGCCATAGCCGAACAGACACACGCAGTTTGCCACCTTTTTCCCACACCGTCCAGTTCCATCAAACGGGCAAAAAGTGCTTCATCGGGCAGGGAAGCCAGCTTCTTCAGGTCCAGTGTGCCCTCTGCCGCCTGCTGCGCCGCATGCAGCACGTAGCGGGTGCGGTAGCCAAGACCGCACTCCTGCAGCGCCTGCTCCCCGGCACAGCAGAGCGCTTCTGCCGTCGGGAACGCATACACCGGCCCTTCGCTATCGCTGCCCAGCCGCTCGCCAAACCGCTCCGAAAGCAGCTCTACCGCCCTGCGGATAGCCGGGATGCTCTTTCGCTGCGAGATGATGAAGCTGACCAGCATCTCCCACTCATCCTGACGCAGCACCCGGATGCCCCGGCCATATTCCATGGCACGCTGCAGAAAGTCGTCCCGGCTGTCCAGCTTTCCGCGCAGGGCGGCATAGCTGCGGCCAAGGTCGAAGTAACCGTGCCAGAAGGTTTCCCATGCGCCCGGCTCACACCGCACCGTGTAGGTTCCGCTGCGCAGCGGTCTGAGGTAAAGCAGCTGTCTCCCGGAAACAAACCGATACCAGCCTCCGCCTGCTTCCGGGGGCGAAAGCACTGGCCGCTTTCCAGAATTTTGTCCGGGTCGAAATCATCCCGGATCTGAACCGTTTTCTCTTCCAGCTCCATTGCCCCCATCACAGCTCCAGCTCCCGGTACACTTCGCCTTCCAGTGTTTTCCAAAGGAAAGTCTCCCCTTCCAGTGTCATATAGCTATGTGCACTCCCCTCCTTCGGGATGCTCACAGAACCGGGGTTCAGGTAGAGATTGCCTTCGCCGAACTCTGCCCACGCCGGAATGTGGGTGTGGCCATGCAGCAGGACATCCCCCGGAACCAGCGGTGGCAGGTTTTTCAGGTTGTGCACATGACCGTGGGTAGCGTAAACGAGCCGCCTGCCCACCGGCAGCACCGCATAGTCGGCCAGAATGGGAAAATCCAGCACCATCTGATCCACCTCAGCGTCACAGTTGCCCCGCACGCACAAAAGCGCCGGCTTCAGCCCGTTCAGGAGCGGGATGACCTCCTTCGGGGCATAGCCCTCCGGCAGGTCGTTGCGGGGGCCGTGATACAAAAGATCCCCCAGCAAAAGCAGCCGGTCTGCTCTCTCCCGCTCAAACGCTTTGATCATTTTTTTGCAATAAAACGCCGACCCGTGCAGGTCGGATGCGATCATCCATTTCATGGCAGGATTCTCCTTATTTTATAAAGTATCTATTTTTATTTTAGCCTCCCGGTGAAAAATGGTCAAGTCTATAAAAGTCATACTTTATCCGTTTGACCTCTTGACATCTGCCGGAAGCCGTGTTATCCTACAGTTAATAAAATTCGTGTGGATTTTTACAGCAGTATGCTACTTTTCGCCACACAATGACTTCAAAAAAGCCATTGTGTGGCTTTTTTGCGTCTGCGTTTGTTTTCGAGCAGTCTCGCCCTGACGATTCCGCGGCTGCAATAATTCATTTCTTTTCTCTACAGGAGCAATGCAAACACTATGAACGAGACCTTTATGAAAGAAAAACCTGTGCTGCCGCTGTTGGTATCCATGCGCTGCCCAATGTTATTTCCATGCTGGTGAACAGTCTGTACAACATTGTAGACAGCCTGTTCGTGGCCCGCATCAGCGAAGACGCCATGACTGCGTTGTCGCTGGTGTTCCCGATCCAGAATTTTGCCAACGCCATCGCCATCGGCTTCGGCATCGGCATCAATGCCATGATCGCACTGTACCTTGGCGCGGGCGACCACAAAAAGGCCGAGACTGCCGCCACCCACGGTATGGCGCTGAGCCTGATGCACGGCATTCTCATCACCATTGTCAGCATTGTCATCATGCCGGGCTTTTTGCGCCGGTTCACCAGCGACGCAGGCTGATCGCATCCGGCATCACCTACTCCACCATCGTATTCCTGTTTGCCACCATCAACATGGCGGCACTGGCCTTTGAAAAGATGTTTCAGGCCGTGGGCCGCATGAAGGTGACTATGGCGGCGCTGATCTTTGGCTGTGTGTGCAACATCCTTCTGGACCCCATCCTGATCTTCGGCCTTGGCCCGGTGCCTGCATGGGCATTGCGGGTGCGGCCCTTGCCACCGGCATCGGCCAGCTGCTGAGCCTGTGCGTTTACCTCTTCGTTTACGTCCGTACTGAGCTGCCTATCCGACTGCGCCGCAGCTGCCTGCGCCCGGATGCCGCACTGGACGGCAAACTGTATGCCATCGGCGTGCCGGCCATCCTCAATCTGGCCCTGCCTCTCTGCTGGTCACCTTCCTGAACGGCCTGCTGGCGGGCTTTTCCCAGAGCTACGTGGTGGTGCTGGGCATTTACTACAAGCTGCAGACCTTCCTGTATCTGCCCGCCAACGGCATCGTGCAGGGTATGCGCCCGCTCATTGGCTACAATTACGGTGCCAAACAGCACGCCCGCGTGAAAAAGCTCTACGAACTCACCCTCATCATGAGTGCTGCCATCATGCTGCGGGCACGGTCATCTGCCTGTTCGCTTCCCGCCCGCTGATGCAGCTGTTCACCTCCAACCCCGAAACCGTCGCCATCGGCCAGACTGCCCTGCGCATCATCTGTCTGGGCTTTGTGGTTTCTGCCGTATCCACCACCTCTTCCGGTGCACTGGAAGGCCTTGGCAAGGGCGCAGAATCGCTGGTCATCTCGCTGTGCCGCTACATCGTATTCATCATGCCGCTGGCCGCTGTGCTGTGCCATTTCCTTGGTGCCAACGGCGTGTGGCATGCATTCTGGATCACCGAAGTGCTGTCCGCCATCGTGGCTTACCCGGTGTACCGCAAGGCAGTTGGAAAGTGCTGAGCCTTCTTGAAAGCGCTGGACGGCGAAGGCCAAGTAAAATAAAATAGTTTCAAGCAGTTGAGGGAGAGTTTGCCAAAAACCCTCCCTCTTTTTTGTGCATTTTATTTGACAGTACGCAAAAACTGCGGTAGAATAAGATGTTTGTTTTCCGGCATTTCGGCTGGAAAAGCGCAATTTAACAGAGGATGTGGGAAAAATATGATCGAGACGATCACGGCCGTCAATCAGGCGGTCAACCAATTCATCTGGGGCGTGCCCGCCATGGTGTGCATCATCGGCGTAGGCCTGCTCCTGAGCGTTCGCACGGGCTTTTTGCAGATCCGCAAATTTCCCTACGCCATCAAGACTACCATCGGACGCATGTTCCACAAAAAAGACGCTTCCGATGGCGCCATGACCCCCTTTCAGGCGGTGTGCACCGCGCTGGCCGGCACCGTGGGCACCGGCAACATTGCCGGTGTGGCAGGCGCAATCGCCATTGGCGGACCGGGTGCCGTGTTCTGGATGTGGTGTTCTGCCCTGCTTGGCATGTGCACCAAGTTTGCCGAGGTCACGCTGGCGGTGCACTACCGTGAGCGCAGCGAGACTGGCGAATGGGTAGGCGGCCCCATGTACTACATTAAAAACGGCCTGAGCAAGCATTGGCAGTTTCTTGCTGTGCTGTATTCCCTGTTTGGCGTGCTGACCGTGTTTGGCACTGGCAATGCCACACAGGTAAATACCATCGTTGCCGCTATCGATACCGCTCTGCTGGAGTACGGCGTGGTGGGCGGCGGTGCGCTTTCTACCCTGAACCTCGTGGTTGGCATCGCAGTGGCCATGCTGGTGGCCATGGTGCTGCTGGGCGGCATCAAGCGCATTGGCAGCGTGAGCGAAAAGCTGGTGCCCTTTATGGCTCTGTTCTACATCGTGCTGTCCGTGGGCGTTATGGTGCTGAACTTTGAGCGCCTGCCCTATGTGTTCGAGTCCATCATTGCGGGTGCGTTCAACCCGGCAGCGTTCACCGGCGGCACCATCGGCAGCCTGTTCGTCAGTATGCAGAAGGGTGTGTCCCGCGGCATTTTCTCCAACGAGGCCGGCCTTGGCACCGGTTCCATTGCCCACGCCTGCGCCGACACCAAAAAGCCGGTCAAGCAGGGCATGTTCGGCATCTTTGAAGTGTTTGCCGATACCATCGTCATCTGCACCCTGACTGCCATGGTCATTCTGTGCAGCGGTACCACCGTGAACTACGGCACCGCAGCCGGTGCAGAGCTGACCATCAGCGGCTTTACCACCACCTACGGCGGCTGGGCTTCCATCTTTACCGCCGTGGCCCTGTGCTGCTTTGCTTTTTCCACCATCATCGGCTGGGGCCTGTATGGTTCCCGGTTCCTGGTGTTCCTGTGCCGCAGCGATAAGGTGGCAAAGCCCTTCTTTCTGGTCTACTCCTTTGTGTCCATTCTGGGCGCAACGATGGATCTGGGCCTGCTGTGGAGCATCGCCGATACCTTCAACGGTCTGATGAGCATTCCGAACCTGCTCGCGCTGCTGCTGCTTTCCGGCACGGTGGTCAGGCTGACCAAAGAATTTTTTGCATCGGAGGCTGATTGCCCACAACAAAAAGAGGCTGCTGCACTTTCGGCTAAAACGATGTGCAACAGCCTCTTTTGTTATTCGGGCAGGTGTACCGGTACCCGCGCCACACAGTGCACCCGGCAATCGCCGTCCTTGCGGGTATTTCCTGCCGCGGGAGCGGGTGGTGCGCCTGTGGGAGGGCTTCAAAAAGCGTCTCGGCCTTTGCCGATAAAAAGCATCCAAAAAATACTGTACGAAACCCGGAACTTTTTCAGGGCAAAAACGGCTCCAAAAAGGTTCCGGGTCTTTGATTCTTCGCAATTTTCCTGCGCAGGCTGCTACCGCATTTTTTCAATCCCCTTATTCTGCCCGCGTCCGGCTCTTTTCAACCCGGACAGTTCATGTTACAATATACATTAGAAATAAAAAATGAATCGAGGGAATGAACCTTGGATTTTTATGGTACCATCGGCCCGGCCTGCGCACAGCCGGCGATCTTGCAGCACATGGTGGAAGCCGGCATGACCGGCATTCGCATGAACCTTTCCCACGGGCCGCTGGCGGCGCACACCGACTGGCTGGCCATGATCCGCGCAGCCGGCATCCGTCAGCTGCTGATCGACCTGCAGGGGCCGGAACTGCGCATCGGCACGCTGGCAGAGCCTGTTGCTCTGGTTGAGGGCAGCTCTGTACGCCTTGGCGCAGACGGCGTACCTTGCCCGGCAGCTCTGGTACAGGCGGCTGCGCCCGGGCAGCAGCTTCTGCTGGACGACGGCAAGCTTCTGGTGCAGGTCACACAGGCATTGCCGGAAGCCCTTTTGTGCACCGTGGTGCGCGGCGGCACCCTGCAGAGCCGCAAAAGCATTGCTGCACCGGGCCTTGCGGTGCCCTCGCCTACCCTGACGGAGGAAGATCTGCAGAACCTGAAAATTGCAAAGCAGTGCGGTGTTACCGGTGTGATGCTGCCTTTTGTGCGCGCAAAGCAGATATTCTGGCCCTGCGCCATGCGCTGGAAGAAGCCGGGGCTGCGGATATCCGTATCTTTGCCAAAATTGAAAACATGACCGGTGTGCGTGCCCTGCCGGAATTCATCCACCTTGTGGATGAGGTGGTGATCGCCCGCGGAGACCTTGGCAATGCCATGCCGCTGTGGAGCTGCCCCGCTGCCAGAAGCAGCTTTCCGCCGCCTGCCGGGCTGCAGGCGTGCCCTTTATGGTAGTGACCCAGATGCTGGACAGCATGTGCACACGCGCCGTGCCCACCGTGCCGAGGTGAGTGATATTTACAACGCCGTGCTGGACGGCGCGGCCAGCGTGATGCTGACCGGTGAGACTGCTGCCGGACAGTACCCGATGCAGGCCATGGAATATCTGGTGCGCACAGCGCAGACAGCCCTTGCCTGACCTTTGCGGAGTTTTTGCGCAAAAGGGATGGCGCATTGTGTCAGAATACGGTATAATAGACGTAAATATTTCTTGTTCAGAAAGGTTTTTTGCTATGGGAATCGTTGTGCTCGGTGCTGTTTTTGTGGATATCAAAGGCTATCCCCTTTCCGCCTATATTCCGGGCGGGCGCAATGCCGGCCGCATTGAGCAGGTACACGGCGGAGTGAGCCGCAACGTGGTGGAGGATATCGCCAATGTAGAGCTGCGCCCTACCTTTGTCAGTCTGGTGGACGACACCGGCATGGGACAGGATGTGATCAACAAGCTGGAGAACCACAAGGTGAACACCAAGTACATCCAGCGCGTGCCGGACGGCATGGGCACCTGGCTGGCCATCTTTGACAACGACGGCGATGTGCATGCAGCCATTTCCAAGCGGCCGGACACCACTCCCTCACCGGCTTTTAAAGGAAAAGGCGACGAGATCTTTGCCGACTGCGATGCCATTGCGCTGGAGCTGGATCTGGAAAAAGATACTGTAAAACAGGTGCTGCACTACGCCAAAAAGTACAACAAAAAGGTTTTTGCGGCCATTTCCAACATGAGTATTGCCATGGAGCGCCGGGATTTCCTGCAGCAGATCGATTGCTTTGTGTGCAACCAGCAGGAAGCCGGGCTGCTGTTCTCCGATGATTACGGCCATCTGACTCCGGACGAGATGTGCAGGGTTCTGGCCGCCAATGTGCACAGCGCCAACATTCCCAGTATGGTGATCACCATGGGCGGTCAGGGTGCCGTATATGCCGCGCCAACGGCGAGTGCGGCGTGGTGCCTGCCAAGAAGGTGGATGTGATCGACACCACCGGCGCAGGCGATGCCTTCTTTGCCGGCACCACCATCGGCCTGACCTACGGCAAAACGCTGGCCGAGTCCTGCGAAATCGGCAGCCGACTGGCCGCCTCGGTCATCTGCATCACCGAGAACGTCTGCCCCCGCTTCCGCCCGCTGGAATTCGGGCTGAACATTCCGGTGGTGGATTAAAGTAATATCAGAAAGCCGGGCAGACTGCAGTCTGCCCGGCTTTCTTTTTAGGATTCGGGGAAGAGGTTTATATCATGCTTCCAGCACCTTTTTGCCGGTAACTGGATCAGGGATATCAAGCAACGCCAAAATGATGGCCATGCGGATATACACGCCATTGTGCACTTGATCAAAGTAGGCGGCACGCGGGTCGTCATCCACATCCTTTTTGATCTCGTCGATGCGGGGCAGCGGATGCAGCACCGGCATATCCTGCGGTGCCTTCTGCAGCAGCGCTTCGTCCAGCTGGTAGCAGCCTTTCAGGCGCAGGTATTCTTCCTCGTTGAAAAAGCGCTCCTGCTGGATACGAGTCATGTACAGCACATCCAGATGCGGCAGCTCGGCTTCAAGGTCAGCCGTTTCCTTATAGATCTGATGGGTCGGCTCCAGCGATTCATTCTTCACATACTGCGGCAGGCGCAGATCTTCCGGCGAGATGAACACGAACCGGTTGCCCTCAAACTGGCTCAGCGCAGCGGTCAGGGAGTGGACCGTGCGGCCAAACTTGAGGTCGCCGCAGAAGCGATAGTCAATGATCCAGCCGCCCTTGCGCTGGCGGATCGTCATGAGGTCGATCATCGTCTGGCTGGGATGCGCGTGCCCGCCGTCGCCTGCATTGATCACCGGCACACGTGCAGAAAGGGATGCCCGCAGCGGCGCGCCCTCTTTGGGGTGGCGCATGGCGATCACATCGGCGTAGTTGCTCACCACGCGGGCGGTGTCCTCCACCGTCTCGCCCTTGCTGGCGGAAGAAAGCTGTGCCCCTGCAAAGCCCAGTGTCTTGCCGCCCAGCCGCAGCATGGCCGATTCAAACGAAAGGCGGGTGCGGGTGGAAGGCTCATAGAACAGGGTGGCCAGAATGCGCCCATCGCACAGGTGGGCATAGGGTGCCGGGTCGCCTCCATCCGGTCGGCAAGATCCAGAAGGGCCAGCTGCTCTTCCAGAGAAAAGCTGTTGGGCTCAATAAAGTGTCTCACAGCCATTCTCCTTTCAGCACGAACTTCTCGCGCTCGGCTCCGGTGGAGACGAACTGGATCTCATGGCCCAGCTGCTTTTCCAGAAATTCCACGTAAGCCTTGGCCTCTTTGGGCAGCTCATCCCAGCTCTTGCAGCCGGAGATATCCTTGTTCCAGCCTGGCAGCATAGTGACCACCGGCTCTACACGGTCAAGGTCGGACAGCGGTCGAAGCTGGGGACTTGCACGCCATCCAATGTGTAACCGGTGATCACCGGGATCTCTTTCATGCTGCTGAGCACATCCAGCTTCGTCAGGGCGATCTTGTCTGCGCCCTGACAGGTAAGGCCGTAGCGGCTGGCCACACAGTCGAAGGGGCCGACACGGCGCGGACGGCCGGTGGCCGCACCATACTCGCCGCCTGCCTTGCGCAGCTGTTCATTCCAATCCTCGCTCATGGCGTTCTCGGCGGCAAAGGGGCCTGCACCCACGCAGGTGGAGTAGGCTTTCAGCACGCCCACCACATGGTCAAGACGGCAGTTCGGAATGCCTGCGCCCAGCGGCGCATAGGCTGCCAGCGTGTTGGAGCTGGAAGTGAACGGGAAGATACCATAATCGATATCGCGCATGGCACCCAGCTGGGCTTCCAGCACGATGCGCTTGCCGCTGTCGTGAGCCTGCTGCAAAAATGCACCCACATCACAGATATACGGTGCAAACTGTCCGGCCTGCATCCGGCACCATTCCAGCAGAGCATCGTAGCTCATGGGTTCCTGATGATAGCAGCCACCCAGCTCCAGATTCTTGGATTCCAGGATCATGTGCAGGCGGTCCTGCACGCGCTTTTCGTCCAGATGCAGCAGATCGCCCAGACGCAGGGTCTTTTTGCGGTATTTGTCGCTGTAGGCGTAGGCAATGCCGCGGCGGGTAGAACCAAAGGCCGCACCCTTCTGGGCAAGGCGGTCCTCTTCCAAGCCGTCCTGCACCTTGTGCCACGGCATGGAGATGGTGGCCTTATCTGAAAGTTTCAGGTTTTCTGAGCCTACCTTTACGCCGCGCTCCTCAATGGCATCCATTTCTCCGGCCAGATGGTCGAGGTCGATCACCATGCCCGCACCCAGTACACAGACAACGTCCGGGTGCAGGATGCCGGAGGGCAGCAGGTTCAGGATGAACTTGCCCTGCTCCGTTACAACGGTGTGGCCGGCATTGTTGCCGCCCTGATAGCGGGCAACAACATCGGCATGTTCGGCTAACAGATCGATGACGCGGCCCTTGCCCTCATCGCCCCAATTGATACCAGTAACTGCGGTAAGCATAACTTCTTATTTACCTTCTTTTTCGTTATTTACAATAGCCTGTACCTTGGTGGGCAGACCATAGATGCTGATAAAACCGGTAGCATCACTCTGCTTGTAGTCGCCGCCGGCGGCAAAAGTTGCAATGTCCTCACGGTAGAGGGAATACGGAGACCAGACACCGGCATTGATCATGTTACCCTTGTACAACTCCAGACGCACCTTACCGGTAACGTTTTCCTGCGTGGAGGTGACGAAGGCGCTCAGAGCTTTGCGCAGGGGGCTGAACCACTGGCCGTCATAGACCAGCTCACCAAATGTGATGGCCAGCTCGCGCTTTTTGTGGGCAGTGAGCTTATCCAGAGTCAGAGTTTCCAGCACCTCATGAGCCTTATAGAGAATGGTACCACCGGGCGTCTCGTACACACCGCGGCTCTTCATGCCCACCAGACGGTTCTCCACCACATCGTACAGGCCGATGCCATTGCGGCCGCCGATCTCATTCAGCTTGGCAATGAGGACGGCGGGCTTCATCTTTTCGCCGTTCAGGCTCACCGGCACGCCCTTTTCAAATGCCAGCTCCACGAACTCGGACTTGTCCGGTGCGGTCTTGGGGCTGACACCCAGCTCCAAAAAGCCCGGCTTATCGTACTGCGGCTCGTTGCCCGGGTCCTCAAGGTCAAGGCCTCATGCTCAGGTGCCACAGGTTCTTATCCTTGGAGTAGTTGGTCTCGCGGTTGATCTTCAGCGGGATGTGATGTGCCTCGCATAGTCGATCTCTTCGTCACGGCTCTGGATATCCCACTCACGCCACGGAGTGATGATCTTCAGGTCCGGTGCAAAGTGCATGATGGCCAGTTCAAAGCGCACCTGATCGTTGCCCTTGCCGGTGCTGCCGTGGCACACGGCATCTGCACCCTCGGCACGGGCGATCTCCACCACACGCTTTGCCAGAATGGGTCGTGCAAAGCTGGTGCCCAGCAGATAGCCCTCGTAATCGGCCCCGGCCTGCATGGTGGGGATGACGTAATCCTCCACAAATTCATCGGTCAGATCTTCTACGTACAGCTTGGAAGCACCGCTTGCCTTGGCGCGCTCTTCCAGACCTTCCAGCTCGCCCTTCTGGCCCACATTGCCGCACACTGCAATGACCTCGCAGTTGTTGTAATGCTCTTTCAGCCATGGGATGATAATGGAAGTATCCAGACCGCCGGAATATGCCAGCACGACCTTTTTGATCTCAGACATAAGAACCGCCTCCGTTCAAACCACTTTATACTTTTGAATTCCCTCTTGCAATTTTTGATTGCGGTGTTATTATACTAGCAAGCAGAGAATGTGTAAAAAGTATCCTGCACATGATCACGATACAAAATTGACATGAAAGAGGCGCGCCGCCATGTATGTGGACTGGGAATATTACAAAATCTTTTATTATGTCGCGAAATATCAGAATTTCACCAAAGCCGCGCGGGTGCTGGGCAACAACCAGCCAACATCACCCACTCGATGAACCGGCTGGAAAGCCAGCTGAATTGTGTACTGTTCATCCGCTCCAACCGCGGCGTTACCCTTACCCCGGAGGGTGAACTGCTTTACTCCCGCATTGCATCTGCGGCGGTGCAGATTCAGGATGCAGAAGAAGAGCTGAGCGCCAGCGCCACGCTGGAACACGGTGCGATCAGCATCAGCGCTACCGAAACTGCGCTGAACATCTACCTTGCAGAAAAGCTGCGCGCCTTCCACACGGACTCATCCCGGCATCCGCCTGCGCATCTCCAACCACTCCACGCCGCAGGCTTGCAGGCCGTGAAAAACGGCGAGGTGGATTTTGCCATCATCACCACCCCTGCGAGGTGGAAAGCGGCCTGAAAATGGTGGAGCTGAAGCCCTTTTATGAGGTGCTTGTGGGCGGCAGGACCTTTACTGCCCTTTCCAGCCAGAACCTTTCGCTGAAGGAGCTGAACAATTATCCGCTGATCTCCCTGAGCGACGAAAGCATGACCCGCGCCTTTTACCGGCAGTTCTTTCTGGATCACGGTGCGGTGCTGAAGCCGGATACCGAGGCTGCCACCACCGACCAGATGCTGACCCTTGTCAAAAGTGAGCTGGGCATTGCGTTCCTGCCCCAGTCCATGGCACAGGATGCACTGGCCCGCGGTGAGATCGTGCAGCTGCATCTGCAGGAGATCATCCCTCAGCGCTCCATCTGCCTTGTGTACGACCATCACCGCCCGCTGAACACGGCAGCCCGCAAGTTCCAGCAGATGCTGACCAAGGCGGCCCCCACGCGCCCGGAACACAGATAACCGCCGGGCCTTTCCCTGCAAACTGATCCATACGGGACTGTTGCAAAATAGCTCTCTGAAAAACCAATGCACAAAACCCGGAACCTTTTCACAGCCAAAACGGCTTAAAAAAGGCTCCGGGTTTTTGATTTTGTGCTATTTCTTTGTGCAAGTTGCTATCGCATTTTTATTTTGCAACAGTCCCCTGTTTTATTTTTACTTTTCCTGGATCTGTTTGCCGGTGAGGTGTTCAATGGTGATCTCGTAAAGCTGCACGGCCTTGATGTCCAGCGCAATTTCCTTTTCCACCTCTTCCTTGCCGGGGTAATACTTCATGCCAAGCTCCCGCACGCGGGCCTCGGTAGCAGCGGCATCGTCGATCAGATGGCAGCGGCCAAACACCACGGTGCTCTGCACATAAGGTGCCCAGTCGCCCGGCTCAAAGTGTTCGTTGCCGTAAACGGTAAAGCATACCTTATCATTCTGTTTCAGCGCGTCCACCTTCTGGCCGGACTTTGCACCGTGGAAGTAGATTTTGTCGTGCTCCTGATCGTAGTAATAATTTACCGGGATCGCAAAGGGATAGCCGTTGTCGCCGTTCACTGCCAGCACGCCCCGCCGGGACTGCTGCAGCAGGTGCTTTGCAGCTTCTTCCGGGATGGCGCGGCTGGCTCTTCTCATGGGTCTGAACATTTTTGTTTCCTCCATGTATCGCAGGTTTGCGGTGCGCACTCATGCACCTTGATAATGCGGATGAGGGTCTTATCCAGCTGGATGGTGCGGTTCCAGGGGTTCAGGATGATGCCGTTGATCTCCGGCACGGCAAGTGCTGCATCAAACAGCTTTTCCATATCCACAAGAAAGGTGGACTGCACCGGCTCGGCTCCCTTCATTTCCTCGTCAAAGCTGGTGAATGCATACCACCAGCTTGCGCCATCGGCCGTCCGGATGGCCCGCAGCTGCATCTGTTCACTGCCCAAATTGGGCTCCACCGCCACGACAAGCTGGCCATGCTCCTTTATGCGCCGCCGGATCACGGTAAGGGTGTGGGCCAGCTGTTCCTGTGTGGGCTCCTGCTGCAGGGCGGCTACCGCCTGCTCGATCTTTTCGTTGCCGTTCAGGCCCTTGTCTCTGGGTTGATTCATTGAGGTTGGTTCCTTTCTATTGTATTTTGGCAGAGGGAATAAGCGCAGCTCATCACAGCAGCAGATCGAACAGGCCGATCATTATCGGCATAGACACAATGGAAAGCAGAGTGGTCAGCACATACAGCGCGCTGGAATGCGCCGCATCGCGGTCATAGAGCTGAGCCATGGAGGTAACAGTAGCACAGGCAGGGGTGATGGCGGCAAGGTAGACCGTCATCAGGATGTTCTTGCCGTCGGCCACCCAGCTGGATGCATGGCAGACCCACAGCAGCACCAGAACCACCAGCGGACATACCACCAGACGCAGCACTGTGGGCAGATAGTTGCGGCGGGTGCAGAACACCTCCCGCAGCGGCTTTTCTGCAATGGCCATACCGGCCAGCAGCATGCCCATCGGTCCCATCATGTTGCCCACTGTGCTCATGGTATTCTGCAGCGGTGCAGGCAGCACCACACGGAACCAGTACAGCAGTGCACCGGCTGCAATGGCGATCATGTTGATATTGGTGAGCACCTTTTTCCAGTCCAGCGCACTGCTGCCCTGCAAAAGGGAACTGGCGTGGGTCCACAGCAGCACCAGCTGCACAATGATGAATGCGCAGGAGTAAATGACATACGCATCGCCCATCAGAGCCTTGACCAACGGGATCACCAGTGCAGCGGCGTTGCTGTAGATCACATTCACCTGTTCCACGGCATCCAGCTTGAGCGGGCGGCTCAGCAGGGCGCTGAGCACCAGCAGCACTACATGGATAGCCGCCGCAATAGCCATGGAGTACAAAAGTCCCTTGCGGATCTCCGGCGTATCGTCGATCTGGAATGCGTTGATGATCACGCAGGGCGTGACCAGATACACCATGACCACCGAGAGCACCCGGCTGTCGCTGGCCTTCAGCAGCCCTGCCTTGACCACAGCATAGCCCATGATCAGAATGAGGAACAGCTGTGCGATCTGCTGCATCAATAACAGACTTATCTCCATTGTTTTTTCCTTTCCCCTTCCCTTTTTCAAAACCCAAAGGGAGAGCCGCCTTCCGCAAGGCAGCTCTCCCCTTTTTCTGATTTTATTTGCCGCTCGTCAGCCGCGCCACATGCAACGCCAGATAGGCGGTTTCCTCGTTGGGCAAAAACACGCCGTACTTGCGCAGCACAAAGGTGCGTATTTTTTCCGCGCAAGTCACCGCTGCCGGATAATTCTGCTGCATCTGCTGGAACAAAAAGTCGTCTTCGCTGTCCATCAGTTGCCGGAGAAGAACCGCTCGGCAAAATACTGCAGGTGGCTCACGAACCGCGCATAGTGGATGCTCTCGGTGCTCACCGGGCAGTGCATACTGTAGGTGACAATGTTGGACAGCTCACCGATCAGCTGCGCTGCCCGCATGGCATCGTAGCCGGCCTGCGGGTCCTGCCGGGCGTGACGATATGGAAGGCGATGTTGCCTGCCTCTTCGTCCGGCAGCTCAATGCCAAGCTTTGCCTTTACCTTCTGCAGGCCGCGCTGGCCCACCGCGTACTCCTTGGGATAAAAATGCTTGATTTCCCAGAAGATGCGGTTGGTCACCACAAGACCCTTTTGCTGGCGCTCCACTGCAAAATGCAGGTGGTCGGTCAGCAGCAGATAGATGTGCGCCGAAAGCTTGACTCCCAGCGACTGCTCTGCGTCGTCCACAATATCCTGCGTCAGTTCCAGATAGGATGCCGGAATGCTGGAAAACAGCTCCAGCATAGGCTGTGCGTCCGGGTTGGACAATGGAAGGAACACGCGGTCTGAGGGCTGCCGTTCAATGGGCTCGCCCGCCTTACGGCCATAGCCGATGCCCTTGCCCAGCAGGATGGATTCCTCGCCGCTGTCATCCTGCACCAGCACAACACTGCTGTTCAGCACCTTCTGAATGTGCATCGGTCCCTCCTCCTTCCGTTGAAACCTTAAGACTGCCGCTTAGTCCAGATCTTCGCCGTTGGAAGCAATGACCTTCTTGTACCAGTAGAAGCTGTCCTTACGCTGCGGGCCAGAGTACCGTTGCCCATATCATCCTGATCCACATAGATAAAGCCATAGCGTTTGGACATCTGGTTGGTGGATGCAGAGATCAGGTCGATGGGTGCCCATGTGGTGTAGCCCCACATCTCAACACCCTCATCGATGGCCTTGCCCATTTCGCTGATGTGCTGGCGGAAGTACTCTACACGGTAGGGGTCGTGGATGGAGCCGTCGGCCTCCACCACGTCCTTGGCACCCATGCCGTTCTCCACCACCATCAGCGGCTTGCGGTAACGGTCGTACAGCTCGATCAGGCTGTAGCGCAGGCCCTTGGGATCGATCTGCCAGCCCCAGTCGGTGGAGGGCAGATACGGGTTCTTGACACCCAGCACGGTGTTGCCGGGGGTACGCTCTGCGTTCGGGTCCACAGACTCGGTCATGGTCATATAGTAGCTGCAGGAAACAAAGTCCACACAGCCTGCCTTTAGGGTGGCGGCATCCTCGGGCAGCATTTCCACATGGATGCCCTTGCGCTCGAACATCTTGAGGATCAGGCGGGGGTACTCGCCCCAGACATGCACATCGGCATAGAACAGGTTTTCCAGATTCTTTGCCTGAGTAGCCAGCTCATCATCGGGTGCGCAGGTGCGGGCATAGGTGGTGAGCTTGGTCAGCATGCAGCCCACCTTGCTGCCGGGGATGATCTCGTGGCAGTCCTTTACTACCATAGCGCTGGCCACCAGCTGGTGGTGCAGGGCCTGATAGCAGGTCTCCAGCATCTTATCCTCGGGCACGCGGCTGGGGATGATGCCGGCGGTGGTGAAGGGGTGACGGATCACGCTGTCCACCTCGTTGAAGGTGAGCCAGTACTTGACCTGATCCTTGTAGCGCTCAAAGCACGCATGGCAGAACTTTGCAAAGCAGTCGATCACGCGGCGATCCACCCAGCCATTGTACTTGGTGGCCAGTGCCAGCGGCATTTCGTAGTGGCTCAGCGTGACCAGCGGCTCGATGCCGTTCTTGTGCATCTCAGCGAACAGGTCGCTGTAGAACTGCAGGCCCTTTTCGTTCGGCTCTGCTTCCTCGCCGGTGGGGAAGATGCGGGTCCATGCAATGGAAACGCGCAGCATGGTAAAGCCCATCTCGGCAAACAGCTTCAGGTCTTCTTTGTAATGATGGTAGAAATCGATGCCGCGGCGCTTGGGATAATAGGTATCATCCGGGTCGGCCATGGCAGCAGCAATGTGTGCGTCGTCCATGGCAACATGGGACTTGTAATCCTTCACGTCCGTATTGGGCTTATAGGTGGCAACGTCCGCCACACTGGGGCCCTTGCCGTCCACGTTCCATGCGCCTCTACCTGGTTTGCGGCAACAGCGCCGCCCCAGAAAAAGCCTTTGGGGAAACTCATTTATTTGCCTCCAGTTTCAGCAGTGCGGCACCGGGCACCACAGCGCCCTCGGCCACAGTCTTGATGGTGAACTCATCGGCGTTGGTCACGACGATGGGGGTAGTTACATCATAACCGTCTGCTTTGATTCCGTCAAGGTCAAACTTCATCAGCAGCTGGCCCTTCTTGACAGTCTCGCCGTCCTTGACCTGCGGATCAAAGCCCTTGCCGTCGCGCTTGACGGTGTCCATGCCGATGTGCATGAGCAGTTCAGCACCGGCATTGGTCTTCATGGAGATGGCGTGCTTGGTGCCGAACACGGACTCGATCACGCCGTCAGCGGGAGCGTACAGCTCACCCTTCTCGGGCACCACGCAATGCCGTCGCCCAGGATCTTCTGGGAGAAAACTTCATCCTTGACCTCTTCCAGAGCAATGGCCTTGCCCTGCAGGGGGCTGCTGATGGTGGAATCCGCAGCTGCTGCGTCTGCAGCAGTCTCGGGAGCGGGTGCAGCGGTCTCATCCTCTGCGGGGGTCTCGTCCTTATACAGGAAGAAGGACAGTGCGAAGGAGGCCACAACAGAGATCACCAGACCAACTGCAGCCCACAGGATGTTCTTGCCGTTATCCGGGTCAACGAACATGGCCATGCCAGCCAGACCGGGGCCCATGGCAACGAATGCCTTGACCTTCATCAGGCCAACGAACAGACCGCCGATGAAGCTGGAGGCCACAACGGACATCATGACCTTCTTGTGCTGCAGGGTAACACCGTACAGAGCAGGCTCGGTGATGCCGAACAGGCCGGAGATGCCAGCGGAGATCGCGGTAGCGCGCAGGTTTTCGTCCTTGGTCTTCAGAGCAACGCCGAGGCAGGCACCGCCTCAGAGATGTTGTGTGCCAGAGAAGCAGGCATGTACAGCATTTCAAAACCAGGGTCAGAAATAGAAGCAACTGCGTAGGGGACCAGAGCCTTATGCATGCCCATGGAGATCATGAAGGCAGCACGGCAGCCAGCAGAGCAACGGCCAGCCAGCCCAGCGTGTTGTACAGAGCCAGGATCACGGTGGTCAGCAGAGCACCGATGTTGTAGCCCAGAGGTCCGAGGACGACCAGTGCCACAGGGAAGCCGATGCCGAAGCACAGCATGGGCACAAAGAACACGCGGATGGCCTTGGGGCACCACTTGTTGGCCCACTTTTCAATAAAGGACATGAAAATGACGGTCAGGATAGCCGGGAATACCTGTCCGCCGTAAGCGATGTTCTGCAGCTTGATGCCGAGGAAGTAAGCACCGCCCTCGGTAGCCAGCAGAGCGGAAACGCTGGGGTGGATCATGCAGCAGCCAGAGCCACCGCCACCAGCTTGTTGCAGTTGAACTTGGTTGCAGTGGTGAAGGCGACCATGACAGGCAGGTAGTACAGAGCTGCATCTGCCACGCCGACAAGCACCTTATAGGCGATATCTCCGCTACTCATCAGGCCCAGAGTGCTCAGCAGCACCATCAGAGCCTTCAGAACGCCTGCACCTGCAATGGCGGGGACCAGCGGCTGGAAGATGCCGACCATGTAGTCCAGAATAATGCCGCCGATCTCTTTTTTGCCCTTGGGGGCAGCGGGAGCTGCAGCCTGACCTGCGTTGAAGGTGCCCAGCTTGAGCAGCTCATCGTACACTTCGATGACATCGTTGCCGATGACCACCTGACACTGCGGGCCGCTGGAAATAACGCCCATAACACCGGCAGTCTTTTTCAGGGCTGCAGCATCCACCTTGGATGTGTCTGCCAGAGTGAAGCGCAGGCGGGTGGAGCAGTGCTCGACCTGCACAACGTTCTTCTCGCCGCCAACCAGACGCAGCACGTCGGAGGCAGTCTGCTTGTAGTTCTTCATTTTGTTCTCCTTTATCTTGTGTGTGGTGGCATTTCCCTGCCGCCCGGCCGAAGCGGACAAAAGAAAAAAGACCCAACAGAATGACCCCGTGTACAATTTCTCCCGGAATCATAGTATCTGGCTACAATTCACCCAAAAGAAAAGGTATTCGTCATTCCATCAGATCCTGCCTGCATTACCAGTAACATGTCCAACTGGATATTGTGGTATTAGTATATCAATCCTCTTTTCGTTTTTCAATATGACTTTTTCACAAAATAACTCTTAAAAAATTATGAAGTTCGTATATTCATTTGTTTTTTCACATAGCTGTCGGTGTGTGCTCGTGTACTCCTTTCACCTCCTGCACTGATGCCGGCCGCACATCTTGCGCACCGCGCCGCCGCTTGTTATAATAAGTGTAACGATCTGTTTATTACTTTTTACATACAGGAGGTACAATCCATGCGCATTGCTTACGAGACGATGCTGGCCGAATTTGAGCGGGTCCTGACCAAATACGGTTTCAGCCCAAAGCGTGCCCATGAAGCGGCCGAGATCTTTGCCCAGAACAGTCTGGCTGGCGTGTTCAGCCACGGGCTGAACCGCTTCCCCCGCGTGGTGGAATACCTGCGCAAGGGCGAGATTGATCCCGCCGCTGAGGCCGAGTGCATTGCCAGCTTTGGTGCCATGGAGCGCTGGGACGGCAAGCGCGGCTTTGGCCTCTGAACGCCAAGCACGCCATGGACCGTGCCGTAGAGCTGGCACATCAGTTCGGTATTGGCATGGTGGCGCTGGGCGAACAACAACCACTGGATGCGCGGCGGCACCTACGGCTGGCAGGCCGCAGACGCGGGCTGCATCGGCATCTGCTGGTCCAACACCTGCCCCAACATGCCTGCATGGGGCGCAAAGGACAACCACATCGGCAACAACCCGCTCATTCTGGCCGTGCCGCGCTCGAACGGGGAGCACATCATGGTGGATTGTGCCCTGAGCCAGTTCAGCTACGGCAAGCTGGAAACGATGCGTCTGGCCGGCAAACAGCTGCCTGTGGTAGGCGGCTACGATGCAGACGGCAGCCTGACCACCGACCCGCTGCCATTGAAGAGACCCGCCGCATGATCCCCATTGGCTACTGGAAGGCAGCGGTCTTTCCATCCTGCTGGATATGATCGGTACTATCCTGACGGGCGCAAACTCGGTGGCAACGATCGGCACCTTTGGCGATGAAGTGGGCCTGACCCAGATCATGATCGCCATTGATCCTGCAAAGTTCCAGTCCGCCGACCTCACCGATGCCGTCATTGATGCCATTGCCGCCGATGTGGCATCCAGTGAGCCTGCAGAGCCGGGCCGTGAGGTGCGCTGCCCCGGCATGGGTGAGCACCGCAGCCGCAAGGAAAACATGGAGCTTGGCATCCCGGTAGCCGAGGAAAAGTGGGCCGAAGTGCTGGCGATGTGATGCAATGTTAAAAGGGGTGTCTCTTCGGCAGACAGAGAGACACCCCTTTTCTTTTTATCTGTGGTTTTCCGCAAATATCCGGCAGCTGGGACAAGATATCATGCGGCAGCATTCCGTACTCGCCAAGCGCAGCAGCGGCACGGTCGGCAGCGGCACCGTGCAGATACACCGCGCAGGCCGCAGCTTCGTATGCAGGCAGGCCGCAGGCCAGCAGGGCCGCCCGTCATAA
>ENA-OQAZ01000464-OQAZ01000464.1-human-gut-metagenome-genome-assembly--contig:-NODE-464-length-22364-cov-2.010478_pt1 | contig 22364 bp, 39 predicted proteins | sample MGYA00242737_ERZ504531 | MGnify/ENA primary metagenome ERZ504531 (study PRJEB26092, sample SAMD00036244) | human gut metagenome | host: Homo sapiens | study: EMG produced TPA metagenomics assembly of... | reverse complement strand
TAACAGACAGCGTACTTTTTCCCCGCCGGAAAGAACTTTAACCTTTTTTACACCGTCGTCGCCGGCGAAAAGCATTCTTCCAAGGAAACCTCGTACATAGGTAACATCTTTTCTTCCGAATACTGAGTCAGCCATTCTACGATGGTATCGTCATTGTCAAATTCTTTTCCGCTGTCTTTCGGAAAATATGCCTGTGTAGTGGTGATTCCCCATTTATAAGTACCTTCATCCGGCTCCATTTCTCCGATCAGAATCTGGAAGAGAACAGTTTTGGCAAATTCATTTCCACCGACAAATGCAACTTTGTCGTCCCGGTTCAGTGTGAAGGAAAGATTGTCCAGGATTTTTTCCCCGTTGATGGTTTTGGATAAGCCTTCGACCATCAGAACTTCATTACCGATCTCGCGGTTCGGTTTGAAATCGATGTAAGGGTATTTACGGCTGGATGGGCGGATCTCATCAAGCTGGATCTTTTCCAGGGCGCGCTTACGGGAAGTTGCCTGACGGGACTTGGACGCATTGGCGCTGAACCGTGAGATAAAGTCCTGTAACTCCTTGATCTTTTCTTCTTTTTTCTTGTTGGCTTCTTTCATCTGACGGATCAGCAGCTGGCTGGATTCGTACCAGAAGTCGTAATTACCGGCGTAGAGCTGGATCTTACCGTAATCGATATCGGCAATCTGTGTGCAGACCTTATTCAGGAAATAACGGTCATGTGAAACAACAATAACGGTATTGTCAAAGTTGATCAGGAATTCTTCCAGCCATGCGATCGCATCCAGATCCAGGTGGTTGGTAGGCTCATCCAGAAGAAGAATATCCGGATTACCAAAAAGTGCCTGTGCAAGAAGGACTTTGACCTTCTGTGCACCGGTCAGCTCGCCCATCATATTGTAGTGAAGCTCTGTCTCAATTCCAAGTCCGTTCAGAAGAGATGCGGCATCAGATTCTGCTTCCCATCCGTTCAGGGTTGCAAATTCTGCTTCCAGTTCACTTGCCTTGATCCCGTCCTCGTCTGTGAAATCTTCTTTGGCATAGATTACTTCTTTTTCCTTCATGATCTCGTAAAGACGGGCATTTCCCATGATTACAGTATCAAGAACCGGATACTGGTCGTATTTGAAGTGGTCCTGCTGTAAGAAAGAAAGACGCTCACCTGGTGTGAGGATGACTTCTCCACTGGTCGGCTCAAGCTGCCCGGAAAGGATCTTAAGAAATGTAGATTTTCCGGCCCCGTTCGCTCCGATCAGACCGTAGCAGTTGCCTTCTGTAAATTTGATATTTACATCTTCAAACAAGGCTTTCTTCCCTACGCGGAGGGTGATATTACTTGTACTAATCATAAAAATTCTCCTTATTCAAATAGAATTATCGTTTCAATTTTTGCATTACGTTCATTATGGTAACATGACTGCACAATTTTCGCAAGAGAATAAGCATTAACATAAGGAAGAATTTGTGGTATACTTATAAATCATACACGAAATATACAGCATGGTAGGACGAAAGGGGCGAGTGTTTTGACAGAAGCAGGACTGGTGTTGGAAGGCGGTGCAACAAGAGGTGTATTTACTTCCGGCGCATTGGATTATTTGATGGAAAAAGATCTGTATTTTTCATACGTGGTCGGTGTATCGGCAGGTTCCTGTAACGCAGTCGATTATGTCTCAAAGCAGATCGGCAGGACAAGGGACTGTATGATCCACAGAGGAAAGGAATACAGCTATTATTACGGACTTAAAGATTTCGTAAAAGAAAGAAGTCTTCTGGATATGGATATGATATTCAATAAATATCCGAATGAACTCTTTCCGTTTGATTTTGATACTTATTTTTCAAATGGAATGACCTGTGAGATCGTGACAACCAATTGTCTTACGGGAAATGCCGAATATATGACCGAAGAGAACGACAGTGACCGGCTGATGAAGATCTGCCGCGCCAGCAGCAGTATGCCACTTGTATGTCCGATCGTAAATATAGACGGGATTCCGTATCTGGATGGTGGACTTGCCGATTCCATTCCGGTAAAGCATGTGCAGGAAAAGGGATTGAAAAAAATAGTTCTCATTTTGACGAGACCGGAAGGCTACCGCAAAAACCCAACTTCCAAAGCGGTCGGTAAGTTATACCGGAAGATGTACAGCAAATATCCGGCACTTGTCCGCACCTGTATCCGAAGACCGGTGATGTATAACCGGACAGAAGAATACATAGAAAAGCTGGAAAAAGAAGGAAATATCTTCGTCCTTCGCCCGGAAATGAAGCCGGTATCCAGACTGGAAAAAGATTATGATAAGCTGATGGCTTTCTACGATCATGGCTATGAAATGATGAAAAGAGAGCTTCCGAGACTTAAAGCTTATCTGGAAAAATAAGGAGGTGTGCATATGCATCTGTACGAACATCAGATTGCGACAAACGCATCGCAGCAAATGACAAAGGTAACAGAAATGGTAAGGGAAGACATCGAAAGAAGCGGTGTAAGAGAAGGGATTGCTGTGATCTTCTCACCACATACGACAGCCGGATTTACGATCAATGAGAATGCAGATCCGGATGTGGTGCATGATATGTTGTGTGGCTTTGAAAAAGTATTTCCGGCAGAACAGTTCTTCTACCAGCATGCAGAAGGAAATTCGCATGCACATATGAAGACGACGGTGGTCGGACCGTCACAGACGCTGATCATTCATGATGGAGAGATCGTCTTTGGCATCTGGCAAGATCTGTATTTCTGCGAGTTTGACGGACCAAGAAACCGTACCTTTTATGTGAAGATCATCGAAGGATAGATTAACGGAGTTGTACATCCGTCAGGGTGAATGCATGCGAAGGACAGGCAGGAGCTGCTGATTCTACACCAGCGAGAGTCAGCGTAGTTCCGTCTGTCTTTTTTTTCTTTTCCAGCGTGAGAATGGTACCGGCAAGAAGCTGCGGCATATGCCGGAGAAAACTATTTGCAGTCAGCTGAATCTGTATCAGTTGGTCTTCGCGGTTAATTTTGATCGTTTCTACAGTGCGCACTGTACTTTTTCTGGTACGTCCGTTTGAAAATGCGGCAAAGTCATGCGTACCGGTAAGAAGCTGCGCTGCCTGCTGCATGGATTCCAGGTCAAGAGACTCGGTTACAACACAGGTGTACGGACGGGAAAATAATGCTGCGGCAGGATCTGTGGCAATCCGGCAGGTATAGGTACAGCTTTTTACCGCGAGAGAAGCCACAAAACGTTCATCTGCGATTTCCAGCGAGGTGACTGCAATATCCGCCGGAAGAGCTGCGTTTAATTTCATTTTTAACAGTTCTGTATTGTCTGAAAAGATTCTTTTTCTAATTGAAAACTTACAATCTGGTGTGTTGCGTGAACACCCGGTTCCGTCTTTACGGCAGCAAAAAGCTGTGTGGACTGTCCGGTTACATCCCTGATCGCCAGTGTAAGCTTTGATTCGATACTGGTGCTTTTTTTCTTTGTGGAAAAGCCCGGATAGCGGCTTCCGTCGTATTCTATGGTAAGTTTGATCGTTGTCATAAGCTCCTCCTGAAGTGCATTTCTGCCGTTCATTATAGCATTGATTGTCGGGCAAGGCAATTTTTATTGCCTTCCGGACCTTGGTGGCTGTTTTCCTGCCTGTATTGTCCGGATCATCTGCACCATCTGGTCGATCTGTGCCTGCTCCTGTTTGCTTTTCCCTTCTTTGATCGCTGAAAGAATCAGCGAAATCTCATCAGGGGTAAACCGGATTCCCCGTTTATTCGCACCGGTGATCAGTGACATCATCACCGGGACCAGTGCTTTCCCGTTTTTGCCGCCGGCTTTCAACGCTGCTGTCCGGATCAGCTCCTGTTTCAGCGGATCCAGATTCGCAAGATCCGGATGCTCCATCCATTCGTTCATTTTCATCCATCCTTTCTGTCTGAAATCCACTCATCATATCCGTCATATCCTGTGCTGCCTGAAATCCATTCATCATATCTGCCATATTTGCAGGATCTCCAAAGTCCATCTCTTTCATCATTTCCATCATTTGCCATATTCCGGAAAAGGAATCGAACATTTCTCTTTTTTCAGGAGAAAGATAGGGTACAACTGCTTCAAACATGCTGCCCGGATCTTTCTCCTGCTTTCGTAGCCGCCCTCTGCGATTATGATAATAAGGAGGTTGGAAACAGTAAAAGGCATTCATAAGTTCCGTAAGTTTCACATAAATGCCAGCTATACGCTGAACGTGATCGGGCAGATAGGGAAGAATGATTTTGACAAGCTGCAGAAAATCATTCGTGAGAGACTCGTCAAATGGCGTCATGACAAGGGGCGGTTTCTTTTCCATATGTCCTCCACGGTTCAGCGTTATAAATATATATGTAAAGAAGACGGAAAATATGAGATCCACATATAATAAAGCAAAGGAAGAACTAATGGAAGGATTTTGTTAAATGAGCAGCCGGATTATTATTGATGGGAATGCGATCTATGAAGTGGATGAAGAATGTTTGCGAAAAGAAAAAGGAAAAGGAGCAGGAAGAGGAACACGAAAAGCAACGGGAGAAGCGCAAAAACAAAACATAAAAAAGGCGGGGATATAATTTGCCCCGCCTCTGGTCTGTCTGAACGAATAAGATCTGAGTTTCGTAACTAGCAGCCGCATCCACCGTTGCCACAGCCGTTTCCGCATCCGCATCCATTACCGCATCCGTTACCGAATCCGTTGCCGAATCCACCACAGCAGCAGAGAAGAAGGATGATCCACAGGCAGCTGTCATTTCCACATCCACATCCGTCGCCATTGCGTCCCCATCCGCCACAGCAGCAGAGGAGAAGAATGATCCATACGCAGGAAGACATTCCGCATCCACAGTTATCCATAGAATTTCCACATCCGCAGTTTGTTGCACTTAATTCACTCATATTTGATAGCCTCCAGTAAGGTTTCTTTACACTTCATCATATGTAAGGAGCATGTCAGTGTTTCAAAAAGTTTCGAAGAAATTGGCATCTGATTTCAGAAAGAATATTCTAATAGAAAAAGGATATTTTAAATATGAAAGATTTGAAACGGAAAATCCACTACTGGTGTTCGGATACAATGCAAAACAAAATCACTGGAAAGGGCGTCGTTTGTGCCGTTCTGGATACAGGGATCACACAGCACCCGGATCTTGTCGGCCGCATCGTGGGATGGAAGGACTGTGTACAGGGGAAGAAAACCATATATGATGACAACGGACACGGAACCCATGTGGCAGGAATTCTTGCCGGAAATGGAAAAAGCGGAAGAGGACTGTACAGCGGAATGGCACCGGAGGCGCAGATCTTTGCTGTCAAGGTGCTGAATCAGAGAGGTGGTGGAAAAATCCGGGATGTGATAAACGGGATCCGGTACGTGTTGTTAAAACAAAAGGAAATGAAGATCCGGATTGTCAATATTTCGATTGGAACTCTTCCTCATAAGAAGGATCCGGAAGATGAATTGTTCCTGTTCTGGGTAGAACGGCTCTGGGATGCCGGTCTGGTAGTCGTAACGGCGGCAGGAAACAAAGGACCAAAGGAAGGGAGCGTCACGATACCGGGAAACAGCCGGAAGGTGATCACAGTTGGGGCGGATGAAGAACTGGGGAAAGAAGTATTCCGGCTGTGGGCCGACCGGAGATTGTATTAAAAAACCGGATCTTGCCGTGCCGGGGAATCGGATCTATTCCTGCAATTACCTGTATCCGGTGCGGAGCCTTATGCCTATATTCCGAAAACCGGGACTTCTATGGCAACTCCGGTAGTGTCCGGGGCAGCGGCTCTGGTTTTGCAGAAATACCCGGATATGTGTAATCTGGAACTTAAATACAGACTGTGGAATTCCTGTGAAAAGGGCAGGTATTATGACCAGAGACAGGGACATGGGAACCTGCATGTAGAAAAACTTCTTGAATGTCAAGAAAAAATACTTGACACCAATGAAAATCTGTTATATGATAGCACAGGTGATAAGTGATGGACGAGATTTTAAAGCAGACATTATTATATGATTTTTATGGTGAGCTTTTGACAAAACATCAGAAAGAGATTTATGAACAGGCAGTTCTTGAAGATTATTCGCTCAGCGAGATTGCAAGAGATGCGGGGATCAGCAGACAGGGTGTTCATGATATGATCCGGCGCTGTAACAAGAGTCTGGAGGATTATGAAGCGAAGCTGCATTTGGTGGAGAAGTTCATGTCTGTGAAAAAAAAAAGTCCATGAGATCGATCTGCTTCTTGAGAATTATGAAGAGCAGGACGAAAAAGAATTGATAAAGAAAGTGAAAAAGCTTTCGGGAGAGATCATAGAGGAGTTATAACATGGCATTTGACAGTTTGACAGAAAAACTTCAGAACGTATTCAAAAATTTAAGAAGCAAGGGACGACTTACAGAAGAAGATGTAAAAGCGGCTCTGCGTGAAGTTAAGATGGCTCTTCTGGAGGCAGATGTTAACTTCAAAGTTGTCAAAAATTTTGTAAAAAGTGTGCAGGAGCGTGCAGTCGGACAGGATGTGATGAGCGGACTGAATCCGGGACAGATGGTGATCAAGATCGTGAATGACGAGCTGGTGAATCTGATGGGTTCTGAGACAACGGAGATTAAATTCCAGCCGGGAAGCCAGAAGACGGTCATTATGATGATGGGTCTTCAGGGAGCAGGTAAAACAACGACCACAGCAAAGCTTGCAGGAAGTCAAGCTGAAAGGTAAGAAGCCTCTTCTGGTAGCATGTGATGTCTACAGACCTGCAGCTATTAAACAGCTGCAGATCAACGGAGAGAAGCAAGGTGTGGAAGTGTTCTCCATGGGAGATAACCAGAAACCGGCAAATATCGCTAAAGCAGCACTGGAGCATGCTGAAAAGAATGGCAACAATGTGATTATTCTGGATACTGCAGGACGCTTCATATTGATGAAGAGATGATGGAAGAACTGCAGGAGATTAAGAACACGGTCGAGGTTCATCAGAGTATTCTCGTTGTCGATGCAATGACCGGTCAGGACGCCGTGAATGTTGCAGAGAACTTTAATGAGAAGATTGGTATAGATGGAGTAATCGTCACAAAGCTTGACGGCGATACCAGAGGTGGTGCGGCACTTTCAATCAAGGCAGTCACCGGATGCCCGATCCTTTATGTGGGTATGGGTGAGAAATTATCAGATCTGGAGCAGTTTTATCCGGATCGTATGGCTTCCAGAATCCTTGGTATGGGGGATGTACTCAGCCTGATCGAGAAAGCCGGCGAAGAGATCGACGAAGAACAGGCACGTAAGATGACAGAAAAACTCAAAAAGTCGCAGTTTGATTTTGAGGACTATCTGGAAAGTATGAAACAGATGCGCAAGATGGGCGGTCTTGGAAGTATCATGAATATGCTTCCCGGACTTGGCGGCATGGGTGGTCTTGGTAAAGGCAAGATGCCCGATATCGATGCGGATGATGCGGAACAGAAGATGGCAAGAGTCGAAGCAATCATTTATTCCATGACGATCAAGGAACGTCAGAATCCGGACATCATCACTCCGCAGAGAAAGCGAAGAATCGCAGCAGGAGCAGGAGTTGACATTTCGGAAGTCAATAAGATGATGAAGCAGTTCGAGCAGATGCGCAAGATGATGAAGTCTTTCCCGGGAATGATGGGCGGGAAAGGTAAAAAAGGCAAGTTCAAGATGCCTTTCTAAAGCAGATATATTCCGCAGACCATGCGTGATATATAGATAAACTATTATAAATACAAATTGTTTTATGGAGGAAAGTAAAATGGCAGTAAAAATCAGATTAAGAAGAATGGGACAGAAGAAAGCTCCTTTTTATAGAATCGTTGTTTCTGATTCTAGATCACCAAGAGACGGAAAATTCATCGAAGAAATCGGAACATACGATCCAACTCAGGATCCTAGCGTATTCAAAGTAGATGAAGAAGCAGCTAAGAAATGGTTAAACAACGGTGCTCAGCTACAGAAGTAGTTGGAAAAATCTTTAAGGCAGCAGGTATTGAAAAATAGTTGCTTCGCGGAGGTGCGAGTGATGAAAAATTTAGTAGAAGTAATTACGAAAGCACTTGTGGACAATCCTGAAGGCGTCGTGGTTACGGAAAAACAGGAAGGCAAGACTACCGTGATCGAAGTACATGTCGCAGATAATGATATGGGAAAGGTGATCGGTAAGCAAGGCCGAATTGCGAAAGCAATCCGTTCCGTTGTAAAGGCAGCCGCGGCCAAAGAAGACAAAAAAAGTCGTGGTTGAAATTATGCAATAGCATAAAAATAAAACGCAGGTAAATTTATTTTTATCTGCGTTTTTTATCATACCTTAGTGCAAGTGAAGCTGCCAATGACAGATTCACTGTATCTGGGGATGGAGAAAAAGTCGCTTCAAAAGACTAAAACAGAATTTTTCGGTGTAAAGTTTATCTTATGCTAAGAAAGGACAAAGTATGCAACAAAATGATTACCTGCAAGTTGGCGTGATCACATCTACCCACGGAATCAAAGGTGAAGTCAAAGTATTTCCGACAACGGATGATCCAAACCGCTTCCGTACTCTGAAAGATGTGGTTCTTGATACAGGAAAAGAACAGATTCCCCTTGAAATTGAAGGTGTAAAATTCTTTAAACAGTATGTGATTCTGAAGTTCAAAGGGATCGATAACATAAATGATATTGAAAAATACAGAAAGATGCCGCTTCTTGTATCTCGTGAGAATGCCGTGGAACTGGAAGAGGATGAGTATTACATGGCAGATATCATCGGCATGGATGTCTACACTGAGGACGGTGAAAAATTTGGTGTCCTGGAAGATATTATGGAAACCGGTGCAAATGATGTTTATGTGGTATCGACAGAGGCGCACACAGAGGTGCTTCTTCCGGCAATCCATGACTGTATTCTGGATGTAGATACTGAGAATAGGAAAATGACTGTTCATCTGATGGACGGACTGATTTAAGCGACAGAATAGTAGGAGAACAATATGAGATTTGATATCATGACGCTTTTTCCGGAGATGGTGATGAACGGTCTGGAAACCAGTATTATCGGAAGAGCCGTGAAGAATAAAATTCTTGAGATTGAAGCCTGGAATATCCGGGACTACGCATTTAACAAGCACAGCAGTGTGGATGATTATCCGTATGGCGGCGGCGCAGGAATGCTGATGCAGCAGAGCCGGTCTACCAGACCTATCTTGCCATTCAGGAAAAAGCAGCCCTCCCGGAAGGAAAGAGACCACGTGTGATTTATCTTTCCCCGCAGGGGAAGCCGTTTAACCAGAAGATGGCAGAAGATTTTGCGAAAGAAGACGAACTGGTGCTTTTGTGCGGACATTACGAAGGAATCGATGAACGTGTGCTGGAGGAGATCGTAACGGATTATGTGTCAGCCGGCGATTATGTACTGACAGGCGGTGAACTTCCGGCATGATGATCGTGGATGCGGTATCCCGCCTGATCCCGGGTGTTCTGCATAATGATGTATCTGCCGAATTTGAGAGTTTTCAGGATAATCTCCTGGAATATCCGCAGTATTCCAGACCGGAGATCTGGCACGACAGGCAGGTTCCACCAATCCTTTTATCCGGTCATCATGCCAATGTCGAGAAATGGCGCAGAGAGCAGTCAGTGATCCGTACTGCAAAATGGCGTCCGGACCTTCTGGAAGACGCAGAGCTTACCATGAAAGAAAGAGAACTTGCAGAAGAGATTATAGAAAATCGAGAAAAAGACTTGAAAAATGAAGAATAATGTGTTAATATATAGCACGTTGTGATGAAAACAGAGATGGTCCTCTGATACGATAGAAAAGCGTATTAAGAACGTCAAAATATGAAGGAGGTTCACACATGAACGAAATTATTAAGAACATTGAAGCAGCTCAGTTAAAAGAAAATGCTCCGGAATTCCACGTAGGAGATACTGTAAAAGTTTATGGTAAGATCAAAGAAGGAAACCGTGAGAGAATTCAGGTATTCGAAGGTACTGTATTAAAGAGACAGGGCGGCGGAGCAAGAGAAACATTTACAGTAAGAAAGAGCTCTAACGGAATCGGCGTTGAGAAGACATGGCCGCTTCACTCACCAAACGTTGAAAAAGTAGAAGTTGTTCGTAAAGGTAAAGTAAGACGTGCAAAACTGAACTACTTAAGAGATCGTGTAGGTAAGAGAGCAAAAGTTAAAGAATTAGTAAAATAGTAAATGCTTAAAGAGGGACAAATACGACAGGTACTTGTCCCTTTTGCTAATATAGGATATGATAACAGATGAGACATAGAAAAAGAAAAGAACTCAGATTTGACAGAAAGCATAGAAAACATATCAATTTGAAATGGATTCCCGAAGTATTTGGATGGGTATTCCAAATTGTGCTCGTCTGCCTGTGCGCATTTGTGTTTGTGTGGTATTTCGGGCATCAGATCAGTAATATCGGAGAGTCCATGAACCCGGTGATTCGGAATGGGGATGTGGTTTTGGTAAACCGGATCGTATATGATGCCAGTACACCGAAGCGTGGAGACATTATCGTGTTCAAACCAAAGGGGAATGAGAACCTTCATTCCTATATTAAAAGGATTATCGGACTTCCGGGCGAAAGTGTTGAGATCAGGGATGGAGAGATTTATATCAACAACAGAAAGCTGAATGAAAAGTATGAGACTACTGCAATTGCAGATACAGGTATTGCCAGTGAGAAGATCGTTCTCGGTGGAGATGAGTATTTTGTCCTTGGCGACAACCGGGAGAGCAGTGAAGACAGCCGGATGGCTGATATTGGAAATGTAAAGCGTTCCGAGATTGAAGGGAAAGTATGGTTTATCCTTTCCCCGAAAGACCGTTTCGGACTGCTTGGTAAATAGAAGGAGGAAACTGGATGAATTTTCAATGGTATCCGGGGCATATGACAAAGGCCAAAAGGATGATGCAGGAGAATATCAAACTGATCGATCTTGTGATCGAACTGGTTGATGCAAGAGTTCCGATGAGCAGCCGGAATCCGGACATCGATGAACTTGGAAAGAATAAAGCAAGACTGATCCTGCTCAATAAGGCAGATCTTGCAGATGAGAAGCAGACAGAAGAGTGGATCGGCTATTTCCGCGGAAAGGATATTCGGCAGTTAAGGTTAATTCCCGTAAAGGCGGTGGGATTAAGTCTATTCAGGGAGTAATCCAGGAAGCATGTAAAGAAAAGACAGAGCGTGACCGTAAGAGAGGGATTCTGAACCGTCCGGTCCGTGCGATGGTAGTCGGAATCCCGAATGTCGGAAAGTCTACTTTTATCAATGCACTTGCCGGAAAAGCCTGTGCAAAGACCGGTAACAAACCGGGTGTGACCAAAGGAAAGCAATGGATCCGTCTAAACAAGAACGTAGAGCTTCTCGATACACCGGGAATTCTCTGGCCGAAGTTTGAGGACCAGCAGGTGGGACTGCGCCTTGCATTTATCGGGTCGATCAAGGATGAGATCATGAATCTGGAAGAGCTTGCGGCGGAGCTGATCAGCTTTATGCAGGATGCTTATCCGGGTGTTCTTGCTGAGAAATATACGATCAACGAAAAGCAGAACAGCTACAGTGTATTGGAAGCAATTGCTGAGAGCCGCCATTGTCTGGTGCGTGGAAATGAATTAGATACCGCAAAAGCAGCTGGTATGCTGTTGGATGATTTCCGAAATGGAAGACTCGGAAGGATCACACTTGAATTTGTAAAGGAGTATACAAATGAGTAAGGAAGACAACAAGGAAGAAGCCCCGGAGCAGGAGCAGAGTATATGGAGATCACTGGGAGGAACTCTTCTGTATCTTCTGGTCATTGTTCTGCTGACATGGGTGATCGTCACCTTTGTCGGACAGCGCACAAAAGTAGACGGTCATTCAATGGAGCCGACACTTTCAGACGGAGATAACCTGATCGTGGATAAGCTCAGCTACCGCTTCCGCGATCCGGAAAGATATGATATTATTGTATTCCCTTACCAGCATGCAGAGAATACCTATTATATCAAACGTATCATTGGACTGCCCGGTGAGACTGTGCAGGTGATCGATGGATATATGTATATTAATGGCAAAAAGCTGGATGAACATTATGGTGCAGAGGTGATGGAAGATCCGGGAATTGCAGCAGAGCCGATTAAACTGGGAGATGATGAATATTTTGTCCTGGGAGATAACCGGAATCACAGCTCGGACAGTCGTGTGGCAAGTGTGGGTGTACTTACCCGTGATATGCTGATCGGGCGTGCCTGGGTAAGAATTTATCCGTTCAACAAAATCGGAGTGATAAAGCATGAGTAAAGAAAGTATCAAAGAGATCGACAGCCGTTTAAAAATGGCAGAGGATGCCGAAAGGGAGCAGCTGATGAAGGTCTATGCGCCGGATGACAGAGCCGGTGTGCAAAAGCTTCTGGAAAAGTACAGAAAGCAGAAGGAAAAGCTGCTTGCCGAAAAAGAGCGCCTTGCGAAAATGCGTCAGTACGAAGAAAAATATGCTGACCATGCGTTTATCTGTGGAATTGACGAGGTGGGAAGGGGACCACTTGCGGGTCCGGTGGTTGCAGGAGCCGTGATCCTGCCCAAAGAGTGCGAGATCCTTTATATAAATGATTCCAAGAAGCTTTCCGCAGCAAAAAGAGATGAGCTTTATGATGAGATCATGGACAAAGCAGTTGCGGTAGGTCTCGGGATGGCTTCCCCTGCAAGGATTGACGAGATCAATATTCTGCAGGCAACTTACGAAGCCATGCGTCAGGCGATTGGCAATTTGAAAGTCAAGCCGGATCTGCTTTTAAATGATGCAGTTACCATTCCGGAGGTTGTGATTCCACAGGTTCCAATCATCAAGGGAGATGCGAAAAGCGTATCAATCGCTGCAGCAAGTATTGTGGCAAAGGTAACAAGAGATCGTCTGATGGAAGAGTATGATAAGGTACTTCCGGATATGGATTCGCGTCCAACAAAGGTTATGGATCAGCAGAACATATCAAAGCGCTTCAGACGCTTGGACCGACACCGATCCACAGAAGAAGTTTTATCGGACACTTCGTATAAAAATCCGTCAGAACAGGTAGAAGATCAGATCCAAAAGGCGATTGGAGAATGAAAAAAACCGGCGAAGGACCGGTACAAAATATGAAAAAATAGCAGGTGAATTTCTGGAAAAGCAAGGATATCGGATACTGGAGTATAATTTCCGCTGCCGTTATGCGGAGATTGACATTGTTGCAAAAGACGGAGAATATCTGGTCTTTTGTGAGGTGAAATTTCGCAAAACAGGAGGGCTTTCGGCTGCTCTGGAGCGGTATCTGTGCCCAAACAGATGCGCCTGTCCGGAGCGGCCGTTTATTATCTGATGAAGAACGGCTGCACAGAGATACCATGCCGCTTCGATGTAATAGGAATCGCGGGGAATAAGATTTCTTTGCGGAAAAATGCATTTGAGTACTGCGGAGATTTTGGAATTGTATGATTTATGATACCGGGGAAAGGCAGATGGCTGCCTGCAGATATCACAATACGGGAGAGTACAGATGAAAATAGGATTAAAATATAAAAACGAGGAGCATATCTTTGACGAATGCATAAGTGCTGGCGTACCATTCTCAAATATCCGATCCTTGAAAAGGAAGGGCTTGTAGAACATGGAATTTCGACCAGACTTGGAGGAGTGAGTGAAGGTTTCCTGGGAAGCATGAACCTGAGCTATACCAGAGGGGGATGATCCGCGCATGTGGACGAGAATTACAGAAGAATGGCAGCTGCAATCGGCGTGAAGCCGGAGCATATGGTCTGCACGCATCAGACCCATACGACGAACGTACGGATCGTGACAAGAGAAGATGCCGGCAAAGGTGTTACAAGAGAAAAAGATTACACAGATGTAGATGGACTGATCACAAATGTACCGGGAATCTGTCTGGTGACATTTTACGCGGACTGTGTACCGCTTCTGTTTCTGGATCCGGTGAAAAAGGTGGTAGCATCCAGCCATTCCGGCTGGAGAGGCACTGTGAACCGGATGGGACAGGTGACGGTTGAAAAGATGCAGAAAGAATTCGGCTGTGATCCAAAGAATATCCTTGCCTGTGTGGGACCGTCCATCTGTCAGGAATGCTATGAAGTCAGTGAAGATGTGATCGATATGTTCCGCGCAAATTTCAGAGAGTCTGAATATGACCGTCTGTTCTATGCCAAGGAGAATGGAAAGTTCCAGCTGGATCTCTGGAAGGCAAATGAACTGGTTCTCACAGATGCAGGGATCAGACCGGAACATCTGGCGGTTACTAATGTGTGTACCTGTTGCAACCCGGAGCTTTTATTTTCCCATCGCGCATCCAAAGGAAAGAGGGGGAATCTTGCAGCATTTATTGCACTGAAGGAGGGATAAAACATGCTTTTGACACAGACAGCCGCAGGAAGTGAGGTAGAGGAGACCGTGCAGGATACGGTGGATACAATCACCGGATTTAACAAATTCATTCAGGAGAAAGGTCCGGACCTGATTGCGTTTGGAATCCGGATTCTGATGCGCTGCTCATATTCATCATCTGCCATAAGGTGATCAACTGGATCCGCAAGATTACGCGGGCATCCATGGAACGCGCCAATTCGGATACCGGTGCAAGACAGTTTGTGGATTCTCTATTGAAATACGGACTTCATATTCTGCTGTTTCTGGCAATTATCAATTCGCTCGGTGTAGAATCTGCATCGATTGCAGCAACGGTTGCATCGGCAGGCGTGGCAGTTGGTCTTGCCTTGCAGGGAAGCCTTTCCAACCTTGCCGGTGGGATGCTGATTTTATTTTTGAAGCCTTTTGTTGTCGGGGATTATATTATAGAAGACAGCCATGGCAATGAAGGAACGGTCAAAGAGATCCAGATTTTCTACACTAAGCTTGCCACCATTGACAACAAGACGATCATTGTGCCGAATGGAACACTTGCCAACACAAGCCTTACCAATGTGACGGACAAAGATTACCGTCAGCTGGATCTGAAGGTGGATATTGCATATGAAGCGGATCTGCGCCTTGCCAAGAAACTGCTGCAGGGACTTGTAAAAAATGATCCGTCCGTCATCCAGAGTATGGAACATAATGTCTTTGTAAATGAGCTTGGGAGCAGTTCAGTGGTGCTTGGTGTCCGTGCCTGGGTAAAAAGTGAAGAGTATTGGCCGACAAGATGGCGGATGCTGGAAAATATCAAGTTGACACTGGATGAAAATCATATTGATATTCCATATCAGCAGATCACTGTCCATCAGGCACATATGGAGTCGGAAAAGTAGAGCTTTGTATCTGAAAAAAGACAGATATAAAAAATGTATCTGGTAAAATACAAGCGGAGAAATTGACAAAATAATCACAAATAAGTATAATATGTTGTCAGGGTTAAAAGACAAAACACCCTATGTTTTGGAATGATGGAGTAGTTTCTGACATCATAAATCAGGAGAACGATAAGATGAGAGTCATAGCAGGGAAAGCCAGAAGAATACCACTTGTGACGGTAAAAGGAATGGAGACACGTCCGACAACCGACAGAACCAAAGAAACCTTATTCAATATGATCGCACACGGACTCTGCGACTGTACATTTCTGGATCTTTTTTCCGGAAGTGGGGCAATCGGGATTGAGCGATCAGCCGAGGTGTAAAAAAGGCGGTTTTTGTGGAAAACAATCCGAATGCAATCCAGTGCATTATGGAGAATCTGAAAAAGACACAGCTTGAAGACCAGGCGGAAGTAATCCGGGAGGATGTATTTTCGGCACTTCGCAGGCTGGATGGAAGAGAAAAATTCGATTATGTGTTTATGGATCCACCGTACAACCATATGCTGGAAAAAGAGGTGCTTACTTATCTTGCAAAATCAGACTTGCTGGAAAAGGATGCACTGATCATCGTGGAAGCATCTTTGGCGACTGATTTTTCTTATTTGGAGGAACTTGGTTTTTTAATGATCAAACAAAAGAAATACAAGACTAATATGCATGTATTTATATCTGTGGAGGAGTAGACTCATGATAAGAGCGATTTATCCGGGAAGCTTTGACCCGGTAACTTTCGGACATCTGGATATTATTACCCGGAGCAGTAAAATTGTAGACGAACTTATAATCGGAGTATTGATGAATAAAGCAAAAACCCCGTTGTTTTCTGTAGAAGAACGTGTTAAAATGTTAAAGGAAGTGACAAAAGATCTCGGTAATGTGAAAGTAGTGCCTTTCGACGGGCTGCTTGTAGAATTTGCAAGACAGCAAAAGGCACGTCTTGTGATTCGCGGATTGCGTGCGATCACAGATTTTGAATATGAGATCCAGATGTCACAGACGAATCATAAGCTTGAACCGGAAGTAGAAACCATGTTCCTTACAACCAATCTCAAGTATTCTTACCTTAGCTCTACAATCGTAAGAGAAGTCGCAGCTTTCGGAGGGGATATTTCCCAGTTCGTGCCGGAGACTGTCGCCAAAAGTATAAAAGAAAAGATGTCACAGTAGGTCTGTGACAAGAAGGAGAGTGCAAAATTATGAGCAGCCGTATTGAGCAGATTATTGAAGAAATTGAAGAGTACATTGACAGCTGTAAGTTTCAGCCATTATCAACTACAAAGATTATCGTGAATAAAGACCAGATCGATGAACTTCTCCGTGAACTTCGTATGAAGACACCTGATGAGATCAAGCGTTATCAGAAGATCATTGCGAACAAGGATGCGATCCTTGCGGATGCACAACAGAAAGCAGAAAGCATGATTGAAGAAGCACATGCACAGACAAGTGAACTGGTAAGCGAGCATGAGATCATGCAGCAGGCATACGCACAGGCAAACGAGATCGTTATGGCAGCAACAGACCAGGCACAGCAGATTCTGGATAATGCGACTAATGATGCCAACGATATCCGTATCGGGGCAGTGCAGTATACAGATGATCTTCTTGCCAATGCTGAAAGCATCATCGGTCATACACTGAACAGTTACACAAGCAAGTATGACAGTCTGGTAACATCCCTTCAGGAATGTTATGATGTTGTCCGTAACAACCGTGCAGAACTGGAAGTTCCGGATAAGTCCTCACGCGGACTGGAAGCAGAATTCGGCGGAGAAGCCGGACAGACGGACCAGGGACAGAGAGAATAAGTTCTTTATCCGAACAATTTCATATAGCAAAAAGCGAACAGGCTGGTTACCATTGCGGTAATCAGCTTTTCTGCTATATAGCGAGGAAAAGACCAGTTCTGGGATCGGATCATGCATTTTGTCTGGAAAAGCGCGCAGACTCCTCCAAAAGAACAGTGCGCCATAACGAGAAGAAACCGCTGTTCAGAAGTAAGGTCCAGCTGACAGAGCATGCGGATTCCCCCGGTCAGTTCACTCCGGGAAGAAGCAACAATTTCCAGAAGAAATTCTGAAAGGAAAGTTTTGCCATAAAAGAAATGAGCACTGAAAAAACGATCATATATCCGCCGATTTTCGTGATGGAATCACATGCTGACAGAATACTTTCGTCAAGAGCCTCGGAAAAAGGAAGAAATTGTCTGGGATCAGCCTGTTCTTCTACGACCGCAAAAGGATTCCGCGGCAGATACCATCTGCGGAACAAAAAGGAGCAGCACAGTGCGGCAAGGATAGGAAAAAGCAGACAGATCTGCGCCATTTCAGGCTGCTTGAGGCTCTGTACCGCCACATACCCGGTCAGAAACGCAGGACTGACATTGTTACAGAAGGAAAGTAGGTATTCTCCTTCGGCAGAAGAAATTTTTCCCTTTATCAGTCAGGTCAGAGCAGGATTTTGCCCCTACTGGAAAGCCACAGAGAAATCCACAGACCACCGAAAAAGAAGCATTTTCAGAAATGCCAAGAAAAGGTTTCAGAATTGGAGAAAGGGTATGGTTGATCAGGGAAATGCTCTCTGTGCGGATCATAAGACCGGTTATAAGAAGAAAAGGAAAGAGCACCGGAAGCACCTGCCTATACCAGAGCAGCAGTCCGTTTGCGGCACCTGTGGCAACGGTTTCCGGGGAAAAAAGCATCAGAAGGAAAAGTCCGATCAGAAAAAACACAGACAGTTTTTTTGTTTTCATCGTGTATACCTGCCGTATTCTTTTGCAATAGTTTATGAAAAAACGCAGACAGATATACCGGGGCACATGTGCATAGAAGAGATTCAGTGTGAATAGAATAAAAGAAAAATGGAGAAATCTTGAAAAAAAGATTGGAACGCAGATCGCTTCTGCTCCTTTTTTTATTGCTGATTTTTTGCGTGGCAGCAAGCATACAGATCAACGAGAAAGCTAAAAAAAACCGATTGAACCTAAAAACAGGAAGCACAGAAGAATTCAGAAAGCTTGGGATGGAGGAGGCGTTTTTCCAGGTTCTTGCGAAGACAGATCATGAAAAAAGAGGAAGACTTTATGCCATTTATTTTCTGGAAAACAGCCTGTTTCCACAGGATAACGAAAAAGAGCTATTTGAAAAATGGTCGGAAAAAGAAGAGTGGAAATCTTTTGAAAAGATCTGTACAGCTCTTTGGAATGATATCCGCTATTTTCCTGTTCCGGAATCACCGAAACATCCACAGTATCAGGTATCTTTTGTGGACAGCTGGATGGGAGAGCGCACCTACGGAGGAAAAAGGGGACATGAAGGCTGTGATCTGATGGCATCGAAAGATATCCCCGGTCTCTATCCGGTTGTGAGTATGACAGATGGGGTAGTATCGGCAAGAGGCTGGCTGGAAAAGGGAGGATACAGGATCGGGATTACCGCACCGTCCGGTGCATATTTCTATTATGCACATCTGGACTCTTATGGAAGTTATCAGGAGGGGAACGAGGTGAAGGCAGGGGATATCATTGGATTTATGGGAAATACCGGATATGTCCGGAGGGGACGAAAGGGATGTTTGCCACGCATCTGCATCTGGGGATTTATCTGTATCCGGACGGCAAAGAAACCAGTTACAATCCCTATTGGATTTTAAGACTTGCCAGGGAGAAAAAACTTTCCTGTTCTTTCTAACTATGCTATACTTAAATGATATGGAGGACGAAAGAATGATAAATTTACCAAATGAATTTGAAGAGAAGATGAAGGCACTCCTCGGAGATGAATTTGAGGATTATATAAAATGTTATGACGAGCCGAGATATTACGGACTTCGTGTGAATACGGAGAAGATTTCTGTGGAGGATTTTGTGAAGATCTGTCCGTTTGAGATCACACCGATCCCGTGGATCGACAACGGTTTTTACTATGACGGAGAGAAGATATCTCCTGCGAAGCATCCGTATTATTTTGCAGGACTTTATTACCTGCAGGAGCCGAGTGCAATGACACCGGCGAACCGTCTTCCGGTAGAACCGGGGGACCGGGTACTGGATGTCTGTGCCGCACCCGGTGGAAAGGCAACCGAGCTCGGAGCGAAGCTTCAGAACGAAGGTGTTCTGGTCGCAAATGATATCAGCAGCTCCAGAGCAAGAGGACTCTTAAAGAATCTGGAAGTTTTCGGAATCGGCAATATGCTGGTCATGAGTGAAGAACCTGGACGACTGGAACGCTATTTCAGCGGTTATTTTGACAAGATCCTGATCGATGCGCCGTGTTCCGGAGAAGGGATGTTCCGTAAGGATAAGAAGATGGTACGCGCCTGGGAAGAACATGGACCGGAATTTTTCTCGAAGCTGCAGAGAAGCATTATCACCCAGGCGGCAAGAATGTTAAAGCCGGGTGGCATGATGCTGTATTCAACCTGTACGTTTGATCCACTGGAGAATGAGGGGACGATCGAATATCTGCTCGGTGAATATCCTGAATTCGAGATTCAGGAAATCGCAGGATATGAAGGATTTGCACCGGGCAGGCCGGAAGTAACCAAGTCAAAGGATCCGGACTTTGCTAAGACTGTCCGTATTTTTCCACATCATATGAAAGGGGAGGGACATTACCTCGCACTGCTGAAAAAGAGTGAGGATGCAATCTGCCCGTCTTCCCCGGTCGCAGAACAGAAAGTGAAGAAGATCCCGGCAGAGCTGGAGGAATTCTTCCGTGACGTAAAGTGGGATCTGAAGCCGTGGAGACTGGATATCCATGGAGAGCGCGTGTACTATATGCCGGAGAATCTTCCGGAACTGAAAGGCGCAAGATTTTTAAGAAGCGGACTGCTCCTTGGCGAACTGAAGAAAAAGCGTTTTTGAACCGAGCCAGGCACTGGCGATGAACCTGAAAATGGAAGAGTACGCGCATACTTTGAACCTGTCTTCTGATGATGACCGACTGATGCGTTATCTGAAAGGTGAGACTATCGATGTGGAGGATCTGATTCCGGCTAAGGCAAAAGGCTGGCATCTGGTCTGTACAGACGGTTTCCCGCTTGGATGGGGAAAAGTCACGAACGGAACTTTGAAGAACAAATATCTGCTGGATGGAGGAATCAGTCTGCATGATGCACATAGACAAATATCTTGCCGAGATGGGCAGGGAACCAGAAGTGAAATCAAAAAGCTGATCCGCAGCGGACGTGTTATGGTTGATGGAGAGACGGTGAAAAAACCGGAACTTAAAATCGATGAGACCACACAGAAAGTAAGTCTTGACGGAAAACAGATTGGATACGCTAAAAAAGAGTATTATATGCTCCATAAACCTGCAGGTGTTATTTCCGCAACAAAAGATGACCGGGACAAGACAGTTCTGGATCTGATCACAGATAAAAAAAAGAAATGATCTGTTCCCGGTAGGACGTCTGGATAAGGACACGGAAGGACTTCTTCTGATCACCAATGACGGAGAACTGGCACACCGCCTGCTTTCCCCAAAAAAGCATGTGGATAAGGTGTATTATGCGAAAGTACAGGGAAAGGTAGATGAATCTGATGTGAAAGCATTTGCAGATGGAGTGGATATCGGAGACGATACGCCGGTTAAAAACGCAGATCTTCGAATCCTGAAAAGTGGGGAAGAGTCGGAAATCGAGCTTACGATCACTGAAGGACGTTTCCATCAGGTGAAGCGGATGTTTCATGCAGTCGGCAAAGAGGTAATCTATCTGAAGCGGCTTTCTATGGGAAGCCTTGCTCTGGATAAGACACTTACAAAGGGAGAATACCGGTCACTGACCGAAGAGGAGATAAAAAAATTATGTTAGAGCATACTAAAGCTGTCATTTTTGATCTGGATGGGACTCTGGTAGATTCCATGTGGGTGTGGACAGCGATAGATGAAGATTATATCAGAAAATATCATCTGAATCCGCCGGAAGATTTTCATGAGGCAATGGAAGGGATGAGCTATACCGAGAAGTACGTCAAAGTGCAGGAATGGTGGAATACCGGCCGTTTCCATCTTGCGATGCTTTCAAAAGCCCGACGGAACTGAACTATTTCCTTGGCGGTTCCCTGTCGGCTGGAACGATGGACCTGTTGGCACGTGCTCGTAAGAAAGGCATGCCGTTTTTTGTGACTCCTTATTACCTTTCCCTGCTGAACACGAATACAAGCGGATATGACGACGCTGCCATCCGCTCTTATATCCTTTATTCGGAAGAACTGGTCGATACATATGGCCGGATCAAGGCGTGGGAGAAAGAAGAACATAGTCGTGGCCGGACAGCCGAATGCTGCAGGATGGTTGTTGCCGGAAGGACACAACATACACCGCCGGTATCCGGAGGTGGCGATCCTGATCCCCGATTCGATGGGGCGTGCCTGTGGCGGGCTGTGCGCTTCCTGCCAGCGGATGTATGATTTCCAGAGCGAGCGCTTGAATTTTGATTTCGAATCTTTGAAACCAAAGGAAACATGGGATAAGAAACTGCGTCGGTTGATGCGCTATTTTGAAGAGGATGCGCAGCTTAGGGATATCTTGATTACTGGAGGCGACGCGTTGATGAGTCAGAACGCGACGCTCCGCAACATACTTGATGCTGTCTATAAGATGGCGGTCCGGAAACGAAAAGCAACGAGAGTCGTCCCAGAGAGAAGTTCGCTGAGTTACAACGGGTCCGCTTGGGTTCTCGCCTGCTTGCCTACTTGCCTCTCAGAATCACGGACGAACTAGTCGGTATCTTGAGGAGTTTCAAAGATAAAGCCTCACGTGTCGGTGTTACGCAGTTTATTATCCAGACACATTTTCAATCCCCATTGGAGGTCACGCCGGAAGCAAAAAAGGCGATCGAGGCGATTCTCTCCGCCGGTTGGATCATCACCAACCAGTTGGTCTACACCGTTGCCGCTTCTCGGCGTGGACATACGGCAAAACTTCGTCAGACGTTGAATGCGATGGGGGTGGTGTGCTATTACACTTTTTCGGTTAAGGGTTTTCACGAGAACTATGCCGTGTTCGCTCCTAATAGCCGTT
>ENA-OQAZ01000463-OQAZ01000463.1-human-gut-metagenome-genome-assembly--contig:-NODE-463-length-22387-cov-5.017520_pt1 | contig 22387 bp, 19 predicted proteins | sample MGYA00242737_ERZ504531 | MGnify/ENA primary metagenome ERZ504531 (study PRJEB26092, sample SAMD00036244) | human gut metagenome | host: Homo sapiens | study: EMG produced TPA metagenomics assembly of... | reverse complement strand
CCACTCCCGGAGCCGAATATGCTCGGACGTAGCAGCCGTCATCCCGGCCTCCGCACCATCCGCCGGCGCGGACAAGGTTGAGCGGCCACTTCAATACGACTTATTCACAAGGACATTCCGCCAACGCCAACGAATATATGGCATTAAATTATCGCACCGGCGGTCTGGATCTCTTTGTAAAGGGATATATGGCACAGCAAAACTCGTATGGAAAAACCACAAATATGAACCGTATCAAGGGTTCCGCCATTTGGCAAACCAACAAAAATGATGTGCAGACCCATAAGAGCCAACGTTTTTCCGGTGAGCTGGGATTCAATTATGAACCGGATGAACACCATTCTTTCGGTCTGCGCTATATGCCCGAAACCGGAATAGGGAATGCAGACAGAAATTCATCCGGTAAAACCGTCACCAGACGTAACGATGAAGAAACCGACCGGATAAACTTTACTACAGCAGAACAAATACATACAGGTTGGGATCACGCGGCAAACGCCTACTACGCAGGAGAACTGGGCAAATGGAATATTGACTTCAACGCCGATTACCTGTTCAAACGCTCACATTCCGACCAGAACGCCATGAATAATGACGATGCAACCGTGCAAGCAGACAGTCGCATGCGCAGCTCCCTCTATGCCGCCAAGCTGGTAGTCAGTGCCCCTTTATGGAACGGACGTTTTTCATTCGGTACGGAAGAAACTTTTACCAACCGCCATGATATCTTTACCCAAAACGGTTTCTCTGCCGATGCCGACGACCACATCAAACAATCCGTATATGCCGCATTTGCTGACTATTCAAGATCCATCCGCCATTGGAAACTGAATATGGGAATACGTTATGAACATCAACAAACAGATTATTATGAAAAAGGGATAAGGATAGATGCACAAAGCCCTACCTATAATGATATTATTCCTGTATTGGCCGCCAGTTGGTCACACAATGGCAAAAGTTTCAGCCTCTCTTACCGGTTACGTAAAAATAACCCCGATTATAGCCTATTGACCAATTCCATCCGCTATCGCAGCAAATATGAGTATTCTCAAGGAAACCCTTTGCTGAAAACCCAAAAGACGCATCGCTTTTCGGCCGGCGCCTCTTGGAATTGGCTCTATTTCTCAGCCTATTTCAGCCGTATTCTCAATATGTATACCAATATAATTATGCCCTACAAGGAAGATACACATCCGGGCGTCCTCTTATTTGCCACACAGACCATTCCTACAACCCATAATTACGGCATTAGTTTCAATGCCTCTCCCAAACTGGGGTGTTGGGAACCGCAACTCAATGTGAATATGGCTTTTTTGGACATGAATGCGAATAAAATAGGAATCACCGAACACCGGAACCAACCCCGTTTCTATATCAGTCTGGACAACAACTTCAACCTTCCCAAAGGCTGGTTCTTCAATATGGAAGGATATCTCTCCACCGCTTCCCGGCAAGGATTTTTTGTAACGCGCACGGAAGGACAAATCAATGCACGCCTTTCCAAATCCTTTTTAAAAGAGACACTCACCATAACATTCACCGCCAATGATATTCTTAGAACAGGGTATTTCCATTTTGATTTATACGGCATAGATGCTATATGGAAAATCGGATTTACCGGGATTTCCAACGCTTCGGCCTCCAAGTATCCTATAAATTCAATGCCACCAAGAGCAAATATAAAGGAACCGGAGCCGGACAAAGCGAAAAGAATCGTCTGTAACCCCAGCGGAGAAAAGGAAATTTCCGTACCTTTGTTCACGGAAGACAAGGAAACATGCAGATTTTATTCAGGAGAAGAAACCATAAAGAAGAGCACTTCGAACGACTGTTCGCAGAAATGTACCCACGCCTCGTCCGCTTTGCTACCACCCTGATGAGCAATACGGAAGAAGCCAAAGACATAGTAAGCGAAACCATGGAACAAGCCTGGAAGGAGTTCGACCAACTAAAGGAAAACACCCGTAGCGCCTGGCTCTATGCACCGTGCGTAACGGATGCCTCAACCGCTTGAAGCATTTGAATGTGGAACAGCAACACATAGACCGCCTCATCGAAGCCACCCGTGCGGAAATGAATCAGGGTTACCGCGCACACGAGGCACTGTTGCAGCAAGCGGAAAACATAGCCCGCAGTTTGCCCGAACCGACTTGCACCATCTTGCGAAGCTGCTATTGGGAGAAAAAAACATATCAACAGGTAGCCGACGAATTGGGAATCAGCCCCGACACCGTGAAAAAACATATATCAAAAGCATTGCGGACTCTGCGCGAAGCGATACTGAAAAAGGAGGATAAACAATGAAAAAGGAGTTTTCAACAAATGACCACATCCATCCGGACAACGGAAAGAATCCCCATAACCAAGACTCCCCCCAAAACGGAACTTGGAATGACCATCAATTGGAACAACTCTTTGGTGAAGCATTGGGGGATATTCCCACCGCAGACGAAACCCGGAAAGCCTGGCAGACATTCATCCGTCGTCACCGTATCAGACACCAATCTATCCGACGGATAACGATACCAGGTATAGCCGCCGCTGTCATCGCCTTGGTACTTGTATTCCAGCCTTTTTTGCAACCTGAGCCGCAGGAAGTGGAAGTCTTCACTTCACTGGAAGTTCCTGAGGAAATTACTTTTCGGGAAGAAGGGAAAAGGATAATTGTAAGCACCCCGCCCGCTACCATTACCTCCGTTCAATTAAGCGACGGAAGCAAGGTATTGCTCAGCGCAAACAGCCGTCTGGAGTATCAAAAGGAGTTTACAGATACCATTCGCAGTGTCAAACTAAGCGGAGAGGCCCGTTTTGAAGTAGCCAAAGACGCTTCCCGCCCCTTTATAGTATGCACCGAGCAACTACAAACACGAGTACTGGGAACGGTGTTCGATATGAAAGCCTATCCCCGTTACTCGCCGGATGTCATCCTCTATCAAGGACGAGTGAATGTAAGTCATACCAAGCGCAATCAAAGTAAGGAAATGCACCCGGGGGAACAAATATCCTTGGATAAACAAGGAAAACTCCAATTGAAAAGAGTTGATACGGAGAAGAGAAAAGGATGGGCGGAGAATGAATTTTCTTTTGACAATACCGACTTGAGGCAAGTCATGCAAGATATAGGTTCATGGTATAACATCAGCATCGCATTCCGTTCACGTCCGTTACTGGACGAACGCATCTATTTCCATATCAACCGCCAACTCCCGGTGAATACCGTACTGGACGCCCTGAATGATTTGAAAATCGCACAGTTCACCATGAAAGAAGGAAAAATAATAGTGGAACCACCACAAGACAAGAAACGATAACATCAATGGGAGTTCAATAAACAAGCCTGTATTTTCACCTGGAGATTAACATATCAGCGTTCTTTTCATCTTCAGGTGAGAACCATTCAGTTTATCCCCCCCTGTGCTAAAGAACTGACAGCACTATCTCTCTTTCCAGTTCCCTCGTGTGAAATCGGGAATCTCCACCGGTACACTGCCCTGCCGCACGGAACGCTCGCTCAGTTCCGTAATGCAGGACCATTCGGCAGCGTCATACACATCCTGATCCAACGGCAAACCGTTCCTCAAACAATGAATAAGCCGGTAGTCCATGATATAATTCATCTCATTCGGCATATTCTTCCGCCGCGCCTCCTCGCCGATAACTGCCGTAAAAGGATGTTTATACTGCTCCATCATCCGCTCAAACTGCTCACCGGACAAAGGTTCCTTGCCATATTCATCGAGCAGAAGACAGGGAACAGGATATTTCTGCATGAATCCCTTCGTGCCGCACACCGTCTGATGGCGGCTGTACGGGCGAGGAGTGGTCACATCATATTGCAACAAGATAGTTCTTCCTTTTGCAGTATGAATCAGCGTGGTATTCACATCCCCCATCTCATAACTCTGCGCCGCTTCTTCGGAGGATGCGCCAAACACCTGTCCGGCATAAGCAGACAGACCGGCCTGACGCGAGGACATGGAAACCAGATACTCCATACGGTCTCCCCGATGAATATTCATCCATTGGCAGACAGGACCCAAGCCGTGAGTAGGATAAGGATTCCCCGTATGCTGCTGGCTGTAAAGCTTTATCCAGTGATTGTGATACCCACCCGCTTTTTCGTCTGCAAAATAATGCTTGCGCAAGTCATGGATGTATGCCCCCTCGGCATGAGTAATTTCGCCCAGCACCCCCTGCTGCACCATGTTTAATGTAGTCAGGGCAAATGCATCGTAACAACAGTTCTCCAGCATCATGCAGTGACGGCGGGTTTCTTCGGCTGTATCCACCAAACGCCAGCAATCGGCCACACTCATGGCGGCAGGAACCTCCAACGCCACGTGACGGCCCTGCTGCAAGGCATAAACGGCAATATCAGTATGAGTCAGCCAGTCCGTACAAATATAAATGAGGTCTATCTCCTTGCATTCGCACATCTTGCGCCACATCCCTTCTTCCGAATAGTTCTCGGCTTCGGGACGGCCGAACTCCCGTAAGATATGCTCTGCACGCTCTATATTCTCTTTCCGCAAATCACAAAGTGCTTTCACCTCAATGCCTTCCAGGTGCATATATCTCTCAAGTGCAAGAATGCCCCTGTTTCCTAATCCGACAAAACCGATCCGAACTACGGGGATGGCAGGGCAGGTTAAATTAAGTACGTTGGGTCGTTTCATGGACTGCTTTATTTTTCCGGCAAAGATAAAGAGAAAAATCGAGAGGCGGAGGACTGCCTGTGAATAATTTGCCGGTATACCGGTCTGATGTCTTTCCGTATCGGAACCTAACCTCTTTCAACAGCAAACATAAGCCTTTTTCTCCATACAACTAAGGTCTTTATTCCTATTATCTTCTATAGTCTTCCGATGCAGACCGTACAGTCCACTGTAGCAGACCGTACAGTCCATTACGGCAGACTCTACAGTCCATTACAATGGACTGTAGAAGGTTTCAGTATAAAAGCCCTTAATCATCCGGAAGAAAACGCTTAGCCAAAGAGAAGACAGCACTTAAAAGCCGCTTTATAACCAGACAGTTCCCTTTCCCGGAAAAAGACAAAGAGGATGTGTCCGGGCCGAAGTGACAGCCACAGGACACATCCTCTGTTTTCGAATGAGAACAGCACAAACGGTGCTTAAATAATAGAAGTACGTTTGGTAAATTCTATAATTTCGGGAATATAACCGAATGCCAGACCGGTCACCGTGTCGGCACAACCATAATAAACGGCCACCCGTCCCGTTGCCGGATCATGCAAAGCCGCACAAGGGAAGCATACATTGGGCACATCACCCATGCATTCGTAAGGTTCACGCGGAGAGATAAGATAAGGTCCCGAACGGAATTTCACCTTCCAGGGCTCGTCCAAGTCAAGCAATGCCGATCCAAAGGCATAGACATAACCGTTGCAGGAGCGAAGCACACCGTGATAGAACAGCAACCAGCCCTCACTGGTTTCGATGGGAATGGGGCCGGCGCCAATCTTCAGGCACTGCCATGCACTTACTTCAAAAGGCGCGGGTGACATGACGTGACGATGGTGTCCCCAAAACTCCAAGTCGGGCGACTCGCTATAATAAATATCTCCGAAAGGAGTATGCCCGTTGTCACTGGGACGGCTCAACATGGCAAACTTACCATTGATCTTGCGGGGAAACAGCACGCCATTACGGTTGAAAGGCAGGAAAGCATTCTCCACCTGATGGAATGTCTTGAAATCCGTAGTCCATGCCACGCCGATGGTGGGCTGGCCCTTATATCCGTTACACCAGGTCACATAGTAACGGTCGTCGATAAAGCAGACACGCGGGTCATAACCGTACACCCATTCACCAATCTCAGGAATATCACACTGGAACTGCAACTTCTCCGGATTGATGTCCCAATGAACGGCGTCCTTGCTGAATCCCACATGAAGCGCCATCCGGCGGTTTGTATCATCACAACGGAACACTCCGGCATACCCTTCGCCGAAAGGTACTACCGCACTATTGAATATACTATTGGATGTAGGCAGCAAATCACGGGGAATGATGGGATTCGCGCTACATCTCCACATTACATTTTTACACCTTCGGGACGTTCCTCCCACGGCATACCGGGCAACGGATTGCCCGCAATCTTCAATTCACTCATATTCTCTTTTTTGTTAGGTTAATAGTTTTTCTCTATTTCTTGTCTTCGTGCGTGAAGGGTACAAACCAAGTCATCAGGAATGCCGGAATGGCAGCCACCAGCACAAAGATGAAAAACAGTTTATAGCCCAGCCAGTCGCTGACATATCCGGACATCATACCGGGCAACATGACACCCAGGTTCATGATACCCGATGCAAAAGCATAATGCGCCATCTGATGAGGGCCGGCAGCCACCTGTTGCATCATGAACAAGGTAAGCCCCACAAAGCCGAAGCCATATCCGAAATATTCCAGCACAATGGCTCCGCCGATAAGAGGCGCACTCTGCGGTTGGAAAATGGCAAGCAGCGTGTAAGCCATAAAAGGCAGATTGAATACACAACACAAGGAGAACAAAGTCTTTTTCAATCCACGTGCGGAAATATAATATCCGCCCAGCAATGAACCGAGTACGAAAGCTGCCGCTCCGAAGGTTCCGTAATAAATGCCAATCTCCTGTTCTGTCAATCCCAAACCGCCCACATCACGACCGGCTTTCAGGAACAAAGGTACAATTTTCATCACAAACCCTTCGGCAAAACGATATAAAATAATAAAGCAGATGTAATAAACGATATGCTTTTTAGTAAAGAAGTTCCGGATGACATTCCATAACTCGGCCATACTCTGCGAAAAAGAGGTGACCGAATGGGCATGCTTGCCCGAAGGCAGCATACGGGTATGATAAAGTCCCAAAGCGAACATCACTCCTCCGAGGACAATCATAATGACCGTCCAGGAATAGAGTACCGCATCTTCGGCAGGACCTTCGTATTCATCTTTCAAGAAACCGGCCAGATAGACCAGCAGACCTGTACCGATAATCTTGCTACGTTATAAAAAGCACCTTGCCAACCTATATACTTAGCCTGTTCCTGTGCATTCAACTCGTCCATATATACCCCGTCACAGGCCACATCGTGCGTTGCCCCGCTAAAGGCGACAATGGCGAACAAGGCGATAGTGATTGCAAAAAAGGACGGAAGATGAAGCGACAAGGCAATCAACCCGAAAGTGACTCCCGACACCATCTGAGTGAGGACGACAAAGAATTTCTTGGTACGGTACATCTCCAGCAACGGACTCCAAAGGGGTTTCAGTGTCCAGGGAAGCATGATAAGGGAAGTCCAGAAGGCTATCTTCGCATCACTGACTCCCAGACCTTTGTACATCAGTACAGCTACCATATTGAGGACAACAAAAGGGAGCCCCATACCAAAATAAGCGGTGGGACCCAAAAAATAGGACTACGGCGTTTTTTAGAAACCAAACTATCGGTTGTTTTCATTCATTTCATTTAAAAGGTTCTATAATTCATTTATTTTCAATTCCTGTTTACAGCACGGTCACCTCATCTACAAAGAACCAGGACGGATGCCCCACTCCATAATGCCATGCAGGACATTCTTTGGTTCCGGTAATCTCTACTTTGATATAACGCATAGAAACCGGACGGGGACATTCGCTTCTGACTCCCGTAAACTTCACTTTGCCCGAACGTTCCTCGGCAGATCGTGAACTTCCCAAAGCGTATACTTCTGTCCGTCCTCCGAATAGGAATACACCACTTTAAGCGGGCACAAATCCATGCGCCAATTTGGTGCAGGAAGTCGGTCTCCACACTGCTGACCGGTTTCTTGTCTCCCAAATCAATAATGAAAGCGCCATCCTTACCTTCCCAGCCCACCCAGCTTTCCACAAAGGTAGAACCGCCAAATAATCCGTCAGTCAAGGCAGCCGCCATTTCCTTGTATTTGCCCGAAGGCTCGGACAAGAAACGCACCGACGCTCCCAACGCTTTACTTTCTTGCGCAGGAGGCATATAGCGTTTCCTGTATAATTCACAATAATCCACCGGTGAATTGCTCCGCTCATTCAAGGTAGGCACACGGAACTCCCGCACGCGTTGCTCAAATAAAGTAAGTTTACGGTCTATGTCCGCCAAATCCTTCCGGCTCTCGGTACGCGCTATCTCCAACGCCGAATACTGCAAAGGCAAACGGGTACGACGGACACGCTTTAAATAGACGGGCTTATCGCTACCGCCTTCTCCGCCTCATCGAATAACCGGTCGTAACGCCGCATCAAAGCCGGTTTCAACATCCCATTTTTATGAGATACCGGAGAATCATAAATCCACAAACGCTGTCCGCTTCCTATCAATGCCCCTTCCATCATGCGCATGTAACTGTATAAAAAAGGAGCCGCTTCGCCGTAATACCCTTTCAGGAAACGGTGCGTCAACGAGTCCACATTCACTTCCGGATTCCACATCAGTTTGGAAACCAAGTAAGTACGCAGCTCGGCGAAATCTCCTCCCCTGCTACCCGCGATCTGAGAAAAATGCATTTTTGCATGATGCTGATGAAACAGACGGATATTGTCCTGCAAAATATGAAAATTTGGGAAAGGAGACAAATAATTATCAAAGTTTATTCCATAATCCCAAATAAAAAGTTGATCGGATATGCGCGACCATCCTTCCAGAGCCTTGACAAAATGCCGGCCGGAAGCGTTTTCCGTCAATGAGACTTCGCGGTCACAGTCTATGTCGCAAAGCATGATATATACATTAGACAATGGCTTTACGTGCTTGGGGGGAGTCATGGTATATAAATAAGCCAATGTCGCAAATTCCTTATCCGGGAAGCGGGCGGCCAATTGATTGATAAAATGGATCAAGCTGCCCGACGGCCCCCCTTCTTCTTCGTCCAGTTTGCGGCAATTGTCACAGGCGCAATTCGTATAATTACCGTCATTTTGACTGACGCAGATCATTTTCTTGTCGGGATGGGCCTTAAACAGGGAGTCAATGCGCTGAGAAACAATTTCCAGCACCTCAGGATTAGTCAGGCACCACTGGCTGGCTTTGCCGGGATGACGTTTCCCTTTGAAATAAGAGTAGTATTCGGGATGGGTCTTTCCATAGACGGAAGAAGGCAGCAGCTTGTCGAAGGTATGTACCCAATAACCGGCCGCAAAGACTTCCGCCGGCTCTTCCAGGCGGTTCCACCATTTATAGACCGTATCTGTACGCATGGCATAACACTGGCTTTGCCTGTAACGGAAAGCCGGATAGTCGTACAAGGAGATAGCAGGCAACGCGATGGTACGTAAGGAAGGATAATCAGCTTCTTTTTCTCCCCAATAGTTCACGTCCAGATATTGTTCCAGGAGTGTCACGGCTCCATAAACCGTTCCATTCCCTTCTTTACCCAAAATACGGAGTATCCCCTCTTGCGTAGAAATGAAAAAGCCATCGTGCCGAATAGAGGAGCGGGCGGCTTCCAGTCGCGGATTTCCGTTTACTTGCACATCTCCGATGGCGATATCTCCTTTCCGCGGAGTGCCCTTGGTGACAATCGGCAAGCGGCAGCCACTGATTTTCTGAATGAAGTCTTGTAAAATGGTTGCAGCCGTCCAGTCGGTCGCATTACTTCCATCTATCAGGATAGAGGAGCGGGAGGTTCCGTCTTTTACCAAGACGACTTGAGCGCAAAGGGGAAGTGCCGGACATACCCCCAATAAAAGAATCAGTATGAATCTAAAAGTAAGGTGTTTCATCGTATGTATAGAAAAACATAAAGGAGTGCCGCCCCTGACAGGCAGCACTCTTTTATAGGGTCATTTAAACTTTTTATTGATACAGGTCCAACTCTGCAAACCCTGTAAAATCAGCAGGCGAAACAATATCTATCCGGAACTCTTTTACATTTTCAACAGCCGGAATAAATACAGCATACTGAGGATCGTTTCCTTTGAAACTTCCAAACCGGAATAATCCAGCCTCAGTCCATTCGGTATCTCCTTCTTTTTTCACTTTCACCTTCGCCTCTCTTACATTGTATGAAGAGCCGAAAGTCGTCTGCCTAGTGAGAGAGAATCCGGTCAAGTGGGTCGGAGCAGGCAAAGTGGTCGCCCACCAACACTCACCGGCACTCACTACTCCCCATGTAAACCAAGTAGTAGAGACATCGCCATCAACCGCCAGGCGCCCACCAAACTGCGCCTCATCATACCCATAAGCATAACTAAAACTCACATCCCAGTCAGTACGGTCAAGGGGCTTCCAGGCGGCAGGTTTATTATATCCCGTATTGGTTGTCGAGAAATCCGCAATAAAATAAATCAGATTCCGATCCATGCTGACCGCTCCTTTATCGTCGACCGCTTTCAAGGATACCGGTAAAAGGTATTTATCGATTTTGCTCAGCTTATCCCAATTGCTGAAGGAGATGAAAATCGTATCCGACGAGAAATTATCTCCTTGATTTATTGTTACTTCATTGGTAGAGAATGAATAAGTTCCTTCGGGAAAAGGCAAGTATTTCTTCCCGTACGTTTCATTATACTTCTCTACCAGCTTGCTGTCTTCCTCCACACGCAAGGTGGTATTCCGATCTACCCTCATGGTCGATTTACCAACCACATAAAAGAAAGGCCGACCGGCAACCGAATTATCCACCAACGACACACTAAAGGTGGTGGGATAAGTTGTCGCGGAAGGATCGGTTGATATATAATAAATCTGATCGATAACCACATCCTTATCATCATTGCAAGATGCTAACGTAAATGCTGCGGACATACCAACTGCCATCAGCATTAACTTCCAGTATTTTTTCATAATCATAATCTTTTAATAGGGTGACTATTTGAATTTAATGTCATGTCTCCACTCCAAAGTACCTTTGGCGGTCATATCATAATGATTGGAAGTACAGTCCTTCAAAAGGTTGCCTTCACCTTCATCCAGTCTCCAGTAACCTATCAGGTCAGGCTGGCGGGATTTACTCCCAAGTACATATTGGCTTTAATCTGAGTCTGGCTGACAGCCTTTTTCCACAAGCGCAACTGTGCCATCATACAGTTGTCTCTAAACCAAGTGCCACTGGTAATGATGTGCATGCCATCAATATTGGCCAGACCACCTTTGGTCTGTAACGTCACATCCTTCTCACCATTAATATAGATGGTAACCAAGCCAGTTGCATCGTAAGTTATCGCCAAATGATACCATTTGTTTTTCTCGAATAAAGTAACCGTATTCACCTGGGAACCCATGGTCTTAATCTGCAACGAGTTGTAAGGAATAGAAGCGTCTCCAAAACGAATATAGATTTCAGTACCATTGCCTCCGGAATTAATAATAGCCTGATTATTAATTTGGAAACCGTCCATCCATACCCAAGTCTCAATAGACCATTCGGAAGAGAGAGGCCAAACGGCGTACTGGTGCCTGCCACATTCGATGTATTCATGAAAGGCGCCGACTGGATTAACGCTTTGTCCAGCAAAATGATATAATGGTCGGATTCGCCAATGGTAGAAACCGCTCCTTCCGCCACTTTCATACGTACAGGAACAGCATATAACTCACCGTTATCATTAGGAAAGTTTTTAATCGTAAAAGTAGTAGCTTCGGCCACTGTTTCGCCTGCCTTTATTTCAAAGTTCTTGTTATAAGACAAGAATTTTTCCGGCAGCACTTCATAAGTAGTGAAATGCTTCTCATTATATTCCGTCAAGATAGCAGGGTCTATTTCGATAGTACCGGTCACGTTTTCCCCGACAGCCTGTCCCAAACGGGCGGTTATCGAAGTAGTCGTCACCTCTCCATCCACCGTCAGCTTCGTATTGTTGGAGGCAGACAGTGAAGGTTCTTCCAAATAAATAGCGTTGTCTATCACATTATACTCTGCATTATCGCATGCCGTAAGGAATGCCAATGATGCGGTACAAGCTATAATATAGTATCTTAGTTTTTTCATAATGCACATTCGTTTAATTATTTTTTTACAGCTGGATTCATGATACCAATTGCCTCACGCAAATATTTATAGTCCACAGGAGTCGTAGGATAGTCATACTCCATGTGATAAGTTCCGACGCCGCCCTTGCGAACCGGCTTGTCATTTACCATCGGGCTCCAACGGGCCATACCTGCCAAAGACTTCATCACATTGCCATAACGGTCTTTATAATGCTCATAACCACCGGTCTGAGCTAAAGATTCGAAATTTTCGGTTACTATATACATCTTGGCAACTTGCTCAGGCGTTAACACCCCGTCAAAATTGCGGATGGTACTATTCAAGCGGCTGTCCAAATCGGCGTCTCCCGTGCTGTTATAAGCCTGAACAATGAAATAGTCAAAATAAGGACCGCTTTCCGATACGATACTTTGAGGCTCTCCGTCGATGACCAATAAGCGTCCTGTACCCGACTTGGGGCCGATGCGTTGTCCCAGCGTCTTGATAAAGTGCAACATATAAGCGTCATTTCCCGACAATGGACCACGATGACCATAGTTAGGTTCATAGTCTATGTCAAACCCGTCATAATCATATTTGTCAATGGTATCACAAATGGCATTGGCATATTTCTCAATAGCGGCCAAGTTGGCGGGATTATCGGGAGCCGCACTTGAACTGTCCCATCCCCAATACTCCTCGGCGGTCTGACCTTGAGGAGTCAGCTGGTCTCCGATATTCTGAATAATGAAACACACCAAAGCACGGGTACCTTTCAATTCCTTCACCTTTCTTTTATCAGCCATGCGGGCTCATCCAAATTACGCCAGTTTCCCCAAATAGAAACAAAGTCCACACTATCGGGCAATCCCATCATGCTATTCACCATCGAAGCGCCCAGTCCGGTCCAATTGCCAAACCAGCCAAAAGCTACCTGATGGTCAGTCTGCTTATAGTTACGCAAGTTGGCATAGTAGTCCGCTCCGGGATATTCAAAATAATCCTCACTTTCCGTTTCTGTCCAGTCACTGCATCCCCAGAATGTACTAAAAAGCAGACTGAGCAATACGGCATATATATAGTTTGTTTTCATAGGTTTATCACTTATTTTAAGTATTTATACATCAATTCTTCTTCGCCCACCATAAATCAGTGGCACCTGTATCACTGCCTCCCAACATAGAAACGGCAGCTTTCACATTTTCCGAATTCGCCTGTTTTTCCTTCAGCGGGAAAGGCAGACGTCGCTGCTGCCTGCTGGTAGAAATCACTCCGTTGCTTAAATTATCGACTACGGGGAATATTTCAGGATATCCGGTACGTCTGTAGTCAGACCAAGCCTCAAAGCCTAACGGGAAATTAGCGATCCATTTCTGAGTGATGATGCGTTCCAGCTTCTCTTCGAATGGCGCACTTTCCTCCCAAGCTACGGTAATCTCTGTTTGAACTTGATAGCTTAGTCTAGAAGACTCTACGGGTGAAGTATAGTCTTCAGGTGTAGAAGTATTGTCCGACAAGTATTTACCTACGCCCGACACACCCCGTTCCGTAAAGGACAAAGTGACGCCTTGTTCGTAAAGTTCCTGCGCCGTTCCACCCATGTTCCATCCTCTTAATGCACCTTCCGCACGTAAGAAAGCGGTTTCCGAACTAAAGAACATCGGCATACTTTCACCCTGGGAAAAATTAGGCTTTGAGAAAGGAGCGCCTATAGCACTGGTCATTCCCTTGACACCTGAACGGAGTCCTACAAACGTGGCTTCTCCATCGATAGTAGCCGGTGTAAAATAAGCTGCCATACGCGGGTCGTTATAGCCATTCATATAACTGGTCAGTGTAGCGTTCGCCTGATTTCCCCCCAGCTATTGGCAACCAGCCAGAACGGATTAGGCTCGACTCCTACGGCAACCATCGCGTTGTATTCGGGAGAGTCAATCAAGCCTCCAGCGTCACTCACGGCTTCTTCCGCCATTTTGCGTGCCAATGCTTCGTCCGCATTCACGATACGAAGAGCCAGACGGAGTTTCAAGGAGTTGGCAAAGCGAAGCCATTTAGCATAATCTCCGCCATACACCACATCATTGGCACCCAAAGGTTTCAAACTAGATTCCGACAAATAATCTCTTAATGCGGCAATGGCAAAATTCAAGTCATCGAACATATTTTGGTACAACTCCGGTTCACAGTCATAAGGAACCTGAGAGTTCTCCTGTGTCATCTTACTGAAAGGAATCGGTCCGTAGCACAAAGCCACGCGCTGCATCGCATTGACACGAAGCAACTTAGCCATTGCAAAATAATGTCCCTTCCCACCTGTCGCATCCAACACCTTATAGTAGTTGGGATAGAATTTTTCAAACGGTGTGTTGAAAGGAATTTGATTCCACCCGTCTGTCTGGTTATAAGTATTAAAGTTAGACCCTCCCCACGAAGTGACATCGTCAGATAACCACCATAAGGGCCGGTCACCATCTGGTCTATCATCTGGTTGTCGTTTTGCTGCACATTGATGCCTGTCGTTATCATTTGTGTAAACAACAAAGGAGGATCCAATTTATGCGGTTCATAAGGATTGGTATTATACTCTTCAAAATTGCCTATACATCCTGTAAATACAGGAAGCAGCGCTGTAGCCAAAGCAATATGTAACAATTTCTTTTTCATAATTCAGGAGTTTTTAGAATTGGAACTTAACGTTAAAACCAAGGTTACGAGTACTTGGTGTCATAAAATAGTCAACTCCTTGATAGAAGTTACTAGAAGTAGAGGCTGTTAATTCCGGATCAAACGGAGCTTTACAATATATCATCCAAAGATTTTTTGCCACAAAACCGGCGGTAATACCGACTTTGTTATTGAACCATTTTTTAGGGAAAGCGTAGCTGAAGCTTAGTTCAGACAAACGGACATTGGTCGCGCTATACGTGTAGTACTGACCCAGACCTCCATTAGATCCACCAATCGTCTGATAATACTCCTTAGCATCCACATAGCCGTTATTAATCCATACGCCACCGGCATCCCGAGCATCCGCAGAAGCCTTTGAAACACCATAGTAATCGAGCACTCCCTGTGTATTCGACACTACCAAACCACCTAGGCGCGCTGTCAGCATCATTCCTAAATTGAAACCTTTATAAGAAAAGCTATTATACCATCCCATATTGCTTTAGGAGCCATATCACCAATCTTCTTGGGGCTGTCATAAGTCGTCACAGCCAACTTGCCCGACTGAGAGTCAACCCATATAGATCCGTTGCCATCTCTCTTCAGTTCCTTTTCCACATAGAGGTCACTCATGCTTCCTCCTTTACGCAAAATGACACGCGGTCCGTACCCGTCGGCACCCAAAGTGGCGACACGCAATTCAGGCATTTCAATGACCTCACCTGTATTCTGATTTATTTCACCATCGGCCAAACTAATAACCTTGCTGCGGTTCAATGTGAATGTATAGGTGCTATTCCATGTAAAATCACCCCATTGATGACCATATCCTAAAGCCATTTCGATACCATGATTTTCAATATTACCAGTCTGAACATAACTTTTAGAGAAACCGCTTGATGAAGGTTCATCTACAGAGAAGGTCTGATTATACGTATTAGAATGGTAATAAGTGAAATCCAGACTCAAGTCACGCCAGAATTTCAAATTCAACCCGATTTCCCACGAACGGGTATCTTCCGGCTTCAAATTCTTTGCCGGACGCGTAGTTGAAGTGGCCCATTGATGAGATTGTTCATTAAAGGCAAATCCCGGATTAGACAGATAACGCTCAAAAGAAGAAGCTACCTTACTGTAAGAACCTCGCACCTTCGCATAAGACATAAATTCGGGTAATTTAAACATTTCGGATAAAACGACAGACAAGCCGACCGAAGGATAGAAGAAGGAAGGAGTATCTGTATAAGCCAACATGGATTCCCAGTCGTTACGGCCTGTCAAGGTCAAATACACCTGGCTTTTCCAACCGACCTCCAGATTGGCGAAAATGCTCTGAGACTGGTCATGGTAACCAAACTGCTTCGGCTTGAAATTAGAAGAATAGTTCAAGTTACGAACCGTAAAGAAGTTAGGAATACCGGCCAAATCGCCTTCTCCTCCCATCTGTTCATAGACCAAATCCTTAATAGAGCACCTATATTGGCATTAATAGAGAAATCCTTGATGCGCTTGTCGATATTCACCATCACATCCGCATAGATATTGCGATCCGTACGTGTCATATCAGAGTAAAATCCATTAGCGCCGGCAAAAGTCCCCAAAGTAGAGGCATAGCGCTTTTGCTGCATACGATAATCCGAGTTGTCAACCTTAACACGACCGACTACATTCACCCAATCGGCAATCTTATAAGTTAAGCCTCCACTAATCATATAACGATTCTTTTTCGTAGTCCGATTCATGCGATTGGCAATCCAGTAAGGATTCTGAAGACTCATTCCCTGAGCATCGTACGGCCAATATTGCACCATCAGGTCACGCCCTACGCTGTAACGCTCATACAGCTGGATTTCATCAAAATTATCATTACGGGGGAATAAGTACAATGCCGGTATCGGATTGAAATATTCACCCTGAGACGTCATATTCTTGTCGTTTTGAATGATATAATTGGCACTTAAGTCAAGGGTCAACTTATCATTTAGGAAATTAGCCGTATTACGGATGGAAAAATTATAACGGCTATATGAATTATTGGGAATAATACCTGTTGAATGAGTTGTTGACGCAGAAGCATACGTCTGATTTTTCTTTGTTCCTGTTGAGAATGAAATCGTATTGATGACATTCGAACCCGTATTGAAGAACTTCTTAGGATCATAACGCTTGGTTGTTGTTCCGCCCCAGCTTTCAAACGCACCTTCCATATTTCCGTATCTGTTCTGCATTTCAGGCATCATATATACATCTGAAAAGGTTGTATTGTTAGTAACGGTAAGCGATGTACGCTCTACATTGCCTTTCTTTGTATTAATCAAGACTACCCCGTTGGCAGCAGCATTACCATAAAGAGCTGCCGCAGAAGGTCCGGTCAGCATATTGATGCTCTCAATATCGTCCGGGTTTAAATCGGCAACCCCGTCCGAGCCGGCCTGAGTAGAATAGCGGCTATCGCTGGCTCCTCCCGCATTTGCATTAAACATGGGGATACCGTCAATTACATACAATGCGTTGTTATCCTTGGTAATAGACTTGGATCCGCGCATAATAACACGGGCGGCACCACCGGCACCGGTTGATGAGCTGTTAATCGTCACACCGGCAACTTTACCTACCAAAGCGCTCATAAAGTTAGCTCCTTCACCGTATTGAACGCGTCATTTTTCACTTGCTGCACATTATAGCTCAATGCTTTCTGCTCGCGCTTGATACCCAATGCGGTGACTACCACTTCATCCAGCACTTTGGTATCTTCTTTCAAAACGATTTTTAAAGGTTGATTATTGGTTATCGTAACGGATTGCGTAGCATAACCGATATAGGATATTTCCAATATGTCACCTTTCTGAGCCGACAATGAGAAATTTCCATCAAAATCCGTGATGGTTCCATTAGTCGTACCTTTTACCAATACGCTTACTCCAATCAATGGCTCGCCTGCCGCATCAGTAACATTACCTTTGATGGTCACACTCTGTTGAAGAGACTTATTTAGAAGAAGATTTTCAGAATCAGCGACATGACTCTTCTCTCCTGCAAATGAATGGCAAGGGATAGCCAACAAAAGAAGTAGCATGTACTGAAACTTGTGTTTCATGATCTTTTTCATTTTGTTCTGTTTTAGGGTTAAATATAAATTCAGGTTAATCAAATCGAATATTGGCAGATATGACTGCCGAAGCATATACAGAATACGCTTTTATTAGGTTACACTTCATTCTTCATATTTACTATTGTTTTAAGGTTAACTTTCTATTTTCACGTATGCCTTCCACACATCAGGCATAGGTTTAATGGTGCAAATATATATATATTAAATATATCCGACTGTTTTTACAAAAAAAAGTATTAGTTCTAATCATATATTAAATCTAAGCCACTACAGCACAATGGATTTTCACAAAAAAACAAATACACCCACTCGTTTATTAAAATAGCAACAAGCAGATGGGGAGTTAATAAGAGAAACCATTATAACTAATCAACTGGAAACCTCAAGCTATGCATATACTCCTTGAGGAGAAAAAGAGTGAATTTCGAAGAAAGTATTGGCACATTCGTATGGCACAGAATTACATTACTGACACACCGGTTTTATGCGTACGTATGCGTGAGCCTACACATACATAAACGTAAGCCTACACTGACGTACGTGCAGGGCTGTACATACGTCAGTGTAGCTTACGCATACGGCAGCAAAATCACTACTCTAACACCAGCATGAAGCTCACCGCCTGCCCGCCGCCTTTTGCCATGCCTACAGACAAGGTGTCGGCTGCCGTCACTTCTTTCTCACTGATCTGATACGAAGTAGGATTCGTTTTCCAGTCGGCATCTTCTCCATCAGCATAAATCACGGCATGGTATTTTTTATCTTTCTCCAGGAAATCCAATGGAATGGTGAGTGTACGCGACTCTTCATTCGTAGTGGCTCCCAGGAAATATTTATCTTTCGCTTTCCGCACCACAGCTACAAACTCTCCCGGTTCGCCCTGCAAGGCTTCGGACCAGTCACAGTCCGCATCAAAATCCCGGAAGAACTGGAAGGCAGGATGCCCTTCATAGTTCTCAATCATATCCGAGGCCATCTGCAACGGAGAATAAATGACAACCCAATTGGCTATCTGCTTTGCCAAGGTGGTATTCACACGGCTGTTTCCTTTATCCAAGTCATTCCACTTCTTGCGGCGTGGGGAATTGCGTGTCTTTTCATAAAGAATATCAAAAGTACCCGGTGTATAATCCATCGGACCGCCCAGCAAGCGGGTAAACGGCAATAACTCATGATGCTCGGGGGGATTACCTTCACTCCATCCGTTCCACTCCATGCCGCGGGCGCCTTCGCGCGTCATCATATTGGGGTAAGTACGACGAATTCCTGTATCTTTGATAGGTTCGTGGGCATTAACGGTTGTATGATAACCGGCGGCAGTCTGCACCACCTTGCGGTAATGGCGTACATTGAACTGTCCATGATGGCTGTGACCGCCCGGCAGTCCTCCGGCATAACCGGTCTTCACGCTGTGCACTCCCAGGTCTGCATACCATTTGTAAGCATTGTCCAGCTGGCGTTCGTAATTAAAGATATTGCCACCCGTTTCGTGGTGACCGATTATTTCAATCCCTTTCTCCTTGGCATAACGTGCCACCTCTGCCATATCGAAATCGGCATAAGGCTTGGTATAGTCAAAAGTCTGCATACCGCCCCAACTTTCCCAGCCTTCATTCCAGCCCTCGAACATCACCGCTTCTATGTTATTGGCAGCAGCAAAATCTATATATCGTTTGGCATTAGCGGTGGTAGCGCCGTGGCGTTCATCCATCGTCCACGTTTCAACCCCCAGATGCATTCCCCACCAGATACCTACGTATTTCATAGGACGTATCCAGCTCAAATCACCCTCCAGCGCACAAGGTTCATTCAGATTCAGTATCAGGCCGGAGTTTATCAGACCTACCGCTTTGGGAGCTATCTGGATACTGCGCCACGGAGTAACGAAAGTTCCTCCGGCAAAACGGGCTTTTACCCCATCGGCCAGGAGGCCAGTTCCGATTTGAAGTGACAACCTTCGGTATGCTTCAAAGTCATTTCGGGGAAATCGGTCAAAGCCGCTTCGTGAATACTGGCATATACCCCGTTATCTGTTTTGAAAGTCATCGGGGTGTTGGCATTATCCACCTTGCTGACGGGCAGGGTACGATACAGCAACTCGTAGGTTTCAAAACTGGCGGGAATAGACCATGACTTGCCGTCTTGTGCCAAATTAAATGAAGTGAGCTCATCCATTACGAACACACTGTCCACTTGGGGTACTTGATATTCATAGCGGAAGCCCAGACCGTCGTCGAACACGCGGAAACGGAGGGTCAGCTGTGTATTTGCCTGGTCTTTCAAACGCACGGCCATTTCGTTATAATGGTTCCGGATTGATTTATTTTCTCCCCAAGGTTGTCCAAGTTTCATCCTTTGTGGTGTACTCGGTACTTTCTATCAGAAAACCTTTGGAAAGATTTACCCCGTCACGGCCTTCAAAGCCCATAACGGAGGGGGTGATGAATGGATTCCCTCCTACAGAAACTCCGTAGGTCATCTCTCCCGCTTCATTGAGATTGAATACTAATTTTATATTGCCATCCGGCGATGTCAATTCTGTGGGGCGAGAACACCCACAAAACACGACTAACAAAAATAATACATAGTAACTGTATGTCTTCATACTATTAAATTGGATTAATGATACAAATATAAAACAATTAAATAAGGTATTACACTTATCGAAGGAGGAAAATTATTTTAAATGGGAGAGGGAATGATAAGCTTATTTGTACTGACAGCATTAATTTTGTACTTTTGTCACATATAACAAAGTGCAAATGAATATAAATCAGAATTATAGAGAAGCAGTAAAGGCCATAAAAGAAGCTATCTTACGAAGCCAGTACCGTGCAGCCGCATCAGTAAATAAGGAACAATTATCTCTTTATTACGGCATCGGGCATTACGTGTCGGAAAATTCCCGTACAGGCTTTTGGGGGAAAGGTGCCATTGAACAAATATCTTCTCTGTTACAAAAAGAATTGCCGGGGCTGAGGGGATTTTCAGCAACAAGCATAAGAAATATGCGTATTTTTTTATGAAGAGTGGGATAAGGTTTTAAATCATCCGCCAGTGGCGGATGATTTGGTGTTGAATGAAAAATTGCTTCTTGTAGCAATTCATCAGCCAGTGGCGGATGAATTTAATTGGTCAGACTTCTTTTCAATCGGCTTTAGTCACCATACCGAAATAATATCCAAAGCCAAGACTTTAGAAGCAAGACTATTTTATATACATGAGTGCGCCATTCGCTATTGGAGTAAATACACGTTAAGGATTACTTAAAAGCAGATCTATACAGCCATCGGGGAACTTTACCCAACAATTTTGCACAAACATTGCCTGATACTAAGCAAGCGCTAAAAGCTGTTTGTTCATTCAAAGATGAATACTTGCTTGATTTCATCAATGTGGAGGAACTGGATGAGCAGGAAGAGGATTTAGACGAAAAGATAGTAGAAAAGTCGATTGTTGCCAACGTGAAGAAGTTTATTATGACTTTTGGGCAGGATTTCAGTTTTATAGGCAATCAATATCGTGTTGAAGTGGCTGGAGAGGAAATGTTCATTGATTTGTTGTTTTTCAATCGGGAACTTAATTCTTTAGTGGCGGTTGAATTGAAGTCCGGGAAATTCCGCAGTTCGTATTTAGGACAACTGAATACTTATCTTTCCGCTTTGGATTCATATGTGAGAAAACCGCACGAGAATCCCTCTATCGGAATAATACTTTGCAGAGAAATGAATCAAACTTTTGTAGAATTTGCAGTTCGTGATTATAACAAGCCGATGGGAGTCGCTACTTACCGTACATCCAAAGATATGCCGGAACGACTTCGTAACGCCTTGCCTGACATTGAGGAACTGAGAAAGTTATTGTAGAGCGAAAGCCTATCTCTTTTTTGGCAGGTAATTTCCCTTTGTTGCCTTTGTACACGAAGCCCACCACTAAGCGATTTTCTTCGTTTTTTTTGTTACCTGCTATTAGTAATAGGTGGATTTATTTGCTGATAATCAGATTTGTATGGTGATGTGTTAATATGTGGCAAAATATTATTAATAGCTGGCAATTGTGGAAGAAGAGAAAAACAAGAGACTGAAGCTACCTTACTGCTGATAGTTTCCTATTGTAGAAATTGTTTTTTTGCTTGATGAAACTTTAGTTTCATCGTCTTGAAACTGGAGTTTCCTCTGCTTGAAACTTTGGTTTCTTCAGCTTGAAACTAAAGTTTCTGCGGCTTGAAACTATTGGTTTCAATGCTTTGGAACTATAGTTTCATCGCATGGAACCAACTAGACTAAGCTATTCTTTGATTTATCATTCCAAGGAGCAATATATGATAGTAGCAGGATATGACAGCAAAGCGTGACGGCATTGTGACAACAAAATGTGCTGTCACAATGCAGTCACGCCCTGCTGTCACCTCTTTATTAGCTTATAATCAGTGTGTTATTTAGCTTTTGGTGACAGATGACAGCAATTTTAGATATTTAAATTCTCATGTAGAGGTGAATTTGTTAAAGGTTAAAAAAGGACATAATTTCCGATTTATGGGACACTATATTTATCTTTGCTACCAGTTTTTAAAATCGGAAAATGAAGATTACGAAGAAGAAAATAGCTTGGGGCATCGTTCTCCTGATATTGATTGTCGGTGGTGTCATTTGTAAGATACGCTGGAAAGTCTGGTT
>ENA-OQAZ01000462-OQAZ01000462.1-human-gut-metagenome-genome-assembly--contig:-NODE-462-length-22405-cov-4.385537_pt1 | contig 22405 bp, 38 predicted proteins | sample MGYA00242737_ERZ504531 | MGnify/ENA primary metagenome ERZ504531 (study PRJEB26092, sample SAMD00036244) | human gut metagenome | host: Homo sapiens | study: EMG produced TPA metagenomics assembly of... | reverse complement strand
CTGTCACATAGTAATTTGTCTTTTTCTGCGATGGAAAAGCCCTCAAATTTCAGATTGGAAAAGGCAAACTGCGACTTAATCACCACCTGCTCCCCCAATTTGCCAACCGCATCGCCTGCGAGAGCTGCTCTACCGAGATGGCATTGTTCAGAAAAGATTCCGCATAATCGAAATAGGAATCATCGGCGCGGTAGCTGTAATCAAATCATAGGCATTTACGTTCACGCCGAAATTGTCGATCAGATATTGCTTGGCCCGCCTTGCCACCGGCGTTTTTATGGAAAATAGACGATGCTCGACCAGCACGGCGATCCAATTGAGAATGGTATAGTCCGGGCTGTTCAAATGTAAAACCCGCAGATATTCCGTATCCAGAGTATAGCGGTTTGCAAAACCGTCCCGCAAAGAGGAAACGGCCCACTCCTTTGCCAGTGCCTCGCTTTCCGTACAGTAAAAGCCAAGCCCGAAATCATTATGCTTTTTTCCCGCGCCAAACACAGGATGCTCGATGACTTTTTCCGAGCCGTGAAACAGGGTGATTTTCTTTTCCATATTGCCGCCCTCCTTGGTATAAGTATATCACTAAAGCGATATAAAAGCAAGGTGGCAAAAAGATATTATGACATGATGTCATAATATCTTCAAAAATTGTTGGTATAACGTCCTTCCATTACCCCATCAGCACCCCGAAATCCGGGGTATAGGTCAAATCCTGCGCCAGCTCCGGCTCGCGCAGGAACATCATCATATAGATGGGGTAATATGTAATTTTCTCCTTCACACTCACGTTCCCGCTGTGGAAGACAAACGCAGCCGGGATGTGGTAGTCCGGGTTTGCCATCACGCCGGATAGCGCATTATGCCGGGTGTAGTCTTTCCCGCTCTTGATTTCAAGTGGCAGCACATTGCCCTCATGCTCGATGACGAAGTCCAGTTCTCCCTGCTTTTTGCTGTTGAAGTAGTACAGCGCATAGCCGTGGGCGACCAGCTCCTGGGCGGCGGCGTTCTCAAACACTGCGCCGAAGTTGATATTCTTCTCTCCGTTCAGCAGCGCCAGCTGGATGCCGTTAGCATAAGTGGCCGCCAGCAGCCCCACATCGCAGAGAAACAGCTTGAACAGGTTGCTTTGTCTGTTCAGCCGCAGCGGCAGCGTTGGTTCTTCCACGTTGTAGGTCGCAGCGCAACGCCGGCGTTGGCCAGCCACAGAAAACTATTGTGGTAGCGGCTTAACTTAAAGTCCTGATGCAGGTCCTTTAAAATAAACGCTTGTTCTTGCGTTCAGCTCGCTGGGGATCAGGTCAAAAATATCCTCGAGATAGAACTTCTCCTTCGGGTCATAGCGGGCAATATCCTTTTTGTACAGCGTTAGAATGGACTGCTGCACCTGGGCGACTTCATACAGATTATGTGTTTGCAGGTAGCAAGCCACAGCCGCCGGCATACCACCCACGATCAAGTACAGGCGGAAAAGCTCCATCATCTTCTGATGCACCAGCGGGTCAACTTCCTGCTTTTTGTCATAGCAGCTGCGCAGATGGTCAAAGATGCGATCCGACACGCCGTTGGCGCGGGCAAATTCCTCTACATCCATCGGGAACATTTCCAGTACATCAAGATAGCCGACCGGTGCGCTGCGAATGTCTTTAAGCTCCACGCCCAGCAGCGACCCGCTTAGAATATAGCGGTAGCTGCCCTCCTCCACCAAAAATTTGATGGCGGTCACGATCTCCTTGCACTCCTGCACTTCATCCAAAAAGATAAGCGTCTTGCCGGGGACCAGCTTTTCCCCCATCAGCGCAGAGAGCCGCAGCAGGAAATCGCTGCTGTCGGTGGCTGTTTCAAACAGCTGCCGCGCTGCTGTGTTTTCCAAAAAATTCAGTTCCACAAAATTCGGGAAGCTTCCTGTCCCAGCTGGCGGATCAGGGTCGTTTTGCCGACCTGCCTTGCCCCGGTGACAAGCAGCGCCTTGTGCGTATTGCTCTGCAAAAAAACCTGTATCTTTTTCGCAGCGGTTCGTTGTAACGTACTATTGCTGCTGTTTTCCATGCCGGATGCCCCCCTAGAAAAATCGTTTTGTCCGTTTTTGCAAATGTATTATACTTCATTTTGTCCGTTTACGCAACATATTTGTCTGCTGTTTTGTCCTGTTTTTCGTTTATAGTTACAGCAAATGGGGAGATATTATGACATGATGTCATAATATCTCCCCCGTGCTTTTTAATTTAGTACGCTGTACGTATTCCCTGTTTTCCAGCTCCAGCAAAAACTTATACAGCGGTATGGCCTCGATGGTCACGCCGTCCTCGATGATGGTTTCTTCCTCCTCATAGGTCACGATGACGAGCCGCGCGGCCTCCTGCGAATTCTGCGCCAGCTTTTTCAGATTGCCGACTTCGCGTTCGCGGGCATCCCCGGCAATGGAATAGGCTGCCTGTACGGCCAGACCGACAGAGCACATAGAAATCAATGTCGATTCCCGTCTTTGCGGATTTCAGATAATACACATCGTCCGGATAGCGCGTGTAAGCGCTACAGCCACCATATTTTCCAGCTGCACCGACTCTTTCCGGTCCAGAAACAGGCTTACAATGCCGTTGTCGGAGAAATAAAACTTCGGGTAGCTCTCCTTCTCGACAAGGTTTGCGTAGTAGTTCTGCAGATGGAACAGCAGATAGGCATCCTCCGCATAGCGGATGTAGTCGGCAATCGTCTCCTTGGCCAGCGATACATTGACGGCGCGCAGGGTCTTTTGCAGCTTTGAATAGGAAATCTCACTGCGGACGGACTCCGCTATTTTTTTTATCAAGATTTTTACCGCATAGTCGTTGCGGATGCTGTTCCGCGTGATGATGTCGCCCAGCAGCACTTTTTGGTAAACGCCGGAAATATACTCCCGCTTGGCCTTGTACAGCAGCGATTCCGGCAGGCCGCCGTATTGCAGATACTGCGCGCAGGCGGCGCGGATCTTCCCGTTTGTTTTGGTGCCCAGCAGTGCCGGTTCATCGTGGGGAACCTCGCAGGCGGTCAGGTACTCGCCGAAGGCATAGGGCGTAATATGCTTGGCAAAAAAGCGTCCGCCCAGCGTGGTTTCTATCTCTCGGCTCAGCATTTTGGCGTTGCTGCCCGTGATGTAGATGTGCTCCTTGGCGTCGGCCATGCGGCGGGCAAACTTCTCCCAGCCGTCAATGTTCTGCACCTCATCCAGAAAGAAATAGCCTTTTTTGTCGCTCATCTCGCTCTGCACCGACAGCAGGTCGTTGAAGTCCGCAACGGTGAACTCGGAAAGGCGCTCGTCCTCAAAGTTGATGTAGATGATTTGCTCCCAGTCCACACCGGACGCCACCAGATCCAGCACGATTTTATACAGCAGCGTGGATTTTCCCGCGCGGCGCAGACCCACCAGCACATAATTGCCGTTTTCTTCAAACTCATAATTGCGCGGCACGATTTGAAAATCACGGATAAATTCATGTTGGTCGTAGATGACGGATTTTAAAAGTGCATGGTTCATAGCGTGTGCCTCCGAGGAACGCAGTTTGTTTTGTCAAGTATAGTTTATCATATTCTTGCGTTTTTGTCGAGTATAGTTGACAACATTACATTGCGCTTGTAAATCATACTAAGTTCCGTCACAAACAGCGCTTCCCCTGACGCACGTTCCATAGCAGCACCGTTCCAAAGCTGCATCGCCCCGCGGCTGTTCTTATTTTTGACGCTCTCAAACAGGTGTGCCCGGCATTGCCGCCCCGGTAAAGAAAAGCCGCAAAGGCCGTTATTCAGTGTCCCAGCGTTTTCAGCACACTTGTCACGTCATCGATCTGCGTGGCAAACTCTGCCTTTAAATCGGCAGGCGCAATGTTCATCAGGTAGGGGTGCGCCGCCGCACGGAGCATGGGGGCATCGTTGTAGCTGTCACCGAAGGCGTATGTATTTTCCTGCGGGATACCGAAATGCGCGCACAGCAGGTGCAGCCCCTTATCCTTGCCCGCTGCGGTAAAATCCAGCCAGTGCTCGCCCGTGATGGCTGCACCGATGCGATCTTGCCAGAGGGGAAGGATTTCCTTGGCCGGGATGTTCATATCCCCTGCGGAGATGGCGGAAATCTGGGTCACATCTCCTTTTACCTCGCTGAAGTCCTTCACGATACGGCAGTTCCCAAACTCAACGCCCACCGCGTCCAGATTCGCCTGGGCGGCAGCGTTGGTACAAAATAGTAGCGGCCTGTCGTGGTGCAGGCGCGGGAAACACAATCCGTGCGTGTTCCCAAATAGGCGACCAGCTCGGCGCAAAGCTCCCGCGGCATGGGTATGGTATGCAGCAGCTCGCGGCCATAGCAGACATAGGCGGCATTCTCGGACATATAGGCGATTTCGTCCGCCACGGGGGCGAACAGCCTCCGCAGAGCGTCAAGGGGGCGGCCGCTTGCAGCGCAGAACAATACCCCGCAGTCATGCAGGCGGCGTATCTCGTCAAATACGGCGCAGGGAAGCTCGGTCTGTCCCTCCGGCAGCAGGGTGCCGTCCAGATCGCTGGCAACTAAGGTGTGAAACTGTGTCATCCAAGTTCTTTCCTTTCCCGATTGGTCAATGCCGTGCCATGTGATGGCTGCGCGGCGAAATCATTCCATACGCTCCACCAAAAAATCAATAAAGGCGGCGTAATCCTTGCATAGAAGGGCACCCTTCAAATTGTTGCTGTCCAGCAAGATCATGGACAAAGGCTCAAAAATATCGTAAAAAATCTTGCGGTCATTGGGATTGAAGCTCAGCATGATCACAAGGTTGACAGCCGTGTCGCCCCAGCAGATGGGGGTGCGGCTGACATATACGGCCATGCAGGTGCGCGGGCTGCACATTTTCAGCGTGTGGGGTATCGCAAACTGCCCGAACGCCGTGGACGAAATGCTCTCCCGTTCCATGACAGCGGCCTCGAACGCCGGGGTCGTGCAGCCCAGCGCCAGCAGGCGGCTGCACATGTGGTGGACTACTTCCTCCCGCGTGGTACAATGGGAGCCTGTTTCAAACAGCTCCGGCGTCAGGATAGCCGCTAGGCTGCGGCGGAAGTTTTCACGCCGCGCCTGCGTGTTGATCTCCTCCACCTTGCGGTTCAGCGCCATAATGTCGGAGTTCGTCAAAAAAGGCGAGATAAGCACAAGCGGCATATCCAATACCCTGTGGGGCCGCACGGTGGAGATCACCAGCGCACTGCCGGTGTGAGTTTTCTTGAAGAGTGAGAAATGCGGACGGGGTGGGAGGATTGAGCGCAAAAAGGTGGAAAAAGGCGGGAAAGGACGCGAGAGCGCGGTTTTTAATGAGGGTTAAACGGAATTGAACGCGAAATTTTGCAAGTTGGCGGGATGCTGGCTTGCAATTTTTTTGCCCATTTTTGGGGTTAAAACGGCGAATCGGCGGCTGGATAGCGCGGCGGGCGCGGAGCGTTTGAAAAGTGTTTAAACGGCGTTTAAAAAGCGATTCAAATAAGCGCTTAAATATCGTAGTATCGCGTTTTAACAGATGTTAAAACAATTTAAAAGGCGGCGGCCAGACTTATGCAGTGTGCATAGGTCTGCGCCGCCTTTTGAGTTTTAATGCGACATAAAGCGTCGCATTAACTTTTTAATGTCGCAATGCTATCAACGTGCTTTTTTTGATGTTTCCTTTGGTAAAAGGGAGTTTGGAATGTCGCATTAAAAAACTAAATTTTAACACGGCGTATAACGCAAAACGTTATTTCCCAACAAATGCAAGACACTCTTCGGAAAGCAGTGTTATTCTTCGGGCAAGGATGGAACAACATTCTTGCATCGGGCCATTTCGAGTTCTATAACTGTGCGAACCATTTTTTGCCCTGCCTTGTCCAGCATACGATATGGTTTGACTAAAGAATCCATCTCGGAGGGGGTGGCGTGAGATTCGTGGTGTTCTCGGACTTCATCTTGGAAAATGAAGTTCGCGTCAACATTCAGCGCGTGCATGATATTGCTTAGCATTGCCATGCTCGGCTCACTTTTACCTGTTTCGTACCCTGTGATAGTTGTTTTTGCACAGCCGACCATGTTGCCCAATTCGGTTTGAGTTAATCCAGCATTTTTCCGCGCTTCACGAAGTCTGCTATTATAAGACATTTTGGTATCACCTCAAAGACAATTATAATCGCCAGTGAAGGTTTCCGTCAACAAAAAGTTCGAGAAAGTCGGACATAAATGCAAGAACCCGCTTGACAAAGTGGAGTAACTCGACTATATTATAAATAGTTCGAGATACTCCACTTTTAAAAAAGTAAAGGAGGTAAGATTCAATGGTAATTAACAATCGCCCAGTTTCCGATAACATACTCCGCATCATTAGCGAGAGGGGCTATAAGCAGAGCGCAGTGGCTCGCAAAGCTGGATATTCAAGCAAACATTCGGGTACATGGTGCATAATACTCGAATTATTCGCCCGGAAGACGTCCAACGCATCGCTTTTGCCTTGGGAGTTGAACCGGGTGAGTTGTTCAAGGATGCTGACCTAGGCGCATAACAGCCGAAACGGCCCTCCGGGGCTGTCTGCCGGGAATGGCCGCCCGGTACTGAAGATGGCAGGCCAAGGAGAGCGGTATGAAAATTATTGAAGCCATACAGGAAGCCTACGGCCCGGAGTTCACCACGCTGGAAGACGCCATCAACTGGTGGAGCGGGCCGAGGGCATGGCGCGAGGATTTTACCGCTGTCCTAATTTTAAGGAGCGGTAAAAGACCGTATAAACAGCATTTAAGCGAGGTGCAATTTGACGATGACGAACATTGATGCAGGCAGCCAGCGCATCCGCAGGCTGCCGGACAAGCCGATTGTTGGGGAAACTTACCCCAACGCCGGAGGCATTTACAAGGTGGATCGGTATGATGCCGAGCGCGATCTGGCATGGGTACACAGGCCGAAGGACGGCTGGAAGTGCTGCGCACATGGCCCCGCGCTGTACGATGTGCCGGGTCGGGGTATCGAGTTGCAGTGGAATTACAGCACCGGGGGCCAGTTCAGTGCTGACGATTGCGGCGAAGGGTGGTGAATGCTATGACCCTCCAAGACTGGGCGCTGATTCTGGCAGTCGGTTCCATCATTCTCAATGTTTTGGCTGAGATTATTAAGCATTGGTAAAGAAACCGTACTCTTCAAAATCCAAACCGGGATTATGCGCATCAATGTCAAAGACAACACGCTTTTGCGGCGTTTGCACGGCCAGTTGAAATTTGCATTTTCCTTCCAGCTTGCTTTGGAGTTCTGGCGGAAGGTAAGCAGCAAAATATGCTCCACATACACCATGCCCGGAAATCGTAAACGGCAAGGATTGTGACAAAACCTCTGAATGCCGTGTTTCGATGCCTCCCTTTGTGTGGGTAAATTCCATTACTTCTTGCGCAGGAAAAGCGAAGCTGTAAGACTTTCCATCACAGATAATGTACATCCGAACAATGCTCAATGGGCTGAGGACAGATTTTGTATGTTCATACGGATTTCAAATCGTGTATGCCCTTTGCATGGAGAACAGTGGTGATTCACATAGTCAATGGAAAGTGCGCATCGCCTATCCCACAGAGCGCGAAAAAAATTATAGAGCGACATTGCAAAACCAGCAATCGCAATGAGGAACGTAATGTTGTTTCTGTCAGAAAACCAAGTGAATACATTCATTTTTACACATCCTTTTGATGTGATTATAGCATGAATGGCGGGAAATGAACAGCCTAAAGCAATTTTATCAACAAGCCGAAACGCCCTGCGGGGCGTCACTGTGAGATGACCTACACAGTCTGATGATGGCAGGTCAGAAAGAGGTGATTTTTTGGAAGCGTTATTGAAAGCATCGGAAGCAAGTGCTTGATGGGGCTGTCTGTCCGACACGTTCAGAGAATGGCTAAATCTGGCGAACTGCCCTATCAGACCCACATGAACGAACGAAACAGGCCGGAGTACCTGTTCCCGCTTTCCAGCCTGCCTGATGCGGCGCAACAGAAATACTTTGCGGAGCACGCGCCCGCCGCGCTGCCTGCGGCGGCCCCGGCCAAGGCGAAAAAGGCTGACAAGCCCGCCGCCTGCAAACCGCTGGAAGCCTACACTGCCGAGGAACGCGGTGAAATTGGGTACTGGATAACAACCGTTGACCGTTGGCAGACCTACCGCAACAAGGCCGGGACAAAGAAAGCCGAGTGCGACGAAAAATTTGTGCTGCTGTGCCGGATGGAAGAGCCAGACCGTCAAATCAGCGTAGAGACGCTTTACAGGAAGTGGGCGGCCATCCGCGAGGGCGACTATGGCGCACTGGTGGATATGCGCGGCAAGGCCCGCAAGGGCATGAGCAAGATGCCGGAGGCTATTGAGAGAGTTTTTCTGTCACTTTTTCTTGATGAAAGTCAGCTTCCCGTGCCCCGCTGCATTGCGCTGACGGAAGAGTGGGCACAGCAGAATATGCCCGAAGCGATGCCCCTGCCGGGGTATCATACTTTCTACCGCAAAGCAAAGGCTGTGCCTTACCCGGTCATGGTTTTGTGCCGCATGGGCGAGAAAAAATACTATGACCTGTGCAGCCCCTACATACGCCGCGAATATGAGAGTATCAATGCCAACGACTTCTGGGTAGGCGATACCCACACCCTTGATGTGGAGAGCATGGGGCCGGACGGCACACTGCACCGACTGTATCTGAGCGCGTGGCTGGATGCCCGCAGCGGTATCTTTACAGGCTGGTATGTTACAGACAGCCCCGGAAGCCAAGCAACGCTGAACGCGCTGCGCAAGGGTATCTCGAAGTTTGGCATTCCGAGCCGCGCCTATGTTGACAATGGCCGAGAGTTCTTGACCTACGACATCGGCGGACGCGGTCACCGCGCCAAAAAGCGGCTGGCCGACGGCAGCGAGCCGTTTGCGCCGCCCGGTGTTTTTGAGCGGCTGGGCATTGAAATGACAAACGCTATTGTGCGCAATGCCCGCGCCAAGCTGGTCGAACGTCGGTTTGAGGATGTTAAAAACTATATTTCCCGACTGTTCCCCACCTACACAGGCGGCAACGTGGTCGAGAAGCCGAACCGCCTAAAGGCTGTTTTGAAGCGAGGGGAGCATATCCCCACCGATGCCGAAGTCATTGCCGCTGTTGATACCTTGATAGAAGCTACATGAACTGCGACGACTACGGCGGCAGTGTGGCCGAGGATAAAGGCAAGAGCCGCATACAGGTCTGGCACGAGAGCCTACGCAACGGCGTGGCCCGCCGCCCCGCCAGTGACGACGATCTGCAGCTGATGCTGCTGCGCACCAGCAAGCCCGTCCGCATCGGACGCGCGGCGTGACCTTGAAGCTGCACGGCTTGGAGTTGGATTTTTACACCCCGGAACTGGTAAATATGCGCATGAAGGAGAAGTTTATGTGCGGTACGACCCGGAAGATCTGTCCAGCGTGCGCGTCTACGATATGGAAGACCGCTTCTTGTGTGTAGCACCGCAGAACAAGCTGACAGCCGGGTATCTGGAAAATCAAGAACAGATCGCCGACCTTATGGCCGCCAAGCGCCGCGCCGAAAAAGCCGTGCGGGAATATGGCGCAGCCTCCGGCTGCCGGATGATCCAGACCGCGCCCTTACCCTTGCAACGGCGCTGGCACAGCGCAATCTGGATGCACTGGACACCTTCCCCAGCCCGAAGTTGATACAGCTGCAGCAATCTGCCCGCGAAGAACCCCTGCTTAAAGCTGTCGGTGACATTGACATCGGCAGGATGAATGAGAACATCATCAGACAACGAGGAGGAATTGAAGATGGAAAAGACCTATAACCCCGCGCTGATCCAGCGCACGCAGCGTTACATGGAGACGCACAGCATCAGTCAAAATCAGTTTGCCGCTAAAGTGAATCTTTCCAGCGCGGCACTGAGCAGCTACCTCAATCAGAAGTATAAAGGCTCGGTGGAAGCCGTCGAGCGGCAGCTGAGCGAGTTCTTCAAGCTGGATGAAGAGGCCGAGGCCGCCGCCGAGAAGACCGCCAGTCTGCTGCCCCGCGCGGCGTATGTGCCGACCAGCATCAGCGAGGATGTCTGCCAGAGCATCCGCTTTGCCCAGCTGGAGCATTGCATGGTCGTGCTGCACGGTGATGCGGGCGTTGGCAAGAGCAAGGGCGCACAGAAGTTCCTGCGCGACCATCCCACGAACGCGGTGGGCATCAGCATCACACCCAGCACGGGCACACTGAACGGCTCTATCAAGCTGCTGGCCCGCGCCCTGCGCGTGCCGGAGTGCCGCAACAAGATGGATCAGATGATGGCACTGCGTTCCCGCCTTGACGGCACAAACTGGGTCATCGTTATTGACGAAGCCCAGCACCTCAAATATGCGGCGCTGGAAGAAATCCGCTCCCTGACGGACGACAACCCCATGACCGGGGAGCACGGTGTCGGCGTGGTGCTCATCGGCAATAGCGAGGTGTACAGCCGTCTGCAGGGCCGCCAGCAAGCGCAGTTTGCGCAGCTGTTCAGCCGCATCCGTATGCAGCGCGAGTACACCACCCGCAAGGTCAAGGAAGATGACGTGCGGAAGCTGTTCCCGGTGCTTGCCGAGCAGGACGCCCGCAAGGAAATGGACTTCCTGCTGAGCGTCTGCCGCAGTCCGTGGGGCATTCGCGGCGCAATGAACCTGTACACCAACGCGGCCAGCGCCAACGATGTCAGCTATGAAAATCTGTACCGCATGGCCGCCCACATGGGCATTGGTATGCTGGGGGCAGTTTGAGGAAAGGAGTTTTTTAGATGAATTTGAAGTGCGGATATTTTACCGTGGGCGGCATCATGTGCGGCTCGCTGGTGGGCATCTTCGTCGGAGCGTTGGCCGTGAACGCCAGCCTCGGCTACATGATCCTGCTGCTGGGCGCGTGGGGGCTGTGCCTTTACATCACATCGCGCAGCCTTATGGACGATGCCCGCCGCGAAGAAGCGGTGCTGCATCAGCCCGCCGAAAAATTTGACGACCCCGACGAACTGCCGCCCCTTTACTGGGAGGGCTATGACCGGGGCTATGAAGAAGCCCTTGAAAGTATGGCCTACACCCGCCCGCCGCGCGTGCGGCCCCCGAAAAGCAAGAAAAAAGGTGCTTAGTTTAACAACACCCCTGCGGGCAGACGCCCGCGCCTTAATGCAGCCGCCCGGATGGGCGCGGGTCTCAAGCCCCGGCAAATGCAGAGAGAGGAAGGAGTGTTCTTGTGAAAAAAGAAGATTGGGAAAAGGCAAAGTGCAGACTGCGTGCTCCGCTCGGACAGGTTGATTTGCTGTGCGACGGGTACAGCGTCACCCTTGTCAATGAGTGCATCAGCATGTTCCGCAACGGAATAGCAGTGTATGTCAATGGCGAAATACGCGGTTCATGGTTTGTGCAAGATTGCGAGGAGCGCCGGAGGTTTATCCCTCAAAAAGAAACTTCCTTGATGACCCGCAAGCAGATTGCCGCTTATAACAAGATGCCGAAGAAAGATCGGGGGCCGCTTAAAAAGTTCCGCGAGGAAACCTTCACGGCTTATCAGACACACTGGACGAACTGGCAGGCGCTTGTCAAGCATTTTGAAGCAAACAATGCCGACATCCGCCTTGTCACGCCGCAATAAAGCAAAGGAGTACATATCTATGGCAAGAAAGAAAGTAACCAGCGCTCCGGCACTGGCCGACTGGGCGCAGTGGACAACGCCCTGCGGGACATCCGGGAGTGCCAGCACACGCTGGCGGAAATGGCTGTCCAGCGTGATCGCCAGATCGACAGCATCAAGGCCGACTACGCACAGGGGGCTTTGCCGCTGCAGAACCGGGTCAAGGCACTGGAAAGTGATGTCAAAGCCTATGTCGATCTGCACCGGGCAGAATTGGACGGCAAGAGCCGCACTCTGAACTTCGGCACTGTCGGCTACCGTGTCAGCAGCAAGCTGATGCTTGCCAGCAGCCGCGTGGCCGAGGCCATCGCCACGCTGAAGGTGCTGGGGCACACCGAACTCATCAAAACCACCGAAACGCTTGACCGTGAGCTCTGAAGCGCCAGCCCGGTGATATTTTGCAGCAGGTGGGCGCTTACATCCGCACGGTGGATGAGTTTTACTATGATGTGAGCAGCAAGGAGGCAGACGCATGATGACTTCTATCGCAGGCGGACTGAACACGGGCATCTGGCTCTGTGCTGTGGTTCTGGGTGCTACCGGGAGCGCCATCATCGTAACGGTGGCGGCATCGCTGCTGTGTGCAGGCGTGAAGTGCATCGTTAAACATTTCAAGAACGGCGGCTGACGCGGGAAGGGAGGCTACTTATGGCCGGGAGCGGATGCAACGCTTATCAAATCCGAAAAATTTACGCTATCGGCGGCGCTCTGGGCATGGTGAAGCGGAACGAGGAAGACGACTTGCTGCATGAGTTGGTCGAGGGCATGACCGGGAAAAAGAGCATTAAAGCCTTGACCTATGGCGAAGCTGCAAGGTCATTGGCGAGTTGGAGGGGCGGCAAGGAAACGCCCCCGCCCCGCAAAAGCGGAAAGCCGCTCCGAAAGACCGCACCGGGCCACACCAGCGAGGGACAGCGGCGCAAGGTCTGGGCGCTCATGTATCGGCTGCAAGATGCCAGCCCCAGCAAGGCCCCGCTCGGTGACAGGCTGTGCGCCATCATCAAGAAGGAACTGGGCATTGATGCCTTCCCGAAAGACCCCTTCGCGTGGATCAGTTACAAGGACGGCAACAAGCTGGTCGAGGTTTGAAGCTACGTCAAGACCGCGCAGAAGAGCCGGGGTGATGCCGATGGATGAGTGGGAAATCCACCCTGACGATCTTTCCCCCGCCCAGCGGGAGGTGGCCGACCTCATCGGCTTTGAGAACTATTTGAAGCTGATCGACGTGTACGCTGCCGAGACAATCTACATACCGAAGCGCGACAGTTTTGAGCGGATCGCCCGCAATCAGCGCATCGTGGAGGAATACAACGGCGACAATCTGAAAGCCCTTGCCAAGAAGTACAACTTGACAACGGTGACGGTGCGGGCCATCGTGGACGAAAAGCACCGGGAAATCCGGGCAAGACCCCTTGATGGGCAAATGAGCTTTTTCCCGCCAGAACGTAAAGTAAAATATTAAAATGCTTAATCTGGCCCATTTTGCGAATCGTGAGTATCATTGGTTATAGAAACCAGTGACACTCACGATTTTTTAGTTTAGGGGTACGGATTATGGAGTTTGATGCGGGAACGTGGTGGCTGATCGGAATCCTGCTTACGTTCTTGATTGGGGCGTTGGGCTGGATGGTAAAACGCAGTCTTGACAAAATCGAGCGGAAACTTGACAGTGCGGCAACTAAGGCCGAACTTGAAAAAGAGGTCGGCGAGTGCAAACAGCAAATTTCGGAAATTCAGCACACCTACACGACCAGAAGCCAGCACCAGCAGGACTGGACTGAATGCCACAACGACATCAAGGCCATCCAGCGAAACTTTCTGACAAAGGAAGACTACTTCCGGGAACAGGCGAAAACTGAAAAGAAACTCGACCAGATATTGAATCTCTTGATGAAAGGACGGCTCTCCGATGAATGAAAAAGAAATGCTGATGAAGCAGCTGCGTGCCAACGCCTTCCCGCACAATAACGGCAAGGTCATGCAGGCCATCAACATCATCCGGCATAGCTACAACCGCTTGACCGATGTGCAGCAGGCGGCGCAGATTTGGGGTGTCAGCCAAGACGACTTCCTCGACTGCATCAATTATCTGGCAATGGCAAAGTACATCCAGCTGCGCACGATTGCGGACAAAATCCTTGTTCCCGACTTTGCAGACATCGGCTGGGATTTGCTGGAAGCCAAACTTACCGCCGAGGGCATCAGCGTTCTGTGTCACAAAACTAAGGACGAAATGATCGAGGTGTGATATGAGCAGTTGGCCGTTAAATGGCAAAAAGGGCGGCAACCGCAAGCACAGCAAGATCGACACCCTACCCCCGGAGATGAAAGCCACCGTGGAAGAGATGATTATGGATGGCAGCGCCACCTACTCTGACATCGTAGCTTATCTGGAGCAGCAGGGGTACAGTCTTTCCGTTTCCAGCGTCTGCCGCTATGCGCAGGGGTATGTGGAGAATCTGCAAACCTTGCAGATCGCACAGGCCAACTTCCGCAATATGCTGGACGAATTGGAGCGGTATCCCGATTTGGACACCACCGAGGCGCTTGTGCGTGTTGCCAGCCAAAACCTTATGACCGCGCTGACCTCTAAAAAGGATGAGGATTGGAGCGCGGTCAGCGTCGATAAACTTATGAATCAGATCAGCGGTCTGACCCGCGCCGTCGCCTACAAGAAGCGCGTGGAACTGCAAAACAAGTCTGACATCGAGGCAGGCACGGGCGATCTGAAAAGCACCCTGTGGAGCGCTATGGCGAAGGAACGGCCCGATCTGTACAAACAGGTGTCGGCCTATCTGGATCGCAAGGCACAGGAGGGCAGCGCATGAGTATGTACGCCCTGCAGGTTATGACCGGGATGGAAGCCGAAATCACCCGGAAGCTGCGCGGCAAGGGCGTGGACGCCAGATGCCCGCAGGAGCGGCGGATGATCCGGCGCGGCGGAAAATGGCAGGAACAGCTTTACACACTGTTCCCCAGCTACATTTTCGTCAGCACGCCGGATGTGTACCGTGTCTATTATGCGGTGCGCCATGAAGACGGCGTGCTGCATTGGCTGGGGCTACCAAAGGTGCGCCGGAGGCGTTGAGCGCCCGCGAGGAAGCCAACATCCTTTGGCTGGCCGGGGACGCCCGCTGCCGCCCAGCGAGGCCGAGATGCAGCCGACGGCACTCTGGACTTTACCAGCGGGCCGCTGGCGCACTTGAGGGATTTGCTGGAAAAAGTGAACCGCCATGACCGCCGCGCCACGGTGCGCGTGCCTGTCGGCGGCGAGGATAAAACCATAACCCTTAGTTACCGTTTAAACAGCAGACAGGAAACTGCAAATAATGCTGCGGCTGGTACGCCCCGCAGCGTGAACGCAGCGGACATATTTTAGAGGATTCCGGCTTGCAGCAAGGCGGAAATGGCGAAGCTGCCCCTAAAGTATGCCCTGCAATTCTGCACCACGCCATAACACTGTTTAAACACGCGAGAGCGCCGTTCAAAAACATTCAAACGCGGCGGGCGGCAAAACTGCCCGCAGAATAAGAGAACCGCGCACAGCGCCGTTTCTGGGGCTGTTTTGGGTGTCGAGAAATCGACACCCTGTTTTTATTAGGAAAGGAGCAGCCGATGCGAACAAAAAAACGGCAGTGTCCGGGAGCTGATTGCCGGAATCCGGCAGGCCGCCGAGCAGGAAGAGTATAATCCTGCGGAGGATTTAAAGACCCTTCAAACGCAGTATAAACGGCTGGGCAAAAAAGACTTCGCCCTTATGCTGGATGCAATGGTCGAAAAATACGCTGCCGGGGAATATGCAGCCATCCATGCTGCGTTGGTCGAGAAAGCCCGCAACGGCGATATTGAAGCAATCAAAATGTACCGCGAGATGCAGTCGAGCGGCGGCAGCGATGAGGTGGTGATCGTGGATGACGTCGAATAAAAAGCGCGTGCGCCTGTCGGACATCATCGGCCCGGCTTTCTATGAGACGCACAAGCTGATTGACATGGGCGTTATCGACGAAGCAGTTGAATCGGGCGGGCGTGCCAGCTTGAAAAGTTCCTATGTTGGCACGGAAGTAGTGCTGCAGCTGGTGAAGCACCCGGACTGCCACGCCCTTGTGACCCGACAGGTCGGCGACACGATGCGCGACAGCGTGTATGCGCAAATCCTGTGGGCTATCGACAAGCTGGGGCTTACCACGAAATTCAAATGCACACAAAGCCCCCTGCAATGCACCTATCTCCCACCGGGCAACGCATTTTGTTCCGTGGGTTGGATGATCCGCAGAAGATCAAATCCATCAAGCTGCCGTTCGGGTATATCGGTATCCTGTGGTTTGAGGAAGCCGACCAAATCAAGGGCGGCGAAGATGCCGTGCGCAATGTGCAACAGTCTGCGCTGCGCGGCGGCGAGTTTGGCCTTACCTTTATCAGCTTCAACCCTCCGGCTGCCAGCCGCAACTGGGCGAATCGCTACGCCCGCGAGGAACGCAAGGGCAAGCGCATCCATCATTCGACTACCTGCAAGCCCCTGCTGCATGGCTCGGCCCGAAGTTTCTGGCGCAGGCGGAGTACATCAGGGAAACGCAGCCGACGAAATACCGCCATGAATATCTGGGCGAGGTCGTCGGCAGCGGTACGCAGGTATTTGAAAATCTGCGGCTTGAGCCTATCGCGCAAAAGACTATCCGAAACTTCGACACCATTGAAAACGGTGTTGACTGGGGCTGGTATCCCGACCCGTGGGCGTTCAACCGCTGCCACTATGATGCGGCACGCAAAACGCTGTATATCTTCGACGAACTGACCCGGCTGCGTACCTCCAACGAGGAAACCGCAAAGCTGGTGCAGCAGCGTATTGAATCGTGGGAGAGCGTGACCGCCGATTCCGCAGAGATGAAATCCTGCGCCGACTACCGCGCTTTTGGCATCCTTTGCCGCGAGGCCGTCAAAGGGCGGGAAGCGTGAACCAGAGCATGAAGTGGCTGCAAGGGCTGACGGCCATCGTCATCGACCCGCACCGCTGCCCCGACACGGCGAAGGAGTTCAGTGAATACGAGTACGAAGTTGGCCGTGACGGCACAGTGCTGCCGGGGTATGTGGACGCGGACAACCATCACATTGACGCCGTCCGCTATGCTGTCAACCGTATCTGGATGCGCAGGGGTGCATGATGAAGAAATTCCGCAAATGGCTCATTGACCGCTTTTTGCCGCGCTGGGCCTATGAATCGCTGCTGGACGAACTGGCAGCCGCCAACAAAAAGCAGGAGGAACTGCGGCAGACTGTGGAGCGGCAGCAGTGCTATATTTCCGGGCTGGAATATGCACTGCGGCACATGACACCGACTGTCGTGGTGGAAAGCCATGAAAAAGAAGCCAAAGAAAAAGCCGGATAAATGCCGGGGCTGCCCGTGGCGGGCGGCGACAGACTATTGCCTGTGGCCGCGTTGCTTTCGGGAAATCACTCTAGGGGGAAAGCATGATGGGCGCTCTGATCCGCGCACTGACAAACAACGCAGTCGAAAACATTGAAGAGGCGCTGGGCATGACGGATGCCACCAGCAGTGCCATGAAGCACGCCATCGCAGAGTGGTATGCTGCATGGTATGGCCGTGCCCCGACCAAAACCGAAGACCCCTGCCAGCGCCTGCCGTATGCCATTGTGAACAAGCTGTGCAAGGCAACCTTCGGCGAGTATGACAGCAGCCTGCAGCATACCGACAGTGCCAAGGAAAAATACCTTGACGGCGTGCGCAGCACCTTTGATGCCTGCAAGACCAGTTTTATGACACAGGCCATGATTGGTGGCGAGGCGTGGGCAAAGCCTGTACCGATGCCGGATGGACGGCTGACATGGCAGATCGTGGGACGCGATTCCGTCATTATTTTAGGCCGCGATGCAAGCGGCATCCCCTCGGATGTGGCGCTGTGTGAGAAGTCTGTATCTGCCGACCATCATTTTTACACGCTGGTCGAGCGGCGCACATCCTTTGCCGGGCGGCTCACGATCCAGTACCGCCTGTACTGCTCCGACAACAAAAGCACACTTGGGCGGCGCGTGCCGCTGGCAAGCCTGCTGCAATATGAGCGGCTGGAAGATGAGTACACCTTTGCCGTGCCCATTGATGGCGTCGGCATGGTGTTCCTGCGGATGCCCATCACAAACTGTGTAGACGGCAGCGCGGACGGCGTTTCCATCTACGAGCCTGCAATGGGGCTTATCCACCGCATCAACGAAAATGAACTGCAATTTAGCCGTGAGTTTGAGTTGGGCAGGATGCGCGTTGTGGCGAGTGCCGATATTTTGCGCACCCACAACGGCAAAAAATTACTGACCGATGATGTGTTCGTCGGTTTGGACGGCAATGAGCAGAGCGTCGGCATCACACCCTTTGCGCCTGCGCTGCGCAATGAAAGCTACGAGGCGCGGCGGCAGACCTACTTAAAGGCTATCGAAAATCTGTTGGGCATCAAGCGCGGCATCCTCTCCGACGCCGAGGCTGTGAGCAAAACGGCGACGGAGATCAATTCCAGCGCGGGCGATTATAGCCTGTCCATTATGGATTTTCAGCATCTGTACTATGACGCCCTACAAGCGGCGCTCCGGCTCGGCGACCAGATCGGGCAGGCATACCGCCTGTGCGATGCGTCGGCATGGGATGCCGACGAACTTGCCGTAACATGGGGCAACGGTGTGCTGTACGATGCCGACCAAGAGTGGACGGAGCGCAAGGAACTTGTGCAGATGGGCCTGCTGAAGCCGGAACTGGCGCTGGCGTGGAAATTTGACCTGCCTGCCGAGACGGAAGCTGACCTTGCCGAAATCCGCAAGAACTATATGCCGGAGTTGAAAGACCTTGAAGGTTGAGGTGATGCCGCATGACCGCTGAGCAGCGTGCGGGCTTGAGTGACGCCGCCCTTGCCATGACACAGCCCTGCATTGATGAACTTATCAAGACATCAGCAGGCGCGTGCAGAAGGCCGGGGCTATCACCGACACTGCCGAATACCAGATTTATCGGGCGCAGGCACTGGGCGAGGGCAAAAAGGCCATTGAGCAGGCCGTATCGAAGCAGATCGGCATCAGCGAGGAAGTCATTGCCAGCCTGTTTGAATATGTGGCCGACAAGAGCCTGAGCCTGATGAAAACGGCAGCCTAAAGCGAATGACTGAAGCCTACACCCGCATGACCCAGAGCAAGACCCGCGAACTGTTGCGTGACCTGTGGCCGATACGCCGGATGGCAAGGTGCAGCCGTTGCAGACGGCCTACGCCCGCGCAATGGATTTTGCGTTCCGGCAGGTTGCCACAGGTACACTGGACTTGAACACAGCCATCAGCCGCGCCGTGACGCCGCTGGCAAAGCGCGGCCTGCGCACCATTGAACAAAAGAGCGGGCGCAGCGTTGGCATTGAGTACGCCTGCAGGCGGTACATCATGGACCAACTCGGCCAGTTGGATGATGAAATCCAGCACGCCGACCATGACGCGCTGGGGTGCGACGGCTGGGAAATCAGTGCCCACGCCGCCTGCGCCCCCGACCATGAGCCGATACAGGGGCGGCAGTACGGCGACGCAGAATTTGAAAAGCTGAACAACAGCCTGCAGCGCCGCATCGGACACCTGAACTGCGGGCACACGGCAAATCCCATCATTTTAGGCGTGAACGCGCCGCAGTACACCGAAGCACAGCTTCAAAAATTCAAGGATGACAACGAGCACGGCGTTGTGTACAATGGCTACCGGTACACCTTGTACGAGGCCGGGCAGGAGCAGAGCCGCATCGAAAACGGCATCCGGCTCATCAAGCGCCAGATTCTGGCCGACGAAGAAACCGAAAGCCCCGATCTGCAGAAGCATCAAATCAAGCTGCGGGTCGTGCAGGCCGAGTATGCGAGATTCTGCAAGGCCGTGGGTCTGCCCACCCGCAGCGAACGCCTGCAGGTGGCCGGGTTTGGCCGCAGCCAGTCCAACCGGGCCGTGTGGGCCTACAAAAAGGCTGCGCCGGAGCAACTTCGGGACGTAGAAATCGCAGGGCACAAACTGTACAGCGTCACGGATGAACGCATCCGGGCTGCGCCGAAGCCGTTCTTTCAAGGCGTTTCCAACAAGGTCAACGGTCTGGCGCAGGAATACGCCAGAGGCGTGCTGAAAAAGGTGCAGGGGCTGGAAGTCGGCACGGAGGCCGTCGTGAATTTTACCAAAGACGGTAAATGCACAGGCTACTATGTGGGCGGGCAGAACAGTATGAAGGTCAAGCCTCCGGAGATGCAAGTGCCCTATTACTCTTTACATAATCACCCCAGCAATGGTATACTTAGCCCAGAGGATATACAGCAGCTTATCAAGCGCCCTCAGATGCAGGGCATCGGCGCTGTCGGTAATGCCGGAGCGCTGTTCACCTGCGAGAAGGTGTTCGGCTATTCCCAAAAGAATGCCGAGGGCTGGTTTAAGACCTTAAAAAAGAAATATCCTCTCTATAAAGGTGAATCCGGCAAAATCGAAGACGCGCTTGCGCAGCGTATTGCATTTGCTGAAGAACTGCGAAGGATGGTGCTAAGTATGGCTCGTATTTTCAAGATAACCCTCCGACTCCAGAAGAAATCGCAAAGTGGCGAGCAGACCTTACGCGAGGCTGGCCTTATACTGAGGATGATCCTGAGCCGGATTTTTTCGACTGGACACCTGACCCAGACCGCAGCGCCACTACGGATCCATCTATCTGCTTAAAGCAACAGGCAACTGGACGGCGGAAGATGAGCGCATCGCCTTTGACCCCAGCAAGCCCCCACCGCGCCCGCTGGCCGAACTGGAAGCGGAGCACGACGCTTTCCTCAAGGAACTGTTCAAAAAAGCAAAGCCCCTTTAAACACTGTATAAACGCCATTTGCACCGCTTTTAAAGCGGTGCTTTTTTCGTGCCCAAAATTATGCAAGAGGTGCTTTATGTTCTGTATTACCTATGACACAACCTGTTATGCCGACCCGCAGCGTGCGTTTGATTCCTTTATGCGGCAGCTTCGGGAGCTTTTCGGCCCCGTGCTCCGTGTCAGGAAAAACAAGCGGATCGTCTCACACCCGCAGCCGCACAGGGTTGGCAAGTATCACGCGCCGCATCTGCGGCCCGATCCGCACCCGCATCTGCCGAGGGATCGGCTGCAGGAATATCACTCTGAGCCCGAAATCCCACCCGAAGGAAGCTGCTCCCGCGCCGATGAAGCGCAGGACGATAGCGACACAGACAACACAGACGAAGGAGATCACCTATGCTTGACTGGCTGAAACCCATCCTCGGTGATGGGTACAATGAGGAAATCGACAACAAGATCGCCGCCGAGATCAACGAGGCTTTGTCGCCAAGGCTGACTACGACGCGGCCAAGGACGCCCAGCGTACAGCGGCAGAGGCTTTGGCCGACGCCAACAAGGCGCTGGCCGAGTACAAGGACACCGACATCGACGGCCTGCGCAAGAGCGCCGAGGAATGGCAGGCCAAGGCAGAGCAGGCCGAGAAAGACGCGGATGCCCGCGTTGCGGCGGTGCAGTTTGATGCAAAACTGGATTCTGCCATTGCTGCCGCGCATGGGCGCAGCGGCAAGGCCATCCGTGCCCTGCTCGATCTGGACACCCTGCGCGGCAGCAATGACCCTGACAAGGACATCCCCGCTGCACTGGCTGCCCTGCAGAAAGACAGCGGTTATATGTTCGACACCGGGGAAACCCCGCCGCCCTATGCTGTGGGCACTGGCCGCACCGCTATGACCGCCGACAACTCTGACAGTGCCCTGCGCAAAGCGATGGGCCTGCCGATGGAATAAGATAAGGAGTAAACCTATGAGCAACACTATCGAACTCGCAAAGTCTTTTGTCCCCAAGCTGGATGAGTGCTATCGACTGGCCTCGCTTACGAGCGTGCTGGACGGTGCGCCCGAACTTGCCAAGCAGGGCGCAAACGCCAACGAACTCATCATCCCATGATGAGCATGGACGGTCTGGCCGACTACAGCCGCAACGGCGGTTATGTGCAGGGTGGCGTCACCATGACGAATGAGACGGTCAAGTGCAACTTTGACCGTGGCCGCCGCTTTGACGTGGACGTCATGGACGATCTGGAAACCGCTGGCCTTGCCTTTGGCCGTCTGTCCGCTCAGTTCATCCGTGACAAGGTTGTGCCCGAACTGGACGCCTTCCGCTTTGCGTCCTACTGCGGCATCAGCGGCGTCACGAAGAAGGAAGAGACGCTTGCCGATGGCGCAGCCACCGTCGCAGCGCTGAGTGCTGCTGTGACGGCGATGGACGATGAGGAAGTCACCGCCACCGGGCGCTACCTGTTCATCACGCCGACGCTGCTGCAGGGCATCAACGATATGGACACCACGAAGAGCAAGAAGGTTCTGGAGGGCTTCGAGCAGGTCATCAAGGTTCCCCAGCGCCGCTTCTACACGGCCATCAAGCAGCTTTCCGGCAAGACCGGGGAGGAAGCCGGCGGTTACACGAAGGCAGCCGGCGCGGCCAACATCAACTTCGCCATCGTCCAGAAGGATGCGCTCATCCAGTACACGAAGCACGCCGCCCCGAAGATCATCGCCCCGGAGAACAACCCGGACGCGGATGCCTATGTCTTCGGCTATCGCATGGTGGGCATCGCCAAGGCATACAAGAATATGCTGTCTGGCATGTACTTCAGCCACGACCAGGCGTAAGGAGGATTTACTATGGCTATTATTGGATACATCCCGCCCGCCGCCGAGCCGACCCCCGCGGTC